>Ga0268262_10002245_pt1 | contig 22644 bp, 27 predicted proteins | sample TergutNc150P3_FD_190354 | JGI IMG/M metagenome (GOLD analysis project Ga0268262, IMG submission 190354) | Nasutitermes corniger P3 segment gut microbial community from laboratory colony in Florida, USA - Nc150 P3 (SPAdes) (version 2) | ecosystem: Host-associated > Arthropoda: Insects >...
AGGGTATATGCAGTTTCCTGATAGCGAGCAACAGTTCGATAGGGATCGACGCGATCAATCTGGAGAGATGCGAAGAGGTCGCCGCCACCTGCGAATACTACAACGAGGATATGCACGCGGGGGCGTTCTTGTTGCCGCAGGGGATCAAAACGGCGTTGAGTTGCTGATCGGGTTAGACGAAGCCTTAAAAGCCTTAAAGTCAAATTCATTTTAAGACGAAGCCTTCGGCTTCATAGATAAATGCGGGGCTAACTTGTTTATCTCGGCGAAGCCAAACCCCGCATTTTCAGTCAACATCAAAGTCAAAATCTTTTGATGTTGACTTTGACTGAAAATCGGGGGTTTAGCCCCCGATTTATCTATGGAAGGCGTAGCCTTCCGTCTAAAAAAGCATTTGATTTTAAAGAAAAAGACAACACACAACACATACACATGACATTCTTGACTTTTAGTTTGACTAACGGTTCAACGGCTCTAACCGCTCCGGCGGTTAGGGAATAATATCTACCACGTCCTGCAAGTTTCAGGTTCAACGATGTCTAACTTTTCCTCTTCCTCGCGTATCTTCACAACGTAAAGACCTCTCTCAAGCGCAAAGTCTTTTACTTCCGAATCGACCACCGCCCCGACCACCGCGCCGAAGAGTTTCTTGCCTTTGATACCGACGAGTTCTTCATGTCGGCGCAGTATTTCCAACCGTTCCTGATGTTCTTTCACGTCGCGTATTCGCGGATGTGTTTTTGTTTCAACCGCCATAGCCTCTGTGTTGCCGCAGAGCAGTACATCCACCTCGGTAAGGGTTTTCTTTTCACCGAGTTCATCGATTTTTTTGTATAGTTTATCCGTCTGTATGTTATCAAACGTATGTTTCCCGGTGGCGTTCATGGCAAGGCGTATTTTTGGGATAACGATAAATTCCGTAAGTTCGCCGATATCGTTACCGATGCGGCCGAGATTTTTAAACATTTCTCGGTTTTCGGCGACTAACTTATCGATAGAGGCGGACAGTCTATCAATTGATGCCTCTGTTTTGGCGTGACGTGCGTCCATTCTGGCATCAATCTCTGCCCTAAAAGCGGTGAATTCCTCGACTGACATCTTTTTGAGGCTCGGAATGTTTTTTTTCGCCGGAGAATAGTTTTTTTTCGCCGTTTTCTTCGTTGCTTTCTTTACAGCCATACGGCCTCCTCGTTATTATGTATTTATAATATATATTACGGGAGGCGTGGTCAGCAAATTTTTTTCACCGGACATTCCTCGCTCGCCGTCACCTATAGATCCCCGCGCCGATCAGCGTCAGATCGGGTATCGTTATCGTCTTGTGTTTGATTGACGGCTTGATCGGTTCCCATCCGCCGCCGGTTGCGACTATTATGCCTTTGCCCCAATTGCGCTTGCACACGCCGATGCACCTGTCTATCGCTCCGGCCATACCTAAGAGGATGCCGGCTTTTATGCAATCCTCGGTTGATTTTGACGGGAGCGAGACGTTCAGCCCGTCGCCGAGGGTGCTGATATCGATTCGCGGCAGAGAGTCTGTGTTTTTATGCAGCGCGTCTAGCTGCATAGAGTATCCCGACAGTATCGCCACGCCTTCAAAGGTCTTTCCGTCCCGCAGGTAGTCCACCGTAACCGCCGTGCCTACGTCTATGATTATGCAGCTTTTGCCCTTGCACATCGCGGCGCAGGCGAGGGCGTCGCAGATTCTGTCCGTTCCGAGCGTGCCCGGTTCCTCATAGTTGAAGGAGACCGGCAGCCTTGCGTGCGGACGTACCAATTCCACTGTTTCAAAACGCCTGCCGTCGCGGTTGACAGATGAATCAAAATGTGGGTCAATGGATAAATCGTCGCATATCTCTTTGGCTTTAATCGCCAAGCCGCGTACGCATGATGTGATGTTTACCCTGTTGATTTGCGGGTACGCGTCGGCTAATTTTTTAATGTTGTCGGCGAACGTGTCATCGAACTCGTCGTTATACGAATCAATCCGGTCAACGCATTGCAATTTATAGACGTCAACTGCCGCGATGTGCGTGCGGGTGCTGCCTATGTCTATTGATAGTGTTATTACGGGTGCCGAATCACTCATCATATACGCTTTCCGGGAACCTCAGTGATCCTGAGGAGAGGAGCATTGATCCTTTGGCGGTGTCGAGTCTCAGGCGTCCGTCGATCTCCACCGTGACGAATGTGCCGCGGTGCGGGCCGACGGTCGCCGGGTATCCCTTTTTGTAAAGGTTGCCGGCGTATATCGCGTGCGCGCCCTTGGGGCCGTGCTTGATGATAAAATTGTATTCGCGCAAGACTCGGTCAAGCAGCGCGTCAGGTATGTACTCTTCGCCGATTTCCATCAGCACGGAGGTTGTAGTTTTATGCAGACTGCTTGGAAAGTCGTCTTGGGCGATGTTTACGTTGATACCGAAGCCGATGATCAGCGTGTTTGGTTTTTGGGGTGCGTTTTCAAGAAGGATGCCGGCGATTTTTCTCTCTCCCCAATAGATATCGTTAGGCCACTTTATAGATATTGGCGCGTCCCCCGACGGCATGCACTCCAACAGCGCTGTGCGTATGGCGAGGCTTATGGCGCGGTTGTGCTCAAAATGGGCGGATATGTCGGGGATGGGTACTACGAGCGACACCCACAAACCGCCCGCGTGGTCGGAGAAGAAAGGGGTGTCGTTCCTGCCGCGCCCGCAACGCTGCCTTATCGCCCTTATGACGGTTATTTCGTCGTCGGGAATGCCGCTTACGGTCTTCGCGTAGCTGTTTGTGGAGTCGATTTCGTCGAGGAGTATGTGTTTCATGACAGCATTACCAGGTGAAAGTCCAGCGCCGGCGCGCTGTGTGTGATCGCCCCGCAGGATATGTAGTCCACGTTTGTCGCGGCGATTGCCGAAAGAATGCCCAGCGTTATGTTGCCGCTGGCTTCAAGCTCAATCTTGAGGCCGGATGCGTCCCGCTCGTCCACGCAGATTTCTATCTCCTTTGGACTCATGTTGTCGAGCATTATCCTATCCGGTTTAAGCCGCAGGGCGGAAACGAACTCGATTATCGACTGCGCTTCCACTTCGATTTTCGGGGTCGCGCTGTCGCCGCGCCACGCGAGCGCCTTTGCGAGCGCCTCCGTTATGCCGCCGGCGCGCTTTACGTGGGTGTCCTTGATCAGTATCATATCGTAAAGCCCGGCGCGGTGGTTTACCCCGCCGCCGTGCCGCACGGCCGCCTTTTCGAGGGCGCGCATGCCGGGGGTGGTCTTGCGCGTGTCAAGCAGACGCGTCTTGGCGCCGCCGCTTGAAAGCTCCCGCACCATCGCCGACGTGAGCGTCGCTATACCGGAGAGACGCTGGATTAGGTTGAGGATAGTGCGCTCGCCGGCGAGGATCGACCGAACCGCGCCCGTTATGCGGCAGACCGCCTTGCCCGGTTCCACAGGATCGCCGTCTGCGCAATACGCTTCAACCGTCGTAACCGGCAAGGCGGCGGAGGCGGATGATATATGCGACGCCAAATATTTGTCAACCAGCCCAAATAGCGGCGCGACAAGCGTGATGCCGGATAGCACGCCCTTCTGCTTGCAACGAATCAGCGCCTCCCCGGCGTCGTCGGCGTCGAAGATGGCCGCGGTGGTTATATCCCCCTCTTCGCCCAAATCCTCGGCGAGGGCGCTTGTCAGCAGGTTGATGATGGAATCGGATGGGGACATAATTAACCCACCATACCCACCATGTCGAACATCGGCAGGTACATGGCGATAAGCATACCGCCTATGATCACCGCCAGTACGCAGATCATTATCGGTTCTATTACCGAGGTCAGCGCCTCCACCGCCGCGTCTACCTCCTCCTGGTAGAACTCGGAAACCTTTTTGAGCATACCGGAGAGGTCGCCCGTCTTCTCTCCCACGGATATCATGTGGATAACCATCGGCGGGAAGACGCCGGTCTCGGCAAGCGGTTCGGATATGGAGAGACCGCCCTGAATCTTGTCCACCGTGCGCATTATGCCCATCTCCAATATTTTGTTGCCGGCGGTCTTGGCGGTGATGGTGAGCGCCTCTATGATTGAAACGCCGCTCGACAGCAACGTGGAGAGGGTCTGGGCGAAACGGCTTACCGAGCTTTTGCGTTCAAGGTCGCCGAATACCGGCAGCTTGAGCTTGAGTTTGTCGATATTTATCCGCCCTTTTGGCGTTTTGTAGTACTGCATGAAAGCCACGACGGAACCGACACACACAATGATTATCAGCCACCAATACGCAAGCAGCAGATCGGAGAGCGCCATGACAACCTTAGTCGGGGCGGGCAGCGAGCCGCCCATGTCTATGAACATTTGCGCGAAGGTGGGTATGACGAACGCGAGCATGGCGACCGTGGCGCCTACGGCCACAATCGCGACGACGGCGGGGTAGGTCATGGCGCCCTTGATCTTGCGGCGCAGCGCGTCCGCTTTCTCCTGGTACTCGGCCAAGCGGGTCAGCACGCCGTCTAAGTTACCGGACTGCTCGCCCGCCGCGACCATGTTGCAGTAGAGGGAGTTGAACGCTTTCGGGAACTTCGCCATAGATTCGGCCAAGTTGTTACCGCCCTGTATGTCGGCGCTGACCTGCTTTATGGCGGCCCCAAGCTCCTGGCTCTCGGTCTGAGCGCCCAAGACGTCGAGGCACTGGACTAGCGGCAACCCGGCGCTCACCATCGCGGAAAACTGACGCGTGAAACGCGAGATGTCCTGCAGCTTTATCCCGCTGAAGAGCTTGGGCAATTTCAGTTCAACGCCCTTGCTCTTGATGGATGTGGCGCGAATCCGCTTCTTGCGAAGCATTTGCGACGCGGCGTCCCGGCTGGCAGCCTCTATCTCGCCCTTGACTTGCTTGCCTTCGCTTACTCCTACGTATTCGAATTTCGGCATTTTGTATACCTTTCTTTATTTTAATCCTATAATCTTTTTTTAATCCTACTAATCCTATTCTAAATTATTACGGTTCTCCGATCAACTTCTTCAACCCGTCGGGATCCGGGCTTCTTCCGAAAGCGTCCTTTTTTGTGATTAGACGTCTGTTGAACAGTGCGGCCAGTTGGCTGTTCATGGTTTGCATGCCGTGTTGCTGACCGATCTCTATGATGCCCTGAAGCTGGTGCACCTTGTCCTCGCGGATCATTGAGCGGACGGCCATCGTGGCCACCATGATTTCGCAGGCCATCACGCGGCCGCCCCCGGCTCGCGGGAGTAGCGCTTGGCTGATGATGCCCTCAAGCACCATAGAGAGCTGCGCCCGCACCGTTTCCTTCATGTCGGCTGGGAAGACGTCGATAATTCGGTTGATCGTCTGCGCCGCCGAGTTCGTGTGCAGGGTGGCCAGCGTCAGGTGGCCCGTCTCCGCTATGCTCAGGGCTGCCTGAATCGTCTCAAGGTCGCGCATTTCGCCTATGAGCACCACGTCGGGGTCCTGCCTAAGCGCCACGCGCAGGGCGGCCGCGAAGCTCTTCGTGTCCTGGTTCACCTCGCGCTGGTTTATGATGCACCTCTTGTGCTGGTGCACGAACTCTATCGGGTCCTCCACGGTCAGGATGTGCCCCTCGTGCTCGGTATTGATCTTGTCGACCATCGCGGCAAGCGTCGTGCTCTTGCCGCTGCCTGTGGGGCCGGTAACCAGCACCAAACCGTTCGGACGCTCGGTGAGATACTTGACCACGGGCGGCATACCGAGTTCATCTATAGACCTGATGTGTTCGGGGATTTGGCGAATCGCCGCCGCGCAGCAACCCCTCTGGAAGAAGACGTTGACGCGGAAACGGGCCAGATTCTGAATGCCGAAAGAGAAGTCCACCTCCTTGTTCTGTTCAAAAGACTTTCTTTGAGCCTCGCTCATTATGCTGTACGCCAGTTTTTGAACCTCGACGGGTACCAGTCTCTCGGAAGAAAACGGAAGCAAACGACCGTCGACTCGGTAGAGCGGGGGAGAGTTGTTCGTTAGGTGCAGGTCGGAGGCCCGCATATCAACCATCTTCTTCAGCAATTCGGAAATGTCCACCATGGCTTTAGTCCTTTGTTTTTTAGTCTGTATCGACACCGTACATATATACAATATATAATATTTGCCGCTTGCGCCCGCAAAGATTCTTGTATCGTTTTTTGCCCTTGGAATACACCGCCGCCACCAGTAATTATACGACCGCGCGTCTGCAATGTCAATGCTAATGATCGCCGCCGACCTCTAATTTTCTGCCTTTTACGCTGAAATCGTAGCTGAATTGCCCGGTTTTGCCCTGGTTGCATAGTATATTTTGCGCCGACACGCCCGCGCAGGGCGGCGCCGCGACTAAGAAACGCGGACGGAAGCGGTTGCGAACGCCCAAAAGCTCTCCCTCGCTTGAGGACGGGACGACCAATATATCCAGCTTTTCGTGGAATTGCGGCAGGACGGCGCCGCCGCCGTTTAGCGGGGCTAAGAGCGCGGTATCGCATATCAGGGCGGTCATCCCGCCGTAGGTCAGCAGTACCGCCCCTACGCTGTCGTCAAATGGGTGAACCCCCTTCCACACCGCCGCGCCCGATGAGTCGACGGACGGCAGGGCGCCAAGCGCCCCCCCGGAAATCTTAATCTCGCCGACGGTTCCCGTGTCCTTCTTGAATTCGGCGGCGGTCGCGGCGACCGCGTAGCCGTCCCTATCCCCGTAGACACGGATAGACCGGACCACGGCAAAAGGGTTGTTTACACCCTGCTTGGCATACCAAGTCAGGAACGCCGTGGCGGCAAGAAGCAAAAGGATTCGGAGAGAACGCCACCGCCCAAATCGCCGCTTATCGTCGCTAAACCCCAAAGCCCGCCGTTCGCGAAAGCGCTTTCTACGCTCATTGTATGCGATGATTTGACCCCCCCTTAAGCCGTAAATGGTTAAACAGCCGTCAAAATCAAAATAATAAAAGGCGCTTAGGCTTTAACATTTTGACGCAAATCCTTTGACTTTACCCATGTGGATTATTTATATTGTATTGGTTGCTAATCGGTCGAACAACAACAAAAATCGTCGGCATAGGAACAAAAAAATGGAGAAACGTCTATTATTTGCGCTAATATCGGCCATAGCGGCCCAAGCCTTGCTTTTATCCGCCGGCTGCACCCCAGCCGTAGGTCCGGGGCCTTCCGCCGCCGCTGCCGAGCCGCGTCCCGACGCCGTCGATCCGCGTGAGCGCTACACGGCGAGCGGCGGCCAAACCTTCTTAGATACGCTGAACCGCGGGCGGGAGATCGCCGTCTCGGCAAGCGACCTGCCGGTACTTGAGGTCGTATCGACGGTAAGCGCCGCGCCGGAAAAGGGGCCTGCCGCCGGCGAACCGCGATTCCGCATACAGATACTGGCGTCGAGCCAGGTAGATATGGCGCGCCGGGAGAAGGTGAACGCCGAGAGCGTGATGAAGCAGCCGGTCTTCATGGCCTCCGACCAGTCTCTTTACAAACTCTACGTGGGCGACTTCAAGACCAGGGCGGAGGCCGAGGCGGCGCTGCCGGAGGTCAGAAAACTGGGTTACAAGGACGCTTGGGTCGTAAGCGCCAAGGCCTCGCAGTGAATAGGCGTGAAAACTGTGTTGCAGCAATTGTGAAAACGGTATTTGGTGCGGATTCTTACAAAAAATTGGAAAAGTTTCACGCATTATTATCCCTATACCAATTATACAAGCGCCCCAGCCCCTCTTGTAGCTCTACCTTGTGACGCCAGCCGAGTTTGTGCAGTTTGCTCACGTCGGTCAGCTTTCGCATCGTGCCGTCGGGCTTCGACGGGTCGAAGGCGATCTCGCCGCGATAGCCTATGACCCCCGCCGTCATCCGAACCATGTCGCCGATGGATATCTCGACGCCGGTGCCGATGTTGACGTGGCAATTCCTGATCTCTTTGTTGGCGCCGTATAATTCGGCGGCGATGTCCTTGAAGTCGACGCGTTCTAGAATGTGCACGCAGGCGTCGGCCATATCCTCGCTCCACATGAATTCGCGCGTGGCCTTGCCTGTCCCCCACAACTCAACCCTGTCGTTATATATGCCGTATTTCGCCAGGGCGGAGACGATAGCGCCTTCCGAGGCGTTGCCGTCGATTCCGTTGATCGGGCGCTTATTGATGTCTTTGCGTAGCCCGTCGAGGTCGCCGTCAAAGAGGCGCGACGCCAAGAAGATCTTCCTCATCACGCCGGGGATAACGTGGCTCTTCTCCAGATGAAAGTTGTCCCTAGGCCCGTAGAGGTTGGTCGGCATGACGGCTATGAAGTTCGTCCCGTACTGCAGGTTGAAGCTCTCGCACATCTTGAGTCCGGCGATCTTCGCTATGGCGTATGGCTCGTTTGTGTACTCCAAGATACCCGTGAGCAGGGCGTCCTCCCGCATGGGTTGGGGCGCGTCTTTGGGGTAGATGCAGGTGCTGCCTAAGAATAGGAGCTTCTTGACGCCGTGTTTGAAGGATTCGTATATGACGTTTTGCTGCACTTGCAGGTTTTGGTAGATGAAATCGGCCCGGTAGATGTTGTTTGCCATGATGCCGCCGACGATGGCCGCGGCTAAGACCACGTAATCGGGACGCTCGGCGTCAAAAAAAGCCCTGACGAGCGAACCGTCGAGCAGATCCATCTCTTGGTGCGTCCGTCCTATGAGGTTGGCGTAGCCTTTGGAGACAAGGTTATTCCAAATAGCAGACCCCACAAGCCCCTTGTGCCCGGCGATATAGATTTTAGAATTTTTGTCCATGCTTACCCCCGCGCTGTCTGTTGTTATGAAAAATCGACACATTATAAAAATAATACAAGTAATATGGAAAGTCAATAAGTTTTATGCGGAAGCATTCACAGCCGCCTCAATCCTAATCATGAAAAAGGTTTTTCTCACGAGACCCGCTCGTTGTATATTCCATCGTTCCGCCGTTGGCGTCCTGAATGTGAAAAAGCGTGTTGTTCCCGATATAATTTGCCCATAAAGTGAATGTGCTGGGCGGACCTATGAGATAGTCGCAAAGCGACATTATCAGGTGGTCGATAAACCAGCTTTCTTTCGAGACCATCAAATTCGATGTCTCCGCAAAACTGACTTTTTCGTTTGAGAATAGGATGAAAACAGGTTCTTTAGCGCCTTCCCTCAATAATCTCTGTGAGAAGGCGTTCATATACTTTTCATAAACTTCGTCGTTGAAATAATATTTTCCGCCATGCCATTTTTTGTAGTCTCCGCGCCGTATATGAACCCCGACCAGTTTGTTTCCAAGGCGTTTCAATTCGATAACTCTCTTATAAAACGCGTTATCCTCGTAAAGATCGGGTTTCAGAGAATATTGTTTTACCAAACTCGCTCGGTGTTTTTCAACTAATTCAGGCACCCTGAAATTCCATCCGCCTACAAAAACGGTATCGTGTTTCTCAAACGCGTCCAAAAGTATCTTTTCAACGTTTTTTTCCCTCTTTGTTCTATCAAAATCCACGTATTTTATGAGTCCGAGTTTGGAAATGAGCCATGCCGGAAAAAATATTTTATTTACGATCATTGCGTGTCGGAATAATTTTCCCAGAAGATTTGTTTTTATGAAGTTGATAAAATGATTAGTTTCAACGTTACACGGCGACACATAGAATTTGGCCATATCCGCAAAAGTCGGGTTGCGGCAGTATAATCCGTGTTCACGGCAGAACGCCTCAAAATGCAGATTCTGAATCAGTCTGTTACTGCTCTGTCCGCTTGATTTTATGATTATAAGCGTCTTGCCAGATGCGTTGGAAGAGCTTAAATTAAAAAAATTCATATAAATACTCCTTTTACTGATGTTTAGATTTTGACGATTTATAAAATAGCTGTCGATACAGATTAAAAATGCATGAAAACTTTTATTTTTCTCAAAGTGTTAAATTTTCCGTCAATAAATAACCGAAAGTACGCTTTTTGCAAAAAATTCCATCTTTTAATAATTTCATCGAATTCAGGCGTACCGTTTAATTTCAGCAGAACGTCTTTGGCCATACACAGATACTTTTGATCATACAAACGAATGGTGTTGCGTATCAAGAGCCGGTAGACGGCATACGATTCTTTTCTATAAATCAACTCTACATAATGTTTGTCCACGTTTTTAGTAGTTGCGTATTTCTTGTAAATATACGGCACAATCGTTTCAAACATTCTTATCAAAGTCGGATTGTAGCCGTTCAGCGTAGCGCTGGTTTTTGAGTATCTGCGACAGGCTGTAATATTGTCAACTTGAACGTAACTTTTTATCTGGTTTATCACTTCAAACATAAACAGATTATCTTCCCCGCCTGCCCGCAGATCCTCGACAAATCTCACGTTTTCTATTGCGTAGCGCCTAAATAAACACTGCCAAATATGACAATCGGTTTTGTATTTACCGCGAGTGTGCCTATAAAAATCTGTCTGCGGGTTGTTGAAATGATGCGGCTTTTCCGCGCCATTCTTGGCCTTCGGCAACGCCTCTAATTTAAAATCTTCAGGTATCATCATCTTTCTCCCCCTCGACATATCGGCGCCAAATTTTTGCGCGGTATCAAACAGCACCTCCAACGTATAACACGGAATCAGATCGTCGTGATCCATAAAAAACAAATAATCGCCGCTTGCGACGTTTAGTCCGGTGTTTCTGGCCGCCGACACCCCGCCGTTTTGCCGATTTATCTTTGAAAACCTACCATCGTGTTTAACAAAATCGTCGATAATTTCTTCCGACTCGTCAGTCGAGCCGTCGTTTACGCAAATACACTCAAAATCCGTAAACGTTTGCTGTTGTATGGATTTCAGCGCATCGGTTAGATACAACTTGTCGTTGTAAATCGGAATTATCACCGATATTTTCGGATTAATCATTTCTATACTCCTATTCGGTTTCAACGTTTGTCGCTAAATAATGAGACTACTCCCTTTTCTTTGGCGGTTTCGGTCGTCATTACTCTAATTTTTGTGTACTTTAAACATGGGTATTTTTAATATTTTTACGGTATCGCCTTCTATACGAAAAAAGAATCTTAGCGTTTTTCTAAGTATAACTTTAAAAAAGCAGCCTACTTTCTCAATAAAGATTTTTCGCTTCGGCGTAAACACGTCTTTAAGCGCCAAACCGCTTGCGTTCGCGCAATTACCGATAAATTGTTCCATTACTCTCGGAAAAATAAAAATACCCATCGGCTTTGAACCGGACGAATATTCGTGAAAATCGCTTTCGGTCAAATTTAGTCGTTTCAACAAATCAAAAACACTAGCTCTGGCGATAAACATAGTTCCTGCCGGATATGTTATTTTACACGGTAGCTTTTGAGCTTTTAATAAATTTCTCGTAGCTGTCGTTATTTTTCTATGCCTTTTAAAGTTTCTTAATATCACGCGATAATCGGCGACCATTCCCAATCCCTTGTTTTGTTCAAAACTTATTAAGATTTTTTCCATATTTTCCGAAGTCAAGAAAGAAGTCAGATGATCGCTCCATAGTCGACGCTCGATATATGTGAAAACGTTAGGAATATACGGCATATCCGATTTATTATATACTTTCTTAGTGTGTAACTTAATTATATAATCATAATCTTCAAGATTTATCAGATTCAAGACGGTAACAAACGGAAATATATCGGCGCCTACATTTTTTACGATAATAAACTTTGCGTCCGGTTTGAACGATATAAATTTTTGCTCTGTTTCGGTATCGTGATTATTTACGGTAACAAACAAATCGTAATCATATTCGCTTAGAGCGGATTTTATTTTTCGCGCAAACATATCCGCTTGGTTTATATAGTATAAGTGTAAACAGACCAATATTTTTCTTCTCATAAAGTACGTTCCTTTACCGTGAAATTCGTTATTGGCGTCACTTGGGCGCTCATTTTTCAAATGCCGACTTGTCGGGAAATAATTCTTGCATCAGCCGTCTCGCCGATTCGAAAGCCGATTCGTTAGACGAGAAATCGTTTATCGCGAAGAGAGCCGGCCGATATCTTCTCAAAAAATTGACAATGCGCCACCGCTTGTCATAGCAGTCGTATTTTATCGAACCTGTGGTCGTGGCAAAGACCCACAATAGCAGGTGATACGCCCTACCGGCAAGATTATCCATCTTATTTTCGTACAATATGCGTTTACCGCCGGTCCGCCAGTTGAGTACGATGGTATTCCTGCCCTTCGCGTTGTCGAAAAGCGGCATGATGATCCGCTGAATGTTGTTCACATCGCGAAACGGCGTGATCGTGGTTGCCAGTATATCCTCCTCCAAATCCTTAAAATTTTCTTCCATGTACGACCTGCGGATAGGCTCTATGGCGTGTTTAAACGCCAGATTGAACCTTTTGTTGAGTCTCTTGTACGCGTATTTTATCGTTCGGGCGGATTTTTCCATATACAGCCGCGATGAAACCTGCGACCGATCCTCGAGATTCTTGAAACTCCGGCTCCTCTCTTTCATAATCACTATCGGATTCCCGCTTTCGTCAAAAAAGAAAGACGGCTCGACCGGTCTTCCGAAAAACATGTCGTCGTTGGCGTACAAAAAATACTCCGATAATTCCGGAATTCTCCACAAAAACATCTCGATAGCGTTGGAGTTGAAGAGCGGGAGTTTGTTCGCTGGGATTATCTGTTTGTGGTCAATAATACTGACTCGAGGATTTTCAGTATTCAGCCACGCCGGTGTTTGGTTATCGGTGACAATAAAAACATGATTTATCCACGGAGCGAATTTCTCAACGCTGCGGAGCGCGTATTTCAGCTCGTCGTTATCGCGCCAGCGGTTATCGCTTGCCGACGACCGTCCAAGCGGTTTCCCGATTCCTGAAAGCGCGGCTTTTTTCTTCGAAAGCCACATTTCATCGCTCCCGTCGACCCAAAGATACACTAAATCAATCTTCATATCCCCAATTCCTTAAAACGCTCCGGTATCTTGACAATCCACCGCATTCCAAGCATACATGGCTTGTTCCATGAATAGATTTGTCTGCAAAAAGTTTGTATGGTACGCGCACGGGCGAAGACTTTGTCGCCGTCAACCGATTGTTTATTCGTGACATCCTCAATAACCCGTATTCTTTTTTTGAGGTGCCTTATCCGTCCGGTGTTTATGAAATCTTGGTCGTCGAAACGGGCCTTTAGCGCGTTGTAATCGGCATTGCCGAAGTGCAGAAGGTAGAGGTTTTTATCTATGTGAAAGTTGTGCCCGTTTACCCTATGAAAACCGCTGCCCCAACGGACTGGTTTGGATATTATCGACGTTTTCGTGTATCTTGTCGAGAGCAGGGCGTACTGCCTCTGCCTCAAAAACGGTTTTGATTTGTCGAGCGGCCGCTCGGCGGCTAAGTGCTGGCCGAAGTCGAGGCCGAGGCCGGAGACGCTTGTTTTAACGTTGATTTGAGAGAGATACTCCGCGAGCGTCATGTTGGTTTTGGGGTCAACCGCCAAAAACTCGTCGGCGTCGCAGCCGATTACAAGATCGTATTTTCGCAGTAATTCGCCGGCCCTGTCGGAGAGGAAGCCGAGCCGCTGTTTTTCGGCGTCGACGACGTGATACCCCTTTTTTTCGACGATGGAGACGTTTGACTTCCCTGCGCCGGAGGGCGCTTTTTGATCGGTGCCGTCAAGATATATGTATAAATTTTCCTCGCCGAGCAACGTCCCGTAGTAGGCTGCCCATCGATTCAGGAAAAACTCGTCGTTTCGTGCCATGGTAACGGCGCAAATCTTTTTCACGCTAACCCCCATCCGCCGTCAACCGGAATGACGCTGCCGGTCATGTATTCGTTCTCGACCAAAAACCTCAGCGCCTGACGGATATGGGCCGGATCGCCGGTTTTGGTCAAAGGTATGAGGTTTGAGAGTCTTGAAAACTCTTTCTTATCGCCGTCGGCAGGCGGCAGGATCGCCCCCGGGGCAATCGCGTTTACCCGTATCGCGGGCGCGTAAAGATAGGCCTGCTGGCGGGTGATCTCGTCAAGAAATATCTTTGATACGCGGTAATTCTGGTATTTCTCGCTTTTGTGATGGGCGCGCGCGTCGGTGATGTTGACTATCCAGCCGTTTTTCACGAATTTCGCGAACGCGGCGGATAACCTAAGCGGTATCAACGCGTTGACGGTCAGCACGCTGTCAAAATGATCGGGATCGGACATATCGCCCGTCTCAAAAACCGCCGCGTTGTTGATGAGGCCGGTAAGCGCGAATGGCAGAGACACAACGTCGTCCACAAACAACTCCGGCATTTCCGGTGATTCAGCAAAGTCTCTTTGGATAAACGTCACGCGCTCATCGTCCTTAAAGACGGATTCCGCCGGTTTAGCGGAGGTTCTGTAATGTATGATAACGCAATACCCCAAATAGAGGCACTCCTTGGCCAGCTCAAGGCCTATCCTGTCCGCCGCGCCGGTTATCACGACCGCCTTTGGGTATTCATTTTTATTTTGATTTGTATCCATTATATAAAATTAATTAATTTACATTAGGATATGTTAAATTTTTTCGATAAGGCGGTAACCTGTGAATATCAATGAATGCCTTCTTAGCGGCGGGAATGATTATCCGGTCGGCGCGTCGACAATAGGCGCTATGATCGCGTCGTCCGGAAAGGAGCATCTTTGGGACGAGCGTGCCGGAGGTATTGATACTGTTGATACCGTGGTGATCCACTACATGAGCGCCGTAGCCGTCGCCCCGGACGACCCGTACAACCTGGGCCGGCTCCTGAAAATATTCTGCGATTGCGGAGTAAGCAGCCATTATTTAATCGACCGCGACGGAAATATCTACAATTTAGTCCCCGAGGATAAGAAAGCCTGGCACGCCGGGGTCAGCGTCATGCCTGAACCGGATAACCGCCACGGCGTAAACGAATTTTCCATAGGCATTGAATTATTGGCCACGGAGCGTTCCGGATTCACGGAAGCCCAGTATGAGGCGCTTCGCCGGTTATGTAATGATATTGAGGAACGTCGTCATAAAAAGATGGTTTATGTGGGACACGATACGATAGCGGGGGAGCGGGCGGTCGCCTTAGGGTTGCGCAAAGAGCCTAAGGTCGACCCGGGGCCGCTGTTTGACTGGTCTCGGATCACCGGTTGATATTATCCGGCCTCAGTTCGTTCAGAATATCATCCACCGAAGAGTATTTGCCCGCGTTTTCCGCCGTGATCCGCTTGACTTGGTCGTCGAAGCAGAGCATATCGTCCCTCTTCCAAACCACGCCGACGGGAATACCGGCGCTCTTATCGTTATCCGAGTCATAAACTTTCGCCGCCACGCGCAGGGCGCTTTCTCTGTCGTCAATTTTATGCCCGTTTGCTTGCAGGTCGTACAGTCGCTCCGAGACCTCTTTTTGCGTATCGCCGAAGGTACGGCAGGGCGCTATTACCTCCACGAGCGAAAATCCGCGATGATTCATGGCTTCATCAATCATCTTCTTCACGTGCGCCTTATCGTATGCGCAACTCCTGCAGACCATGGACGCCCCGCTGCTGATTGCGAGTTCGGCGATGTTTAGCGGCACGCTTAGCTTTCCGTACGGTGTGAGCGACCCGGTGTACCCGATTGGCGACGTGGGCGACGACTGGTTTTTCGTCATAGCGTACATGCGGTTGTCCAGGCAGACGACGGTGATGTCGAAATTCTTTCTTGCGGCGTGTACGAAGTGCGCCGCGCCGATTGAGAGCAGGTCGCCGTCGCCGGTCGCCACGACCACCGGTATGTCGGGGCGCGCCAGCCTTGCGCCTATGGCTGCCGGCAGCGGCCTGCCGTGCAGGGTGTGCATGCCGGGCGTGCTCAGAAACAGCGGCAGCCGCGAGGAACAGCCTATTCCGGAGACCACGCATACCCCGTCCACGGCGAGGCCGCGTTCGTCAAAGCACTCCGTGAGGGCGGAGAGCACGGAGAAGTAGCTGCATCCGGGGCACCACGAGGGCGCTTGCCCGTTCATGTAACGATTTTGCGGGGCGTCGCTCATTTTTTCTCCGCTCCGTCGCCGTTTGTGTTGCTGATATCGGATATAAATTTCTCCATCTCAATGATACCGCGAAGTTCCGCCTCAATCTCCTCCGGGGTGAAAGGCTCGCCGTTGTACTTTTTAACGGAGATCGTGCTGATTCCCAAGTGTATTCGTATCAGCGAGGCCAGCTGCCCGGTGTAGTTCGACTCCACCACGGCTATACGCGGGCAAAAGTTTAACAGTTCCAAGTAATGCCCGTTGATAAATGGGAAAATCAGGCGAGGATAGAGACACGCGATTTTCAGACCGCATTTGCGTAGCGAGGCCACCGCTTTGCGTGTCATTTCCGCGCTGAAGCCCCAAGAGATAACGCACAAGTCGGCGGGCGGGTTTGTGTCCCGCATTCTGGCGGCAAACCGCGATTTAGGCAGGGGCGGTATGAGATCGCCGATGTCAAGCGTTTGCATGTAATTGTAGTAAGCCTCAACCTTATCCATCTTGCTGAAGCGTTTGTACTGTTGCCTGACGCGGTTGTTCGCGGTGTTGCTCGGCATCCCCTTGACGTCGTGCTCCAACCCGGTTATGCGGCGGGTAGCCGCGGTTTTTATGGTTGATGACTGGGTGGTTACGGCATGTCCGTTGATGTCCACGGAGGCGTTCGGTCGCTTACATGTCGTTTGCAGGTTCCCCAAAGCGCTGTCCGTCAGGATTATCACAGGGCAGCGGAAGCGCCGCGCTATGTCGAACGCCTCTATCGTTAGGTAGAAGCACTCCTCTATGTTGGAGGCGGACAAAACTATCCGCTGCCCCTCGCCGTGGCCGCCGAATATCGCCGCCATCAGGTCGTCTTGGCTGTGCTTCGTGGGCATGCCCGTGGACGGCCCCGCCCGCTGAACGTCGACCACGACGGCCGGGGTCTCGGTCATAGAGCAGTAGCCCAAGAACTCCTGCATCAGCGACAATCCGGGACCGCTCGTCGCGGTCATTGCGGGAACGTCGAAAAACCACGCGCCCGCCACCGTCCCTATCGCCGATATTTCGTCTTCGGCCTGATACGCGAATCCGCCGAAGGCCGGCAAGTACGCCGCCATGTGGGCGCCTATCGGCGTCGCGGGGGTGATGGGGTAGGAGGCGTAGATGCGGCAGCCCGCGCTGACCGCGCCCAGCGCCACCGCCTGATTTCCGTCTAGAATGACGCGGTTCTCCGGGGATGGGCGCGTCGAGGCGAGGCGCAGGGTGTGCTTGTTGACCGTTTTCAGAGACGGTAATATGCCGGACGTTGCGGATTCAAAGCCGCGCCTGAATGACTCCCGGTTCGGCTCCGTCATATTTTTTACACTGACCTTTTCGGTGATTAGGCCCAAAACAAGGTCGTCGGGGATGCCCAATATTGCCGACAATACCCCTAAAACAAAGCTGGATTTCAGTTGCGGATTTGTATGGATATTGGGGCAGAGGGCGAAATCCAATTTAAAGGATTGCGTGCCGTCCGCGTCGCCGCACCCGTCGCTGATAGCGTTAACGTCGGCACCGGAATTGATCGCGTCATTGATACGGCTGACGCTGTCGGCCCCGCCGAGCACGATAAGCGCCGCCCTGCTGAGCGCAAAGACGAAGTCCGCGGATGTGCTTAGGGGCGCCACGGAATCATCGTCCGAGACGGTGACAAGCGCGCTGCATATCCCGCCCCGTATGGTGGGCGGGAAGCAATTATGCACAGCCGAATGGAAGCCCAAGGCGGCTGCGGCCCGCATGAACGCGCTGCCGGCGCTCAATACCCCGTCGCCGGCTTCGCCGACAATTAGCACCCGCAGGGTGAAAGGAACGTTATCGTCGTTTGTGGCGTCCATAGCGGCGGCATCGTCTCCGTTACACGGGCGTCAGAGATTTTTTGAGGGCGTCGCACGCGTCGACCAGCGCTTGGTACAGCTCCTTATCGGGCGTGCCGTTGCGCAACGACGTCTCGAATTTGAGCGCGGACTGGTAGACGTCGGTTATGTCGAGGTTTCCGGCGGTCCCCTTGATCGTGTGGACCAGTTTCTTCGTGTTTTCGACGTCCGCTACCGCCTCATCGAAGCTTAACCACTCTCCCGGCAACGGGTCTTTTACGAAAATCCGCAACATCTTTTCGTAGAAAGCCTCTTTGCCCTTGAACTTTGCTGGGGTTACTATGGCCAAGGTCGCCCCTCCTTATAAGTGTGAATATTCAGTCAACCTACTAATATAATTTATGGCGGGGTGATGATGAAAATTTATTCTTTTGTCTTTTGATTTTCGGGGAGCGGTCGGGCGGCTCCGTATTTTCCGCCCTTTTAGTCCGGCGGATATTATTTTATTGAAATACTGGCTTTAAAGGCATTGACCTAGGGTTTGACGTTAATAGGGACAAGGATAAAGACGGAGACGACATGATAGTATGCACGCTTTTCAACCCCGTCATAGACGCCTCCTACCGCGTGGACGGCTTTGAACTGGGCACAACCCGCCTGGACGTCGCGTCCGGCACCGTGCCCGCCGGCAAGGGGCTGAACGTCGCGAGGGTGGTCAAAACGCTCGGCGAGGAGGCGGCGGTCGCCGGGCTTGTTCCCAAAAACGACATCCGCCGCTTCGAGGTTTTCCTGGACGACCACGGGATAAAGACGTTTTTCTACGAGGCTCCCGGCGTTACGCGTGTGAACGTCACGCTGCACGACGCTCAGGCGCAGTGCGTCACCCATATAAACAGCGCCTCGCCCACGCTGCCCATAAGCCTGCAAGAGGACTTCCTGCGCTTTTTAGCCGAGCGGGCGGAAACCGGCGACAACTGGTGCTTCAGCGGGAGCCTGCCCAGCGGCTTCGACGACGACGCCTACGCCCGCCTGATACGCGACTTCAAAGCCAGAGACATCGGTTGCCTCCTGGATACCCGCGGCATGGCGCTCAAAACCGGCGCAAGGGCCGCCCCGCAGATCATCAAGCCGAATCTGACGGAACTCCAAGAGTTCTTCCAGGAGGAGATCAAGGGCGTACACCACATAGCTCTATGCGGCAAACGCTTCATAGACATGGACGTGGAGTACGTCTTCATCACCCTGGGTCAAGACGGCGTGATAGCGATCCACGAGGAACAGTGCCTCCTCTGCTCCCCGCCGGACGTAAAAACGGTCGACACCGTCGGATGCGGCGACGCCTTCGCCGCCGGGGTGCTGGTGGCGCAAAAACGCAAATTCGCGTTCGCGGAAATGTGCAGGATGGCGGTCGCCTGCGGATCGTCGAAAAGCCTGCACGAAGGCCCCGGCACCATAACGCTGGAAGAGGTCTGGCAGTTGATGGAGGGCGTTGAGATTACCTATATATAATGAAAGGCAATGCGGCAATGAAAACAAAAAGAATCTTGGTGACCGGCGGCGCCGGTTTCCTAGGCTCGCACCTCTGCGAAAAACTCGCAGGGCAGGGGCACGACGTTATATGCCTGGATAACTACTTCACCGGGCGTAAAAAAAACGTGGAACACCTGATCGACAGGCATAATTTCGAGCTTATGCGCCACGACGTGACCTTCCCGGTCTACGTGGAGGTCGACCAGATCTACAACCTGGCGTGCCCCGCCTCCCCCGTCCACTACCAATACAACGCTGTGAAAACGATCAAAACATCCGTGATGGGCGCGATCAACGTCCTGGGTCTGGCGAAACGCGTGAGGGCGCGCGTACTCCAAGCGTCTACGTCGGAGGTCTACGGCGACCCGCACGAACACCCGCAAAAGGAGAGCTACTGGGGCAACGTCAACCCGATCGGCATACGGTCATGCTACGACGAGGGAAAGCGCGTGGCCGAAACCCTGTTCTTCGACTACCACCGCATGAACAAAGTTGACATAAGGGTAATGCGCATCTTCAACACATACGGCCCGCGCATGCACCCAAACGACGGACGCGTCGTCTCCAACTTCATAGTGCAAGCGCTGAAAGGTAATGACATAACAATCTACGGCGACGGCTCCCAAACGCGCTCCTTCTGTTACGTGGACGATCTGATTGACGGCATGATACGCCTGATGAACGCGGACGACACGATAGGCCCGGTCAATATCGGCAACCCCGGCGAATTCACAATCAAGCAATTAGCCGAAGAGGTGATAACCATGACCGGCAGCAAATCGAAAATCATCTATCAACCCCTGCCGTCCGACGACCCGAAACAGAGACAGCCGGATATAACGCTGGCAAAAGAGAAATTAGGGTGGGAGCCGAAGATCGGGTTGAAAGATGGGTTGGTCAAGACGATTGAGTATTTTCGGGGGGATTTGGAACTGTGAGGAATCGAGTGTACGGTAGGATTGATAAAAAATTCACGGCATACGGTTATGCAGTGATTTATATTATCAAGAGCTGTGGTCTATAATCCATATTAAAAGGAGGGCGTTATGGCGACGTTAACGGTAGCTGACGATCGGTTGCGGGAAGTGGATGAGTTTGCTAAAAAGGAAGAGCGTAGCCGCGAGGAACTCGTTGATGAGGCGATATATCTGTATTTGCGCGAAAAGACATTGAACGAAATTCGTAACGATATTAAAAATATGGGAATCACTGAAGAGGATATCTATAATGAGATAAAACTATACCGGGAAGAGAAGAGGCAACAAGGAAAATGAATATCGTGGTTGACGCTAATATGTTTATTTCAGCCTATATTTGGCACGGAAATCCTCAGATAGTTCTTGATAGAGTTGTTGGCAAGATAGATGTGTTATTTTTTACAGACAGTATCATTAACGAAATTGAAGAGATCATCGGAAGACCGAAGTTTAATCGCCATAAGAAACAAGTTGATTACATCGTGGCGGATATTAAAAGATTCGGAAAAAAGGTTACCGTCTCCCATAAACACCGGATAACCGGCGTCTGCCGAGACCACGACGACGACAAATACATAGAATGTGCCCTCGCCGCCGGCGCCGACTACCTCATCACCGGCGACCGCGACCTTTTGGACCTCAAAGAGTACGGCGGCGTCAAAATAGTGAACGCGCGGGACTATTTGGACATTGTAGGCGGCTGATCAACCGGTTTTGTTCAGAAAACGCCACATATATCGTGTAAAATCCGGGACATTCTTCGATTTTTAACTTTTTTAAAACAAATCTTGACTCCTTTCTGCCGCTAATATATATTACTATTAATATAAAAAATGGGTATGCTCCGATAGAAATCCGCTCGCCAAAGGAAGTACTGATTTATGAATTGGGATAACTTGGATTGGGATAATTTTAGTTGCGTCGATATGATGAGAACCATCAGAAACGAAATTGACGCAAAACTCGCATATATGACTGATGATGAGGTATCTGAATATATGCAAAGTCTTAATTTGAAATTCAGTGAAACTAGCGTATCTAACCAATAACAGAGTTAGTACGCTACGGTTTAAAACCCAAACCCCAATGGAGGGTATCATGGCGACATTGACGGTTACGGATGACAGACTGCGTCAAATAGACGCGTTTGCGAAGGAAGAAGCGATCAGCCGCGAGGATGCGGTCAACGAGGCGATAGACGCTTATTTGCGGCAGAAACCATTGCCGCAGCCTAGCGAGTGGGGTCGTAAGATGGCGAGGCTTGGGTTTACAGAGGATGAGGTCATGGAAATCATAAACTACGAGATACGACTTGCGCGCGCGGAACGCAGGAACGCGGAATGCAGGGACAGCGTAAAATGAAAACGGTATTGGATGCGAACGTTATCGTATCAGCAGCCGTTTGGGGCGGAAATCCGCGTAAAATCATAAAGCGTGTTGCCGATGGATTGGATAAGTTGTTCATTGCCGAATATATTATTGACGAACTTGAAGATGTGCTGAGAAGACCGATATTCGGTCTCAGCAGCGAAGAAGCGGAACTGCGGATAGCGGAAATTGAAAGGCTCGGTAAAAAAGTTGCGGCCTCTCCTGAACGTCGTGTAACTGGCGTATGCCGCGACCCCGACGACGATATATACCTCGAATGCGCCGTTTCCGCAGGCGCCGACTACCTCATCACCGGTGACCGCGACTTGTTGGACATCAAGGAGTACGGCGGGGTCAAAATTGTGAACGCTCGGGACTATTTGGACATCGTGGGCGGAGGAACCGAATGTACAATTATGAAATGATCGTTTATTGGAGCGCGGAAGATAACGCGTTTATCGCGGAAGTTCCGGAATTAGCCGGATGTATGGCAGACGGGCAGACGTATATCGAAGCCGTACAAAATGCCGAAATCGCTATCGGCGAGTGGGTCGAGACCGCTTTGGCCGTGGGACGCGATGTACCGGAGACACGGGGGAGATTGATCTACGCGTAGCGTAAAACCTAGGATATTTTTCGATTTTTCACATTTTTTAAAAAATTCTTGATTTTTTTCTGTTTTAGATGTATATTATTATAGTATGTGCGGATGTGGCGTATGAATAGCTTCCGAAAGCTTTTTGGCGGTAAATGGGGTAGGGGCATATTATATGGTAGCTACTGCGGTTGTTTTGGGACTCTTGATCGTGCTAATGTCGCCGCTTGCGGCGTCGTGGGCGGTGTGTTCCGTACGCGCCGTGCGTGACGGCGCTGGAGTTGCCGGTGCTCTTGTTTATTATTTTAATTATTTTATTAATTTTAATTATTATTTTAACATTCCGGCTGATACTAGCAACTACGCCCGCGCGGTTGGTTTAGACGGCGTACCCCCCCCCCCCCCCCCCC
>Ga0268262_10002246_pt1 | contig 22636 bp, 21 predicted proteins | sample TergutNc150P3_FD_190354 | JGI IMG/M metagenome (GOLD analysis project Ga0268262, IMG submission 190354) | Nasutitermes corniger P3 segment gut microbial community from laboratory colony in Florida, USA - Nc150 P3 (SPAdes) (version 2) | ecosystem: Host-associated > Arthropoda: Insects >...
TGAAAATGAAAGAGAAGACGCTGCTTTTAAATTTTTTGTTCACACTCAAAATTTTAACCTCCGAAAAAGAATTTCCCCTATATGGGTGCGAAGGTACGGTTTTGCTTGACCGAAAATGAAAATTTTTGAAAATATTTCTCACAAAGATCAAGAAGGGAACTTTCGACCTTCGGTCTCGGTTGAAGATCACGAAGGAACAAAGATCACGAAGAAAAAGAGAGTTTTTGTCTGCTATCTTATCTTAAAGTCCCACGCAAAGCCATCGGACAAAACCTCCTCCCTTTGTGATCTTTGTACCTTCGTGTCCTTTGTGTAAAATCTTGCGGAAAAAAAGAAGGGAATAAACTAAGGCCATAAGCCCGTTTACCCCCTAAATACATGGGCAATAAGACTTGTATATTCTAAAACGGGTCTAATTCACTATTATACAAACATTCTATAAATCCAAAACTTGTTTTTCAGTTAAGCCGGTACACTCAATTATTTGACTTATTGGTAAATTAGCAGCTTTCATTTTTTGCGCTACTTCTTTCTTTGCTTCCCGAGTATAATAATATATAATGGTGTTCCGATTAAGCATATCTTTTTCCCGAGCTTCATATTCCCTGTAAGCGGCCTCATCCATTGTTACTATGTCTATCATGTCATTGGCTTTTCTTATTGCTACATCCATTTTTAATATCTCCTCAATAAGTTCATTTGGGCTATTCTTTTCAAAGAAGGTCAACCAACGGTTCAAAGGGTTATCAAGGAAACCCTTACTACCCTCTGTAGTATTATAACCTAAACGCCTGAATTTTACCATATCAATAAAGTGGATCTCCAGAGCGTTAGTAAGCATAATGTCCTTCTCGGTATCTTCCCAAAGATGAAAACAGGCATGAAAATTTTTGGAATTGATATACTCAAAATTGACGATGTTAATGGATATAACATTAGGCAACTCAATGTAATTCTCGCCAGCTTTGATTTGTTTTGAATATTCTCTGCTCCAATAAAAAAGACTACGGCGGTCCATATCCCATAAATTTTGCAACTGAACTTCAATATTGACCTTTGTACCGCCATCTGTCTGCGCCCGAACATCTAAAATACTTGCCTTATCTCCCAGAATTTCAGGTGTAATTATCCTGTTTTCAAGAATTTCTACGGAATGAAGCTTATTATCTCCCGTCCTGCCTAAAACGGCATTAAGAAACCCCAAAAGCTGTTCCTCATCTCCCTTTTCCCCCATTGTTTTAAGAAAAAGAAAATCATTAAGTGGATTTAATCGTTCTGCTGCCATTTATCAGTCCTCCATAAATAGTTTTTTCCCGAACCTTCAAAAGAAGGTTCGCATATATATGGCGTGGACTTGCCATTTTGCTTGACTGATAATGAAAAATTATTCGAAAAATTTTTTCACGAAGATCACGAAGGAACAAAGATCACGAAGAAAAAGAGAGTTTTTGTCCGTTATTTTATCTTAAAGCCCCACGCAAAGCCATCGGACAAAACCTCCCCCCTTTGTGATCTTTGTACCTTCGTGTCCTTTGTGTGAAATCTTGCGGAAAAAATGTAAAAAAATCCCCCTTGAATTGACTATAAGCTCAGCATTATAATTAACATAATGAAAAAAGCGCTTTTTTTACTGTTTTTATTCCTCCCCGTTGTCGTTTTTGCTGACAGCGGGCTGCAAATAAAGGTAGAAGATAACAATTCCGGCTTGACAATAACAGGCTCTACCGGCAGGGCGGATTCCCTGTTAATTCCTGAAACTATTGGCGGCAAAAAAGTTACCATAATAAGCGAAGGCGCTTTTATCGGCAAGGGGTTAAAAGAGGTTAGTATACCCGATTCTGTAACTGTTATCGGAGACGGCGCATTTTCTTTTAACAGACTGGAAACCGTAACAATAGGGAATAATGTTACAACTATCGGCAGAGGAGCATTTACCGGCAACAAATTGGCTAATGTGACATTGGGTTCAAAAATCAGCATTATCGGCAAAGGGGCTTTTTCCAACAATCAACTGGAAGCCGTTACTTTGCCCGCCTCCGTAACGATAATCGACGATTACGCGTTTTTTAACAATAAAATTAAAACAATTGAAATCCCAGCAAGCGTTACAACAATAGGGGAAGGCGCTTTTTCCGGCAATAAATTTACCTCAATAGTGATTGGTAACGGAGTAACAACCATAAGGGACGGCGCGTTCTACAATAATTTTATAACAAGCGTTACAATTCCGGCATCTTTAAAAACTTTGGGCAGCCGTGTTTTTGACACGCGCCCGTCAGACGGACGGATAAGGAGCAATATAGTTTATACCGACGTCAGCGGAAAAGTTCTGTATACGACGGCAACCAATTTTGACGCCTACTATACTTCCAACGGCAAAAAATCCGGCAGGTATCTGCTTAGTGACGGCAATTGGAAAATGGAATAAAACATTATTCTAAAATTTTATCTCGCAGAGGCGCAGAGGACGCAGAGTTGTTGTTTGTAAGATTATCGTTTTTCCTTCATGATTTGTAGTCAAAATTATATATCTTGATCAACGATAAGCTATCGGACAGAAACTTTGCGTCCTCTGCGCCTTTGCGTGAGGTCTTTTTTACTAATTATTTTTATGAGATATTTTTATTTTTTTCTCCGCTTGTAGGTATTACTGTAATTATTGTATCCTATACTAACATGAATTATCTCCCTGTTTCCGCTGATTCACTCCAAATGGCCGCGCAAATCTTACGGAGCGGGGGGCTTGTCGCGTTTCCTACGGAGACGGTTTATGGGCTTGGCGCGGACGCTTTTAACGCTGGGGCGGTTACGAAAATTTTTGAGGTGAAAAATAGGCCTCATTTTGATCCGTTGATAATTCATATTGCTTCCCTTGACACTCTTGAAAAAGTCGCGGACTTCTCAGCTTTGAGCGGTGAAAGGCGGCAAAAGCTTTTTGTGCTGGCTGAGAATCTTTGGCCGGGGCCGCTTTCCATTGTTTTGCCTAAAAATAAAAGGATACCCGGAATTGCTACCGCGGGACTGGATACGGCTGCAATCCGCTTTCCGGATAATGAAGCGGCGCGGAAACTTATTTCACTTTCAACGGGCGCGGTAGCCGCTCCCAGCGCCAACCCATTCGGCTCATTAAGCCCGACAAGAGCGGAACATGTGCGCGATAAACTTGGCGGCAGGGTAGATTTGATCCTCGACGGAGGCCCTACCCGAATCGGGCTTGAATCAACCGTGATTGACATAACAACAGGCGCCGATACATCCCGCCGCGGCGAAGGTTTGTCGGGCGTAAAAATACTCAGACCGGGCGGTACGCCGAAAGAGGCGATTGAAAAATTGATAGGTACGGTTGAGGACGGCTCTCCTGTTACAGATACTTCCAAAGGCCTTGTCTCTCCCGGGCAGTTAAAAAGTCATTATGCTCCCCATGTGCCGCTTGCTGCCTTTAATATAGAAGATATTGAAAAAATTCCGTACGAAAATGAATGTGCATTCCTTTTTTTTGACGGTTCAGCCCGAGATGCCTGGATTTCAGCCCAAAAACCGCCAAAATCGGCTGTTATTAGGGTTCTTTCCGAGACGGGGCAGATTTTGGAGGCGGCTTCGCGGCTTTTTGAAATTCTTCATGAGTTAGACAATAGTAAAATATTAAGAATATTTGTGCAATTAGCGCCTCAAGAGGGGCTTGGAAATGCGATAAATGACAGAATTTTTCACGCTTCAGCATAAAAAATAAAATTTATTTCTTTTATCTTGCCACACCGCTTTATATGGTGTATACTAAAAAAAAACAACGCTATCTGTGTGGTCATACCGCGCTTGATATAAAAAGGGTTTGGGGATGAAAGTTCAACGTTTTTTCACTGACTGCGAAAGCGGTCCGTATTTTAATATTGTTTGGGAGCGGCGTAAGAGCGAAATCAGAAACCCAAACGGCAAACCGATTTTTTCTGAGGAGACGGTAATTGTACCGGCCTTCTGGAGTCAAATTGCCTCGGATATTATCGCGCAAAAATATTTCCGTAAAGCCGGAGTGCCAAAAAGTAAAATCTATGAATGGAAGAAATGGGCCAAGGCCGGAAATAGTTCGGAGGATCCCGGAAATAACCTGCCCGAAGACGGCGCGGAACACGACGCGCGTCAGGTTTTTCACCGCCTTGCCTATACATGGCTTGAATGGGGCAGGCAGAACAACTATTTTGAAAATCAGGAAGATGAAAAGGCTTTTTACGATGAAACCTGCTTTATGCTGGCGCATCAATATGCCGCTCCCAACAGTCCTCAGTGGTTCAATACCGGCTTGTATTCCGTATACGGGATCGACGGCCCCGCGCAGGGACATTACTATTTTGATCCCGCGCAGGGAAAGGTTGTAAAGTCTGAAAGCGCCTATAAACGCCCCCAGCCCCACGCCTGTTTTATCCTTTCCATAGACGACAACCTTGTGAACGAGGGCGGCATCATGGATCTAATGACCCGTGAAGCCAGATTGTTTAAGTACGGTTCCGGAACAGGCTCAAATTTTTCCCGCATCAGGGGAGTGAACGAAATTCTTTCAGGCGGCGGGGTTTCATCGGGGCTTTTGTCGTTTTTAAAAATAGGCGACAGGTCGGCGTCGGCGATTAAGTCGGGAGGTACGACCCGCCGCGCCGCCAAGATGGTAACGCTGGATATCGACCACCCGGACGTAGAAAAGTACATAAACTGGAAAGCGGCGGAGGAACATAAAGTCGCCTCCATGGTAACCGGTTCTTTGATACTGAAAAAACATATCGACGCGGTTAAAAGGGCTTTGACGGGTTTTAGAGGTCCGGAAGACGATAAATTTAACACCGAGAAAAATCACGAGCTTGCCATGGTTCTGCGTGCTGCTTTGGGCGATAAAATCCCGCCGTCCTACCTGTACCAGCAGCTTCGCCGCCTTGAACAGGGCGATGAAGAGGTTGACGTTTCCCAGTACTCCACCGCCTGGGACGACGAGGCTTATAATACCGTATCAGGTCAGAGCTCCAACAACAGCCTGCGCCTTAGCGATGATTTTATGAAGGCGGTGTTAAATGATGAAGACTGGCAATTAAAAAGCCGCACTGTAGGAGATACCGTAAAAAGCGTAAAGGCGCGCAAACTTTGGTCGGATATAGCGAAAACAAGCTGGCAATGCGCAGATCCCGGGCTTCAGTACCACACGACAATTAACGACTGGCACACATGCCCCGCGGGCGGAGAGATACGCGCCTCCAATCCGTGTTCGGAATATATGTTCCTTGACGATACCGCCTGCAACCTCGCGTCGATAAATCTCTCCACTTTATACGATAAAAGAAAAAAAGAATTTAATGTTGACGGATACCTTCACGCGATTGACATCTGGACTACAATTCTTGAAATCTCCGTGGTAATGGCGCAATTTCCGTCTTCGCGCATCGCGGAGCTTTCTTATCAATACCGCACTCTGGGACTTGGTTATGCCAATCTTGGAACGCTCCTTATGATTATGGGGCTTGCCTACGATTCCGATCAGGGACGCTCGGTAGCGGCGGCGCTTTCCGCGCTCCTGTCGGGCGAAGCGTACGCGCAATCCGCCCGCATGGCGGCGGAGCACGGCTCATTTACGCGTTACGGTGAAAACGCGGAGAATATGCTGCGCGTTATCCGCAACCACAGGCGGGCGGTCAACAACGCCGTTGACGGCGAATATGAGGGTCTTCACACGGTTCCCAGGGGAATAGACGCGGCCCATTGCCCGGCTTATCTTTTGAACGCGGCAAAATCCGCGTGGGACAGGGCGCTTGATTTGGGCAAGGCTCACGGATACCGCAACGCGCAGGTTACCGCAATCGCGCCCACGGGCACAATCGGTCTTTTAATGGACTGCGACACCACGGGCATTGAGCCTGATTTCGCCCTTGTTAAATTTAAAAAACTCGCCGGCGGCGGCTATTTTAAAATTATCAATCAGTCCGTGCCGCCTGCCCTTGAAAATTTAGGCTATTCGCCGCAGGCTATCGAAGAAATTGTCGCTTACGCCACCGGCAGAAAAACTTTAAAAGGCGCCCCCGCGATTAGTCATGAAACTCTTAAAGCAAAAGGTTTTACAAGCGAAGCCCTTGCCTCTATTGAAGACGCATTAAAAACGGCGCTTAATTTTGAAGGCGTTTTTAATCCGTATATACTTGGCAAATCATTTGTCGAGGAAACTCTTAACGTTCCTGAATCAACATGGTCGCTTCAGGGATTTAATCTTCTTAAGCACATCGGTTTCAGTTCACAGGACATTGAAGACGCGGAATTGTTCGCCTGCGGTACAATGGGTCTTGAGGGCGCTCCCGGCCTGAAGAAAGATCATTATGCCGTTTTTGACACGGCGGCTCCTTCCGGCAGGAAGGGGAAACGCTCCATATCATGGACCGCCCATATCGGCATGATGGCGGCCGTGCAGCCTTTCATTTCCGGCGCGATTTCCAAAACCATAAATATGCCTAACTCCGCCAATTACGACGACGTAAAAGGCGCGTATATGCTCTCATGGAAAAACGCCCTTAAAGCCGTCGCCCTTTACAGGGACGGTTCCAAACTTTCACAGCCGCTTAACACGTTCGCTCCCGGAACCGATCCGTTAGCTGACACAATCCTTAAAGTTGAAAAGGGCCTGGAACTTCCCGCCTCGGCTCCGGATAAAAGAAAATCGGCGAGCCTGCGGGGGCTTCGCAAGTCTTTGCCTAACCGCAGAATGGGGTACACTCAAAAAGCGAAAATCGGCGGACACTCAATTTTTATCAGAACCGGCGAATATGAAGACGGCAGTCTTGGAGAAATTTTTCTTGATATGCACAAGGAAGGCGCGGCTTTCAGAAGCCTGTTAAACAGTTTTGCAATTACAGTTTCTCTTGGACTGCAATACGGCGTGCCCCTGGAAGAATATGTTGACGCGTTCACGTTCAGCAGATTTGAACCAAACGGCATGGTGCAGGGGCACGATTATGTAAAGATGGCGACAAGCGTAATTGACTATGTTTTCCGCGATCTCGCGATTAGTTATCTTAAACGCAGCGATTTGGGGCAGGTAAAGCCCGAAGACCTTGTCGCCACCGCGATGAAGAGTGAAACGGAAACGCCGGACATAAAAGGCCGAAGTGATAAAAACAGCGCGGGTTTCAGGCCAAACAGCGTAACGGTTCCGGCGGTTAAACCTGTTAAACAACAACCGCAGGGTACGGGTACCACGGGAAATGCCCCAAAGGGATTGTCCGCGTTTTCGCCGGCCGCGCCGCAGGTTGCGGTAATGGAAGGATCCTATCCGCAGGAAAATGAAGTAATAAAAATTGTACAGGCGCGTATTAAAGGTTATGAGGGAGACCCATGCTCTTCATGCGGATCATTTACTTTGGTTAGAAACGGAACTTGCATGAAGTGCGATACTTGCGGCAGTACCACAGGCTGTTCCTGAAAATATATTTTATGGAGTAAATTATGAATTTGATTTTTTTGGGCCCCCCGGGCGCAGGTAAAGGAACTTTGGCCGTAAGAGCCGTGGAGATACTCGGCGTGCCTCAGATAAGCACCGGTTCAATTTTTCGCGCGGCAATAGCGGATGGGACTCCGCTTGGCCTTAAAGTTAAAGCTATCATTGACTCGGGAAAACTTGTAGAGGATGAAACGACAATCGCGCTTGTAAAAGAGCGTCTTGCTAAGGATGATGTTAAAAAAGGATATATATTGGACGGCTTCCCGCGGACAATTCCGCAGGCTGAGGCGTTAGCCGGTTTTTCAACGGTAGAGAAGGTTATCAACTTTGACATTCCCGATTCAGGCGTACTTGAACGGCTTGGAGGACGGAGGGTTTGCCGCAAATGCGGATACAATTTTCACGCGGTTTTTAACAAGCCAAAAAAAGAAGGAGTCTGCGATTACTGCGGCGGAGAAGTGTACATCCGCGACGACGACAAGAGCGAAGCCGTACAAAAACGCCTTGAAGTTTACCGCGCCCAGACCGCGCCGTTGATCGATTATTACCGTAAAAAAGGATTGCTTCTGGATATAGACGCAAGGCCTATGGTAGACGAAATTGTCGTCAACTTTAAAAAGGCGTTGGGGATATAACGGCGACTTTTCCCTTGCAAAAGTTAACGGAAAAAAATAAAATGTCAATATGGAAACACATACACCGGGCGAGCGTATCGCTGAAATACGCAAAACTTATTCGGTCAGCAGGGAAGACCTTGCCGAACGCAGCGGCGTATCAGTTGATCTGATCTCGAAAATTGAAGACGACGGGCATATTCCCGATCTTGCACCGTTAATTAAAATTTCCAGGGGGCTGGGCGTACGCCTGGGCACACTTCTTGACGACCATGAAAGACTGGGTCCTGTTATCAGCAGAGCAGGGGAGGCCGCCGCCTCAAGCCGTTTTAAAACCGGTTTACCTGACGGCTCGTCGTCCGGCGAACATCATGGTCTTAACTTTAACGCGCTTGCGGCTGATAAAAGCGGACGCCACATGGAGCCGTTTATCGTAACAATCGAGATTGGCGCTCGTCAGGAAAAATCATCTCACGAAGGCGAAGAGTTTATATATGTTATGGAAGGAAAACTGGCGCTTGAATACGGCACTAGAAGAGATATCTTAAACGCGGGTGATTCTGTTTATTACGATTCTATTGTGCCTCATCGGGTATATTCCGCGGATAATAAAGCGGTAAAAATTCTCGCCGTAATTTATACGCCGGCTTAAGAGGAATATCATGGAATTTATAGAAAAGACTCTCACTCAAGTTTTAAAAGATAAAACAGCCGCGCATCCGGATCACGATTTTCTTGTCTATTCCGACCGCAACCTTCGCTTTACTTACGCGGAGTTTGATAAAAGGGTGGACGATTTTGCAAAAGGACTGCTCTCCATCGGCGTAAAGAAGGGCGATAATGTGGGTATTTGGGCGACAAATGTGCCTGACTGGAACACGGTTCTTTTCGCCTGCGCGAGAATCGGTGCCGTTCTTGTTACGGTAAATACGGGCTACAAAACCCATGAATTGGAATACGTGTTGCAGCAATCCGACATGGTATGCCTGTGCCTGACAAACGGCTGGCGCGATTCCGATTATATCGGAATGGTAAATGATCTTGTGCCGGAACTAAAAACGGCGCAAAGAGGGCAGATTAATTCCGCCCGGTTCCCGTTCTTAAAATATGTCGTTCATATAGGCCAGCAAAAACACCGCGGAATGTTTACTTCAAGCGAAGTGCTGCTGCTCGGCCAACATACCGATTCGGCGCTGTTAAGCGAAATTGAAGCGACGCTTGATACCAACGATGTCGTTAATATGCAATATACGTCCGGTACTACGGGCTTCCCCAAGGGCGTAATGCTTACGCACAGAAATATTCTTAACAACGGGCTTGGCATCGGCGACAACCAGCGCCTTACGGAGAAAGATATTGTTTGCCTTCCCGTGCCGCTGTTTCACTGTTTCGGCCTTGTGCTTGGAATGATGGCAATCCTTACCCACGGCTCCACCGCCGCGATGATAGAGTGGTTCGATCCTCTGCTTGTGCTTGCTACAATCCAAAAGGAAAAATGTACCGCAGTTTACGGAGTGCCGACAATGTTCATCGCGGAGCTTAACCACCCCATGTTCAAGATGTTTGATCTTTCCAGCCTTCGCACCGGAATTATGGCGGGTTCTCCCTGTCCGATTGAGGCGATGCGCCGGGTAATTGATCTTATGTACATGAAGGAAGTCACTATCTGTTACGGACTGACTGAATCATCGCCCGTTATGACACAGACTCGCTACGATGACGACATTATCGTGAAAGTGGAAACCGTAGGCCGCGCCCTGCCCGGCGTGGAAGTTACAATCCGCGACCCTGAAACAGGCGAAGAATGTCCCGACGGCGTACACGGAGAATTCTGCTGCCGGGGCTACAATTCAATGAAAGGTTACTATAAACTGCCGGAGGCGACCGCCCAATGTATCGACAAAAACGGCTGGCTTCATTCCGGCGACAGGGGAGTTAAAGACGAGAACGGCAATTTTAAGGTGACAGGCCGCTTAAAAGACATGATCATACGCGGAGGAGAAAATATTTCCCCCAAAGAAGTGGAGGACTTTTTGTACACAATGCCGGGCATCAAGGACGTGCAGGTGGTAGGGATTGCCAGTGAAAAATACGGCGAAGAAGTCGGCGCTTTTGTTATTCTTCACCCCGACGTGAAAATGAACGTGGAAGACGTGCGCGACTATTGCCGCGATAAAATAGGCAGGTACAAAATACCCAAATATGTGTTTTTTGTAGACAGCTACCCCCTTACATCAAGCGGAAAGATACAAAAGTACCTATTACGCGAGATGGGGACTAAACTTGCCCAAGAGCAGGCAAAGGGCTGATATTTACGGGAACTGTCCGAAAAGAAGAATTTTACCGCGAACATCACGAACTTTTTGTACATATCTTGTCGTTGTTCGTGTTGGTTCGCGGTAAATTCAAATTTTCTGTTACTACTCGACTTTTTTTTTAAAACAGGTCATAATTCAATAATGGACGCGGTTAGTATCGATCCTGCATTGATACAAAGAGTTGAATTGTTTACCAACCTCAGACAGAATGAGATTGATTTTGTAATAAATCATTCCGCCGTGCTTAATCTTTCCAAAAGCGCTTTTTTGTTCTCTTCAGGAGAAAAGGCCGCTCAGTTTTATATTTTAACAAGCGGGGAAATCCGCGTATTTAATAAAAGAGACGACGGCAGTGAAGAAGAAATGGCGCATTTTACCGCGGGCGACACAATCGGCGATTTTGACTTTGCGCGGGGCGCCGAATACGACGCATACGCCGAAGCGGCAATGGATTCCGCTCTTGTTGTCTTTCCGAGTGCCGGTTTAACAATGGAATCTCTTGCGCGGGAAGATCCCCACTCCGTTTGCAGTATTCTCCTAAACGCGATTATTATGATGACAGGGCGCATAAAATCAACGCATAAACTTATTTTAAATAATATGTCGTGGGTACAGGAGCTTCACAGGCGGGCTTACGAAGATCCCGGAACGGGGCTTTGGAAACAGATACTTATTAAAGATGAAATTATCAACTCGCTGAATAATTCCGCCGCGTTGATCATGCTAAAACCTGACAGATTTAAAACATTGGTTGATTCAAGGGGGCACGCCGCAGGAGATGCGGCTATGATCAGAATAGCTATAATACTTAAAAACATTACAAGGCAGATCGGGCATGGCTGGGCGCTGCGTTTTAAAAGCAATGAAGTCGGGCTTATTGTTAATAATTGCGACGCCTCGCAAGCGGAAGAAATAGCGCATGAATTGTATGAATTTGTCGGCGACATGGACGCCGTTCCCCCTCAAGATGATATTCCTGAATTTAATTTTTCCGCGACAATATCATGGGCGCTCTGGCCGCAGGACGGCGCTGATTGGGAAACGTTATTTAGCGGAAATTACAGTTCTCTTTTAGACAATTGGAAAGAAGGCGGCGACAGAGTAATTCATTATTCAAGAGAGGCCACGTGAACATTATCGAAAACAAGTTGTCATTTCTGTCCGTACCCCTCGACGTTTCATTAACAGGCATACCGCTTTTTTCCGGATTTGATGAAAGTGAATATAATATCGTCGCCAGACTGTTAAAACTCGTATATGCAAAAAAAGATGACGTTATTTTCGAGGAGGGCGACAAAGGGGTAAATATGTTTATTCTTTTGTCGGGTTCTTTAAGCGCGTTTGGCGCCCAATCCGACGGGAATCAAAAGTGGTTATTTGACATAAACCCCTGTGATTTTTTCGGTGAGATGTCAATAATAGCGCATGAACCGCGATCTGCGACAATATCCGCAAAGACTGATTCTGTCGTAATGATGCTGAACAATGTTGATTTTTACAGAATAATTTCCGAGTATCCGATAATTGGCTATAAAATACTCAGAACTATCGGTACCGTACAAAATCAATGGTTAAGCCAGTCGTCAAAGTCCTACAACGATTTAATCCGGTGGGGCGAGAACGCGCGTCGCAGGGCAATCACTGACGAAATGACAGGGCTGTACAACCGCCGTTTTCTGGAAGAATCCATCAAGGAGCGCTTTAATAATTCATTTATGAATTTACGCATTATGTCCCTGTTAATGATGGATCTTGACAAGATACATGGCATAAATGACCGTTATGGAAATAAAGCGGGCGATTTAATAATTTTGTCATGCGCTCAGATAATTCGCGACTGCCTGCGCCCGGGCGATATTCCCGCGCGGCTTTCGGGAGACGAGTTTGCCATTCTTCTTCCTGACACCGATATAAAAGACGCGGTTGTAGTCGCCGAGAAAATTAGAAAATGTATTGAAGAAAAAAAAGTTGAAGTTCCCTCCGCTCCCGGCGCAAGCGATAATGTTACAATCGGCACAAGAACAAGCATTGGCATAGCGATAGCCCCCGCCCATGCGAATACGGTGGAAAAATTTGAAGAAACCTCTGATGCCGCGTTGCGTAAGGCCAAAGAACTTGGCAGAAACAGGGTTGAAGTTTTTAAACAGGACTAAAACCTGTCCTTTGCCCGAATCAATTATCTGTGCGTTTTTTTGTCTTTGTGGTAAAATTGCTTAAGGAGATAATATGCTGAAAATTACTTTTTTAGGCGCGGGCAGCACTATTTTTGTCCGTAATGTATTGGGTGATTGTATGTCAAGCGAGGCTTTGCGCGAATGTGAAATCGCTTTGTACGATATTGACGCTCAAAGACTGAAAGAAAGCGAGCGTCTTTTATCTGCTATTAATAAAGGTAAGGGCGGGTATTCAAAAATTTCCTGTTACGCGGGCGTTGAAAATCTTGAGAAAGCGCTGAAAGGCGCTTCCTTTGCCGTAAACGCTGTTCAAGTCGGCGGTTACGACCCGGCTACAATTGTCGATTTTGAAATCCCTAAAAAATACGGACTTCGCCAAACAATAGGCGACACTCTTGGCATCGGCGGCATAATGCGCGCCCTGCGGACAATTCCTGTTTTGGAGCAATTTGCACGCGCAATGGAAAAAGTTTGCCCTGATGTGTGGTTTCTTAATTACACCAACCCAATGGCGATGCTGACGGGTTTTATGCAGAGATACTCAGGTATAAAAACTGTCGGTCTATGCCACAGTGTGCAGGGGTGTTCGTACTGGCTGTTTAAGGGATTGGGAATGGAAGATAAACTGGAAGGACGGCGCGAATTGATTGCCGGAATTAACCACATGGGATGGCTTTTGGACATCCGCGATAAAGACGGCATTGATCTGTATCCTGAGATACGGAAAAGGGCAAAGGCAAAAAACGAGGCGGAAAAACACAACGACATGGTCCGCTACGATTACATTGACAAACTTGGCTATTACTGCACGGAATCGAGCGAGCATAACGCGGAATATAACCCTTTCTACATCAAATCAAAATATCCGCAGTTAATCAATGATTTTAATATACCGTTAGACGAATATCCGCGCCGATGTATAGCCCAGGTCGAAGGCTGGAAGGCCGAATATGAAAACCTTACAAAGAAAGAGATTATTGAACACGAGAGGTCGCATGAATACGCCTCTTATATAATGGAATCCATTGTTACGGGAAATCCTTATAAAATCGGCGGGAATGTTTTAAATACCGGCGGAAGTATCGAAAACCTTCCGCCTCAGGCCTGCGTTGAAGTTCCCTGTCTTGTAGACGGTTCAGGCATCAGGGCGTGCCATGTCGGGAAACTGCCCGTCCAGCTTGCCGCGATGAATATGACGCACATCAACGTTCACTTGATTACCATTGAAGCCGCGGTGACAAAAAAGAGGGAACACATCTACCACGCCGCAATGCTGGAACCTCACACCGCCGCGGAGCTTTCACTTGACGACATCCGCGCAATGACGGACAAATTACTGAAGGCTCACAGTGTGTGGCTGCCTGAGTATAAATAAATTTTTCCCGGAAAATTTCTCACAAAGAACACAAAGGGGATTAAAGGTTTATGTCTGTTTTCTTGTCGTGAGGTTCACGTATAGTCTTCGGACAAAAATCTTTGTGCTCTTTGTTTCTTCTTGATCTTGGTGTGAAATTCTTGCGAATAAAATTATTTTTTACGCTTCTCTTTCTCGTCAATGTTTTTTAGGACTATTTGCGCAAGACGCTTGAAATGTTTGGGAAGTAATTCTTCGTCCGGAGTATTATAATATGCAAGAATGCCGTTAAACTCTTCCTTGGCTTGTTCGTATTTTTTTTGTTTATAATGGATAAATGCAATGTGATACTTTGCGGTTATAATAAGGTCTATATTACTTGGATTGCGGTCCTGTAAAGCCTGATAATACTGTATTGCCATATTGTAACGGTTTCTGTCCATAGCTTCATGGGCGCGTTGAATCAATTCCGCGGGGGATAAATCCTCGCTTATGTTTACTGTTGACGCGCATGCTGAAAATAAAAGAACTAAAACCAGCGAAAAATAAAGTCTGTTCATAATAAAATTATACCCTTATCATCTTTCTTAGTAAAGGCATTTAACAAGCTATGGTTACATAGTCTTTTCTTACAATTCGTAGAGAATTGTGAAATTTATGTTTCTTTCGGGAAGAATTGACCATTTGTCAAAAAAGGTACATAATTAATATATGACAGCAGGTATAATTGGCGCTACAGGTTATGCCGGAGCCGAGTTGGTAAGGCTTCTTTCCAGGCATCCTAAAGTTGAAAAACTGGCACTTTCCTCGGTAAGTTATGAAGGTGAAAATATTGATAAAATCTACCCTAATTTTTTGGGCGAGGTTTCGCTTCCGCTATTAAAAGCCGAAGAAGTTATCGCTTCCTGTGACGTGGTTTTCTCAGCCCTTCCCCATGCGGTAGGGGAACCTTTTGCCACCGCCTGCATGGAACGAAGGATACACTATATTGATCTTTCAGCGGATTTCCGTTTTGACGACAGCGAAGAAGTGTATAGGGCATGGTACGGAAAAAGTTATTGGTATCCCGAATTGCATAAAAAGTCTATTTATGGCCTGCCTGAACTTAACCGAAAAAAAATAAAAGAACTTGCCGCAAAAGGACCTGTTGTGATTGGGAATCCCGGATGTTATCCCACGGGCGGATCACTCGGCGCATTTCCGGCTTTGGCAAAGGGAATGAACCGCACGGATATTCCTGTTATTATTGACTCCGTAAGCGGCGTGACAGGCGGCGGCAGAGAACCGTCCAGAACTTTTCATTATGCCGAATGCGCGGATACGATTTCGGCGTACAAGGTTTCCTCTCACAGACATTCGCCTGAAATTGAGCGTAACCTTGCGTTAATGGCGGCGGCAGGGAACAATCCCGCGCCGAGGATAATTTTTACGCCGCGTCTTGCGCCTGTAAACAGGGGGATCCTCAGTGTCATTTACATTGCGCTTTCAGAAAAATGGAGCGTAAAGGCGAATAAAGCCTATATGCCGCCTTCAAATGAGATTGAATTAAGAACGTCTGAAATCCGCGATATTTATATTGATTTCTATAAGGATGAACCGTTTATTCGGGTGCTTCCGATAGGCCTTACCGCCGCCACAAACAGGGTGCGTATGTCAAATTACTGCGACATTTCAGTTCATGTTGACATGAATGGTTCAACATTGATAGTAACTACCGCAATTGATAACATGGTTAAAGGTTCCGCCGGCCAGGCTATTCAAAATATGAATATTTTATTCGGTTTTGACGAAAAAGCAGGTCTTGAAGCAATACCGATTATTTTTTAGGAATCAAGAATGAAAGAAGTGGCAGGAGGAGTTTGCGCCCCGAAAGGTTTTTCAGCAGGGGGCATAAGGTGCGGCATAAAGTCAAGTTCGCAAAAAAAAGATTTGGCAGTTATTTTTTCACAGAAGGCTTGCGACGCGGCGGCGATGTTTACAACTAACAAGGTAAAAGCCGCAAGCGTACAGGTCAGCATGGAAAATATCGCCGACGGAAAGTTACGCGCCATTATTGCCAACTCGGGGAACGCCAACGCCTGTACCGGACAGGAAGGAATGGCCGCCGCAAAACGCATGGCCCAGCTTGCCGCGGATACGCTCGGCATTTCCGCGGGCGAAGTCGCCGTCGCTTCTACGGGGGTTATCGGCGTTCCGCTGCCGATTGACGTAATAGAAAAAAATATTAACGCTGTTAAAGCCAATCTGCGCCGTGATGAACAGGGACACGCGGACGCTCTTGAAGCCATTATGACGACGGATATGCGCAAAAAAGAAATTGCCGTGGAGACTGAAATTGGCGGGGAGATTGTGCGTATCGGGGCGATGACAAAAGGCTCCGGGATGATTCATCCCAATATGGCGACAATGCTTACATTTATCACAACCGACGCGGCTGTAGAAAAACCGGCCCTTGATTCGGCTCTGCGCCTTGCCGTAAAAAAATCATTTAACCGCCTGACTGTGGACGGCGACACTTCCACCAACGACATGGTTCTCATAATGGCAAACGGCGAAGCGGGAAACGCGCCGGTTAATTCTTCTAACAGATGCCCCCACTGCACCGCGGATTACAACGCGTTTTATTCCGCGCTGGAGTATGTGTGTATCGCGCTTGCCCGTAAAATGGCGCGTGACGGGGAAGGGGCGACAAAACTTGTTACGGTAACAGTAACAAACGCCGCCGATGAAAACGCCGCGGAAGCGCTGGCAAAATCCGTAGCTTCTTCCAGTCTTGTAAAAGCCGCCTGCTTCGGCGCGGACGCGAATTGGGGGCGCGTATTATGCGCCATGGGGTACGCCGGAGTTGATTTTTCTCCCGAGAAAACCGATGTAAGTTTTAAGAGCGGGGCGGGGGAGATTGAAGTTTGCAAGAACGGGCAAACCGTTAAATTCAGCGAAGAAAAAGCGAAGGAAATTCTGTCCAAAGAGGAAATTGAAATACTGGTTAATTTGCATTCCGGAGGCGAAAAAGCATCAGTGTGGGGATGCGATCTTACTTACGATTATGTAAAAATTAACGGGGATTACCGGTCATGAACTCGATTTCAAATAATGACAGGGCGGGCGTACTTGTTCACGCGCTGCCGTATATTCAAAGTTTTCAGGGTAAAACAATTGTTGTTAAGTACGGCGGAAACGCCATGCTTAACGATGAATTAAAAAGGGCTGTTATAGAAGACGTGATTCTAATGTCATGCGTAGGTATAAGAACCGTCCTTGTTCACGGCGGCGGGCCGGAAATTGAGGCAATGTTAAAAAAGACGGGCAAGGAAAGCCGTTTTATTAACGGGCTTAGATACACTGACGAAGAAACAATGGATATAGTGCAAATGGTTCTCTGCGGGAAGGTTAATAAGGAAATTACCGCCCTTATTCAAAAAACAGGCGGCAAGGCAATCGGCTTATGCGGAATTGACGGGGCTCTTTTAAAAGCCCGCCGTATGACAAGCGAAGACCTTGGTCTTGTCGGTGAAATTGATCAGGTGGACATATCGATGTTAAACACCATTTTGGACGCCGAAACCATACCTGTAATTTCTTCCGTCGCTTACGGAACAGGCCGCGATGAGGGAAAAGCTCTCAACATAAACGCCGATATAGCCGCCGCCAAAATAGCCTCCGCCCTTGGAGCGGAAAAACTGGTCCTTATGACCGATGTCCGCGGCATCCTCCGCGATATAAAAGACGAAAACACCTTGGTTAAATCCATTAAAAGGCCGCAGCTAAACGCCCTAAAAGAAGAAGGCATTATCACCAAAGGAATGATCCCCAAAACCGACTGCTGCGCCATGGCATTAGACGGCGGGGTTAAAAAAGCCCATATCATAGACGGGCGGCTACCCCACGCCATACTGATTGAACTATTTACCGATGAAGGCATCGGAACAGAAATAATCGGCGGTAACACCTAAAATATTAAAACATTATTCGAAAATTTTATCTCGCAGAGGCGCAGAGGACGCAAAGTTTCTGTCCGATAGCCTATTATTGATTAAGATATATAATTTTGACTACAAATCATGAAGGATAAACGATAATTCTACGAACAACAACTCTGCGCCTGCGAACCAAAGGTTCGATGCGTCTTTGCGCCTCTGCGTGAGGTTTTTTTGAAAAAATTAAGTTTTTGTAAGGTACTAGACAAAAATATCAGGAATTTGCTAATCTATTATAAGAAAGTGAAAACTAAGGAGGCCAGTTGGCTGAGAAAGATTTACGTGTAAACGAGCAGATTCGTTCCCGAGAAGTCCGTCTAATCCGGGATGACGGCGATCAGGGAATAATGTCTGTTTCGCAAGCATTGGAAATTGCCAGAGAAGTGGGTCTTGACCTTGTGGAAGTGGCGCCAAATGCGGTACCCCCGGTCGTCAAGATTTTGGATTACGGTAAGTTCAGGTTTGAAAACGAAAAGAGGCTGAGGGATTCCAAGAAAAAGCAAAAACTTTTAAAGCTTAAGGAAATCCGGATGCAGCCTAAAATCGACGATCATGATCTTGACTTTAAATCTAAGCATATTAAGGAATTCTTGTCCGAAGGCAACAAGGTAAAAGTTACGATTCGTTTCCGCGGTCGTGAACTTGCCCACACGGAACTTGGTTTTGACGTGATGAAGGACGTTCTTTCCCGTATCGAGGGAGAGTTTGTAATGGATAAACCGCCCGCGATGGAAGGGCGTTTTATGTCCATGGTACTGGGTCCTAAAAGCAAAAAATAAATATTTTGAGAGGTGGCTTATGCCAAAAATGAAAACAAAAAAGAGCGCGGCAAAGCGTTATTCATTTACCGGAAGCGGTAAGGTGAAATATAAAAAACAGAATCTGCGCCATATCCTGACCAAGAAGTCGTCAAAACGCAAGCGTGGCTTGCGTCATTCGGGTATTTTGTCTGATGACAATGTGCCGGTAATCAGAAAAAAGCTTCTGCCATACGGCTGAGCGTTAAGAGGTAAATTATGTCAAGAGCAGTTGACGGTTCAAAAAGAAAAAACCATCGGAAGAAAATATTAAAACAGGCAAAAGGCTATTGGGGAAGGCGCGGCACAAATTTTAAAACCGCAAAAGACGCCGTAGCCATAGCGTTAACTTACGCATACCGCGACAGAAAAGACAGGAAGGCGCAATTCCGCCGCCTGTGGATTGTAAGAATTAACGCGGCTTGCAGGGAAAACGGGCTTTCCTATTCACGGCTTATCGCGGGCCTTAATAAAGCGGGCGTGATTATCGACCGTAAAGCGCTTGCATGGCTCGCTTCTGAAGACCCTGCGGCGTTCAAGGCTGTCGCAGAAAAAGCCAAAGCCGCACTTGGAGTGTAACATGATTAGTCTTGAGCAAGTCCAGCTTCTGGAAACAAAAGTCGCCAAGGCGATTGAGTATGTACAGAGGGTAAATTCGGAAAATGCCGCCCTCCTGTCAGAGAGGGCGGGTTTACAACAGAAATTAGACGCGAATCAAAAACGCCTTGACGAACTGGAACTGCTTGTTATGCGCTTTAAGGAAGATCAGGGGCGGATTGAGGACGGTATAGTCGCCGCATTGGACAGGCTTAGCCAGTTTGAAGAAGCGTTTGAAAAAAGCCTGAAGGAAAAGACTCCAACAAAAAAGACTCAATCTAAAAAAGAGAAAACTCCCGAACCTGAGTCAACCGAGGCGGAACCAAATTCAAAGGAGTTTTTTGAAATCTCGGCAAAGGAAACCAAGAAAAACGCCGAGGTTTCGGCCGCTCCGAAGAATACCGGCAGTCCAAAGGATACCGGTACTCCGAAGGATGACAGCGATCTTAAAGAAGACAACGATCCCAAGGATGACGGCGAGCCGCAGGAATCCGAGTCGCAGGAAAAAGAACTGGACATTTTTTAGGGAAATTAATGGCCAATGATATACGTTTGGATATTCTTGGAACTTCATTTACAATAACCGCCGATGAGGACGAGGAATATCTCAATAAAGTACTGTCACAGTACAGCGCGGCTGTAAAAAATACGCAAAGCATTTCAGGAATTAAAGAACCTCTTAATATCGCCATTTTAACGGGTTTTATTTTGTGTGATGAATATAACAAAGTGAAACAGCGTTTGGATGATGAAATAAAAGCAAGGGGAGAGGTAAAAGACGAAAACAACTGGGAAAATCAGGAAGTTGAAGATCGTACTCTTCGACTTATAACAAAACTTGATCAGGCGTTAAGCCTTTTTGGCGATGACAAAAATACATAAACTTCAAAATAAAATAAAACATTATGAGTGGGGTTCCACGCAAATACTGCCTGAATTTTTAGGGCTGGTAAAAAACGAGGATAATGATTTTAAGGAGCCTTATGCGGAAATGTGGCTGGGTACGCACCCGCTTGCCCCGTCGCAGGTTCAGTTAAACGGAAATATCGTAAGCCTTAAGGAAATTTCCGGGGAGCTTCCGTTTTTGTTAAAACTGATTGCCGTAGAAAAACCGCTTTCAATACAGGTTCACCCGAACAAGGAACAGGCGCGCCGTGGTTTCAAGCGGGAGAGCGAAATGGGGCTTGAACTAGACTCTCCTGTAAGGAATTACAAGGATCAGAACCACAAGAGCGAGATAATCTGCGCTATTACGCCTTTTACCCTGATGGCGGGTTTTAAAAAGCCAAAAGAAATATACGCTTCCTTGGGCTCGGTTTCCGGCAGGCAAATGGATATAATTAAAAAATTAAGTTCCCTTTATCCGGGGGACTCAAGCGTTTTATCCCCCCTTTACCTTAACCTTATTACATTACAGCCGGGACAGGGGCTTTTTATTCCATGCAGCATACCCCATGCGTATATCAGCGGTTTTGGCGTGGAATTGATGACCAATTCCGACAATGTAATCCGCGGCGGTCTTACTAACAAACACATTGATATTGAAGAGCTAAAAAAAATAATGCCGCTTGTTCCCTTTGTTCCGCAAATTATCACTCCTTCAGACGATACCCAGGTTTGTTATCCTATGCCAGAAGAATGTTTCTCTCTTTTTCACATTCGCGGCAGCGGGTCTTTTAACAAATGCGGCGTTGGAGTCTTTATCGTAACGGAAGGCGAACTGGAAATAGAAAATCAGTTTTTTAAGAAAGGCGAATCTTTTTATATTTCCCGTGAGAAGTGCGCCCCTCTTTTACTAAAAGGAAATTTTTCCCTGTTTGCCGCGTGTATAACGGAATGAAAATACTTGTAGATGCCGATTCCTGTCCGAAACCTGTAAGAGAACTTGCGCTAAGAAGGGCAAAAAAACTTAAACTAAGAATTGTTTTTGCCGCTAACCGTCAGATTCCCGAAGCCGGCGGGGCGGAAATGGAAATTTGTCCCATTAAGGAAAACTCAGCCGATGACCGCATAGTGGAGATGTCCGTAAAAGGCGATCTTGCGATAACGCGGGATGTCCCGCTTGCGAAGAGGCTTGTAGAAAAGTCGGTGTCAGTGATTGATGACCGCGGGCGTTTATTCACGGCGGACAATATTAACGAGCTTCTTTCTATGCGTAACTTTAAAGTCGGTCTTGCAGATAACGGGCTTGAAATTGAGAGGACGGCAAGTTACGGGAAAAAAGAACTTAAAACATTTGCCGACTCGCTGGACAGGACATTGACCGCTATGCTGCGTCTTCGGGGTACCGGTTCTGAGTCTGTTTGATATTCGGGAGTATTTCAAAGAAAATATCAATTAACTCGGGATCAAATTTTGAACCTGCAAGTTTTCGTATTTCGTCAAGCACTTCAGTTTCGCTCCACGGCTCTTTGTATACGCGTTTTGAACAAAGCGCGTCGAACACGTCGGCAATTGCGACAATCCTGCCCCCAAGGGGTATTTCTTCGCCTTTTCTTCCCAGGGGTTTTCCTTCATCATTTGCCCTTTCCACTTTACCCGTGTGGGGATCGATCCAGCCCGGGTAACCCGTGCCGTCCCAATTTTCATGGTGGGTCAGCGCTATATCCCTTGCAAGAATATCAACGGGAGAGTTAGTGTCATAGAAAAGTCTTGCGCCGTAAATGGTATGGTTCTGCATTACCTGATATTCTTCCGGCGTAAAACGTGCCGGTTTTTTAAGAATCGTATCCGAAATCGCCACCTTGCCCACGTCGTGCAGCATGGAACTTATCTTTAATGAATCCATGAATTTATCTTTTTCTTCTACGGGAACCTTATGATGATAAGCCCATCTGTCATAAATTTCTATCGCGTAACCGGCGACGCGGTTTACATGAGTGCCTGTTTCTTTTGGGTCGCGCAGCTCCGCCATTTTTATCATGCGCAGGATCATCGCCCTTGTAATGTACGCCCGCTGAAGTACCATAGTGGCGTTTGTCGCAAAATGCATAAGGATAAGTTCATCATCTTTGGAGAACGGAATAATATTTCCGTCCTTGTCTTTGGCGTTGATAACCTGAATAACTCCCATCAATCGCTGGTCTGTGGCGACCAGGGGAATGGTCAGAGTGGAGACCGTCTTGTACCCCGTGATTATGTCAAAGTCTGAAAGAAATTTATATGGCTTCTCAGGAGGAATATTGTACATATCGGGAATATTGATCAATGTTCTTTTATAGGCGCAATAACCTGAAATGGATTTTTCATTAATTTGGACCGAAAATATTTTATAGATCATTTTTTGTCCGGGCGGCATATTTTTTTGAATAGTGTCATTTTGTGAATATTTTATTGATAATTTTTC
>Ga0268262_10002247_pt1 | contig 22633 bp, 16 predicted proteins | sample TergutNc150P3_FD_190354 | JGI IMG/M metagenome (GOLD analysis project Ga0268262, IMG submission 190354) | Nasutitermes corniger P3 segment gut microbial community from laboratory colony in Florida, USA - Nc150 P3 (SPAdes) (version 2) | ecosystem: Host-associated > Arthropoda: Insects >...
TGAAACAACTGTATGCGGAAACCGGCGTTGGTTTCTTTTTTCTTGTAAACCAAAACAACAATTCCGGTTATCTCCGCCCCTGGCTCGGCGTCGGATGGCGGTTTTAGATAACGCATAACGCCGCCATTTTTAACCTGTACCCCGGAAACCGTCACTTCACCCTGACAATCTCAATTTTTGTTTCTTTTGGTTCCCGTTTGTTGATATAAGTGTTGAGGCTTTCATTGACTTTCCACTTGCTCATGGGCGCGGCGATTTGGAAAAGATAGGCGCGCAGTTTTGCAGCCTCCAGATCACGGCGGCCGACAAAGGTATTCCACGGGGGTCTTTGATGCGTTTCGTAAAACCATGCGTAGGGGCTGTCTGTTCCCTTGGCGGCTTCCATCTGATCCACGATGGACACCAGATCGTTTTTCAGCGCCCTTGTTGAGAAGCCGATTTTTCCCATGTCCATCATGGTTTTATGCGCATCCCTGGCTCTTTCCGCGTGGCCGTAGAAATTCTTGCTATGGGAGACCGCGTCAAGGTTGCCGTCATTTATGGGAAAAACGCGCAAATTCCCGCCGGGGGCCAGCATAAGCAAAGATTTGGCAAAAAATAACTCCACTTCAATATTGGAAAGCGAATAAAGAGGCAGGGAATGTAAAGCCCATATTTCGTTGTAAAAATCTTTGGGCGCTTCCCATTGGTAGAAATCCTCGTTTATATGATTGTGCGCAACCGTTTCATCGGCGTCATAAAAAAAATCAAGGTTTGTCACCACAGCATTAATCTTGACCGCTTCAAGCCAACTCCGCACAGGCGATATCCCGCCTCCGACCAGAAGGATTTGCTTGTTGTTCAGGGCTTTTAAGTCCTGTGGCAGGATATTGAGATACTGAAGGTATTCGGTAAGCGGCCGTCCTGAAATTATCCCTTTGTGGTTAAAATTCATTGTTACGCTCATATCGTGTCTTTTAATCTGCAGTTCCATATCGGCCTCCTCATTAATTATAAACTGTTTCCATAATTTGTAATATACCACAAAGGATAGGGCCGATGACATTACTGTAAACAGTAAATTCTATTGTACTGCGTTCATTGGCGTACAGTGGATTTTATGATAATCAAACCATGTGGTACAATTCTTCCTAAACTGACGAATATGGCGCTGCCAAATTCGAGGGACAGCAAAGGTTTTTCTCTGCTATCTGAATTCCTTGCTTTCCAGCACCTTCTGTAAAGTAAGACTGTCCAGATAATCATTGATCTTATGGGTGGCAGAAGTAAATACCTTGTGGCTTATACAATCACTCATCCGGTCGCATTTTTTATCATCTTTGTTGCACAATTTGTAAGTCAGTTCTTCTCCGGCAGCGTCAAGTATTTCCTTGACGGTCAGTGAATTCAACGGGCGGTTAAAGGAAAAACCACCCCCGGGTCCACGAACCGAGTTGACAATTTTCGCCTTTCTCAGTTTGAAGAATATCTGCTCCAGAAATATAGAGGAAATATCCTCCGCATCGGAAAGACTGTTAATGGAAACCATTTCCCCGTTCTTTCCCATTTCCGCCAGCGCCAGCGCCGCGCGAAGCGCATAACGTCCCTTTAAGGTAATTCGCATGAAGAAATCCCCCTTATATATCAAGAAGTTGACCAAAATTATAATATATTTCAGGAATTATAGCAACATAAATGAAAAAAAGGCCGGTTTGCACCGGCCAATGCCCCTTGAAGGCATATCGAACATATAGTGATTTGGGAGGGGAACTATATATCCGACATTTTGAATATCGGCATACAGACCCGTTTTCTTTAGCCGAATTTCGGAAGGGCAGAGATAGAAAATTTACTCGTTTTCCTCTATATCAATACCAACAGCAAGAGCAATACGGTAGGTTTTTCCCCGTTGAATCGTGATATTCTTGGTAAGAGTGTAATCGCCCACCTGAAATTTTGCTTCATAAACGCCCGGATCCACCGGAATGGGACTGTTTTCCCGTACAACCGGGTGGTTATTGAGGAAAATGCGGGTATTTCCTGGTGCTTCAAAAATTATCAGGGGGGTAAGATCCTGTAAATTGATAGCAATATCCAGTCTTTTTGCCCTTTCCACCATAAAACGGCGGTTTTCATTGCGGTAATCTTCGGAAAGTACCACCAAATGGTGCTCACCTTCCCTGAGAAACTGCTCTTCTTCCGTATTGTTTACCACAACATCATCAATCAATACCGTGAACGGCCTGTCCTTAAGCTGTTCCGGATAACGGAAATTAAACTTTACCGCCCCCTCATCAGCCAAAATAGGGCGGGCGCTGAGGGTAAACTGCATTTTTTCAATTTCTTCACTCAAACCCTTGACAATAGGCATCAGTTTGAAAAGAAGGGGAAACGAAGAAGGAAGCGTGGTATCAGTGGGGACGGAAGCATAAGGGGTAGTTCTGAGTCCGTGAGAGCGGCGTATCGGTATCTGATAGACAATTTTTATTTTATTGGGCAGGGTATCGAAAGCAATACGCCTCCCTTCAAGCTCGTTTGTTCCCGGGGAAGGCGTGCGGTCAAGTTCGGCATAGAGCAGCATCGCCAGGCTGCCCCGCTGCGCAAGCCAGACCTGGGGTGCCGAAAGTTCCAGTTCAATGCCGCGGAGAAAACGGCCGCCCCTTCTTAAACTAATCAGCGCCGAACCGTTGTAGGCCATGTTGATGGATGAACCTTCGGGGCTGTCCGCAGACAACTCCAGCGTTCCTTCCAGCAGGGCGCGAAATGATTCCGCCGCTGCCGGAATGGAAAAAAAGGAAAGGTAAATTATCCACACGAAAACCGATCTATACACTTTAACGTCCGCCGGGCAGAAATAGATATTTATCCGGGTCCCGAGCCTTTCCATTTTGTCTGAGTTCAAAGTGAAGATGAGGGCCGGTGGATTGTCCGGTAGAACCTACCCACCCGATAAGCATACCGGACTTTACGGTAGATTGCAAGGCAATCCCCACCCGCTGCAAATGACCGTAAAGGCTTACCCAGTCTCCTCCGTGTTTTATTACTATGTAATTGCCGTAAATAGGGTCTTTGCCAATCTCGGTAACAATGCCGTCTGCCACGGCATAAACCTCGGTTCCCGCGGGAGCGGCCAGATCCATGCCCTGGTGGAAGCGTAAGTTGCCGGTTACGGGGTTATTCCTCATTCCAAAGCCCGAAGTAAGCCGGTACGTACGGAGCGGAAAACGAAATCCTCTATTAAGAAAAAACGCCCGCTCGGTCATACCGAATTCACTGCCGGGGAAAAAGTAAAAGGCAGTCCCTTCCCCTGCTTGTTCTCCTATAGTAAGCAGACAGAAATCATTTTCCGGCGAGGAGGAGCGGCTTGAGGCCAACAGGCGTTCAAGGTCGGAGACCGGTTCCTTTGGCACAAAGATACCCGGCATTGAAGGCAGCAGCAAGGGTTCATCCGCCGCCAGCATTGACGGGTGGTTAAGGCGGTTCAGGCTTGCCAGCGCCGAATACGGTATGTTGCAGCGGGCGGCAAGAGAAAAAAGGTCTTCCCCTTCACGGGGTACATACTGATATACGGTCAAAAAACCGGCAATAACGGCGGCGTTTTCAGGTTTGCTACCCTGCCGGATTTTATCGCGGATAAAAATACGTTTGCGGTTTGCCTCAACATCGGCAATAAACTGCTTAAAACCGTCGTCCCGCGCGTCCAGCCGTACAATAAGGGGAAAACCGCCGGAAGCGCCGCCTTCGGCATGACACCACCATGAAACCAAAAAAAAGGCAAGGGTAAGCCCCTTGCCGAATTTCTCCATAACCTTTGTTTACTCGCTGGCTATGGCTTCAACCGGACAGACGCCGGAACAGGCGCCGCAATCCGCACATTTTGCCGGGTCTACCCAGCGTTTGCCATCTTTCTCGGAAATTGCCTCTACGGGGCATTCGCTGTCACAAGTACCGCAGTTGGTACAGGTGGCAACATTAACTTTGTAGGCCATAATATACCTCTCTTAATTATTACAGGATAAGATAGGATACCATGAATGTTTTATAAATGCAAGCACCACCGCAAACCAGCCCGCGCAGCGCCCCCTCGGGCAGCCTGTACTGGTGTAGTATTTACCCTGTTATAAACGCACATATTATTGCCCTTTATTATTCAAAAAGTACAAAAAATTAAAAAAAAACTGGAAAATCGGAAGTTTTTAGTTTATAATAGAAACCTATACATAAATGTAATTGACCAAGGGGTTCAGGTGACAAAACACGACTTTCCCAGGATTCACTTTTATGATCAGGATTTTGTCGATATTTACGATAAAACATGGGCTTGGATACAGGATTGCTGGAATAGCGGGAACGAAAAAAGCGGAATAGAGGGGAAATTCTTTTCTTATCCGGAGTCTCAGACTGTTTTTCAGTCCGATGCGATTTATTCGTCCTTTTTTCTGGTATATTCCAACCGAATTTACCAGGCAACGCCCAGTTTGGACCTCTTTTACAACCGCCAGGAGCCGAATGGGGCCATCCGTTGCGCCTATAATATCAATACCGGCGAGCCGGTGGCGGAAAAAGACAATGCCGAAAGCCTGGGTATCCCTCTTTTTGCCTGGGCCGAGTATAACATTTACCATAAATCGGCAAACAAAAAGCGGGTTAAGGACGTTCTGGCGGTGCTGCACAAATATACCGAGTGGATAGATTCGACTTTTAAGAAATCCAACGGCCTGTACCGGGTTCCCCTGGGGGTTACAGGGATGGTTAACGCTCCCCGTGAGGGAACCTATTATTCGCTGGATTTCAACGCCATGATGGCGATTAATGCTCTGTATATGTCCGCAATGGCCGACATCCTCAATGACAAGGATTCCAGTTTCCAGTATAAAAAACAGTATTTTGCGCTGAAAACGCGAATCAATTCCCTGATGTGGGACCCCGACGACGGCTTTTACCATGACATCGACCGCAGTGAAAAACAACTGCCGGTAAAAACCATCGCCGGTTACTGGCCGCTGCTTGCCGAGATTCCCAATGATGAAAAGGCGGAGCGAATCATTGCAAAACTCTGTGATCCGCAGTTTTTTGGCGCGCCGCACCCGTTTCCTTCGCTTTCCTTTTCTGACAAAAATTTTGACGAAACCGGGCGGGGATACCGCGGGTCGGTGTATCCCCACCTGACCTTTATGGTAATTAAAGGGCTGGAGCGTTATCAGCGCTGGGACCTTGCCCGTGAATGCGCCATCCGTCATCTGTACTTTATGCTGGATTCAATGAGTCCCGACGGCGACCATCACAAGGGCAATTTATGGGAGGCCTATCTGCCCACCAAAGAAGGCCCGGCAAGGTGGCATGGCAAGATGGATTTTCCCCGCGCCCAGTATCTTTCCTACGACGCCCTTTCCACCATTACGTTGACCATTGAAAATATTGTGGGCCTGTGTATTTCCCTGCCCCGCAAAACAGTGGACTGGATTATTCCCAATCTGGAAATTATGGGGGTTGAAAATCTTTCCCTCAAAAAAAATATGATTACGATTCTTTCCAACAAAAGCGGACGGGGTTGGGAGATACACATGGAGAGCGAAAAGTTGTATTATTTTACCATAAATATTCTGGGGAAGAAGAAAAAAACCCTGCCTATTCCTTCGGGAAAGTGTTCAATGCTGATAGATAAGTTGTAGGAAAATGGGAAACCGTCTTGTCGCTGTTTTGGAAATAGGTTCCACCGGTATCAGATTGCTCATTGCTCAAATACAGGACGGTGGGCAGTGGACAGTCATGGATAATGCGGGCAGGCCGGTAGCCCTGGGCCGCGATGTGTTTAATTCAGGCGAATTTTCCCGCGAGTCCCTGTTGGAATGTCTTGCCGTACTGCAGAATTTCAAAGAATTGCTGGCCGGCTGGGGCATTGCTGCCGCCGATGCCCATGTTATCGCAACCAGCGCTCTGCGGGTTGCCCGTAACCGCGATATGTTTATTGACCGGATACGGCAGGAAACGGATTTTAATCTTACCGTGGTGGACGGCGTTGAAGAGAACCGCCTTATGTATCTGGGGGTGCGTTTTGCGTTAAAGCAGGATCTGCCCCTGTTCTGGCGGGCCAATTCAATGATCATTGAGATAGGCGGCGGCTCTACGGAGATAATGCTGCTGCGTCGGGGACAAATGGTGGCGGCCCACAGCATCAAACTGGGAACGATTATTATTGATCAGCGGACGCGGTTAGGGGCCGGACCGAGCCTGATCTACGAACGCTACCTCGGTGAAACCATCCGCAATACCACCAGTCTTTTAAATGCCGAAATGGATTTGGCCCATGTACGCACCTTTGTTATGGTTGGTTCCGATGCCCGGTATGTAGCGCTTCAGGCAGGTACGGAACTTAACGAGCATTGCCGCGTTATAAACCGCAATGATTTTATCACCTTTGCCGAAAAAATTCGTAATTATTCTATTGAAGAATGTGTTCAGAAACTGGGTATCACCTATGCCGAGGCCGAAGGTTTTATTCCTGGCATCCTCGTGCTGAAGCTGTTTCTTGAACAGACCGGCGCGGCCCGTGTGGCGGTTCCCTTGGTGAGTATTCGGGAAGGCTACCTTATCGACATGGCCCTGGGGGTGGACTCAGACGTACAAAAGGAATTTTTCTCCCAGATTATAGCCTCCGCAGTTAATTTAGGCCGGCGTTTTCATTTTGATGAAGCCCACTCACGGCACGTCGCCCTGCTGTGCATGACGCTGTTTGACGCGCTGGAAAAGGTACATGGCATGAATCAACGCCAGCGCATGATGCTGGAAACCGCCGCAATTCTCCACGACATAGGGGCGTTTATCAAAGCGTCCGGCCATAACAGACACGGCCAGTACATTGTCGCCAATTCAGAAATTTTCGGCCTGCCCCGTGATGAACAGGACATTATTGCCAATGTTATACGCTACCACCGGGGGGATCCTCCTTCCGAGACTGATATTGAGTACATCAGCCTCCAACGTGAGGAACGGATACTGGTGCTGAAAATGGCCTCCATTCTGCGGATTGCTGATGCCTTGGATCGGGGTCATTCCCAGCAGATTAAAAACATGACGATAGACCGCCGCTCTGAAACCATCGCTCTGCACGCCCAGGGGATACATGACATTTCACTTGAACTTATGGGCGTGGAAGAAAAAGCCGGCCTCTTTCAGGACGCGTTTGGGTATAAGATAGTGCTGAGTTGATATAAGAAATTCACCACGGAGGTCACGGAGGTTTAAGATGTTAGTATCTTAATTCCTCTTCCTCCGTGTTACTCCGTGTACTCCGTGGTAAAAGATTCTTTTATTAAATCTGCGGTTCGTTAATCTTTGTCTCGGGAGGAACTGACGGATGCTGCACCGGCGGTGCGGGCTGGTGTACTACCACAGGCTTTGGCTCCGGTTTTACCGTGATGACCGGCGCTTTTTTTGCCGGAACGGACGGTTTAGACGCGGGCTGGGCTTTATCAGCCTTGACTTTTTTAGCCGGTATTTTCTTCACAACCGGGGCTTTAACGGCCTTGACTGCCGCTTTTTTGGGCGCTTGAGTGCTTTGTTTTCCTGCCGTTTTTTTTGCGGTTTTTGATGCGGCGCCCTTAGCGGCTTTTTTGGGGGCAGGACTTTTGGTTTTGGCGGCGGCTTTTGGTTTTGCCGCGGCTTTTTTGCTTTTTTTAGCGGGTTTTGCTTTGGTGGTTCTGGGCTTTCGTTCGAATGTCGCCTTGTCTACGGTGGGAATATCCTTGAGCGCTTTGGCCAGTTTCTTATCCTCGGCGGCTTTCGCATTATCAGATTCCATCTGCAGCATCAGCCAGTATTCCGGCTTTGTTTTGAAAAACTTTGCAAGGCGGAAGGCAACAGAGGCTGACACCGGGTTTTCATCGCGGGCAATAAGACGCACCATTGCGCTGCTCAGGCCAATTGCCTTTGCCAGACGGTTGTAATTCAAACCGTGTTTTTTCAGAAGCGCATCCAATACAATTCCGGGGGTTTGTTTAGTTCTTGGCATAATAACTCCTTAATAAAAGTATATATTTAAAACTATATGATGTTTTTTATTTTCTGTCAAGGAGTAATATCATTATCTTCCAATTGATTGTTTCAGATATACATTTCTGATAATATTGTTATTGAGGAGGAAACATGAAAGCGCTCTTTATGGGAGGAACCGGCACCATAAGCACGGCAATCTCAAAGTTGGTACTGGAACAGGGCTGGGAGCTGTTTCTGCTGAACCGGGGCAGCCGGAATACGGTGATTAACGCGGAAGGAAAGCCGGGAAAAACGGTTGAAATTAACTGCGACATCAGAACGGAAAGCGCGGAATCAATCCGCGCAAAGGTACAGGCAGCGGCGGGCGGGGAACAGCCTTTTGATGTGGTCGCCGATTTCATCGCTTTTACTGCCGATCATGCTGCAAAAGATTTTGACATCTTTAGAAATCTGTGCAGGCAGTATATTTTTATCAGCTCGGCATCGGCCTATCAAAAGCCCCTGTCTTCATACCTGATTACCGAGAGTACCCCTCTGGCGAATCCCTATTGGGAATATTCCCGCAATAAAATCGCCTGCGAGGAATTTCTTATGGCAAAGTACCGCGAATGCGGATTTCCCGTTACCATAATCAGGCCGAGTCACACTTACGATGAACGAAGCGTCCCGCTGGGAGTCCACGGCAACAAGGGAAGCTGGCAGGTCATTAAGCGGATGATTGAAGGGAAGCCGGTAATCATCCACGGCGACGGTACAAGCCTGTGGACAATGACACATAATAGCGATTTTGCCCGCGCCTTTGCGGGCTTAATGGGAAACATTCACGCCATCGGCGAGGCGGTGCAGATAACCTCCGATGAAAGCCTGAGCTGGAACCAGATATACCAGGCCATTGCCGCCGTTCTTAATGTCCCGTTAAAGGCGGTGCATATTTCCAGCGATTTCCTTGCCCAATGCAGTTCCTATGATTTTACCGGCAGCCTTATCGGCGACAAGGCAAATTCGGCGGTCTTTGACAATACCAAACTCAAGCGGCTGGTTCCCGGTTTTTGCGCCCATGTTCGTTTTGATCAGGGGGTTCGGGAAACCATTGCCTATGTACTGGCTCATAAGGACTGTCAGACAGAAGACCTCGAATTTGATTCATGGTGCGACAGGATTATTGCGGCGCGAGAACGAGCAGTTAAAGAAATAGGGAACGGCTGAAAGGCTGTGAATAGACTGATCGGGCAACCCGGATTTGAACCGGGGACCCCAAGTCCCCCAGACTTGTACGCTAAACCAACTGCGCTATTGCCCGGTCAGGGCATCCGCAGCCTTTCCGTGAAAAATTAGCATTTTTAGCGGATATTGTCAATATAAGGTAAATGATGAAAATGGCAAGCGGGTGGGGCGGGGGAGTACCGGGCTGGCGAGGAAGTTTATATTATTCTCTTACCGTGCGCTAGAATTGCCTGTTTTGACGGTTATCTATTTTATCAAGTTTGGAATTATTGATTTGTGCCGTATGTTTGCAATATGGGTAATTCGTGCAACCTAAAAATTTTCCATGTTTGCCTTTGCGTTCAACAAGAAAGCCGTCACATCTTGGGCATTTTATAGGGTTTGTAATTATTGATGTATCGTCGTTTGTAAAATCACAGGCCGGATAATTCGAGCAACCAACAAAAGATTTGCCATTTGCCTGGCGCATTACTAATCGTCCGGTTTTACATCTTGGACACTTTGAGTTATTGATTGTCAATTTTTCGCCTTCTGGTATTTCTAAATGACACAATTCTTTGATTTCATTTGCAAACTCGCTTGCGTTACGGTCTGACACGAGTAAAAAGGTTTTATTGCGTGTTCTTGTAAGCGCAACATAGAATAAACGGCGTTCTTCCGCAAACGAAAAGTTGTCTTCACTTGGCAAAAGCAATTGTAAAATTGGGTCGTCTGCAATTTTATTTGGAAAACCGAGTTTGTCATTTTTCATATTGAGAATAATCACATTGTCGGCTTCAAGACCTTTTGATTTATGCACAGTCAGGAATTGAATATGAACGTTTGGCTGTTTCTGCCAAATTACAGTACAAGTTTCTTTATTCTCTTTGATAACAAATTTTTCTTTATTTGTGCGTACTAACTCTATATCGTAATTTGTTCTTCCCAAAAGATAAATGTTCTTTTCCTCGCCAAATTCCATAACAACGGATTCCAATAGCTTTTCCAGTACAACGTCAAAGTTTTTTTCTTTGTAATAATATAAACAGATTGGGTTATTGCAACTAATGCCAGAACGCAAAATTTTGGTTATCTGTTTGGGATTTTTCATAACAAACCAGCTTGCGATATTTATCAACTCTTGTGAATTGCGATATGTATTTTCTATCTTCGAAATTTGGGTTTCACCCCAGTATTCTGAAAATTGCATGATAAGATTTGCATCACTGCCCGCAAAGCGATAAATTGATTGCCAGTCATCGCCAACGCACATAAGATGCGCGGAAGTTTTTTCAATAATCGCTTTTATCAATTTGTATCTGTCCATGCCGATGTCCTGGTATTCGTCAATGATTATATATCTATAAGGCGATGTGCCTTTGTCTTGCACGATTTTGGTCGCGTTGTTTATCATGTCGCTAAAATCAATCGCCCTATTTTGCGCGAGCCGCGCTTGATAGTAAAGATAAATCTTTTCAACGATGTTTAAAAAAAGAAATGTTCGCATTGCGTTAAATTGATTGAAGAAATTCTTGATATTGGTTTTTGAATATTTTTCTTTCATGTCGACAAAGAAACTTTCGTCATAACCTTTTGATTTGAACAATTTTATAAAAGTGCCGCACAATTTTATAAACTCTTTATTTGCGTTTTCGGTTTGTATTTCCTTGACAAGGGAAAGCATTTTATCACTTGTAACTGGTGATAGCCTGACATTGTTTTCCAGCAGAAGATTTTTGAGATTGACAAGCAGTTTGCCTTCGCTTTGAAAGTAAGAATAAGTTTCAATAAGTTTAGTGCCGTTTGTTTTGTGTATTTCTCTTTTCCATTTTATACCTTCAACATATTTCTTTTCCTCGATCTCACTTAACCATTGACATTTTTCGTATTTATCAATGCCAAAGTGTTCAAGATATATGTCATAATCTTTGATATAAAAATCAGGTCTATATCGTTTTCGCATTTCGTCGGTTGGATACGGATATTCACGTTCATATTCGTATTCAACGCCGTTTAAGAAAAGAAAGTTAGCGATTATCAACTCTTCCAGGCTTTTTACACGTTCACCTTTTATTGTTTTCTTTTCGCCGACAGTAATTCGATTATATTTTTCTCTTAATGTTTCAAGGTCTGCGTGTTGCTCTTTTTCTATTTTTTCTCCCAAAGTTCCATCTGCTTTTAATTCAAAAGGAATATTGAAATAACAGCCGATAAATTCGAGAAAGATTTGCACGTTGTCATAGTGTTGGATAAGTTCCTTTGAAAAATAATCTTCAAGATATGTATTAAATTTGTCATCTATATCGGGGAGTTCTTTGTTATTGCTTGTAATTATATCAAGTCCAAGTTTATGAAAAGTTTGTGCTTTTATTCCCAATGCCAAAGTGCGATTTATCCTTTCTTCCAATTCACCAGCCGACTTTCTTGTAAATGCGATAAGTAATATTTCTTGCGGTGAAATACCACATTTTAACAAATATGCGACTTTGCCGAGAATGGTCAGCGTTTTGCCGCTGCCAGCCCCAGCGATAACGAGATTATGCAATTCGTCAGTCACTATCGCCGTGCGTTGTTGCTTATCTAATGATTTACCGTCAATATTGTCAAAAAGGTCCTTATGCTTTTCGAGCGTTTCTTTGATAAATGTTTCGTTAAGTTTCTTTAATTTCGTGAGTATATCAAATTGTGCAATTTTTAAAGTGTCATATTCGGGATAACCAAAATAACCGTTTTTGATATGAAAAGGAGCTAACCTTTCAAGTGTGATTTTTATTAGGCTTTTAATGGCAGTACGTTTGTCAGCGGTCAAATAATGTTTGGGATTGCTTGTGATAATCGTCACGAGATTTTTCATATCATTTACTAATTGTTGAAAAACTGGGTCGTTCTCGGTTTGTTCTTTCAATAACCTTTCTTTTTCAATTTGTGCTTTTATCTTTTCGTTCTTTTTGCGGATATAAATTTTTCGCCTAAAATAACCTGTAACAATTAAGATTACGATTGCTATCGTTGGTATTATGGCGTATATCATGTAAAAAAAATAATAATACAAAAACGTCTCATTGTATACGCGAAAGACGGACATTAACTACATAGATTTAATTTTGAATATCATTTCTAAATTATTTTTGAGCATTTATGCTTTTCATATTTTAATTTCTTCAAAAACGGACAAGTATTGTTAAGGTACTAACATCTTAAACCGCAAACCGTAGGTTCGACGTGTTACTCCGTGTACTCCGTGGTAAAATTCTTCGTACTATTTCTCCGTCAAATTACTCACGCCGTCCCAGCTATCCGGAGGCGGCTCTTTTAAAAACGTTTCACAGCGTTTGAGGTATTTCGCCGAGGGACCGCCGTTCTCAATGGCGAGGGATTCCCGAAAACCCTGCGCGGCTTCTTTCCATCTGTGGTTGTTGTAGTAATCCAGCGCCTGATGAAAAATGGCGACAAGCTGCTTTTCCTGCGGGCTTGCGTTTTCCAGCGTGTTCAGCAGTTCGTGAAGCTGAACCGGCTCGTTAATGCCGACTACCCGGACGCGGTCAAGCCTGCGGGTGAGGATTTTTTCTCCGGTTTCACGGATTGTCGCGTCCGAAGCGAGTATCCAGGTGCCGTATTGCTTGTTGACTCCTTCAAGACGGGCGGCCAGATTTACCGCATTTCCCATAATCGTATAATTCATCTTGTTTCCGGTTCCCATATTACCGGCAACCATGTTTCCCGTGTTAATGCCGATTCTGGTCAACAACGGAGAAGGAGAAAGTCCGTCTTTCATAACGGTTTCATTCAGTTTCTTTTCAACCCGTTTCATGGTAATGGCGGAAAGGCAGGCCCTTAAGGCATGATCGGGAATATCCACCGGAGCCCCAAAGAAGGCGATAATGGCATCTCCTTCGTATTTGTCAATAGTTCCTTTTTCTTCCAGAACGACGTCGCTCATGGCGCTCAAGTATAAGTTAAGGAGGTGGACGAGTCTTTCAGGGTCAAGTTTTTCCGATATGGTGGAAAAGCCCTGAACATCGGTAAAGATCGCGCTCATGTGGCGCATGGTTCCCCCCAACTGAAGCCGGGAAGGATCGGCGATAATTTCCTTAACCACATCCTGGGAAACATACGTGGAAAAAGCCTTGCGGATAAATTGTTTTTCCTGTTCGGAACCCGCATAGGAAATTATTTCCCGCACTATAACGGCGCTGATCAGGGCAAAGGTTGCCAGCAGGGGACTGAAATAAATTCCCATAAAACGGAACAAACCGGCTGCCGCCGCGATGATCAGGGCGGTTATTACAAAACCCGATGCGGCTCTTATTACCGGCGAAAGCTGCGCGCTGACCAGGAAAAACAGGGTTACAAAAATCAGGACAAACAGTATCAGCCATATCTCACCGATGGGAAGAATGAATGTCTGTGAAAGAATCATGTCCAGCACTACCCCGTGGGTTCCTACATTGATATACTCGCCGTAAAAGGGGTTTGCGCCCATATCGGTTGTTCCCGTATCGACCCGGCCCAGGATGCAGAATTTATCCCTTACCATATTTTCAATTTTCGCTGTTACTTCTCCGTATTTCTCCAGGTTAATGGTAAGATACTCCGCCATGGTCGCTATATAAGCGGCAATATCGCGGATTGCGTCTTCATTTGCGGGAAACCTTGCGGCCAAATCCGGAATCAGAGCGCTTACCCTGGCGCCGGGATCAATGCTGAGCAGTTCCCGTATAAGGCCGCGGCTTTGACTCCGGTATTCAACATAAGCGGCAAACGATTCTTCGGAGCAGAGTTCCAGGGCCGTGGTTTTGACCGTACGAATTGCGTCAAAAAGTTCCGCCAAATCTCCGGTGATAAACGGTATCCTTGCCAGGGAAGAATCAAATTGAGCAAAGAAAGGAATATCCTCGGCAGCCAGCGCCCGGACATATTGCTCCATTCCGACCTCAAGGTCCTCAAGCAGTGAAAATTGTTCAAACGAGATATGTTTATAACTGTCTTTATAATTTTCTTTGGGCCAGTCCAGCATCATCCGGGACTTACCATCCAGAGGGATGGTAATATCTTTGGTAACTCCGTTGGGGAATTGCGCGTCTTTTATAAGGAGCCGGTGATTATCCAGTTCAATTTCAGGTTTTCCCCAATAATTGATCAGGGGGGCGAAGGCAAGCTGCAGATACCAATGGTCATGAATATTCTGGGCAAGATAGATACGCCGCCGCACGCCGTCTGTGTCAATTTCCACATTGGTATAACCGGCCCCCTGCGCGGACAGGGCAAAGCCGGGCAGGGCAGGCAGAATATCGGTAAATTTTCCCTTATTGGCATTGGGCGCGGCTTTTACCGGATAAGAAAAATGTTCTTCCGCCATGGGCCGCCGTTCCGCCTGTTCGCCAAAAGGAGGCTCGGTACGGAGATTCAAGGTAGCCCAGCTTCTGCCGAACAGCGCGGAGGACTGAATGAGATAGAGGTCATTGTCCCGCGCTATACTCTGGGCGCGGGCAAAAAGTTTGTTTTGTTCATCGTTGACAATACCGGCAAAAGCCTGGGCGTAATTGTCAATATCGGCGCGTCTTAACCTGCCGGAACCCAGAGCGGAAAAAATATCTGAAGCGGCGGAATTGATCTCGGAAAAACTCCGGCTAAAATCCGCGGGCAGGCCCTGGTTCAGATAAATGGTGTCTACCCCCTGGGGGCCGTGGTCAATATATTCAATATCAAAAATTGCCATACGGGCTCCGTATTCCTTGAGGCGCAAAAGCGCGTCTGCGGTTATTGAACGGGGCCAGGGAAAGACGCCGTTATACGCAATGGCATTGTCGTCTACGTCAAGAAATGTCACATCCGCGGTACGTTCCCGGTTGGAGCGGAAACGAAGAAACAGATCATAAGTCCGGTCTTCCAGCGGCCCGAATATTCCCGCGATATACAGGAGCGAAAAGAAACCCGCCGCTGCGAATCCTGTAAGGAGGCTTTTCCAGTTCATCACGCTATAAATAATCCAGCGTAATGGTAAATACTCCGTTTTCGGGAGCCGCAGTAGTTTCGAATGCTCTTAGTACGCCGCCGCTGTTATCTGATCCCACCGGCGCAAAGGGCCGCAGATTCCTGTTGCTGGTTTCGATGGGGTGGGCGGCCTTACCGTCATCCTGTATCCGGGAGGAGAAACCGGCGCTTATCAGCATTCCGGCGCCCCGGCTGCCCTTAAAATGTACTGTACCGTGGTTTACATACAGGTTGCGGGTGTCGAAATCAAAGCTGGTGCCCCGCACCGAAGCAGTGGCGCTGGGGCTGCTGATCGACATGGCTGCTTTGGTTCCCGTCGGAGGGTTCAGGTTTACCCGCACCCTTCCTGCCTGAAGGTTTACATTAAGGGTTTCCGTACCCGATGAGGCGTGGATCTCCGTCAGGGTCAGACGGGTCAGGGGCCGCACGGTCAGCGTAGCATTTCCCACCTGAATCAGGGTGGTGCTTTTAAAGCCCGTGGAAATTACCGTTTTTTCTCTTATCGTGTCCCCAGCTTTTGCGGGAACATAATCCGCGGCGTCGGGGTTTTTCAGTTCTACTGTGCCGGTTAATTCCCGTATCGTCCCGTTCTGGGCAAAAGCGCCCATACCCAATACTATCAAACAAAATGCCAGAATTGTCCGTTTCATGGTTTCTCCTTTATTATTATAAAGCCAGAATAAAGTTCATTTCTACCCGCCAATGCATAGCGGCATTTCTGTCCACATTCCCCAGCGCGGGCAGGAACGCTCCGCCTCCCAGATTTATCTGTATATCCGAAACCGGCGCCCACAAGAGCCGTCCGAACATTTCAGTTCCCAAGATGTAACCGTCATCGGCGCCGGCAGTAATCGGGTATCCGGTATATGTGCCTAAATCGCTGCGCATAAAACAGGAAGCGGCAAGACCGGTGGAAAAAGTCCGGTGCAGCCGGCCAAGATAATTCAGTGAAACAACCGAAAGCCCCGAAAATTTTGCCTTGAGGATTTCCCCTTGATACACGGTACTCAGCGGCAGAAATGCCGTTATCATGGAATCATTATTTTCCGTCACCCCGCCGGCATAGCGCCCCGACAGCGAAAGACGGGCTGCCGTGAACATCCAGGAAACGCCCAACTCACCTGCCAGGGCGATTTTGTATTTGTCTGAGAATTCCATCAATTCGAGACATCCCCCCAGATCAAAGACAAGGGCGTTGACCGGCACGGAGAGTTTTCCCGTTAAATACTGGCTGTGCAGGCTGTCCTCTGCGGCAAGATCAAACTGGCCCAAAAGAGCAAGTTGTATCCGTGCTCGTTCAGCCAGGTTCGGATGTTCCCAGCCCAGTACCGAAATAACGCGGCGGGGAGCAAAATACGTATTCGTAAAATCCTCATAATCCAGGACAGTATTATACGATTTCAGTTCCGCCGGAGTCATGGTAATGTTTGCCCGCTCTTTGTAGAGCAGGCCCGTATACCAGGCCCCCAGGCTGACGCTTCCCCCTCCCGCATCCAGGGAAATACTTGCCCCGTCAAAAAGCCCTGCCGCAATATAACCCAGCGGGTCGGTATACGGCATACGGCCCAGTTTGAATTTCCCGTGGCTGAAACTCCAGGAGAATTCTGTCCGCAGAAGTTCGGGTACATAGGTTAGGGTATCGTTTTCCCAATTCACCTTGACGCTTGCGGAGATATGAACGCTGTTACCGCATCCCGCCACGGCGGAAAACCAGGGGACAAGAGTGCCTGAATAGTCAACTGCGCTGCTGTTTGCGGCTGTACCATTGCTTGTAAAACCGTCATAACCGGCAGTCTGATCCAAAACAAGGCCAAAATCCGCCGCCCAAAGGGACCCCCAGAGGGGCTCCCACGGGGACAGGTCGGGGAAAAAAATCAATATGCATACCAATAGTTTCAGATATTTTTTCACGGTTGATCCTTTCCATCAGCCGCAAGAGCCGCGTTTTCCTGATATGACAAAAGCCGGTTTATCAGGAACAACAACTGATCCCCCGATACGGTCATTTTCGGATCGGCCCTGCCTTGAATAATATCCTGATATACCAATTCACGGTATGCGTAGTGGGGGCTTTTGGTCAGGGAATACCACATACCGCCCTTGACGGCGAATGCCTGCATCAGCAGGAGGGCAACTCCGTCAAGCCGGGCGGTTTGTGCCGCCGCCGTTTTTTTGGGCAGCCAGCGCCGTTCCGCCGCAAACGTACAAGCCCTCTCCGTGTCTTGCAGGTTTGCCGCATCCGCCGCCGCCAGTACAAAACGGGCCGCCTGCCCGTAACTTACCGCCTGAATTTGCAGCAGTTCTTCCAGTTCCGCCGCGGTCTGCGCAAACAGGGACGCAGAACACAAGCCAAAAAAGAGAATAACCGCAGACAACATAAAAAACTTCTTCAACATGGTGTTAATCATTTTACCTTCCCTTATGGTGTCAGTCACTTTTTTGCTCCTATGGAATATTTTTTCGCTGTCCATTCTCAACTTTAATGGTTGTGTTAATTTCGCTGGCTCCAGGGGAAAGCAAATCAGTCCCTGACCCCGGAAAATAAGGGGAAGGGCCAAATTTGGCTGTGCTGTTGGCAGCATCAGGCGCATACAGCGCTGCGCCGTTTGCAGCCTTGTTCTTAAGTGAATCATCATCTTCATCATTACCGTACACAATACCGTCTGATATATAGAAGGTACCGAAGGAGTCTACAAACACCCCGCCGCCGTCAGAATTACTGTTAGTATTACCGGTAATTTTCGATCCATTATTCATGATGAGAGTACCGCCGGACGCTATATATACTAATGGAGAATTATTTTCAGCTCCGTCAGTACCATTAGTATGAAGACCCTGCAAAGTGATGTTTTCCAGTTTCAAGGTAACGTTATTGTTTATGGTAAATAAACTGCCTTGTTCAGAGAGTCTTATTGTATATGAACCCGCATTGTCCGATTTGATAGTTATGGTTACCGGATAGTCAAAACCCAAGAGGGACGGCGTAATAGATGCATCATCGGTTACTATAATGGTAAAGTTGCCGCTGCTCTGTATATTATCTGACAACCAACTCAATTTGGTGGAAAGTTTGTCGTCAGGAAGGTTAAGGTCATCCCAAAAGGCTTGGGCGTCCCATTTGGCGTACAGGGTGAAGGTGATAGCGTTGGGTGCTTGATTTTTATCAAAAACCCAAGGATTTCCTTGATACTCATTGCTTTCGTACCAGCCTATGAATTTATTGCCGGGCCATACCGGCTCATTGGGTTCTTCTATAGTATCGCCGGATTTCACGGCAACAACACTGACGCCGATACTGCTTCCCCCCATGCTGTCAAAGGTAACTATACAGACAGACCCCGTTTCCGGTTCCTGTACCGCGCCAGCTGCCGCAGACTCGGTTATGGGGTAACCGTAAAAATCAACCGCTGAATAATTATCGGGCAGAGAGTTAATAATACCTATCGCCTCTTTTCCGGAAATGGGCTTAAAGGTTTTTTGCATTACTATTGGGTGGTTGGGTGGTCCCGCATATTTGTCACTACTGTGTAAAGTCCAACCCCAATTATTATTACCATACTCTACATCTATTACATTGTAGCCGTTGGAATTCGCGGTTGCATATACAAATACCACTGGGGGATTGGGGGCTGTATTTCCATAAAACAGATTTCCGGTGAGGTCCAGGCCAGAGTATTGATTATAAATCGCACCGCCCTTATTGTTTGCGCTGTTCCCATAGAAGGTACAGCCTTTTATTTCCATTTGTCCATTGTTATCAATAGCGCCGCCATATATTTCAGCCTGATTTTCGCTGAATATACAGGATTCCAAAGTAAGAAATCCTTTTTCTTGTATATAGTTGGAGATAGCTCCGCCGTATGGCGCTTTGCCGCCCTTGAAGTGGACACGGCGGATTGTAAGTTCAAAAAATGTATCACATTGATTGGAGACTTTGATTAAAGAGTTATCTACAGCAGTAGACCGCGTAATGATTACGCCATTCCCTTCTATGGTGAGGTTAGTGAATGTTTCAGTATCTTTAATTATTTCAAGTTGACTTGTCAACGTAATAGTCTTCACGCTGCTGTCAATAATAATCGTGCTGTTTGGCTTCTTTTGTGCCTCCCCTATGGCCCAGCGCAGGCTTCCATTACCCGCATCGGCGCCGCTTGTTACAAAAATAGCGCCGGTAAAGTGGCTGTCCGTAAATCCATATTCAAAACGACTATCCATGTTTGGATAGATATGCAGTATTTCCCTTAACTCGGCGGTTTTTTCACCTTTTGCCAGTTTTATAACTACACGGTAATAGCCTGCCGGCAGTTTCTTAGTACCTTCTTCGTTGCTCGTAAGGACAATGGATTCGCCAAACAGTTTTTCACCATCCTCCGTAAAACGCGTAATGGTCATACCGGCTGTGGTGACACCATTGGGGTAAGTAATTTTCCAGCTAAAAGTTCCCTCGCCGTCTTTAATTATCGCTTTAAGCATCAATGTTTTACTGGTATTTTCCCCGGGTGTAATTGTTATGTTGTCGTTCTCCTCCGCCGCGGGTTTTGTGTAATCGTCATCCATGTAGGCAGTTACCTGTACATCGTAGGTTCCCGCATGCAGAGAGATTGTTCCCGAAGTTGTATCTTTGTTCCAATATTCAGTAACCGGATCACCCTTGTTATCAATGGGAATGAACTTCAATCCATATCCGGCAAAAACATTATTTTCCTTTATCGGCAGAATCGTCCGGCCTAGCAGTACTCCGCCAATCGACAGCGATAGATAGCCTGTCCCCTCCGCGGGTTTTTCAGGCATTGGCGGCTGAAAAAAGTCATGGCAGGAAAAAAAGACCGGAGAACAAAAAACGAAGAACAGAATACTTATCTTTATGTGGTTATTTATTTTCATTTTTTTGCTCCTTATTATTCTTCCGGTATAAATTCATCTCTGTAAATGATAATTTTTTTGCTGTACGGTATGTTGTCCGTTGTCCATACTTCCACCGTTAAGACATATTCGCTGCCGAAGTCTCCATTCCGCAAATCCACCATAAAGGACGGCCCGCTTCCGGTAATTCCGTTCATGCGCCATTCAATGCTTTTGTACCGGGCGGAATCGTCCAGCGTAACGATTATTCTGTCTGTTATATGATCGGAATTAGAGATTTCTTTATCTATTACCAGGTCCGCAATGTCCCTGATTTGATCAAAGGTAATTGCAAAGGTAATGTCACCGGTATTAATTGTCTCTTCCTGCTCCTTCCACCTGGCGTACAGGGTAATGTTAGCGGTAACGGTGTCGGCGGCAAAGTCCCACTTGTTAATTAATGCCTCTTCCTTGAACCAGCCGGCGAATTCAAAATCAGTTTTGGTGGGAGGCGTGGGCGCGGTTATCCTGGCGCCGGATACCACTCCCGTTATCGGATCAACGGCGCTGCCATCATTGCTGTCAAAAGTTACTGTGTAGGTGTCCGGTTCCGGCGGAATCACCGGTTCCTCCCACTTGGCGTACAGGGTAATGTCAGCGGTAACGGTGTCGGCGGCAAAGTTCCACTCGTTAATTAATGCCTCTTCCTTGAACCAGCCGGCGAATTCAAAATCAGTTTTGGTGGGAGGCGTGGGCGCGGTTATTGTGGCGCCGGATACCACTCCCGTTATCGGATCAACAGCGCTGCCATCATTGCTGTCAAAAGTTACCGTGTAGGTGTCCGGTTCCGGCAGAATCACCAGTGCCATTGGTATGGTAATGGTTCCGTTTGGTCCGGGTTTTATATCCACTCTGCGGGAACCGTTGGCATATGATTCACCGTCCAAATACGCCGTTACGGTTATGTCCCACCATCCGGGAACCGTCGAAAAATAAACTGTTGTATTGTATGCAAGGTCTTTCTGTTCTTGCTGCGGGCCGGGGCCGCCGCTCAATATTATGGTATAGAGACAATCTTGTGAGGTTGTGATAAAAGCCTCGTCTTCCGTTGTTGTTAGCGCTCTGCCGCCGTTTGCTCTGCCAATACTGATGCTTACCGTGCCTTCGTCCCCTTTCCAGGGGCTGAAACAGGCGCCCAAAACCAGAACACACATTATGAGAATTGTTACAACATACTTTTTGTTCATAATGAAGCCTCCTTAATTTGAAACAGGCTCATTAGGGTATTATACCACCACTTGACAAAGGAAACAACTATGGTTTCTAACGGGGCGCTCCTCTTTACCGGTATATGCATATTGCCGTGCAGTTTGTTATGATAAGCCATGAGCGGTGGCGCGGATTCTTCATTACCTTCGTATATTGAACTTCTGAATCCTGAACAACGGCGGGCGGTACTGCATACGGGAAAGCCCCTGCTGATTTTGGCCGGAGCGGGATCGGGAAAGACCAGGGTGATAACAACCAAGATCGCCTGGCTTATCCGCGAGCGGGGCGTTGCGCCGCAGTCCATTCTGGCGGTCACATTTACCAACAAGGCGGCGCGGGAGATGGCAGGGCGCGCCCGGATTATTGACGAGCGGGCTTCAGGCGCCATGCTGCGAACTTTTCACTCATTCGGAGCATGGTTCCTCAGACGTAACGGCGGCTGTGCCGGACTGGATTCCAGTTTTGTCATTTATGATGATGATGACATGATTTCCCTGCTTGCAACCATTATGCAGGGAACGCCCAAGATGGAAGTTAAAAGTACCGCTTACAATATTTCCCGCGCCAAAGATTATTTTCTTTCTCCGGATGATCCCGGCCTTGCCGTGATTGACGGCAGGAAAAATTTCCGCAAACTGTATGCCCATTACGAAGAACGCCTTGCCCATACCGGCAATGTTGATTTTGGCGATTTAATTAAAAAGCCGGTGGAGATCCTCCGCAAGGAGCCGCAGGTGGCGCGGCGTTTGCGGGAGCGGTTTTCCGTTATCATGGTAGACGAGTATCAGGACGCGAATGTCGCCCAGTTTGAATTATTAAAAGAACTGTGCGGCCCGGACACCTATGTTTGCGTGGTGGGCGATGATGACCAGTCGATTTACCGCTTTCGGGGCGCCGAGGTAAAAAATATTCTGCAATTTCCTGACCGCTTTTCCGGTACGGAAATTATCCGGCTGGAAAGCAACTACCGTTCTACCGCGCCCATCCTCAAGGCGGCGTCTTCGGTGGTGGATCACAACCGGGGCCGTTTGGGAAAAACGCTGCGCGCCGAGCGGGGCGACGGCAAACAGCCGGTGCTTGCTTTTCTGCCGGATCAGGATGAAGAAGTTGATTTTTGCGCGTCGCTGATTGAAAATTCCGTTAAACAGAAAAAAAAATCTACGGCTAATGCCGCGCCGGCCCAATACTCTGATTGGGCGATACTGTACCGAACCAACGCCCAATCGCTCGGCTTTGAAACCGAGTTTCTGCGCCGGGGTATTCCCTACCGCGTGGTCGGCTCCTTAAAATTTTATGAACGCGAAGAAATAAAAGACGCCCTTGCCCTGCTTTCGTTTCTGGTGAATCCCCG
>Ga0268262_10002248_pt1 | contig 22628 bp, 25 predicted proteins | sample TergutNc150P3_FD_190354 | JGI IMG/M metagenome (GOLD analysis project Ga0268262, IMG submission 190354) | Nasutitermes corniger P3 segment gut microbial community from laboratory colony in Florida, USA - Nc150 P3 (SPAdes) (version 2) | ecosystem: Host-associated > Arthropoda: Insects >...
CCCCACACACACCTATCACCCAAAGAATATCACACACAAGAATTATCATACAAACACACAGAACCTTGTAACAAAATCGTTACAGCACACATTCTCAAAATCTCCAGAAACCGCTTCACAATGGGTAGAATTACGCCATCAGAACCAACCGCCGCCCGCTTTTTTGACGAAATCATACTGTTTACCTTTTTGTCTTAGGCATTATCCCGAAAAGATATCAACCTTTTAACCGAAATAAGGAGTTACTGGTATGAAAATTAACAAAATCGACACCAACCACCTGCGTAACGACGCGCACTTTCAATTCCACACCGAAATCATCAAACTGATAGATGAAACCGGTACCGAAACTCTCAAAATCATCGCGCAGTGGCCGGGACATTTGGGGCTGTTAGAGAATTTGGACACGGCGCTCAAGAAAATTACCAAGAGCGCGACCACCGAAAAGATACACGGTGCTGATAAAAAACGTGATGAATTGTATTCCGGTTTCGTGAAATTTCTGGCCGGATTGTGCGAACACTACGACCCCACTATGCGCGATGCCGCGCTGAAAGTTCAATTCATCGTGCATAACTACGGCAACGTCGCCACAAAACCCTTAAACGAAGAGACAAGCGCAATTTATAACCTCGTGTACGAACTAAAAAACAACAAGTACAAAGACATCATCGCTCAACTGGGGCTTACGCAGTGGGTGGCAAAAATTGAACTGCAAAACGTTATATGCGCGACATTGATACAAGAACGCGACCGCGAGAATGCGTCCAAAAGTCACACTGCGGTAAAAGAGGCACGCCAAGTGATAGATGAATCCTACCGACACATCATCGAAACGATAAATGCGCTCTTATTCCTCAAACAGTTGACGGGGTGCGAGGCATTTGTTGATACTATGAACGAGATAATTCACAGGTTCTCTATAAAACATCACCGCCATAAACACGTGGCGATGGGAAAAGACGGGATTGTTGAGTAAAAGGATACCAAACGTATGGATAAAGAAGTAACCAAACTACGGCTAAAATTCATCCTAATCCTATGCGGCTTCGGAATACTGTGCTCTGTTGCCAGCGGAGTAGTGGTCTACTACGATGTGTCGTTTGTTCGTTCCTTGGAACAACGTGTACAATTGCAAATAATAGTGAACCTTACCTTAACGATGGCTTTTGTGCTTATAATAGCGATAGTAATCTCAAAAGCATTTGTTAGGCTCGTGAGAGAGACAGATGAGTTAAACAAACAGCTGCTGTCCAAGAATGAGCATCTGGCGGTTTTATCAACGACGGACGAACTGACCAAACTGAATAACAAGCGTGCCTTTATGGAATACATAGATATAGTATGGAAGCAAAACCACCGTCTAAAACTTCCCATAAGCATATTAATGGTAGATGTGGACTATTTCAAGAGATACAACGACGCATTGGGTCATTTGGAGGGCGACAAGGCGCTTGTATCCATAGCGCAGTGTATAAAGAATCAAACCAAGCGGGAAACTGATTTCGTGGCGAGATTCGGTGGAGAGGAATTTGTGTGTGTGCTACCGTTCATTGAGAGAAACGAAACGGTTAATTTCGCGAAGGCGTTGGTGGCAAAAGTAGAGAACATGAAGATACCTCATCCGGCAAGCGAACATTCAGAGTACCTAACCGTCAGTATAGGTGTGGCCACAGTTGTGCCCGATGACAATTATTCATATACACGGTTATTAAACGAGGCTGACAAGGCGTTATATATGGCAAAGGAGTTGGGGAGAAATACGCTTGTAGTCGGTTGAGGGGTGGGATCGATTTTCAAGATTTCAATTTCTCAATATACTCATTAATATCATCTATCATATTCTGCTCCCACTCGATATGGATTTATTATAGTAAGTCTGCCATCTATTATTTGCCCATCGTTCATGTCTTCCGAAAATAAGTAATTACACTCACATTCCAACGCAGAAGCGATTATCAATGAATCATAATACCCATATTTATAGTTTTTATGCACTTTCAGGGCATTTAATATCGTGTTTTCGTTTATGATGAAAACGTCTTGCGCCAATTCCGAGATAGCGTAGATGATTTCAAATATTCTATCCGCGTCTATTTTATACTTCTTTATCAAGACATTACATAGTTCATTAAACGACTGGGTACTTACCGTAAACCCACCGTTTTGTATCATCTTTTGTGAAATGCTTCTTTTGGCTAAATCATCCGAGCGCTGTGAATAAATAAGTATGTTTGTGTCAAGAAATGCTTTATCTTTCATTTGCCTCTTCCCTATCGAATTTGTACCCTGTCATATCGATACCAAGATAGGGCAGTTTAGGCGTATGGTCTTTTGTCCGCGTCTTTGCCCCGTCATTCCACATCAATATCACTTTAACTTCGCGAATATCGCAACTGGCCGGTACTTTAATGTATCCGTTTTCGACTTCGGTCTCAAAAGATATTGTTTTGGTCATGTACGGCCTCCGTTATCTTCAAGATTTAGACATTTCAATATACTCATTAATATCATCTATCATATTTTGCTCCCGCTCGATATGGTAGATGAAATAGGATTTTCTGATACGGTCAAAGACGTTGTGTTTTTTAAACAGTTCTATGACATCTTTGCCTTTCATGTTCATGGCCCTTTTGTATTGCTCTATCGCGAATATTATATAGTTGCCTTCTTTGGTCATCTCTTTCGTGGTCATGCCGCCTCCTCAGGAAAGATGATCTCTCCGGTTTCTAACTCTTCTTTATAGAGATTGAACAACAAGTTAGGGCTATAGCGCCAAACTCCGGTTTTATAATTTTCCAAAAAAGTATATAGTTCTGAAGAATAGAATCTCTGAATCGCTTCTTCTTCGCTGAGATTATATTCCGAGATAATGAGCGGGATTACTTTCTCCACGATGAAATATAGATATATGGAAAATAATTCTTCCGTCATACAAACTCTCCTTTTATAAATTTTAACTGCTTTAGAGCAATATCGGTTTTAAAGGCATATTGATTAAATAATTTCTTGATCTTTAACATTTTCAGTGCTTCATTAGCGTCACGTTCTCCCACAAAATATAGCAATAATGTACGAAAAACATCATCATTCGCGACCGGTCCGATTATGATATCGTAATCTCCTCGCGGTGGTGATGTATTTCTATTAGCGGTGACAAAATTTAACCAATCTATATTAGGTTCCGAGAACTCAAGAACTTTAAATTCACTCAGGATACCGCAGTCAAAATCATATATATTAACAACTTTATTGCCTTTCTTCCGTTCAACAACTTTTTCAGAAAACAGTACCGTTTGCTCGTAATTGGTCGTAGTATAAAAACCTGCTCCGAAATCCAGTTCCTTCCAGCTGAAATCCAAAGTAGGCGTATCGACAACCACATTGCTTCCGTGATAGAGTTTCATATGACCAGACGTGCCCTAATCTCTCGTAAGGCATCTCTCATAGGCCTCACTTTTCCTTGTTCAACCTGTTTAAGTCCTTCATCAATCAACGAGTATAGTTCCTGCCGTCCTGACAGCACTTCGTATTTACCCTTCAAATCGACACTTGGCCTAATCGCAGGCATAAAAACCTCCAATATTGATCGTTTACGCGTAACATTCTTATTTCAACACACCAACATGTAGAAAAATAATATCGCGCGGTCACGGTGTCAATCTATTTATAATCTTTTTTTGACACTCCGCACGGAAAATATTATATTCTACTTGAGGGAGGTATCAGCGCCAGAATGCCGAGGCTTTTCGATCTACTGTCCGACGACGCCAAGAAGGGGCTCGCCGCCGAGGCCAAGAAGGGCGCCGGCGGGGGGAAGGGCGCGGCTTCCGCCGGGAAGAAGAGCGCACCGTCCGGCGGCAAACGGCACGTCAATAGGGATACGCCGGTTGATAACCGGCCGCCTGCCGATAATAAAAGCGTCCGCTCCGGCGATAATCATCAACCCGTAAAAAGGGACGCGCCGACGGATAACGACCGGGCTCAGGTCAAAAAAGCCAGCAATCCAAACCCGTCGCCGCCGACCCCGCGAACCATGGACATCCCGGACTTCGTGGCTCTCGACGTGGAGACCACGGGGCTCGACTTCAAGCACGACAGGGTGATCGAGGTGGGCGCGGTTCGGTTCGTGAACGGCAAGCCTGAGGCGGAGTTCTCTACATTTGTGAACGCCGGCGTCCCGATCCCCGACCACATCACGCGGTTGACGCATATAACGGACGACGACATACGGCCGGCGCCGCGATTCAGCGACATCGCCATAAAGTTGCTCGAGTTCATCGGGACGTTGCCGCTCTGCGGCCACCAGACGGACTTTGATCTGACGTTTGTGAACGAGGAGCTTAAAAGGGCGGGATTTCCGGAGACGTCGCCGCAGATCATAGACACGGTGCTTCTGTCGCGCATACTGCTGCAGCACGTGGGGCGGTACTCGCTGAAACACGCTTGCGACGCGCTCTCCGTGACGCTCGACAACGCGCACCGCGCATTGCACGACGCGAAGGCGTCGGGGGAGCTTGCGGTGCGGCTTATCCCGATGCTCGCCGAACTGCCGCTCGCGGTGCGCCAAGCGCTGGCGGCGTTCGCGCCGGGGTCTATGTTCAAGACGCTGGCTATAAAGAGTTTGTTCGGCGCGCGCTACGGCGTCAACTTGGCGGCGGGCGAACCGCTGCCCGGCGATTTGCAACGGGTAGGCGCTCCGGAGGAGATCGCCCCGGTTGACATATCGGAAATAAAGAACCTCTTTTCCGACGAGGAGAAGACCGGGCGCGTAATAGCCGGTTTCCATGCCAGAAGCGCGCAGCAGGAGATGGCGCTCCGCGTTACCCGCGCGTTGAACGATCGGGGGATTTTGGTCGCCGAGGCGGGAACAGGCACGGGGAAATCGCTGGCGTACTTGGTCCCGGCCGCCCTCCACGCGCTGGAGAATAATTGCCGCGTGATAGTATCCACGCATACCCGCAACCTGCAAGACCAGCTCATCACCAAAGACCTTCCGGGCGTCGCGGCGCTTTGCGGGGGGAAGTTGCGCTACTCTAAGCTGAAGGGGCGGGGCAATTACCTCTGCCGCAACCGTTTTTACAAGATGCTGAGGGGCGAGATCGGCACATTCTCGCAACGCGAACGCAACGCCGCGCTGCCGCTTATCGTCTGGTCGCAACGCACCGAAAGCGGAGACATCGAGGAGCAGACTTTCTTCAGCCCTAAGTGGTTCTTCAAAGTGTGGAACCTCATCTCCGCGGACAGTATGGAGTGCTCCGGACGCAAGTGCCCCTACTTTACCGCGTGCTTCCTGCAGAAAGCGCGTCAACTCGCCCAGTCTTCGCATATTGTCGTGATAAACCACGCTCTCTTCTACTCCGACGTGTGCTCCGAGGCCTCGTTCTTGGGCGCTACCGGTTCCATCATCTTCGACGAGGCGCACCACTTGGAGTCGAGCGGGCATCAGCATTTACGCACCGAATTAGACACGAACCGCGTGACGGCTTTTGCCGACAGGCTGCAAAACGTGCTGCACATAGCGCCGAATTTCAAAGCGTTTATTAATGTGGATGAATTTGAGAAAGAGATGAAGCGCCACCTGAAGCATATAAGGAAATGCGCTCAGGATATGATGTCCGAGGTTGACAATTGGGCAGCGTTTACCATGCCCGGAGCCAAAACGGAGTACCAGATCACGGTCAACGAGGAAACGTTCGGCCAAATGCTTACGCCGGCGGTTTTCGACATCGCGCTGGGCGGGTTGCAGGACATTTTCCATGAGTTCAGGCAGATAATTTCCGCGGCGCGCGAGAAGGACAAGGTTGACGAACTGCGAGACGAGGTGCAGGCTTGCGCGGAGCAGACTTCGCAGATGCGCGCCGACTTGCAGTATTTGACCGCGGCAAAGACGGAGGATCACGTCTTTTGGGCGGAGGGCAACCACGAGAAGAAGTGGGCGAAACTCTGCGGCGTTCCGCTTGACATAAGCGAACTTTTGGCGCAGATATGGGAGCGTTGCGGCGGCGGGATAGTCTTCACCTCCGCCACGCTCGCGGCTCAGGGGTCAATGGAGTACGTGAGCCGCGCCATAGGCCTGGACCGCTTCGCCGACCGCACGGAATCCGTAATCCTGCCAAGTCCCTACGGCGCCGACCAAACGCTCTTTTGCGCCTTCAGAAACTGTCCGGAGCCAGACGCGCCGGAGTTCGCCGCTTTCGCGGCGGAGGCTATCGCCGCAATCCACGCGAAACTTGGCAAGAACGTGCTGGCGCTCTTCACATCAAACGCCATGCTGAACAACGTCTACACGCAACTCAAGGCGCGTCCTGAAGTAGACCACAACAATATTTTGGCGCAGGGCTACGCCGGCAACAGAAACGCGATGCTAGATCAGTTCAAAGCGCAAAGCTCTATGATACTCCTAGGCACAGACTCGTTCTGGGAGGGCGTGGACGCTCCGGGGGAGGCCTGCGAGGCGGTGGTCATACCGCGCCTGCCGTTCCCGGTCCCGACGCATCCGCTAACTATGGCGCTTGGGAAACGGATGGAGGAGCGCTACGGCAGCGCCTTCTTCTCCTACTCCGTCCCGGAAGCGGTAATAAAATTCCGTCAAGGAATAGGGCGGCTGATACGGTCAGCCAGCGACAGGGGGGCGTTGGTCGTCCTTGACAACAGAATACTCACGAAGGGCTACGGCAAGCAGTTCTCAAAGGCGGTGGCGAGCGGGATAAACGAGTTCGGCGGGGTCGACGCGATGGCGGAGGCTATGCGCGAGTTCTTTGAGCGGGCTGCCGGTGGCGATAATAATAATTGTATTAATAATAATGACGACGAAGAAGCAACGCTGGTATCAACAATTAAATACGTGCCGTTTGAGGATCTATGATGGGTATCAACAAACTACATAAATTATTTATAATGACAGCGATGCTTTGTATGATCCCGCTGTTATTGGCGTCCTGCAAAATCTACACCTTCAGCGGCTCCACGCTGCCAAGCCACATCAAGACGGTGATGATACCGGTATTCATCAACAAGACTTTGGAACCGGGCATAGACGACGACATCACCACCGAGCTTTCTAAGGAGGTGCTAAAAAGCCAGCTGCGTCCGGCTAACAGCGACGCCGACGCTACGATCAGCGGCGCGGTGACGCGCTACGTCAACCGCCCGCACACATTCGGCGCGGGCGGCGCGGAAGTAAGCGTCGAGCAATACATCGTGCAGGTGTCGGCGGAGGTAGAGTTCTTCGACAACAAGAAAAATGAGTCTATCTACAAGGGAACCGTATCAGGAGAGGGGATTTATCTATTTGAGAGCGAGGACGAGGCGATCGGGCGGGATAAGGCGGTGAAGAATTTGGTGGAAAAGATCATGCAAAATTCCGTACAGATGTGGTAAAAAAACGGCGGACGCCGCCGGCGTCCGCCATCAATATTAATACCTATCAAAACATCATTATCTAGCGACCGCGATTTTTGTCGATACCTTCTCTCTTGTACCGTTTTTGGTAGTGATCGTGCCCTTTACAACATAGGAGCCGTTCGCCACCTGCCTGCCCTTGGTATCTTTCAAATTCCACGATCCTACCGCCCGCTTGCCGCCAGCCCCGTTGTCGTTCAGGCTTACTTTAGCTACTAAGTTGCCGGAGGCGTCGTAAACGGCGAGTTTTCCGTTTTTGATCGCGCGGCCGGTTCTGAAGAAGCTGACCGAAGCGGCGGCCGGATTGGGGCCTGCCGTGAATTCGCCGGCTATTACCGCTACCGGCGCTATGGCGGCGATCTCGGCAACCGGCGCGGTCGGGATTTCGCGGTCGGGCGAGGCTACGGCTATGTTGCGTTGCTCAAATATAGCCGTGTCCGACACATCGGCCCGCACGTTTGTATTGTAACGCTGGACTTCGAGAGAACCGCTGCTCCACCTGACGAATTGGTAACCCGCGTCGGCTATCGCTATAATGACGGCGGCGGCCTTACCGGCAGCTACCGTGGTATCGTATCTGGAGACGTACACGCTGTTGTAGTTAACGCTTAGATTGCCGCCCGACCCGGATACGTAGGTCACTCTATAGGTTTTGCTCGCGGTGTCGGTGGAAACGAACTCCGCCGTGAGCATACTATCCAATTTGGCAATATCCTTACGGGTGACCGTCGTCACACCGTCGCTCCATTTGACGAAATCGTAATTAGCCTCCGGCACAGCCGTGACAGTCGGTCCGGCGCTGTCGGCCGGCACATTTAGAATGATTGACGACGTAAGAGCGCCGTTCCCCTCCTTGATCTTACCGCCCTTGCCGACGGAGTAGGCGAGAACAAAATACTTTAGTTCCGGGTCCGCAGGGACTGTCGGGATAGCGTTGAAGATTGCCTCGGCGTGGACCTCGCCGCCGGCGTACTTATCGGTGCGCGCGGCGGTTGTAATATTGTCGCTCCACCTGAAGAATGTGTAGCCTTCGTTGGGCACGGCGGTCACCTTAATGCTGTCGTCCGGCGCCAAGCTGTCGGCCCACGCAAGATTCTTGTTACAATCAACGGACGCGCAAAAACCTACACCTTTGGAGTAGTCGACCCGTATGAAACCGCCCGTACCCGCCGTGTACGTGACATTTTTGTACTCAATGACCGGCGGGGCTACATGCGGCTCAAACTCGGCCGTGAACGTCAGATTGGCGTTTACCACTTTGTCCGAACGCGCCGCGGTCGCTTTACCGTCGTCCCATCTCTTAAACTGATAATGCGGGTCGATCCGTCCTACGGCGGTGACTATAGGACCATCCTCGCCCGGCGCGAGCGTTGCTTTGTACTCAGTCACCATTCCCGTTTGACCCGCAATCACCAAGTCGCCGTTGTCGCCGGCCTTGTATGTGATGGTGAACTTCTGCGGCTCAAAGATCGCCGTAAACACTTTGTCTGCCGTCGCGGGGTCGGAGCGCGTCGCGTTAGTGTTCTCGTCGTCCCACTTGACGAAACGGTAGATGCTGGACGACGGTATGGCCGTGACCGTGGGACCTGTTGCGCCGGACGCCACGGATTCCGTTATTGTAAATTTGCGTTCGTTGTTGACCGAGACCCAGCCGTGGCTATCTTCATCAACTTTATAGGTCAAGGCGTACTTCGTAACGGTACCACCGGGCGGCGGATCGACGGGGGGAGCGGTCTGGCCCGGGAATTTGTTGTCGCCGAGGAAGTAGACGTTGTCGATGGCTATGGTGCCGCTGCCAAGGACATTGGAGACTATCTGTATCTTAGCGAGGTTGCTCTTGTTGAACGCGGGCTTTGGCGTTACCCAAGACGGGACGTCTAACGCTGTGAACGGTATATTGGCTGACATCCACTCGCCGCTCGTGCCGGGTAAATTGATGTAGAAATCCTTGCCCTCCGGTTTCGAAACGCCGGCTTTATCCACGAATTCCACCTTCACCATCTCTAATCCGGTGGTTCTGTACTCAAAGTATATACCGGTGAAACCGCTCGCGTTAAGAGGCGTCTTTTCCGGATCGTTGTCATCGCTGAGATTAAAACCTACGCCGGCATAACGTTTGTCCGGATCCGTTCCCGCTATTGTAAACGTGGTGGACAGACCATTATTGCCTGACCCCCTGCCGACAGTACCCGCTTCATCTGTGGAACCGGCGTCGCTGTATGAATATCCGTAACCGCCGAGCGCATTTTTGGTCGTCGTAAAGTCTGTGAGCAGGACGCTCGGCGTGGGTACCACAAACGTCGTTTTCACGCACAAATTGCAAACGCTGGCAGCCGGCGGCGGCGTCACGGGAATGGTAGGCGCGGCGATGTTGCCTATCAAAGTAACATCGTCGACGGCAAAAGTGCCGCTTGCGGGGCTATAGGTTGACCCGTTTTTGTTATCCTCCTTTTTGATAGCCCACGAGAGCTTGGTCACCTTAGCGGGGACGAACTTATACGATTTCCCATAGTAAGGCGCCTGCGTAAGAGCCCCGGCTTTTCCATCCGGTTGAGACACGGTACTTAAATCCTGACCCACAGCGACGGGAGCAACTACGGGTTTAAGGCTGAAACTATATCGTTTCCATGCGTTGGCGTCACTAGATGTGATTGTGATTAGTTTACCGTATTTATTATCGTTTTCGTTGACTTTAGCGTTTTCCTCCGTGTGGACATTGAAGTAGAACTTCAATCCGCTCGGCCCCTTTGCCCAAAACGAGATTGAGTCGACATTGTCGAAGTAGGTACCGTACCCGACCGTCTCGTCCTCGGTGAAAGAGGTGCCCATAGCGATCTCCGGATAATTCCCGGCGTTGCCCAGTCCGTTGAAAGTAATCGCCGCCGCGTAAGAACTCGAATTCGCCCCGCCGGCGGAAGGCGTGAAAGGGTCGCCGGGTGTCAACGTGATGTTGCTAGCGTACCCGCTCTGGTACGAGTACCAATACTGCCCAAATGCATTTTTACCGTCCCCGTCCTCCAAATCATCCACAACAACAACCGCGGCGGCCGCCGGCAAACAAAGCCCCAGCGCCGCGACCGCCCCTACCATCAGCCGCCTCCACGTCTTGGTTAACATAGCAAGTCCTTTCTTTATAGTGACAAAATCAAACAGTTATCGCTCTTCCGGCGCGGCCTGACCGACGTCGGCCGCATATATATTATACCCGATTTCTGTGCCAGACGCTACAAGATTTTTACTTTTTTGAGCGGCCGCCGGCTTCCGGCCCTTATATTTTGACCGTAATAATCATTAATAATGTTGATTTTATACGTTCCGCTATTGTATTATTGATACAAACGGGCGCTCCGAACCAAGGCCCGACACCTGAACAAAGGCGAGGCGCGCCGGTATGTATTGTTACGAAGTCACGGGCTGCACGGAGGAGCGCAGGGCGTCGTGCCTGGTCTTTCGAAATTTCCACAACAAGCCCGGCGACATGGGGAACATCTCGTGCTGGGTGCTGAAACGCGGCGACCCGGAGTGGACGGACGCCGACGCCGAGCGGTGCCGCCGGTGCGACTACTACCTAGCGGTCAACCACCAAGGCGTAACAGTCAGTTACGGCCGGGGCGACGTCGTCGTCATAGAGTGCGGCGGGGCGCTCAACCTGCTTAGGGCGCAGCTCTTGGGCGAGGTCGCCGACAAGCTGAAGAACGAGGGCAAGCGCTACGCGGCGCTGGACCTCTCGGCCGTGACAAACATCTACTCGTGCGCTATGAGCATGATGGTCAGGCTCCACCTGCAGTGCGAGGAGATGGGCGGGCTGTTCGTGATGGTCGGGGCGACGGGGTATGTAAAGGTGGCTATCGACACGGTGCTGATAGACAAAATCGTCAAATGCGCGGAAACTATGGAGGAGGCGCTGGCGCTCATGGGGGCGCGGCCTTGACCGCCCGCTCCTAACCGGCGGCCGCCCTGTCCTTGTCCATGCAGCACTTCTTGTACTTCTTCCCGCTCCCGCAACTGCAGAGCGCGTTCCGGTTGATCTTCTCCTCCCCGCGCACGAAGGGCTTCGGCGGGTGCACCGTCCCGTCCACATAGTACCACTGCCCGCCGCTCTTCTTGAACGACCCGGTCTCGTGCAGCGTCTTCTTCATACGCTCCTCCGTGAACCGCGCTATGAACTCCACCGTCCCATCGCTGTCGCCGGCCTGACCTCCGGACGTCGACAGCACCTCGAAACCCGTCCACTCGGAGTTCGCCGACCAGGAGCGTATAGACTTCTCGTCGCACTCCGAACGCCTATCGGGGTACGTGGACGAGATGATGAAGTCTACCGTCTCCGTGGCGTAGGCGCTGTAACGCCCGCGCATAAGCTCCTCGGCGGTGACCGCCGGACGGACGCCGGTAACTACAGGCTCGCAGCAGTCGGCGTAGGCGCGGCCGGAGAAACAAGGGCACAGGCCGCGGCTTTTATCGGTATCTGACATATCAAAAACCCTTTTCAGGAGTTATGTTTCGCGGTATTCAATGATGATAATCGGCATCAACCGATTTTATAGAATAGAATATATATTCCGCGCAAAGCGTTTGAACCTTTTGTGATTTTTGAGGTTATGAAATCCTACGCCGATTGATCCGACCGTAATCTTTTGAAGAACGCCTTAAGCAGCTCCCGCGACTCATCCTCCATGACTCCCGATATTATTGCGGGGAAGTTGCGGTACGAGCGCCCCGCCTCGTCCCTGTAGTTGAAGCTGTCTATGCCGCCCAGACGGCTGTCCTTCGCCCCGTAGACGACGGCGCTCACTCGCGATTGCAGGATCGCACCCAGGCACATCAGGCAGGGTTCGAGCGTCACGTACAGGGTGCACCCGTTGAGCCGCCAGCCGCCTACATGGTTCGACGCCGCGGTCAGGGCTACGATCTCGGCGTGGGCGGTGGCGTCGCCGAGCGCCTCCACGCGGTTGTGGCCACGCCCGATGATCCGCCCGCCAAGCTCGACCACGGCACCTACGGGCACCTCGCCCTCGTCAAAGGCCGCCTCAGCCTCGCGGTAGGCGGCGGACATGAAGCAGGTGCGGTCTTGGGCGAGCGCCGGGGTACAGGGATTTTCAGGATTGCCGGGGTTTTGGGGGTTGTCCGCCATCGTCGCCTCAATTAGACAGCAAAAACACTTGGCCGCGGGGGATTCCGACACGCCGGAAAACCCCGCAGCTGTTACGCATACACACGGTCTCGCTTACGCTGGGCAGGCCTACTTCTTTTTGTGCCTCTGCAACCGGCGGGCTTTCTTCCTCTTGTGACGGTTGATCTTAGCTTTTCTCTTCTTCTTCACGCTCGACATTTTCGGCGTCTTTCCTTTCGTATACACCAAGGTATAGGCGGTTTTTTACGGAAACACATAATATAATACATGGAACGGCGGGATGTCAAACTTTATGTTATTTTCTTTTTGAGGGCGGGCGCGCCGGAAGCGCATACCCCTACTTGCGGTAATCGACGAATCCTCTAAACCTCCGATGGAACCACCCGAACCAATGCTCCGGGTGCTTCATCACCCACTGCGACAAGATGTCGTTGTGCTGCGCCTGAATCGCCGCTATCGCCGCCTCGGAGTCCCCGTCCGCCCCCGCTTGCGGCGCCGGCGGCGGTTCGGCCTCAAAGAACTCTATGTCGTAACGCCCGTCGCCCCTCATTATCGCGTACATCGGGACGGCGGCCGCGCCGGTTTTGCGGATCAGGCCGGCCACCGTCCGCACCGTGGAGGCGGTCTTGCCCAAAAACGGCACGGGGGTGCCCATCGACCCCATGTTCTGGTCTATGAGGATGGCCGTGACGCCGTTCCTCTTGAGGACGGTCAGCATACCGCGCAACGCGCTTTCCGTGTAGATGGTGCTGACACCCAGCGCCGTCCGCTTCTTGAACAGCCAGCCCTCCACAAGCGAGTTGGACATAGGCTTCGCGACCACGTTCAGGTCGCTCACCTGTTTGCCCCATACGGAGGCAAGAAGCTCCCAGTTGCCGAAGTGCGCCAAGACGATTATCGTGCCCTTTCCCTTGTCCCGCGCGCTCATGTATAACTCGTATCTGTTCAGACGGTACGGCGGGAGCTTGCCGCGGCGGAGGAAGTCTACGGCGTAGCGGCCCATATTCCTATATAACCCGCGGATGATTTTATCCGCCTTGCCCCTGTCCCAGAGCCCGACGTGGTCAAAGTTCTTTCGGACTATCCTGCGGTAGACGCCGAACAAACAGAGCAGCCTGCCGACCGCCCCGCCCAAAGCCAAGGCGAGCCTGCGCGGGACAAGGTTCACGGCGAACTCTAATACGCGGAGGGCGGCGTACTCGAAGTAGTGGGATCTTTTGGGTTTCGGTTTTGGGTTCTTGTCGTTCACGATATAGAATATACATTATGCGGGACGTCAACATTATAGATATTTACTTGCATTATCAATTGATTATATTTATTTTAAGTATTCATAATCATCAATAATGAGGGGCTGATAATTGCGTACGCGAATAAAGGTTTGCGGGATTACTCTGGTTGATGACGCGTTGGCCGCAGTACGGCTTGGAGCGGATGCGTTGGGGTTTATATTTGCTTCGGCGAGTCCGCGTTACATCAACCCCATAAAGGCGGCGGAGATTATCAGGAAGCTTCCGCCGTTCGTCTCTAAGGTGGGAGTATTTGTTAATGAAGACCGGCATATAGCGCTTGATTCATCACGTACCGCCGGGGTGGACGTCGTGCAACTCCACGGGGACGAACCGCCTGAGTACTGTGCCGACTTTCCGATACCCATTATTAAGGTATTCTCCGTGGGCGCGGATTTCGACCCATCCGTTATGGGGCGGTACGATGTCGCCGGGTACTTGCTCGACACCTGGGACCCGAAGCGGCGCGGCGGCAGCGGGAATACTTTTGACTGGTCGATAGCGGCCAAGGCCTGCGGCATGTACGGCACCGTGATCCTCTCCGGCGGGCTCGGCCCGTCCAATCTCCGCGAAGCGGTCGAGACGGTGCGCCCATACGCCGTCGATCTGAACAGCGGAGTTGAGGTCAGCCCGGGGGTGAAGGATCATGACAAGATAAAGGCCGCCGTCTCCATCGTCAAGGGGGAATAGACTGGCTTCCGTCTACATACACATCCCGTTCTGCGCCAAGAAGTGCAGATACTGCGATTTTTATTCGCTTCCTATAGGCGGCGATTCTTCACGTATCGGTATCGATGATAACTTGAATTATCACCAGCGTATCATCAATCAATATATAGACGCCGTAATAAAAGAATGGGTGATGTACGAATCAATAGGAATGTTTGATGTCAAGAGTATCGATACAATCTACATCGGCGGAGGAACGCCGTCAATACTTGGATTTGATATGTGGGATAGACTTGACGATGGATTGTTTTCTCGTATTGACAAGACGGTAATCAAAGAGTGGTCAATAGAGTGCAATCCCGAATCATTCGGCATAGACAAAGCGAAAGCGTATTCAAAGAGCGGCGTGACGCGGTTGACGTTCGGCGTACAATCGCTGAATGATCGGGAACTGTCGGTATGCGGCAGGATACATAATTCTGCACGTGCGCTTGAGGTACTGCGTGACGGACGTTTGGCGACCATGTTTAATTCGATAGGCGTTGACATAATTTACGGACTGCCCGGCCAAAATATTGATTCGTTAGACGCCACGCTGTCGTCCCTCCTATCAATCCAGCACATAAAGCACATATCGGCCTACGAGTTGACAATAGCGATGAATACGCCCTTCGGCAAACACCGCAAAACATTACCGCGACCGGATGAGGACACTGTCGCCGAGATGTACGAACTAATCGGCAAACGCTGCGCCGAACGCGGGATGAGGCAATACGAGGTTTCAAACTACGCGATAGAGGGTCACGAATCAATCCACAACAAGGCCTATTGGTCGCGCAAACCCTACATAGGCCTCGGCGCGGCGGCTCATTCGTACATCCACCCGAAGCGGTGGGGCAATATTGAGGATGCGGATCAATACATTTCACTGATATCATCAAACAAAAGGCCGATAGAGTTTGAGGAGGTATTGACAAATAGAGAATCGGCGGAGGAGATGATCTTCCTTGGGCTGAGGAACATTGACGGTATCGACAAACGCGAATTCGAGGAGCTTACCGGAAATCAGCTTTGCGATTCAGGAAGCGATAAGGAGGCGCGGTCGCTTGAATATATTGAGGCCGGGCTTTTGATTGATTCAGGTGAACGGTTGATCCCGACGTCCAAGGGTATGCTATTCGCCGACATGATGGCGCGGGGAATTGTTTGATGTGATATCCCCGCCCTTCAACGTACTGTGAGAATCTATTGGACGCAGCGCACCGAAAAACCGTGCCCCTTGCCGTATGTGCCCTCGTACACGTAGTCGTAGTTATAACCCATACGCCGGTAGTAGGCGCTATCGCTGTCGTACTCAGTGGCCGTCCACCAAAGACCGCGGTTGCCGACATTCTTGAAATCGCCGTCAATGTCGCGGCTCCCGTCGGGCTGAGCCGAAAAACCGTAATTGTCCATGCCGTTGCCGTTGCCGATCCAACCGCTCCTCGCCTTAAGCGCGGTTCCGGCCACGTTGCCGCCGGCTACCGACGCCAATTGACCCCACTCTTGGCGGTTCGGCAGATGCCACCCGGCGGGACACACCGTTCTCGCCGTATTCCAATCGTACAATCTGCCGTATTTAGCGCAATTGGAGCTGTTGTCGTTATAACACCAAGACCTACCCGTTTGCGGCTTATAATTCAGATTTCGATCCAGCCACGTCTTATTGCCTATTCTTACGGCGCGATATTTCTGGCCGTCTCTAGAATCAGTAAAGTAATCGTGACCCTTTTCACCGCTAGATTTGCTTTGTTCGGTTTCAGTTTGGTCTTGCGGCGAAGACGCCGGCTCCGCCGCGGTTTGCCGGCTCCCGAAATCTAAACCGCCGTTAAAAATAACAATCCCCGCAACGATAGAGACCAAAACCACAATCACGCTAAGTATAATCGGCAACGGGGAGTTATTTGTTTTTTGGGGTACCGGTCGCGGCGGTTGCGGCGGATTTAAACCTAATTTTGACGCACTGCCCAAAAATTGATTTTTGGCGGCCTGCATCTTTTTGGCAATCTCCAAAAATTCCTTGGCGGCGACATTCTCGCGATCAAGCGCAAGCGCGGCCTCAATATCCGGAATGGCGTTGTCAATAGTCCGGGTCTCTCTGTATACGTGCGCGCGGTCTAAAAGCGCTTTTACTTTATCCGATGTTTCAATATACGGATTATCTTTCATAAGAGCTATAGCTTGGGAGAGCGGTTTAATCGCTTCGTTGTATTGACCGTTTTCGCAATACGCCCTACCGAGACCGTAGCTCACAAGAAACTTCATACCCTCGCCGCGCTTGTCGCCGGCCACGCTATTGCCAATTAAATCAAGGGCTTTTGCGAAATTCTTGATCGCGTTGCCTAAATCCTTCATTTCGGCATAAACCGATCCGAGAGAGGAGTAGGCCACGTGGTTATTACTATCTACGCTGATCATTTTGTTACAATCGGCAATCGCCTCTTTATAGTTGTGCATCGCGAGATGTACTCCGGCGCGTCCCATGAGCGTTTCAGTGCTGTTGTCGCGCAATCTATCTATCAACACATTGTAGTCATTAAGCGAATTTACGTTGTCTTTAATCGAGGCGTACGCGGCGGCGCGATTTTTATAAGCCGCGACATAATTCCGGTCTAATTCTATCGCTTTGCTGAAGTCGGCGATCTCATTCTTAGTGTCGTTCAACCGTAAATGCGCCAAACCGCGCAAACAATATGCCCTAGCGTAACTGTTGTCTAGTGCTATAGACTTATTGAGATCGTCAATAGCCGCGCGATTGTTACCGTTTTGAAAATGCGCTTCCCCACTTCGAAAATACGCCATAGCGTCATTTGTACCCATATTAAAAACCCCTTTTCGTTTTGTGAAACAAATCCGCCCAAATAAGAAATCACTCCTATAACCCTATATTTCTAATATAATATAAGCGACATATCCAAAGTAAATATTTTTTTCACACTTTTGGGAGGGAATAACAACAAAAATAAATCGGGGGGACAGGTCCTCAAACCCGTCCCCCCGTCATCACCATCAAACTTCAGCTACTACGCGCGCCGCTTACTTGATCTTGATCTCGACCGGCAGCACCTTCTGGCTTTTGGGCAGGCTGATCTCCAGCACGCCGTTGGACGCCTTGGCCTCGATCTTCTCCGCGTCTACGTCGTCGGGCAGCGCGAAACTCCTGTAGAAACGGCCTACGGTGCGCTCGGTCAGGTGGTACTTTCCGGTACGCTCCTCTTTGCGCTCGCCCTCGATCTTCATCGTGCCGTTCTCGACCTTTATGGAGATGTCCTCCTTGGCCAGACCGGGGATGTCGAGCGTGACGGCGTACCTGTTCTCCTCTTCGGAGACGTCCATGCGCGGCTGCACCCTGTAGTCCGCGCGGTCGTCGGTCAGCGGCCTGTCGCCGAAGACCCTGTCGAAGATGCTGAAGAAATCAGCCACTGACGGAACCGGACGCATAACTAGTGCACTCATAACAGCCTCCTTGTTATTGGTTTATGTTTTTGTTTGTTTATTGGCGTCAGTTATCTGTACTGACTTTTCCCTTCACGTCAATACATTACTGCAAACGGCGTGCCAATGGCGGTTTACGGCGTTTTCGCGGCGTTTTCGGGGATATTATGTTCGGATCTGAAACGGACAAGCGTTTCACGGCGTTTTATAAAGAATCGGGCGGCAGGTTTCCGCTCCTGTAAATGTACCACTTGATGGTCTCACGGATCCCGGCCTCAAACTCCACAGAGGGCGTCCATCCCAATTCTTGTTTAATTTTAGAGGCGTCGATAGCGTACCGCCTGTCGTGGCCCAATCTGTCCGGGACATACGATATCAGGCTCTCCGGCTTCTCCAATATAGAGAGTATCAGTTTGACGATATCTATGTTGCGCATCTCATTGCTCCCGCCGACGTTGTACACATCCCCGATCTTGCCTTTCTCCAGCACGGCCGCCACGGCGCGGCAGTGGTCGCCCACGTGTATCCAGTCCCTCACGTTCATGCCGTCGCCGTAGACGGGCAGCGGCCTGTTGTTAAGGGCGTTCGTGATCATCAGGGGGATCAACTTTTCGGGAAACTGGTAAGGGCCGTAGTTGTTCGAGCAGCGGGTGACGATGACCGGAAATCCGTAGGTCTCGAAGTAGGCGCGGGCCAAGAGGTCGCTGCCCGCTTTCGAGGCCGAGTACGGGCTGTTAGGGGCGAGCGGCGTGGACTCCGTGAAACGCCCGTCATCACCAAGCGTCCCGTAGACCTCGTCCGTAGATATGTGGATGAAGCGCCTATCGCCGAAGTTGCGGCGCGCCCCGCCCCACGCCTCTTTCGCGGCCTGCAACAGGGTCTGCGTGCCGAGGACGTTCGTCTCTACGAACCGCGACGGCCCCGATATGCTCTTGTCCACGTGGCTCTCGGCGGCGAAGTGCACCACCGCCTCAAAGTCGTGCCTGTTGAACACGCTCTTTACCGCCGCGGCGTCGCAGATGTCGCCCCGGATGAATACGTACCGTGGGTTGTTCTCTACATCGTTAAGGTTCTCCAAACATCCGGCATACGTCAGCAGATCGTAGTTTACAATAGAGACGTCGTCGCGATCATTAAGCATTGCGTGGATGAAGTTCGAGCCGATGAATCCGGCGCCGCCCGTTACCAATATCTCTTTCATTGTACTCCCTCCTCCGTAGACAAAAATTCATGAAACGCCTCACGCCACTCCGGCATGATGTGCGTATTTATCGCTTTGAGTCTCGCGTTTTCCAGCACGCTGTAGCGCGGGCGCGGGGCTTTGCGCGGAAACTCTTCCGTTGTACAAGGCAAGACGTCGGCGTCTATGCCGCAGGCGGCGACGATCTCCTTCGCAAAATCAAACCACGTGCACGCCCCCTCGCACGTGGCGTGAAACACTCCGCGTTCCCCCCTGTCAATCACCGACAGTATCTGCCGGCAGACGCTGACCGTCCAAGTTGGCGTTCCGAATTGGTCGTTCACCACTTTAAGCGGCTTATTTTCTTGCCGGTTAGAGAGCGCGGCGCGGCGGATCGTCTTGACGAAGTTGGTACCGCCCGCCCCGTAGAGCCACGCGATCCTGAAGATCATGCTGCCGCCGCCGTACAATTCGGTGATAATCTCCTCGCCGCGCAGTTTAGACCGCCCGTAGACCGTTTGCGGATTCGCCGGGCAATCTTCGGTGTACGGCGACGACGCGGCGCCGTCGAAGACGTAGTCGGTGCTGATGTGTATCAACAGCGACGCCCGCTTCTTCGCGGCAAGCGCTAAGTTTTCACACGCGCCGGCGTTCAACGCGAAGGCCGCCTCGCTGTTCGTTTCGCAATCGTCAACGGCGGTGAAGGCGGCGCAGTTTATTACGGCGTCGGGGGCGGAATTATTGATAACAGACTCTACGGATGATTTATCGCGTATGTCAATCCGCGGATAGTCGATAGGAATAACGGCGTGGCCTTGATGTCCCGCCATCTTGACGAAATCGCCGCCTAATTGACCGTTTGAGCCTATTATTAGTAGTTTCATGATCAAAGTTATTAAAGTCAAATAATTAAAATCAAAGTCTTTAAAATCAAAAGCCTTTAAATCATTTTTAGACGAAAGGCGCTACGCGCCTTTCATAGGATATGCGGGGCTAAACCCCGCATATAAAGTCAACGTCAACGACTAAGTCAAAGGCAACGTCAAAAGATTTTGACTTTGACTTTGATTTTGACGTTATATGCGGGGTTTAGCCCCGCATATCCTATGAAGCCGAAGGCTTCGTCTAAAAAAGATTTTGATTTTTATTTACTTCATTTCTTCAGTACCGCAGAAAGATTTCGGGCGATTGCGTCGAAACATTCCGCCACTTGGGTGTCGTTCTGCATCACCGCCGGCCCTAACTTTCTTAGCGACGCCCTGATCTCAGGGGTGTAGAGCATATATCCTATATATGTCAGCGATACCGACAGGTACTTCTGCACGATTCCGGTGAAACCCTCGCCAACCCGAACCTCATCCTGACCCCTTACCATATTCAGCACCAAAAAGAGCCTGCGGCTGTCAAGCCACTCTTTCATCGCGTCTACCTCTTTGGGGCACTTGGGCTGGAGCTGGGTGAACATGCTGTCTAGGGTGGGCGCGGCGGCGGCGCCTCTGGCGTTTGTGTAGGCCGTCAGCAGTTTTTGGATATCTTCCCTTCCGGGGAAGGCGCGTATCAGGCCGCGGAAGATGCCGCTTTTGAGGAAGGCGTAGGCGTTTTCAAGGGATGTGGGCAGGCTGTCGGTTACCGTTATGTTGTTCGGGAAGGCGGCGAAGAAGTCGGTGACTATCGTGCTGCTGCCCGCGCCGAGGTCTACGAGTATGTAATCGGCGGTCAGGCTTTTTATGCCGCTCAAGATCTTCTGCTTCTGCGCGAAGTTCGGGTTGGCCAGCTCCAGAAACTCGCCTGCGCCGGAGATGAGCCAACTCTGGGGGACGGGGGTCTTGACGGCCACGCTTTCGAGCGTGGGGCGTTCGCCGGTGAGGAAGTGCTGGAGCGTGACCGCCGGGCGGCGCATGCCGAGGCACGTGTGGAGGTTGGCGCCGCCGAGGTCGGCGTCGATGTAGCCCACCGAGTAGCCTTGGCGCGACAGCGCGGCGCCGAGATTGGAACTCACCGTACTCTTCCCCACCCCGCCTTTACCGCCGCCCACCGAGATTATCACGGGTTCGCTCATGGCCGCGTTCCGGTCTCCGCACTCTGCGCCGCCGGGGCCGCCGGCGCGCCGCCGTCCCGGCGCCAAGAGTCGTCGTCGGTGCGGACAAGCCCGCTCATGTCCCACAGCCCGGCCGCGATCTTGGGGAACGACAGCCTGTACTCCGCGCCGAAACGCCCGAAACTGACGCTCAGCACCGACTGCGAGAAGAAGAGGAAGCCGACGATAAGCAGCGTCGCCGCCGTGATAACGACGTATCTGGCAAGCGGCCGCTCCTCCGCGAAATCACCGCCGCCGTCGCCGCTGTGTTCAAGCCGCTCGTAGTAGGCCTTGTTCACAGCCCTCTGGGCGAGCCGTTCATACGCGGCGACATCCGTCTTGGAGACGGCCGCCCCCGCCGCGGCGGCGTCAAACTTCTTCAGCCCGCACTTGGCGGCGAACCACTTGCCGGGCCGTAACGGACGCGACCGGAGGATGCGCCGATACGCCCCCCCGAGCCGCCGCGAGGCCTCTTCGCAAGCCGCCTCGTGGTCTTTGCCCTGCGACCGCAGGAAGAGGTAGAGGTCGCCGATCTGCCCGCTGAACAGGGCGTAAAAGGCCGACGGGTCGCCCCGATGGGCCAGTTGGACGTATAACTGTGTTTCAGACGCTATTTTCTTCATGGCTATAATATAGTAAATTGTGCGGGGCGAAGGAAAGTCTTTTTTGATTTTTTGACCGAACCGCCACCAAGCCGAGCGGATTTCAGGCCTGCGGAGGGTCAGGCGCGGGCTTTTTAACTTTCTTTGACTCCCCGCGCCCACATATATTATATTTATGGATAACTGCGGGTCACACCCTTAAAAGGAGAGGATATGCCCACGAAAACGAGACGTAAAAGCGTTTGCCCGCCGGATATCGAGACGGTGATATATCCGGACGAGTATATTGACAGATTGCAAGCCGAGGCGGAAATCGCGTCTATGCAGATACGGACAGGCGAGTTGCCGTATATCCCGTTAGAGGAATACGCGTTAAAACACGGGGTAGATTTAAGAAAATGAACCGTAAATATTTTGTCAGTTTTACGAGCGGATTTGACAAGGACATTGATAAACTATCGCCGCAAAATAGGAGATTGGTATTCGAAACAGTGAAGATTATGGAAGACGACCCGTATTATCAATCGTTGCGCACGAAAAAAATGAAAGGGCGGCGTAAGCAACAAAGGGAGTTATTTGAAAGCCGCGTCAATAGCGACATCCGCCTGATTTGGTATTTCGACGACGACTGCGATAAAATAATAGTTATGCTCGAAGTCGGACACCACGACGTTGAAAAGCAGAGGAAAGTACAGAGGCATTAACCTTTCGCCCCCCGAATACCCCCTAAACGCAGGGATTTGGATGTTTTTTTCTTAAAATTTGACATTCCGACCCGCTATGTATTATATTATTAGGTAAT
>Ga0268262_10002249_pt1 | contig 22625 bp, 11 predicted proteins | sample TergutNc150P3_FD_190354 | JGI IMG/M metagenome (GOLD analysis project Ga0268262, IMG submission 190354) | Nasutitermes corniger P3 segment gut microbial community from laboratory colony in Florida, USA - Nc150 P3 (SPAdes) (version 2) | ecosystem: Host-associated > Arthropoda: Insects >...
AGTTCTGGCTGTCGGTGCCGCTGGCATGTATGTATCGGCGCAGGACATCACCAGCGCCGTTTTGACTGGCACTGTCAATGGCCCCGATGGCAAGCACTTAAGTGGCGTTAGGGTCTATGTCACGTCGTCGGCCCTGCTGACGCCCCGCGATGGCCGCACCAACGCCGAAGGTTCGTTCCGCTTCAGTCTGCTGCCCCCTGGCAGGTACACCATCACCTATTCGCTGGATGGCTATGTCAGCCGTAAGTCAGAGATGACGCTGGTCGCGGGCATCGTAGCAAACGCCAGTGCCAGCCTGCGTAAAATGACAGTGCAGGGCGAAACGGTAGAGATTGTGGCCGAAGTTTCCAACACAATCGCGGTTGACAAAACAGACACATCAGTACAGACGGCGTTTACTACCGACCGCTTGGAAGAAATAGGCGGCGGCAGGGGCGTGGCGGCGCTACAAAACCTGACGCCTGGCATCAACGGCAGTCTGACAGCCGCTAACGGCTTCAATATTCGCGGCAGCTTGAACCGCGGCAACAAAGTTCTGCAGGATGGCCAGATGGTCAACGATGCGATGCTGGGGTCTTTGTACGATGCCGGCACTACAGTCGAAGATTTGATTGAGTCCATAGCAATCGTGCAGTCGCCGCTGAACGCCAAATTGGGCAACACGGACGGCGGCATAATATCCATCACCACAAAGAGGGGCGGCAACAATTTCAGCGGCTCGATAAGATATTCCGGCTCACGCGGCAGCAATTTCTGGAGAGCATACAACCTTAACTATCCTGACAACCGAGGGGCCGTGACAGCTCCAAGTAGGCCAGGCGATGACAACTTTAGCAGGTCATGGCAATATTCGATCACGGGTCCGATAGTGCCAAATTACCTCACCTTTGCAATTGGCGGCAACATAATGCCTATGACCTATAGCTCGAACACTTTCTCTATAAATTGGAATATAATTAATTGGATGACTCGTTACCCCAATACACCACACGCAGCTGCGGTGGGTACCTTTTTCTTGGACAACGATATAAGCAGCAAGTACTATGGCGACGTGGTGCGAAAATCCTACTGGGGGGCAATAGATGGTCCAGATGCCATAGCGTATGGCCAAAGCAGTTCCGCCAGCAACACTTTTAACCTTTACTTGCAGATTACCCCGAACCACCAACTGGGCTATTACTACATGGAAAACTATAGATTCCAAAACGTAAATGGTGCTTTTGATATGGGGGAAGTGGGTCCGGACTACGGGCAGGGGACAAGTGTCAGGGCGTGGAACGTGTCGTATAAAGCCGTTTTGGGGGCCAATGGCGTTTTGGACGCACGCTACGGCAGGTCACAAAATTTCCGCGACCAGCCCAAGGCAGGCAAGGAGAGTGTCGAGGTGAAGACGTACGCGTCCTACTGGGCCCTTAACACACCTGCCCGCCCATCTCTCAATGGCACTGGCGATATAGCAACTTTCAGCCAGTATTATGCCAACGGCATAATTGACAGTCGGTGGAATGCAATCGGCGGCGATTCTGGCAGCGGTGGTGACTTTAGAGCTTACCAATCGTTTAACACTATTGGCTTGAATACGTCGGGTTCCAACGGGAGCGGCGTCAATTCAGTGAATCTCAACTATCAGCACATGCTGGACTATAAGGGCAACCACATAATTGACATTGGGTTCAACATGGAGGACGCGGATGCAGAGGGAGTCCCCCCGGGGGCCAGGCTCTACGCCAGCCCGGTGGGCCAAATAGCGACTGATTTGGTGGCGTCGCAGGTTGGCAACACGCAAGGAAGGACCCCTGGGCCCGCTGGCCACTATGCCGGCAAGTACATTGTTTTTGACGTTGGAAGTTCAAGGATCAGCGACATTGAACCACATGTGCTCACGCGCCCAAATTGGCAGGGGAACATGCTGGGGGACGACTACTATATCTGGGACAGGGAAAATAACCAGATAAATCAATTTTTGGTTGATGCCGGCTTGAGCACGAACTACCTCCCGTATATGAAAGAATTCTATGGGAAAGCCAAAGGCAACCTTTATACCACTCAATCGTCATTTTACGTCAACGACATGTGGACCATCAATGACCACCACAACGTCATGCTGGGCCTCCGCGCAGATAGCTTCAAACTGAGGGATGATTTAAGGACTGTACATTCATACATGAAGATGACCCCCAGGCTTGAATACAAATACGACATGTTTGGCAACCAAAAGCACCTGTTTGCGTTTTCGTACGGGCAATTTCACCAAATGGCCAACATGAGCTTGTACTGGCCCTTTGCAGAGAAAAAATGGGGCAACTCTTCCAACAGGCTTTGGACTGGAGACCACGTTGACCCCAGCAAAAAACAACGGGGCTATTACTTGGTTGACCTGCCGGACATCTTGGACCCCCGCAATTATACGATTGAATATGCCTTTATGCTTTCTGGCAAAGAGGCTGGCGAGGTTGACAAGGGCTTCAAGCCGCCCACATCTACAGAGTACAGCGCATGGTACCGCCGGACTTTTAATAATGGCGGATACATTAAAGTCAGCTTCAACATCCGCACGTGGGCCGACCTGTACGACTATTTCCCCGGCGAAGTATTTCAGTTCACCTCTACAACCGGTGCCAAGACCAACAGGCTCCGAACTATTTTGAAAAATTCAGACGCCTTTAATAGGACATACAATGGCCTAGAGCTGCAGTGGGACTATCCTCTCACCAGGAAGGTCACTTTTGGTGGCAATTACACTTTTAGCAGTTACAAGCACAACCAGTCGGGTTATGGCTCCTCTGCGCAATCAATGACCGGCGCTGGCTCCGCAGCTTATGAGATGCAAAATCTGGAATGGTTCGATGAGATGTTTTCTAGGGACTACGTGGTAGATGGAAAGGTCGTATGGAGCGGCCAGGGCCGCAACACATGGATGCCCATGCTTAAATCGGGCAGCGAATTTTCGCTGGGATACTATCTGATAGTGAACCTGACCCAAGGCAAAGCCAGATCCAATTTCACTCTGCGCGGCAGATACACGGGTTCTTCTCTCGCCAACGATGTATTGAGAATGGAGGTGGGCTTTCCTGTTTATCCTGGCATAAACACGTACCCCAGCGCCGTTGGTGCTGGAGGTAGCCAATTGGTTAACTATAAGGATATCCCATATAATCCGTACACTACTGTGGATACTTTTTCCAACGACTTTACCTACAACCTGAACATGCCGTTGGCCAAAAGGCTGTCTTGGTTCCTGAACATCAACATTGCTAATGTTTTTAACCACATCAATAGGACAGGAGATATTTGGGGCGGGAGAAGAACAGATGTTGGCTCTACTCGCTACTGGCCGATCCAAAATGGCGTAAATACGCAACTGGCACCCAGCATTCCATATGACCCTTTTGTCAACGGCTGGAATTGGGGCGGCAGCTTGGGGAGTTACTTCGTGGCGCGTAACAGCTCTAGGCGGTCAATCGACATGTCAACCGGTCTAAGATTTTAGGGGAGAAGACAGACAATGAACAAGATAGCCAAAACACTGGTGCCCGCCCTTCTGCTTGTGTCGTCCGCGATGCTGATGGCACAAGACAGGGCCGACGAGGGCCTGAAGGCGTACGTCTCATTCGGGCAGAACATAGCCAATAACCACTCCCTCTCCCTGACGGGTATTCCTTGGGGCGGGCCTGGCTGCTACCACGCCGAGTTCGGCCTGGAGTTTTACCACCCTGCCACCACGCTGGTTGTGCGCCCAAACGCAGGGTACACTAGGCTTCTCAGCAAGCCTGGCGAGCCAGAGTACGATGAGTTGGAGAACGTGGTGACAAAGCCGCTGCCCAATCTCTATGACCTGCTGGGCGTGTTCATCGGCTTTGACTTGGTGTACAACGTCTCGAAGACCCTGCCCATTACAGTCACCGCCGGGCCGTCCTTCCACATGTGGACAGTCGAACTGACCACAAACATCCCCAAAGGCTACGGCGACATGAGGCAGCAGGGGGAGAAGAGCCGCCTGAAACTCGGCTGGCGCATGGGCTTGGGCTACGACTTTAAGGTAAAGGATTGGCCTCTCCGCGTGGACTTCACCTACACTATGACGGAATGGCGCAGCAACAGCCGTCTGCCATACAAGGAAGGCTTCAACCCAAGTCTGCCGTCGTACTCAACGCTAAAGGCGACATATACCTTCTAAATAGAGTTAAATAGAGTTAAATAGAGTCTGTTCTGTCAAATCGCGGGCAGGCCAGTGCAGTTTTTGCTGGCCTGTCCGCAGTTTGGCGTTATAGTAAATTGTGTTCATCTGTCCGCAATTTGGTATAAGTTTACAGGCTGGTCAAAAAATATCGCCCTTGTCGCCAACAAAATGTTGTTGCGCGTGTCAATAACATGTAGCCATGATTTTTCGGCTGGCCAAGTTGTTTGTTGCCAACAAACCCACCTAAACAAAAGGATTGCACAATGAAATTGCCTTTTTCAACTATTTATACCAATTTGCGTTCAATTGGCATTGAACGCTGTACGCCAAAGTTTTTGAAAAACTGGGAAACCCAGTTATTTCAAAAATATCTTGGTATCCGATTTGCATCGGATACCAAGGATGCCCTTTTGATCATTGCGGAAGTACCATCTTCCCGTAGCTTTTCAGCTGTTTGCAAATTTCAGCTCCATTCTGCGGGCGTCGGTTCCCGCCGCCTGATACCAACATGCAATCGTTTGATTGCATGTTGGTATTACGCTTTTTTGGGGCTGAGCCTTTGTCTTGGCTTGGTAGCGCAGAACCCGAGGGAATCTAAGCAGCAGCAGCCGCCCGAACAGGCCCAGTACGCGGCAGCGCTGAACATAAAAGACCCAACTGCCAGAATGAAAGAGATGAAGCGCATAAAGGCCGCCTACCCCGACAGCGGCATAATGTATAACATAGACTATAATTTGCTTGCCCTCACAAGCAGAAGCGCGGCCAATTTTGGCGACTTGCTGGCCGCGCAAAAAGATGTCATTGCCGCCAGCCATGTTGCGGGCCGCTACCTGATACTTGTCAATGCCGCCGACATGGTGCTGAACCATCGGGAAGCCGCGAAATACCCAAAGGACGTGCTGGATACAATCCAGAACTATAGGGCCCAGGCCATGGCATTGTTAGACGCGCCGGAAACTTTTGCTAGGTACAGGGGAGAGACGCGCACGCTCGCGATGAACTCTTACAAAAACATGTTTGATGTACCTCTGGCTAAGGCCCTGCTGATGAACGGGAAAGGGCAGGAGGCCCTGAATTTGCTGGAGGCGTATGGGAAACCCGCATCGCCAAGCACCGACTACTATGTGACGTTAGGGGAGACGCTCCAAGCACTGGGGCGCAACAAGGACGCGCTGGAGGCATATCTTGAGGCCGCCGTTATGGGCCACAGGGACGCAGCCGCAAACGCCAAGGCCCTTTACGCAAAGATCAACGGCAGCGACAAGGGCTTCGATAATGAACTGGATCTACGCAGGGCGCGCCGCCCCTTCCAGCCACCGCCATTCAAAGCCCCCGAAAACTGGAAAGGCAAGGCGGTGCTGGCAGAAGTGTTCACTGGCTCTGAATGTGGCCCCTGCGTAGCAGCCACTTTTGCGTTCGACGCGCTGGAAAAAAATTATCCAAAACAGTATCTGGCCGTTTTGAAATACCATCTTCCCGTGCCGCTGTATGACCCGATGATTAACCCTTCGACCAAACAGAGGCAGGAATTCTATGGGAAGGTGATCACCGGCACCCCCACGGCTATAATTGATGGCGTCGTTTCGCCCAGGGTCGGCGGAGACAGGCAAGGGGCATCCATCTCTTTCAACAACGCCAAAAAAGAGATAGACACGGCCCTTGAAGCGGCGGCTGAGGTCACGGTCAGCGCAAGCGCATCTCTCAGCGGCGATGTTGTCACGGTTGACTGCGTATTTTCAAAGGCGATAGAAGGCGCCGATTACAATGTCGCGCTGGTCCAGACCGAGGAAGAATTCAAGGGCGGCAATGGAATCATCCAACACAATATGGTGGTGCGGGACTTCAAGTCTGTGGCCCCGTCCCTTAATGTCGGCGTTACATTCAACATCGCCGAATCCGAAAAGGCGGCGGACGCCTTTATCACCGAATGGAGCAAAACAACGAACTCCGAGCGCAACAAGCAGCTTTCCAAAACGAGGCGCAACAAGATGGACCGCAGCAAATTGAAGGCGGTGGTCTTTGTGCAGGACAAAAAAACAAAGCAGGTCTATAATTCCTTTGTCGCAGACGTGGCAACTACTGTGGTCGCAGCATCCGGCAATTGATATTTTTAACCGTTTGATGCCAAATTGCGTTCAAATGCAAATTGAACGCAATTTGGTATAAAGCAAAAGTCACTCTATCTTCATCTTAAACATCCACAGCCCGGCGGAGAGAGTGACAACGGCTATCAACAGCATGGGCCACATGAGCTGGAATAGGTCTGCCGCCGCGAACTGTTTTAGGAACAGGCCCTTAAGCGCGGGTATGAAGTAGCTAAGTGGGTTGCCCTTGGCGAGGAATTGCAGAAATGGCGGCATGTTTTCTATTGGCGCGACAAAGCCCGACAGCATCATGGCGGGCACCATGAATGAAAATACGCCCAAGAATGCCTGCTGCTGGGTGGAGCAAATGGATGAGATAAAAAGCCCGACACCTGCGAGCGAGAGGCCATATATCGTTATGCCCACCAAAAGCAGCAGGACAGAGCTTGTGAAAGGCACTTGATATAGCACTACAGCCATCAGCGCGATGAAGCTGCCTTGGGCTATTGCAACCAAGATGCCGGGGATCGCCTTTCCGACCATGATGTAGAATGGCGTCAGCGGCGAAACCAGCAGTTGGTCAAAGGTGCCTTCTTCTTTTTCCCGCGCTACCGAGAGGGCCGTGACGGAAAGGCAGCCCACTGTTGTGATGATGGCCACCAGGCATGGCAGGACGTGCCACTTAAAATTCAGATTGGGGTTGTAGGCGTTTCGCACAATAATGGATGGCTGCGGGTTTGCGGACTTTTCGGCCATGTATCCGCTAATGATCTGGGAGACGTACGAACTGCCAATCTGTCCGCTGTTAGAGCGTCTGCCGTCCAAGATGATCTGCACTTGGGCCGGTTTTTGCGTGTTCGGCTGGGACAAAAGGGTGCGGGAAAAGTCTTGGGGAAAATGCACGGCGACTAAGGCTCGCTGTTTGGTGATGGCATCCTGCAACTCACTTTGGCTGTGAACGCTCATCACATGGGCGAAGGCTGCGGCCTTGGATATGCGCTGGGCTATCTCGATGGACTGGGCTCCATTGTCCTCATTGAATATGGCAATGGTATTCCCCCTCACCTCCATGTTGGCGGCGAACGGAAACACAAGGGTCTGCAATATGACCGGCATTATGAGCATGGCCATGGAGCGTCTTTCGCCCAATAGAACTTGAAGCTCTTTTTTGATTAGTTGCAGGAGCCGATAAAGCATACCTCTACTCCAGTGTCCGCTTTGTCTTTTTGGCCGTCAGCGCCAGCCACAGCAGCATCAGCGCAAACAGGAATATGGAATTTTTCCACAGCAGCGATGGCACCGAGCCAGCCTGGAATATCGTTTGGAGGGAATTTGCGTAATAGCGGGCGGGGATGAATTGGGTTATTATCCTTATCGGCAGCGGCATGGAGACTATTTCAAACACCACTCCGCCCAGCAGCATGGAGGGCAGGAAGGCGGCCAAAAGCGTCGCAGTCGCTGCGTCGAATTGGTTTCGCATGACGGTTGACAAAAATAGCCCCAGCCCAAGCGAACAGCCCATGAACAGTGTGGATATTAGGCACAGTATTATAATCGAACCGCGAAATGGCACGCCCATTATTGTCGTCGCCACCACTAGGCACAGGAGCATGGCCACCATGCTGAGGACGTAGTAGGGGATGATTTTGGAGAGCAGCAGTTCCAGCTTGGTGATGGGCGACGCCAGAAGGGCCTCCATCGTGCCCCTCTCCCACTCCCTGGCGACGACTAGGGAAGTCAGCATCGCGCCGATGATCGTTAATACTATGCCTATAGTCCCTGGCACCAAGAAATTGCGGCTGATGGTGCTTGGGTTGAACCACGAGCGCGTGTGTATTTCAATGGGCGTGGCCTGCCGGATTGCTTTTTCCTCGCCCTGCGCCTCACGCCAGTTTTGCCATATCCCCTGTATGTAGGCAGAGACAAAGGTCGCCGTGTTTGTTTCGCCGCCATCCGTGATGACCTGTATCGCTGGGCTGCTGTTGCCATTCAGCGATTTGGCGGAAAAATCGTTTTGGATCACCACTGCGCCCTTTAGTTTTTGGCGGGTCATTTCCGACAACAGTTCAGCCTGGGACGAAATGGGGACCATGTCTATGTATGGGGAATTGGCCAGCGCGGCGACAAAGTTTTTTGCCAATGCCCCAGTGTCCTTTGAAAGCACACCAACCCTTGTCCTGCCCGTATCTAAATTTATGGCGTAGCCCATCATAAACAGAAGGATCACGGGCAATATGAAAGCAATCAAGATGCTGCTGGGGTCGCGGACTATCTGCAAAAATTCTTTTTTGCACAGCGCTCGCAGTCGCCGTGGGCTGAATCCATTGTTGATGCTCATTTTAGTCTTCATCGGCCCCTCTCACCAATTCTATGAATGCGTCTTCCATCGAAGGGCTTGGGTTTTGATGTGTGGCGACTTTTTGTTTTAGGTCGTCCGGCGTGCCAAGGGCGATGAGCTTGCCGCGGTACACCAAGCCTATCCTGTCGCAGTACTCGGCTTCATCCATGAAGTGCGTCGTCACCATAACGGTTACGCCTTTGTTGGCAAGCCCGTTGATGTGCGACCAAAATTCGCGCCGGGCCACTGGGTCAACGCCCGATGTTGGTTCATCTAGGAATAGCAGCTCGGGCCCGTGCATTATGGCGCAGGCTAGGGCCAAGCGCTGTTTGATGCCAAGGGGCAGTTGGCTTGATGACATTCCCAAGTACGGGCCTAACTCGAAGACGTCCACCATCTGTTGAATTTTGCTCTTTTGCCTTGCGCCCTTCAAGCCATAGATGCCCGAGAAAAAGGCCAGGTTCTTTTCAACCGTCAAATGGGAGTACAGCGAAAATTTTTGCGCCATGTACCCAAGGCGCTGCCTGGCCCTTGAGGGGCTTTTTGTGAGGTCGATGCCCATCACCAGTGCCTGGCCGCTGGTGGGCTTCAGAAGCCCGCACTTCATCTTGAACGTGGTTGACTTGCCCGCGCCATTTGGGCCAAGCAGGCCAAATATCTCTCCCTTTTTTACGCTGAAGTTCACGCAGTCCGTGGCAGTGAAATCGCCGAATCGCTTTGTCAGTTTTCTGGCTTCAATCACAGAAGCAGGGTCAACGCCCTTTGGAAGGACAACATTAGAAATGGATGCGGCTAGGGCCGATTCGGAGCCGACCGAGCCGCCCAGCATGCTAATGAATGCGTCCTCCAGCCTTGGCTCTACTTCGATCAGCCTAGCCTCTGGCCCTGCGCCTAGTGTGCCTAAATCTGGGTATTTGTTTGCCTTACTAGTCACCAGCCGCACGTTTGCGCCTTGTATCACGCCGTCAATGACTTCAGGCGCGCGCATGGCTCGCATCAGCAGGTTGCGGCGGTCGCCCTCGATGTTTGTTATGTTTAGGCACCTGCCACGCATAGAGGATTTGATTGACTGGGGTGTGTCATTGGCGATAATTTTGCCGTTGCTCATCAGGCACACCGAGTCGCACAATTCAGCCTCGTCCAAGTATGACGTGCTCCATAGCACAGTCATCCCGCCGCTGGCGAGTTCGCGCACCATTCTCCACAATTCTCTGCGCGATATGGGATCAACGCCCACGCTGGGTTCGTCCAGCAGGAGTATTTTTGGCCTGCCCAACAGAGTGCAGGCCAGGCCCAGCTTTTGTTTCATGCCGCCCGACAGCTTGCCGGCGTAGCGCTTTGTGAAGCGGGCCAAGTCAGTAAAGGCCAGCAGGCGGTCAAAGAGCCTCTGCCGCTCTATGCCCACCACGCCTCTGAGGTCTGCGTACAGGTTCAGGTTTTCTATTACGCTGAGGTCTTCGTACAGGCCAAATTTTTGTGGCATGTAGCCAATGTTGCCGCGCAGTTCGTCCCCTTGCCTGTACGGTTCTAGGCCGAGTACCTTGATATTTCCGCCTGTAGGCTCCAGCAGCCCCGCCATCAGGCGGAGCAGGGTGGTCTTGCCCGCGCCGTCGGGGCCCACCAGCCCAGAGATGGAGCCTACGGCTACGCTTACACTGATTCCGTCCAGTGCTGGTTTAGGTTGCCCAGAAAATCGCTTGGCGAGGTCTATCGCCTCTATGGCCGCTCCCATCCCTGTTTCCCTATTCCGCCCTCTTCACCGTCACTGGCATCCCTTGGCGCAGCATGGAATCAGGGTCATTGACCACTATGCGGATGCGATAGACCAGCGCCGTCCTCAAGTCTGGCGTCTCGACTGATTTGGGTGTGAATTCAGCCGTGGGCGAGACAAAGCCGACTGTCCCGCTGTATGGCTTGTCGGGGCGCGAATCCGTGTACAGCTTGACCTTGGCGCCGAGACTGAAGTATCCCAGTTGCGGCTCCTCGACGTAGGCCCTCACCCACACTGGGCTTGACAGTGACAGGCTGAAGGCTGGCGACCCAGCCTGCACCATCGCGCCCTTTTCTATGGCGCGGCTCAATATTATCCCCTCGCTGGGCGCTGTCAGTGTGGCGTCCTTTAAGGCTAGGCGGCTGGTCTCAAGGTTAGCCGCCGCCTGTTTCAATTGCCCGTCCGATTCGGCCTTTTCCTCTTCCCTAAATCCTAATGTCAATGCCGCATATATTTCCTGTGCCGCCTTTAGGTTGGCCGCAGTTTGGTCTCGTGCTGAAATGGCTGAATCTAGCAAGTCCTGCGACACCACGCCCGACGGCATTATGGCCGAATAGCGCTCGTATTGCTGCTGGGCGTTCAACAGTGCGGCCTTGGCAGCCTCCACCTTTGCGCTGGCCTGGGCTATGTCCTCGGCCCTGTTGCCCTTGTGGATCAGCGCGTTGCGGGCCGAAATGGACGCATGCGCCGCCTCTGCCGCGTTTAGCGCATTGACAAGCGGCTCTGCGTCCAACTTAGCAAGCACGTCACCTTCTTTTACGGCGTCGCCCTCGTCCACCAAGATGCTGGCCACGCGCCCTGAGACCCTAAATGACAGAGCGACGTCGCGGATGTCCACATTGCCGTAAAGTATTGTTCCCCTGTCCGCTGGCTTGATGCGCTTGTACAAAAAATAGCCGCCGATGGACAGCGCCACTATCACGATGGGGGCTATGACCTGTTTTTTCATCCCGCGCTCCCTGCTGGCCTTTTCGGCTTGGCATTATTTGCTATCCCCGCCCAAAACAGATTGAACCACTGCTCCTCCGCCTTTGGGAAGGCATCATCGGGCGGGACTTTAAGGAAAATGGTGCAGTACTGCGGAAAAACGTCCATCAGTTCTAAATAAAACCTCAAAAAGAAAAACGTGGTCGCGGCAACGTCGATGTCGCTCCTCAGTTCGCCCGATTTTATTCCCCACTCAAAATAACTGCCTAAAAGTTTGGTTGCACTGGATATGTATTGCCTCCAGCTATCTGAAACGCCGTTGCTGGCCATGACCTTTCCGCGCACCATTGCCCTATAGCCAGCGTCGTCCATCAGGTGCTTGTGGAACACCATCATCGTCTGCCACAGTGCCTCCTGCAAGGGCGTGCGGCCATGCTCGTTCTTTATGGGTTCGGCGCGCCCCTTTGTTCTTCTTGTTGGGGCGCAGGTTTTCGCCACGGCTTCTAAGTCGGGAATCAGCGCAGAAAATTTGCGCTCCATCAGTGCCGTGAATATGGCTTCTTTGTTTTCAAAGTGGTAGTAAAGCAGGCTGGGGTCGCACTGGGCCTCCTTTGCTATGGCGCGTACGCTGCCAAGCTCCACCCCATCCCTAGCAAACACCGCTTGGGCAGCGTCCAGTATGGCGGAAGGCTCCACCCTGACCGCCTTTGGCCCCCGATGCCCCTTTTGCGGCAAGTCCTCTTTTACCATTTTCAACATACGTTGAATTATGGGGCAGGGGGCAGGGGCTGTCAAGGGGATGGATAACATTCAGTATTGATGCGGCTGCGCCGCGCTGGATTTTATGTTGCGGATCGAGTACCAAGCACTGAACGGAGCATTGTTCCCGCCTGTACCGCCAACATCAGAGCCATCTCCCCTAAACATTGCGCCCCTCGAAGCCATCTCCATACATCCGCCCCTACATAGGGCAGTGAGCGAGGCGAGTACCGGGGGTCTGGGGAGTAGCGAGGGGTGGACTCGCATGCGAGGCCGCCCTGAGTGAATCCCCAGTGAGCATTTAGGAAGGGTTCCATGAACCGGCGATAAACGAGCCAATTTGCCGAGCCGTGAACCCGGGGACGAAAGATACGTGTCGGGTAAATGCCCTCGCCGCGTGTCCATTCGGCGCGATGGAGTTGCCGGGCCACCGTCCCGAGTACGAAAGATAGGTTTCAGTGAACAATGATCATTGGTCAGTGGCGGATTGAGCATCTAGTGCTGAACGAAGTCGCCTACCAACATGAAACGCCAACCTCGAAGCCATCTCCCCTAAACATTGCGCCCCTCGAAGCCATCTCCATACATCAGCCCGCACATAGGGCAGTGAGCGAGGCAAGTACCGGGGGTCTGGGGGGCGACCGGGGCGGCGCGAGCTTGCGAGCGACGACGGTAAGGGAGCCCCCCAGTTTAGCATTAGGAAGGACTCCATGAACCGGCGATAAACGATCCACATTGCCGGGCCGTGAACCCGGGGACGAAAGATACGTGTCGGGTAAATAACCTTGCCGGGTGCCAATTCGGCGCGATGGGGTTGCCGGGCGTATGGTCGAGCATTTCGTAAGGACTCCACACCCCGGTGGTAGGCGAACCAAGTTATATCGGGTCCTATTTTAAATATTACAAATAGCTGCATCGGCAGAGGTTCTTAAGGAAGTCTGGTGTGGCGGTGTTCAGGCACCCCAGCACGGAGTCCATCAGCTCCTATATGGTCATTTACAATGAGACCCGATATTACTGGGCCGCACCTTCCGAGAAAAGCCAAAGGCAGGTTGTAGGGGTCAGGGTAAGTAAGGAGGCGGCTGCGCCCGCGATGATCTTTATGCCGATTGGACACGCAGCGCGGTCATGCGCTGCTTGAATTGCTCTGAAAGGGCGGGAGCCTGGCGAGGCGCGTCTGGATGTAGCGAACCACGAAGCGGTGAGCGGATTTGGCGCCTCGCCAAGCTCCCCCTTCGGCCTTGGGCGTTTAGCACCGGGTCTTGGAAAAGCTTCCTAAATGCTCCCTGGGGATTCGCTCTGCACGGCCTCGCATGCGAGTCCGCACTTCGCTACTCCCCAGACCCCGGGTACTCGCCTCGCTCACTGCTTCTATTCGGGCAGATACGTGAAGTTGGAGCTATCTTCCAAGCATCCACCCACCCAACGAAACAACCTCTCCCCCGTTTCCGCCGTGCCCAGGCGGAAACAGAGTGGTTGACACGCAGTGGGCTGGGCGCGGAGAACGCCTAAAACAGTGGGCGGAGCGGCTCCCACATTCTTATTTGTGGACAGATTATTTCGTGGACATGCGTGGAAACCGTGGACTTGTAGGACTCTAGCCCAATTCAAAGGGAGTTGTGTCCAGAACAGCTTGGCGGCAGCGCCGCAAGGCGAGATATATCGCCTTGCATTAAATTGCTGTAATCAAAAGTGTTCTGCACTTTTTTGAAAAGCCTAAAAAAAAGATTGGTAAAAAATAATGTTTTGTGTGAAAATTTATTTTTTGGAATCGCCGCATGGCCGCACCCACTGAGCATCCCGCCACTAAACACCTAACACCTAAACACCTGACACCTAACACCTAAACACCTGACACCTAACCTTTACTTCACGGAGTTTATTTTGAGAAAGACCTTCCTCTCACTCACAGCCGCCCTGTTGGCGCTGCTAATCACCTTCGTCTCCTGCGGCGGCAAGAGCGACAAGACCGTCCACGTCAGCGGCATCGTCCTCAGCAAAGAGGCTCTGGCCATCAATGTCGGCGGCAAAGAGACCATCACGGCCGCCGTCCAGCCCTCCAACGCGGCAAACCAGACCTTCACGTGGGCCAGCAGCAACACGGCAGTCGCCACGGTGAACAATGGCGAAGTGACGGCCGTCTCCGTGGGCACGGCCGACATCACGGCCACCAGCCAAGAGGGCGGCAAGACCGCCACCTGCCCCGTCAGAGTGGTGGAGCCGGCGCCCACCAACCCCGACTACCTGAAATGGCTGGCCGAGGAAGAAGAAAGGGCCCAGCGCATCAAGGACGGCCTGCCCGTGGAGGAGAGGGACCCGCGCCTGGGCTTCATACCATCGCCTTTCGAGTTGCAGTCCATAGACGGCCAGGCGGCCCAGATCGCCTTCCAGCATGATGCCCCGATGGCCGCCCGCGACAAGGCCACCCTCCCAGCCAAGTACGACCTCAGGGAGCAGGGCGCCCTCACCCCAGTCCGCGACCAAGGCAATTATGGCACCTGCTGGGCGCACGCCGCCTTGGCGTCGCTGGAGTCAAACATCAAAAAGGCGTCAGGCGCCGAGGTTGACCTGTCCGAATGGCACCTGGCCTACTACGCCTACAACCCCCTGAACGACCTGCCCGGCTACACCAAGCGGACCTTGCCTCCCGACAAACATCCGACCTTCGACCAAGGAGGCTGGGACAGCCAGGCGGCGGCGGTCATGGCGCGGGGCCAACTTGCGGGCGGCCCGGTCAACGAATCCAGCGCGCCCTATGGTGGCTCCACCCCCAGCCCATCGGCTGCCACCACTGCGGCAATCAAAAACGTCTATATGTTCGAGACGGAAAACCGCGACACAGTTAAAACCGCGGTGCAGACCTATGGGGCCGTCTGGATCGGATACGGCATGTGGGGTTCGTCTAACTCGCAGGACTGCTACAATTACGCCACAAACGCGTACAGGTACACCGGGTCAAACGACAACCACGCCGTCAACATTGTGGGCTGGGACGACAACTATCCCAGGGCCAATTTCCCCGTCGGCAACCAGCCAAGCAGCAACGGTGCCTGGATAATCCGCAACAGTTGGGGTACAGGTAACCACGACCGCGGCTACTTCTACATGTCGTACGACACAAATATCAGCAATTTCGCCGTGTTTGTGGGGAGCCTGGCCCAAGAAGACATCAACGCGAAAGCCTACCAGACCGACTTCCGTGGAAGAATCGGCGGCACTGGTTATAGTTCAAACACGGCCTGGTTCTCCAACGTCTTTGCCGCCACGGGCAGCGAGAACGTTACCGAAGTCGCCTTTTATTCAAGCACCGCCAACGCGTCTTACGAAATAACCATCAGGACTGGCGTCACGGGCGGCCCCGCCACGGGCACAGTGGCCCTTGGCCCCCAAGCGGGCACGCTGGGCCTGCCCGGCTACCACCGCATCAAATTGGACAGGCCAGTGCAAGTGGCCAGCGGCCAAAAGTTCGCGGCCATAGTCAAGCTGACCGAAAACGGCTACAACTACCCCATATCCACTTCCTTCAAGTTGGCTGGGAGCACGGGTGCAGGCTATATCTCCTGGAACGGCGCGTCCTGGGAGGACTATTCCAGCTCCATCTGCCTAAAGGCATTCACCCAGCCAGCAGCGGTGGTCGTGCCCGTCACTGGCGTCACGCTCAACAAAACCACCTTGGCCCTCGCCGTGGGCGCGTCTGAGGCCCTTACGGCAACAGTGGCCCCCAGCAGCGCCACCAACAAGGCGGTCAATTGGTCAACCAGCAACGCTTCTGTGGCCACGGTCAGCAACGGCACAGTCACCGCCATAGCCGCCGGCACGGCCACCATAACCGCCACCACGCAGGACGGCAACAGGACGGCCACCTGCGCGGTCACGGTGGCACCGGTCGCCGTTACGGGCGTGAGCCTCAACAAAACCGCCACCACCATAGCCGTGGGCGGCACGGAGGCCCTTGTGGCCACTGTGGCCCCCAGCAACGCCGGGAACAAGGGCGTCACATGGACAACCAGTAACGCCGCCATAGCAACTGTGAACAATGGCACGGTCACGGGCGTGGCCGCAGGGACGGCCACCATAACCGCCACCACGCAGGACGGCAACAAGACCGCCGCATGCATAGTCACGGTCAACGCGGCCAGCGTGCCCGTCACTGGCGTCACCCTGGACAAGACCTCGACCAGCATTGCAGTGGGCGGGCACGAGCAGTTGGTTCCAATGATACAGCCCAGCGATGCCACCAACCAGAAGGTAACTTGGCAAACCAGCAACAGCGGCGTGGCCACAGTTAGCGACGGCCTGGTCGCGGGCGTTGCCGCCGGCACGGCCACCATAACGGTGAAGACCGACGATGGCAACAAGATCGCCACATGCGTAGTCACCGTCACCCCTGCCAACGTGCCAGTGACGGGCGTCAGCCTCAACAAGGTGGCCACCACCATAATGGTGGGCGGCCACGAGCAGTTGACGCAGACGGTCCTGCCCAGCGATGCCACCAACCAGAGCGTCACATGGACAAGCAGCAACAGCGCCGTAGCCGCGGTCTCCAACGGCGGCGAGGTCGCGGGCCTCAGCGCGGGCACGGCCACCATAACGGTGAGGACGGAGGACGGCGGAAAGACGGCCACATGCGCCGTCACCGTCACCCCTGCCAGCGTGCCCGTCACTGGCGTCACTCTGGACAAGACCGCCGCCAGCATTACAGTGGGCAGCCAAGAGCAGTTGACGCCGGCCATACAGCCCAGCAACGCCACGAACCAGAACGTGGACTGGACAACCAGCAACGCCGCCATAGCCACCGTGAACAGCGGCGGCCTGGTGACGGCGGTCGCAGTAGGCACTGCCACCATAACGGTGAGGACGGAGGACGGCGGAAAGACCGCCACCTGCGCGGTGACAGTCACGGGACAGCCGGTTGTCACGGCAGTCGCCGTAGGGGAATACCACACGCTTGCCATCAAGTCAGACGGCAGCCTCTGGGCATGGGGAAGCAATAATAATGGCGAGCTCGGCCTTGGCGACAGCACAGACCGAAACGTCCCAACCCGAGTTGGCACTGACAAGGACTGGGCTGCAGTGTCGGCGGGCTATCACTGCACTCTTGCCATCAAGTCAGACGGCAGCCTCTGGGCATGGGGAAGAAATGAGCAGGTCCAGCTCGGCCTTGGCGACAGCGAAGACCGAAACGTCCCAACCCGAGTTGGCACTGGCAAGGACTGGGCTGCAGTGTCGGTGGGTGCTGACGACCACACGCTTGCCATCAAGTCCGACGGCAGCCTCTGGGCATGGGGAAGAAATGGTAACGGCCAGCTTGGCATTGGCCTTGACAGCAACATATGGAAGAACAGCCCCACCCAAGTTGGCACTGATAAGGACTGGAAAGCCGTGTCGGCGGGTCCTCACTCCAATTATGCCGTCAAGACAGACGGCAGCCTCTGGGTATGGGGAGAGTTCGACGGCCACAAGACCGTCCCCACCCAAGTTGGCACTGACAAGGGCTGGGTTGCAGTGTCGCCGGGCAGTTACCGCACGTTTGCCATCAAGTCAGACGGCAGCCTGTGGAAATGGGGCGGAGGAGTGAACAGCCCCACCCAAGTTGGCACTGACAAGGACTGGGCGGCGGTGTTGGCGGGCAAGTCGTCCTTATTCCACGCGTTTGCCATCAAGTCAGACGGCAGCCTCTGGAAATGGGAAAACTTATTCGTGGACATCCTCCCCACTCAAGTTGGCACGGACAAGGACTGGGCGGCGGTGTCGTTGTACGATGCCCACACGCTTGCCATCAAGTCAGACGGCAGCCTCTGGGCATGGGGAAAGAATGATAACGGCCAGCTAGGGCTTGGCGACACAACAGACCGAAACACACCCACACGGGTGCTGCCCAAGTGACGTTGCTGCGCGGCCAGTGGCAATTGGCCGCGCTGCAATTCGAGCCAGGCCCCGGGCGGGCACCCTTTGCCGCCCGGAGCCTCCCTCGAAACCATCTTCCAAGCATCAGCATTTACAACGAAGTAATCTTCATACATCCGCCCGCACATAGGGCAGTGAGCGAAGCGAGTAAACAGGGGTCTGGGGAAGACGCACTAGTGCAATGAGAGTTTGAGGCTGCGGGGCAGCCTCAAATGCCAGCAGCACTTGGGCGGCTTAAAAAGAGAGAGGCGCTCGCATGCGCGGCGGGCCCGAGCGAATCCCCAGTTAGCATTTAGGAAGGGTTTCCAAGACCAGGAGCAAAACGCAACAGGCCGAATGATGCTTGTCCCGAGGTCAAGCAGCGCATGACCGCGCTGCGTAATCAATCGGCGCGATTGGGTCGTCTGGCGTATGAGACTGAGCATCTAGAAAGCTTTTCCAAGACCCGGAGCGAAATATCTAAGGCCGCAAGAATGCTCTCCCCGAGCTCAAACAGCGCATGACCGCGCCGCGTGCCCAATCGGCGAGATTGGGCCATCTGGCGTATGACGGAGCATCTAGAAAGCTTTTCCAAGACCCGGAGCGAAACGCAACAGGTCGAATTATGCTTGTCCCGATGTCAAGCGGCGAATGTCCTCGCCGCGTGTCCAATCGGCGAAATGGGGTTGCCAGGCGTATGACGGAGCAACCCGGTGGGCTCCATGAACCGGCACTATACGAACCAAGTTGCCGGGTCTGCCATTCCGAGTACGAAAGCTAGTGTTCAGTGCTTCTACAGGTTGGGCGGATGCATGGGAGATGACTTCAATGTAGATGCTGGTGCTTGGGGGAGGGTTCCGAGGAAAGTTTTTCAGATGGGGACAGCGCTCCGTTCAGCGTCAAGCCTTTTGGGTGCTGGCTCCGCCTCGCCGTCATCGTCCGCAGCACCATCCAGCAGTTTCCTCATGTCCTCGAAATCGGGCAGGGCATCCTTCCACCGCTCCGGCATTTCATCCTGCGTTCTATAGGTTGCCACACCCATTGGCTTGGTGTAGTCCCGCACGGCAAACTCCACCGTGCTGCGGCTGGCTTCTTTGCAGAGGATAATGCCGATAGATTGAGCTTCGTCTGGTTGGCGGACATACTCGTCAAGCGCAGCGAGATAAAATGAAAGCTGGCCCAACTGTGACGGGTTGAATGCACCCCGCTTCAGTTCCACGGCCACAAGGCAATGCAGCTTGCGGTTGAAGAACAAAAGGTCAATGAAGTATTCCTTTTCGTCAACGGTGATGCGGTATTGGTTGCCGACGAAGCAAAACTTGTTCCCGAATGTCAGGATGAATTTCTTTATGTTGGCCATCAGTGCGTGCTCAAAAACCCGCTCGTCTGGGTCTATCTCGTCTTCGATGTTGATGAAGTCAAGCAGGTATTCTTCCTTGAAGGCGTAAATGGCGCGGTGGGCCTGTTGGGGTTCCGGGAGTGTTTGCAGGAAGTTGCTGGGCATGGTGCCGGTTTTGGCGTACAAATCACCGCGCAGGTAGGATTTCAGTGTGTCAACAGTCCAAAATTCGGCGGCGCAGCGCGAAACATAGAAAAAACGACCTTCAAGCGATTTTTCTTGGGCCAAGATTGTGTATTGGTGCGTAAAGCCCAAGCGAAAGAACTCACCCGCGAAAACGCCGGTCGGCTCAAAACCGCCGATATGCCTTGAAAGTAGGCCCAAATCAATGGCCACGTTGATTCCAAGCTGCGGGTACCCAGAGAAACCCTGCGTTGGCTGTGCGGTAGCAAGCGCAGCAGCGTTTCCCTCTTGCGACTTCACCAATGCGGTCGAGGTTTTTGAAATAAATTCGGTGATCTGTGGACGTTCCAAATCGTTCATCGTCAATGAACGATTTGAAAATACCTCGCTCCATTCCTCATAGAACAATCGCATTTTTTTCAGTGAGCCTTCCGAAAAGCCCCTGAGTCCCGGCAGTTCGCGCTGCAAAGTTTCGGAAATCTGTTTTATTGTGCCCTGTCCCCAACGGTCCGTGCGCGAGTTTTCGGAAACATACTTTCCCACGCCGTAATATAGCGAGCGCAGTTCCTTGTTGACCAGTTTCGCTGCCTGATAGCGAGAGCGGACGATGGCGTCCTTGATGATGCCTGCCGCACCGCCAAAGTCCAAAAGCGTGTTTTCATCGGTCACTCGTTCATCCTCCAATCAATCGCCGTTGCTATCGAGGGCGTAGATCATAGATCCAAGTCTCTGCCGAAATGCACCCGCTTGGTGGGCATTGTATCGAATTCGCCGTCCAGCGACTCGTCATCTATCTTGGCCAAGTCAGCAAGAAATTCCTCAAAGGCGTCTATCCGTGCCTGTTTCTGGTCAACCGCTTCCTTGCGGGTTCTGCCAGGAGGTTCCGTGGATGTAATCGTGCTGATAACCGTGACAATGATGCTTGCGTTTTCTGGCAGTATGGCGTTACTGGCAATCATGGGCTGGCCATTGCGGACTCGCCCTGCATACGTTTGATAAGCTTCCATCGCCTCTTCCTTACATTCTTTTTGCCTTAATTGACGCAGCCAGCATATTAAATTATATCAAATCGCGTTCAAATGACATTGAACGCTGTATGCCAAAGTTTTTGAAAAACACTTGGAGTGCTTGCATATAGCAGTTCAACCTATTGTAGGTTGAATTGCTATGCAAGGATTTGCTTGTAAATCCTTGCCGCGTATTGTCCGTAGGCGGGCTTTGCCCGCCGTTAAGCGGACAATAAAAGCGCAAATTGCTATAAGGGCTCCGTAACCTGGTTGTAGGCGAACCAAAGCTACAGGGACACTCATTCAGAGCAAGAAAGATAGGGTTCAGCGATCAGTGTTCAGTGGTTAGTGGCGGCTTGAGCATTTAGCGCTGAACGAAGCCGCCTACCAACGTGAAACGCCTCCCCTAAAGCCACCTCCCACGCAACCTCGCGCTCATCGAAGAGGCCGCGCGAAGCGCGGCGGGGGGCGCGGGGGGAGTTCACCAGTGATCAGTTACAGGTCGCCATGTCCTTTCAATAATTCTATGTATGCCTCACCGCTCATCGCACAGTCAATGAGGCCGTTCAACTCCGCTCTTGAGAGCTTCAACTGCTTTGCCATTTTTCCCAAGAGATGATCGCTACACTCTTGGACACCGTGGCTTATGTATGTGTGAATTCGGGTTATCTGGCCATCAATGCAGAGGTGTAGATAGAGATGGTGCGAATTTGCTTCTATGAAGCACTTTCTGGCCAGCGATCTTCTGATTGTCCTTACAGGGCGTGGAGCCATACTATCTATTAGTATTGACAAGGGCGTGAAGCGCGCGCTTTAGTTCTATGGCATCGCATGTAAGCCTTTCGTCATTTTCGCAGGCTATTTTATCCCATATGTGAAGGAAGACGTAACGGAATGACGTTTCCGCCTCCATGCGATCCTCTCCATAGGAGAGCAGGTTGTACTCTTCGGGCGACTCGCAGCTCCAACCGCCCTCTTCCTGCAAGACATGCACTGGCAGCGGGTGGTTGAAGATGAATGTCCTGCCATCGCAAGAAAGTTCAGTGAGCAAAATTGTTTCGCTGACGTACGCGGTTGTTCGCACTGCCACGCCCTCGCCAGCGGACACAAATGCAGGGGGCAGCGTACCCACCGCGCTGTTTCGCCCTGCCGCGATGTCCGCTTGACTCATCCCGCCCTCCACAAACCGAATGTTATATAAAATTGTCAACTGTCAACTGCCAATTGTCAATTGAGCCAGCGCCCAAAATGCTAGGCGCTGAACGAAGCCGCCTACCAACGTGAAACGCCTCCCCTAAAGCCACCTCCCACGCAACCTCGCGCCCATCGAAGGGGCCGCGCGAAGCACGGCAGGGGTCTGGGGAAGACGCACTAGTGCAATGAGAGTTTGAGGCTGCGGGGCAGCCTCAAATGCCAGCAGCACTTGGGCGGCTTAAAAAGAGAGAGGCGCTCGCCTGCGAGCGCGACCGAGCGAATCCCCTGTGAGCATTCAGGAAGTTTTTCCAAGACCCGGAGCGAAATATCTAAGGCCGCAGGGCCTCTGTCCCGAACTCAATCGACGCGAGGGAGGCAGCGCGAGCCAGCGAGCGATGCCGGAAGGGAAACCCCCCGTGCGCCCCGCTGTGCTTTGCACGGCCTCTTCGATAAGTGCGATGACGGCACTATGCCGGCTAGGCTCGTCGTTCGACGCTGTCCAAAAACAGCAGCAGCCGGTTGGTTATGTTGACTTGGCTTGTTCCGCTTTGTCACAACCAAGGATTGACTATATCAAGTTCGACCGATTCAAACGGTGCAGTATCGCGTGACGCAACAATATAGCCGTGTTCTGCTGCGATAGCGGCAATGTATCCATCTGGGGCCGGAAGCCCGCGCCCTTTCTGTCGGGCCAATGCGGCCAGCGTTGCATAACATCGTGCCGCATCTGTGTCAAAGGGCAACACTCGGTTTTGAAACAAGCCGATTATAGTCAAATAACTTGCAAGACTCCGTGAATCATGCTGTGATGTGAGTATGACATACAGCATAGACCTGCGAGAAAAAGTGATGGAGTTCCTGCAGAAGGGACACAGGGTGAGCCAGGCGGAAGATGCGTTCGGCATCAGCGGGTTCACGATCCGCAAGTGGAGGCGGCTGCTAGAGGAGACGGGGAGC
>Ga0268262_10002250_pt1 | contig 22618 bp, 20 predicted proteins | sample TergutNc150P3_FD_190354 | JGI IMG/M metagenome (GOLD analysis project Ga0268262, IMG submission 190354) | Nasutitermes corniger P3 segment gut microbial community from laboratory colony in Florida, USA - Nc150 P3 (SPAdes) (version 2) | ecosystem: Host-associated > Arthropoda: Insects >...
TTAATTCATTAGAAGAAATAAATAATACTTTTGTTCTTTCTTGTGAAGAATTACCAGTAAATAAAAATATAATATTTATAAGAATAATTATTAAAAATACCCCTATTGCTACGCCTATAATTGAAAAGACTAAATATGATTTTTTCTTTTTCTGAGATTTCTTATATTTTATGTAAAATTTAATACTTTTGACTATACTTATAATTATTAATATTGAAACAGACAGAACAAGAATACAAAATAATAAAAATAAAATAAATCCTAAAGCCATAATTTATCCTTTGACAATATTTTACTCAATATATATTATATATCATAAAAACATTATGTCAATATATATTTAAATAATATTTTCCTACCAATTTAGCCACCATTGCACATAACGTTTCGGCGGTAAACGACGTTTTTTTGCGCCCAATAAGGAAAAATGCGAAGCATTTTTACGGGCGCAAAAAAAATGTGGCGGAGCAAAACGCCACAAAGGGGCGTAGCCCCGACTGGCGTTTTGCGTAGCCCGAGCCGCCGAAGGCGGCGAAGCGTTTACCGACCTGTTATGCGCTGTGCCAAATACTTTGCAAATAATTTATTTTATTATGAATAATAATTCTTTATTCTTACTTGCTAAAAATATTTCATCATCTGGCTCAAGACTATAAAATTTAATTTCATTATTTATATATTGTACTCCTATATATTCACCATTTCGTTTTTCATAAAAATACATAAAATTATCATTCTGTGGATAATTTAGTACATCTAAATTTATTATCCATTTTTTATTATTATACATAAATCCATCATCCGTTTTTATAACCATATTTTGATTATATTTTTGTAGAATATTAAAAAAATGATTATTTATATATAACCTATATGCTTTATAATAATCTAAATCATTTGAAATTTTTATATATTTATATCCATTTTTATCCGTTAATTCTTTTACTCCATTTCTTTCATTAAAGATAAATAATTTAACTTCATCTGCAATTATAGCAGCTTGATCATGGAAACTCAAATTATAATAAACTATATTTTTATTAATACATATAACATCATAATATCTATTTTTATTTATTGACATTGCTTCCCTATAATTATTTGTTCTACTAAATTCATCAATAAATAATATTGGCATATACGTTCCAATTTTATCATTTGAAAAATCTGGAACAATAAAATTCTGCGAATATGCCATTATTGATAAAAACAATAATATTACTGAAAAACAAATTTCTTTTAATTTCATAATTATCCTCCTAATTCATAATATCATTTTATAATTATATTGTCAAGTATTATATTCACAAATAATTTATTTGGCATTGCGCATAACGTTCCGGCGGTAACTGACGTTTTTTTGCGCCCGATAAGAAAAAATGCGAAGCATTTTTACGGGCGCAAAAAAATGTGGCGGAGCAAAAACGCACAAAGGGGCGAAGCCCCGACTGCGTTTTTGCGTAGCCTAGCCGCCGTAAGGCGGCGTACAGTTACCGACCTGTTATGCGACGGTTTAAGCACCATTTACAATTATTTTTTCATTTGTCAAATTCATCCCAATTATCTTTATATTTTTCTAATGCGTTTTTACTAATGCATGGTCTAGGTGGTAATTTATTGTTATCATATTGTGTGCCATAAAATTTACTAATGTTATTTTTTATTTCAGAACCTCTAACAATATAATATTCTTCATTTTCTAAAAATTTATTTAAAATAATAAATACATAAATATGATTTTCATTAATATTTTCTTTTTCCAATTGAAATGGTGGTTTTCCACTTTTTACTTGAACTTCATAAATATTTCCATTTTCTTGCTTTGCAAAAATATCTATGCTTTTTGCATTCCCAAATGTAAAAGAAGTTTGTAGTCCTTTTTTAAATAATTTTCCAACTGTCAAAAATTCTCCAGCCATACCTTTTTTTTGATTATCAAGTTCTTCCATTTTAATACACCTATATTTATTTTCTACCAATAACCAAAAGATTTTTTTACCAAACCCCTAAAAAATAAAGGAACTATTAAACAAGCTAATGTTAAACCAAGCCACCAGCCAATTAAAAGAAAATATATCCAATGCATTTTAGCAGGGCGGTTGTAGTTGATATTACAAGAAGAAGTAGAAGTTACATTTGATTCATAAGAACGGTTAGCATTTTCTATGCTTTCTTCCAATTTTTTTTGTATTCCCGCTTCATTTCTAACTCTTTCTTTAACCATTCTACCATATTCCTGTGCCTCAAATAGATTATCAAATGTTCGAAAAACATGATCACCAGGAATACCTGGCTTAACTGAATACCAATCTCCATCTTTTTCACTTACATAATACATTTCTTTCTCCTTTGATATAATTTTACCATTTTTAAAATATGTTGTCAGGTTGGTTAAAACTTATTTTATCCAAAATGACAATTTCTTAAATTTTGTCGATTATTTTGTGCTTAAACTGTTGCATAACGTTCCGGCTGTAACTGAGATGTGTCTGATTGCACATTTTACCTATATGCAAATCTTAACAAGCGGTGGTATTTCTTTATCCTGTAAGGAATTAGCGTTGCTGGTTCATTGGGTTTATGTAACTGCGAATTTGCGGGATTGCGGGTGTGATTGCAATATCCGTAAAAGGGGTTTGTATGAGGGTGAAAGAAGCTTTTTCGGTGTTTCCTAGAAAATTAAGGTCGGGGAAAATTGTGTTCTACTACCAGTGTTATGACGACAACGGTAAACGTTCTTCGGGGTTGTCTACAGGGCAGATAACAAAAACGGCGGCAAGGGCTTATTGTATGCGGTTATATCGTGAGGGAATATTGTTTCCTTCAACTAAGCTGCATGTTCCTACATTCGAGGAATATGCGCGTAACTGGTGGGACTGGGATACAAGCGAATATTTGAAAAATCAGAAGGGGCGTAAGGATATTACTAAATCATATGCGGATAATTGCATGAAAATGGTGAAAAACCAGATATTGCCTTATTTCGGGAAAACGCCGCTCGATAAAATTACTTCAGGTGATATTAACAAATGGCTGCTGGGTTTCAAAGACAGAACGGTTGTTAATTCCGAAGGCAAAAAAGAAATAAAGAGCTATAAAAACACCTACGCCAATACGGTGTTCGGGACGTTCTGGCTGATGTTGAACGAAGCGGTCAACAGGGGGATTATAAATAAAAATCCAGCGGCTTCGGTTAAAAAATTAAAAAATGACTGTAGGGCTATAGAAATTATTACTCCTGCGGAAGTAAGGCTGCTGTTTCCGCAGAACTGGAAAACCGTCTGGGACGATGACAGGGTTTCTTATCTGGGCAACAAGCTGGCTGCGTGTACAGGTATGAGGGCGGGTGAAATTCTGGGGCTGAGAGGGGAATATATTTTTGACGAGTATATTCATGTATGCGCCCAGTATGACGAATACGGATATCGTCCTACCAAGACTAAAGAGAACAGGAATATTCCGGTCGCTCCTGTCGTATTGAATGAAATCAGGCGGCTTGCTTTGGAAAATAACAACGGTTATGTCTTTTCTCTTGACGGAGGGAAAACTCCTGTTACCCGTAAGCTGTTATATAAAAAATTCCACCGAGCGTTGAACAGGATCGGTGTGGATTCAAAAGAGATACAGCGGAGAGGGCTTACCATACACAGTTGGCGGCATTTCTTTAACACGACTTTGCAAATGGCGAATGTGGCTCTGAGCAAGGTGCAATCCGTTACAGGGCATAAGTCGGAAAGGATGACTGAACGGTATACGCATTTTGACGCTAAGGAATTCACCGAAGTCAGGGGAGTGCAGGAAGCGCTGCTGCTGCCTGAGAAAACGTCAAAGAGAAAAAAGATTTCATAATCGTTGTAAAATATTTATTCTCCGCTCTGTTTGGGCGGAGGATTATTTTTTATGTTCTCAAGTTCAGGGAAATCGCACGTATTCTTATTTCATCCGTATAAATAAAGCTAAAAAATAATTTATGAAACCTATCCGATTGGGTAGTAACATGGCGGCAATGAGCGTTTCATGATAATTGGGTATGAAATTGCGCATATGTCGTATTTACAGGTTGATGACTGTCGCATATATATTAGATCAATGGGGTGTGAAATTTAGACATTTCCATAATATATTTGTGCTGCGTTATGGTCATAGATTGAGATGAGGGGGATTATGTGAACGGACAAATTGATTTTAGGAGGGAAAGGTTTATGGAGTATGAAACGCTGCTTAATGTTGCGCAGGTGGCGCGGATGCTGGGGCTTTCGGTGGCGACTGTCAGGAAATGGGTGCTGACGAGGTATATTCCTTACCGGAAGATGGGAAGGGCTGTCAGGTTCTCTGCGCGGGAAATTCAGGAATGGGCGAAAAGCCGTTGCGTTAAGCCTATTGAAAGCCGACAGGTGCAGATTGATTCTAACGAAATTGACGGAGGGGAAAAATGACTAAAACTACTAACAGCGGTTGCAGTGTTGTAAGGTTAAACGACGGGCAGGGGCAGGTCGGGCTGTCGGAAAAAGGGATTATTATAGCCACTAATGAAGATAAAGTTGTCGGATGGCTTCGGGAATTACTTGCGCCATGTATGAGAAGGCCGCATGTGTTGAGGTATGCGGCTACAACAGGGGCGTTTGATTTACTGGCGCGTATGCCGGGGATGGTTATGGCGTTTATTGAGATTGGGTTTTTTGGGGAAGCGATGATAGGCTGTCTTGACCGTCTGCGCAAACAATTTCCTTATTTACGGATTGTCTTGTTCTCGGTTTCCTGTATGCCGTCTGATGAGATTACCCGTTATGTGCATTGGAGCGGAGGCGGCTGCTTTATTTCGCTGAGGGACAAACCTGAACGGATAGAGGAGCGTCTTAAATGTTTGTTAGAGGGCAGGGATTATATACCTGAGGACGTGCTGTCAGGCATGAGGGATTATGAGCGGCTTTCCGGAATACCGCCGTATTTAACGCATCAGGAAATTGAGATTGTCCGCTTTATAGCACAGGAGAAAACTGACGAAGAAATAACAAATTGTCTGCAAGTGAGTATTAAGACACTTAATAATCATTTGGGTAATATTTACCGGAAATTTGGAATTCGCAACAGGGTTGGGGTACTCAAGCTGGCGGTAGCTACCGGGATATTGCCGGAAAGGGAATTGATGATATTTACGGTTTTGTCTGTAAAGAGGGGCGGTTAAGTGCCAAAAATATTATGTTACCCGAATGATAGAAATTGCCGTCCGAGTTATAAAATAGTTTCCCTGCCATTGCCGGACGGCTTTCTTTTCAATCATCTACATAACAGGAAAGCGGACTAAGAGGAGTATTAAAAACAAAAAATGTCTTAATAACTTCTTCTATCATTTTTTCTTTTTTGTTTTCCGTATTAGTATTTATTAATTTTATTTGTTCAATAAAAATTAAAGCGTCAATATTTTTCAGAAAAAGATTATTTTTACATTTTTTATCAATCAACAAATATTGTTCTATATCTTCTTCATAGAAATATGAGAAATTATCGCCTTCAAAGACCGGTTGAAACATGATTAACTCCTTTATATAAAGACAGCCCCAGCGCATGGCTGAGGCTGTTTGGTTATACTGCCGGCTGCTGGTAAAATCCGCATAAATTGCACTTTGTTTTGTCTCTACACTGCGGACAGACAAATGATGACGAAAAAGCTGAAGACAATTCTTTAACGACGATGTCTATTGCTTTTGGCATAGACACGCCGAGCGCCCAAGCGAGGCGGCGGACAGAGACGCACGCCATTTCTGAAAACTGCGGAGTATAAAACCGCTTTTTGTTTGTAGTTTGCATTTGCAAACCCCCTTTAAAACCCGATATGTTAACGGGTAAATTTGGCCGGAACTACGCCGGCCATGAACCCCAAAAACCGCCGTCGTGTTTTTCCCCCAAGAGGGGGCGGCACTGGGGCTCACTTGTGAAACCCCGGTGTCGCCCCCGATGGGGAAAAACACCCACCCACAAAAGCGCCGAGATAAAAGAGTTATGCGCCATGTATGCCTTGCGGCAAAATGAAAGTAAACGTTACTGTATGCGAACTGGAATAATTGCCCCGGCCTGACCACTTAAAAAATAAAAAATAATAAAGAGAAGTATTTATATATAAAGATTTAATTCCAAATAGCTTTTATTTGTTTTTTAGTGGGCAGGTTGGCGTGGTTTTGCTGCGTCCTCTCACCGGACGTATCGCAAAACCATGACAAAGGGGTTTTACGGAATGAATGTATAAGAGTGAGGATTAAGGCAGAAGTTTACGAAGTAAAATGATTGGTATAATTAATAATACAGTTTGAATTTTTAGTTATACCTTGAAAAAATTCGTAAGCAATTTTTACCTTATATAAGTCGAATTTATGAATATAGTTGTTGGATATACATTGCTTGCGTAGAGAGGGGTAACGTAAAATAAAAAACACTACCTATAGCGTAATAATAAAATTAACGATGCTAGGGAATTTCAATGACAGGCAATAGACGTGATTATCATTGAAAATGATAAATATTATCTAGTGCCAAGTAATTCCTCGCTTACAATAGAAGTCAAGCTTGGAACTGAACCTAAATAATAGCGTGCGCTTTTGTAATCAAAATTACCGTTATTTAAAAAATTAATTAAATCTTCTTTATTTTTTAGATTAAATATACTAATGAAATTATTAAATTTATTTATGTATATTAAATTTGAAAAATATTCATATTTACATTGAGATCTATAAAAAGAAAAATAAGGATAATATTGTTCGTTTTGGTTTTTATTCAACCTAAAATAATGCAAAAGCAAGTCTGCTTCTATTAATTCTGAAAAAGTAATTTCAGAGTATACTTGCGCTTTTATAACCTCAACCAAAGGAGAAGCATAATTGCTACCAGAAAAATAATTGTAATACCAACCAATAGTGCGAGTTTCATTAAACTTATCATAAATAGTAGATAGTCTTGTTTCCAAAGGTTCATATATTGTTTCATGTTTTATATCGTTGATAAATGTATGGTTCAACGATATTTTTAAAAATTCTGTTGAATCATAATGCATTAATAAAGCAATATGACTTAATATTAATTCAATAAAGAAAAGACTAAAATTGTCATATTCATTTGAATTCCATCTAGAATGAGTGTTTTTCTTTGGATAATAATAAACTTCAATATTATGATAAAAATTATAAAAATCTTTATAATGATCAGGATTTCCATTTATAATGAGATACTTAATTATTTTTAAGAAACTGTCCCGATATATTTTCATTTCGATAAATTTTTCATATAATTTCTTGCCAAACACAGTGTCGTCTTCGCCCAAATTTCTTAAGCGACAATCATCTAATTTTTCATTAAATATTTCTAAATATTGATTAATTTTAATTTTTATAAGTTTACCATTTCGTTCTAATTCAATAATTAACTCTCTTTCAATATTATTCAAATCAGAATTATTATTTGTTTCTTCAAATAAAAATTCTGGCGGTTTACCCAAAACAGGTTTTCTTGTCTGAGGACGGTTAAAAATTATACGAAGTAGCTTTTCATATTCTTGTGTACGTTTATCATCTATTGATAAATCTATATAAATACGATTTCTAAGAAAAATAGGAATACATTCATTACCATTCTCATCACGTTCCATTATTACAGGAATAAATTTAATTTGCTCAGCTTTATCATAAATATCTTTGTTTATGATTTGGGTTTCAGTACCAACTCCCCCACTTCTTTCATTTGCCTTTGATTGGTATTCTTTATTTAGCATTAGCAATACATGTGAAATTGAAGTATCACTTACCATTTTTTCCATAAATTTATATTTATCTTGACCAACGGCTAAATCCCATTTATCTATAATCGCATCAACACCATCATTTCTAAGCCTTTCGGCGATGCTTAAAACTTCTGCCTCATAGGTTGCGTTTGTCCATGCATAGGAAATAAAGACTTTCGGCGGTTCCATAATACTTCTATTCTACACCCTTGCCTTAAACAAAATATCCCTGCGCATACTGATCGTTTTTCGGTGCTTGTTGCTGGTTTCTTCGTTGGGGATGAAACCGTTTTTTTGGTAGAAATTAAGGACGGTTTTGTTGTGTTCAATGTCGGCGTCAACGGTGATGAAGCGGTAGGCAAAGTGTTGTTCGTTACAGGATACAGCGATCTCGATGGCCATTTCTACCATTAGGGAACCGATACCACGGTATTTTGACTGAAAGGGAGAGGAAACAGCCAGTTTTGCTATTTTCATGGCGGGGATGGTTTTGAATGGGTAGTCAAGATTATGGAGTTCTTTTTCTGTGGTCGATAACTTTATTGCATCGGCTATAAGGGACATATAGGCGGCGATGGCTCCGGTGGGACGCTCAAGCAGGAGCCATGTTAGGGCCATTTGGTCATTTTGTGAACGTAGAGCTTCATGAAACAGGTATTCATTGTATTCATTAATCGGGCAGGGAAAACTGTTAAGGCTGATTTTTTGCGTAAGTTGTTTCAGAGAGAAAAGCTGCTTGTCGGTGATAATAGGTTTTTTGACGTTTGGGATCATTTTACCGTCAGTTCGTTAAACAGTTTCCGGCGTGATTTGGCCCATCTGACATCTTCGGCAGCTGGTTTCCGGCGTACTTGGGCGATAACTTCACGGACAATTTTCTTGTCTTTTATGACAGTAGGCTCTATTGGTTTGATTTTGGCAGCCATTTTGTTACCTATATCTTAGAATATATCATATTTTTTAAGCAGTTGCAATGAGCCAAATAGATACCAAATTAGGGAGCGTTGCTGGGGGTGACTTTCAACAATTGATTTATTCAGCCTTCTCTCCGAGATTGCTGCATATCCTACCACTATTTTTTGTGATATAATATTGGTAATATTATGATATAAGAAGATAAATATGGCATTACTATTTACTGCCGATTTTCAAGGAAATAAAACTAATAATGAAATTGTTTAGAAATTGAAGTTTCTAAACAACACTAATATCTTAATTTAATGATATACAAAAATGGTTGGCTACACAAGATCTCGGTTTTTGATGCGGGAATTGCTGCTACGAGCTAACTGTATAAAGAGAGCTTACGAAAATGATGAGAGGCTTACATTTTTTTTTTTAATATATTACATTAGTATCATGATGCGATTATATTTGGATAATTGTTGTTTCAACCGCCCTTTTGATGATCAACAGCAATTAAAAATAAAGCTGGAAACAGATGCGAAATTATTCATTCAACAGGAATTACTTGCCGGAAAGTATGAACTTGCATGGTCATATGTATTGGATTATGAGATTGAGATTAATCCTTTTGAGGAAAGAAAAGAAAAATTTAAACAATGGAAAAATATCGCAAAATGTTTTTGTGCGGAAGAGGAAATTATTCTGCTTGAAGCTGAAAAGTTGGCAGCAATGAAATTTAAAATAATAGATGCATTACACATTTCTGCCGCAAAATTTTTAAATTGCGATTATATTATTACAACGGATAGAAAGATGCTAAATAAAGAAGTTCCGGATATATTAATAGTTAACCCAATTGATTTTTTACAAAGAGAGGTTTTTTATGAAGACTGATACATTAATCAAAAACGAAGGTCTTACAGTTTTAAATGAACATTTAGGGCCTGTGGATTCTGAGCGTTTTATTGCACTAATGCTGCGTGAACCATTTGATTATACAAAATGGCATGAGAACCTTGATGATACTTTGAGTGTCAGGGAGTTAAGTAAAAAAGCAATGGAATATCAAAAAAATAATACGGTGCATTGATAAACCAAAGAACTTATACGCTATGGAATTCATTTGCTTTTCACATTGGCGTAACCTTTAGAAAAACAACAATATGCGCTAGATGTGGTGTAGGTATTATGAGATGGTACACTATGAAAAAGCGGTGTCAGGCACGTCGCGTATACTGAAAATGCAAGATATAATTTTGATGAGATCGGTGATGTATTACAATTACCACCTGACCTTAATGAAATTACATATAACTATCTCGTAAATGAGGGATTGCTTAAATTTGCTGATATAGGAGGTAATTTAGCTATTACACATTTTGGAATAATACAATATGAAAAAGCTGTAACAGCCCCTGATAAAGCAAGTGAATATTTTCTCCCTGTTAATGTAATTAATAATTTTCAATACATTGAGAAGGTTGAAAAATCACCAATTCAAATCGGGAATATTAATTCACAGCAAATAATAAATGAAAAAGATAATTATAACGAGATAAGAAGTTGGATTCAAAGTGTTGTGGAAGCATTAAAAAATGAAAAAGAAGATAGCATATTGGAAACAATTCAAGATGATATTGAAATAATTAAAATGAATATAAATTCAGAAAAACCAAATAAAAAATATATTGTAATTGCTCTGCGTACTATTGAGGGAGTATTAATAGGATTAGCTTCAAATGCGATTTTTCAAGAACTTTTGGAAAGATTGCCAAGTTTAATCCCATAATTATTGTAGCGTAATAAATGGCTTTAATAATTCTTAAAACCTCACAGGTAAATAAATCTATTTAATTATCTCATTTTAAATATTTTGACTTTTTTAATTGCTATTAAACGAGTCATGACAGTATCACCATAAGGTGTTAATGTCCAATAAGTACCAGTGTTTTTTACACTTCTGTTTTTTGTACTTTTTATTATTAAACCAAGAGATTTAAATTGAATTATAATTGTATGAAATATATCATTTAAAATTGAAAAATCAGAAATTATTTTTTTTTCATATTCTTTTTTTGAAGATAAAACATCATGGTTATTAGATGCAATAAGACCATCAAGTTGTTTTTCTAAATTTTCTTCAGATGCTTCATTTATCATTAATGGAGCTATACAAGAAAAAATATTATTCCAACTAATTTTAAACTTTGAACGATACCATTTTTCATTTTTATCTAGATATTGGAAATCAAATTCTGATACTTGAGGTGTTACTTTATAACTAAAATGAATTTCAAATAAATCATCACCTTGTGCAAATTCTTCTGTTCCGGCAGGAGCATTTATTGAAATTTGTTTTATTTGTGTTTCTAATTCAGATACTTTGTTACGTAATTTTAATATTTCAGCAACGGAGCTTTCTTCAGGTACTAAATCCGCACGAACAAAACCGATTGCCGGATACTTCTTTATTGCATTAACTAACCCCAATATCGCTAAAGATTTTAATTCTTCAGGTTTTTCCCAAAAACTTACTATACGTCCCTGTTTTACTTTTTCGGAAAAAGCATTCAATTTTTTTCTTGTCTCAGGATCATCTTCTGATTTCTTTACAGGAATATCAGTAGGATTTTTATGTATTAGACAAATAGTTTTCAAACCTTTTTGTACAGCATAATCAAATTCTTTTTCTGTATAACTAATGCCGTCAGATGTCATAGAACCGTATCTGCCTGCCAGAATTAGCAAATAATAATCACATTCGTCAATAATCTTTTTTATGAATCCCCATTGTTCCTCATCTGCGGCAGGAAATATTTCCATTCCTGCCGGTATACAATTCATTTCCATTAATGCTTGCATTACGTAACGCCGTTCTTCTTGTAAATCGGCATAAGTTGAGCTTATAAAAACCTGATAACGCTTATCCATTTTCTATTCCCTCATATTCCTCTTTACTTAACGGAAAATCAGGCTCAATGAGTTTTACTTCATCATAAGTTAAATTATACAGACGATAAACAAGATTGTCTATTTGGCGTTCAAAAACGGAAGTATTTGCTTTTGAATTTTCAGCAGTTTTTTCAAGAATACTATTTACTATAGAGACAAATTGATTTTGGATTCTCATATTAACTTTTGGGATGGGAAATTTTCTGAAGTCATCAGGATAAAAATAATTCAACATACGATGACGGCGGAAATTATTAAGATATGCCATAGCATATTTTGAATTAATTATAGCAAGGATATATTTCAAATGATATTCTTCAGAGATTTTCTCCAGTTCTTTACGACGTTTTTTAACTTGAGCAGAAGTTTTGCTTCCTTTATACTCAAAATTATTTTTTGATATTGATACGGAAATACTACGCTCACTTATACCATGTAAATCACAAAACCGTTTAAATACAATAATACTGTCATTACAGATAATTCCAGTATTATCAAAAGTTCCTTTTGTAATTCTGCCTCGTAATATCTTTTCTCCGATATATAATTTTTCAAAAGTAGGACGGCGTAATTCTGCGGGTACTCGTTCTGTATTATATTCAAGATATTGTATTCTATTAATGCGATATGCATCAATATCTTTTCCTTCAACATATTTCTTGCAATGAATTTTATCCTTTTTTGTAGCGATTAAATCATCTTTTACAAAATCTCCTTTTGCGGAATTTTCATCTGAATTAGGCACTATACCTACACTCATATAACAAATAGTATTAAGATAATCAATAGCAATAGTTGGTGTGAAAGTATCACGAAATACTTTTCTGAATATTTTATTCCGTGAACCATCAAAATTTATTTCTGTTGTATTTATATTATCAAAAGTATCTTTCCGGTAGATTTTTTGAGTTTGTTCACCTTTCATGACAGAACGAAGCAATAAAACCACAGGTGTTACTCCAGCCTCAAATACTTTTATATTTTCAAAATAGTCTATTCTTTTTACAAAATGATTAGCCATTATCCAGTCTTGTAATCTTTCGGCATATTTTGATGTCGTAATCGCATCCGATGCGATAAAGATAACAAAACCTCCGTTTTTTGATATTTTTAATCCTCGTTCGATAAAAGGAACCATTAAATCCCACTTTTCCCAGAGTGTAATATATTGTTTTGAGTTCTTTATAATTTCCCGTTGTTCTGCAATAGCAGGATTATCAGCACGAACATAAGGCGGATTACCGATAACAATATCAAATCCATTCTTAATATTGAACATCCAGTAAGGGTCAAAAAATTCCGCTGCTTCCGCATTTTGATCATAAGGATCCCAATCTGCAATCCTATCTATATCAACATGGATTTTTTTATTATCTGATTTGTTTTTTTCGTATTCAATTTCTTCGCGCAGACGTTTTAATTCTGTATCTATATTATTACGTTTTTTTAAATTAATATCAATATATTGCGGCAAACCGTCATTTAGATTTTCAAAGAGATTGGTATTGTCTTTTGATATATCAACAAGTTTTTCGTCCTTTACGGCAACTCTTTGTTTTTCTAAATCCGTAATTTGTTTCATATTATGAGAAATTAATTCGGTATTTGGTTTTAACGCACTATTTACAAGATATTCTTTTATTTCATTACGCAGTTTTTTATCTTCATTTCTTAATTTCTTCTTATTTGATAATTTTTGAGTGTAAAAGTGTTTTTCACGAATATTCCATAGTTTCTTTTTCATTTTTTGGATTTTTTCATCTTCAAGGTCAAGTAATTCCTTGTTCTTTTCAGATAGCCCGATAAGCGAATTAGCACAGACAAATTTTGTTTCAAGGTTCGGAAGTGGGCGGATACCATAATTTCCTTTCGATTCATCTTTTTCTTGTTCAACAACTAATGAAATAAAAAATCGTAACTTGGTAATCTGTATTGCAATTGGTTTAATATCAACACCAAAAAGACAATTTTCAATTAAATAAAGTTTATGACCATATTCAGTCTTATTCAATTCAAAAGTCTCGCTGATTTCTTTTAATTTAGTTTCTCTGTCATACTGGTTATCTATCGTAATTGCATTTTTTGCTTCTTCCTGAGCTCTTTCTTCCTGTCTTTCTCTCCAGAGTTTACCGTTTTTATCTAATTTTGAAAGAGCAAGTGACAATTTATTAAGAACGCCCATAGGAAATGCGCCTGATCCGCAAGCAGGGTCGATAATTATACATTCATCAATCAATTTAATAAGACTTTTTCGGTCTGTTAGACTTATATCCGGAATATCTTCGGAATAAGAGAAAATGTTGTTTATTATTTCCGATTTCTTTTCATTAACGGATATTTTCTCATTCAAATATGATTTTAACGATTCTGATACCATATAATCTACAATTTCTCTGGGAGTGTAGAAACTTCCGGATTCTTTTCTCGCTGTTGTTCGTGTTTCTTCGTTGTAATATCCAAGTAAATTTTCAAATACTTTGCCCAATAATTCAGGATCAAGAGCGACATCAACATCAACAGGCGTGTTTTCTTCTACGGTAAAATTAAACTGATTAAAAAGGCTTATTAAACCGCTTTCTTTGCCTTTTTCTATATCATTAAAGAAAAGAATATCCGGTACAAAAGCAGAGCATTTTTTTTCACGACTAAAACCATCATGATATTCCTGTAAATCATGACCCGGTTTCTTGGGATTTTCATGATTTTTATCAAGACATTCAAAAAGACCACCATTCAAAAAGGGAATGTCGGAAAACATTTTTTTTATTTCATTTGTCGTTTTCTTAAAATATGTGTCACCGTTTCTATCCCGATAAAAAAATTTAACTCCAAATTGTTCGTTCCCGTATTTTTTGGTATCTTTTGTGAACTCTCTTTCTTTTATTTCATTATTTAATGTTGCAAAAAACAAGTTTTGTAATATTCCATTATAATAATCTCCTGAGTCAAGACTATCAGGTTTGAAGTTCCTTAGTGTTTCATTTAATTCTGTCTTATTAAAAATCCATTCAGGTATAAGATCTTTTTGTTTTATAAACCATACGAATATTAACCGTGTAATGAGCCGTATCAAATGCATTTCATTTTCTTTATCAGTTAACTTAACACTTCTGCCACTTCCTTCAGGAAAACGGACAACATCAAGCGCCCATTCATACCAATTATACAGCCTATCGTAGAATTCTTTAGTAAGAACTTCCACAGAAAAACGGTAAACTAAATCTTCAATGGCGGTAAAATGTTTTTTATCTCGAATTTGTTCTTTTATTGTACCTGCTTCAATAAGATATTTTGTTGGGGTATGTTTTTTACATTCTTTTCCCAATAAATAAGAATATCGTCTTGGGTTAGTAATTTTCTTTTTAATTTTCCCTGTTTCATCAAATATAGGAGTAAATTCAATATAAGAAAATCTATATTTTTCATTTGAAGCTTGAGGGACAAATAACGCTAATGCCCTATTATATAGGGTTTTCTCACGTACAAGAGTAAATGCCTCTTTGCTTAACCCTACTCTTGCATCGTTTACGGAGCTGTGTTTTATTTCAAAAACGGTTAACTGTAATGACGGACATTCTCCAAGTTTGGTAACTTCCTTTGTAAAGTCTTTTTGATACGGTATTGTTTCGTCAGTTATGCGAAAATCATCAGGCAGGAATGTATTTTCCAGAAAATTTAGCCATGAAGTCCGGTTATATTCCTGCGTAAAGTCCATTACCGTAACTCCTCACTCAATATTATGCACTCAGCGCCTTCGTCAATTTCATCCGCCATTTTTTGAATACGGTCAAGAAAATCTTGGCTAATTTCCTGCGGGAGTGATGAAAAATCTTTTGGGGTAAGTTGGTGTATAAATTGCATGCTTAACCCTGATAGAGCGCCGATTTCCGCAGCATATCTAAGGCTGTTAATATACTCGGCATTTATTGTACCTGTATGAGATATTGCGTCTATTCTGTCTAAAATATCACGTTTTTGCTTGTCCGTTTTTTCGGTAATAAAAACCTTAAAGAGCGTTTGTTTTATATTCTGATAAACAGAATCAAAACTTGATGATACAGATTTAGGCTGTTCCAAAATATCAGCTTCCAACAACTCAAAAGCTTCTTTTTCATCCAGCGTATCGCTGTCTAATAAATCTGTTGATATTTTAAATACACAGGTATCTTTTTTACGCCCAAAAAGCAAAACTCCTTTACGTTTTTTTTCTATGGTTCTGGCAATTCTGGAACGATGAGGTATAGAAAGCGCTGTTTCATATTCTTTTGTTCCTTTGGCATTATCCAGTATTTCTCTATATTTTGTTTCCCAACTTTCAACTTCATTTTCTGCCAATAACTGCCTGTATTGCTGTACAAAAAATGACTTCAATTCAATATCGCTCGTCAATACTTTTGTATCTTCGCCGATTATAGCGTTAATCATCGCCATTTTTAAGGTACTGATTTCTTTGGTGCGTGTTTCATCTTCTCCGATACTGGTAGGAAAATAATTATATATGTAAAGACGGTCAAATACCTTTTTATTGATACGGTTGATACGTCCAACACGCTGAATTACACGAGTCGGGTTATAGGGAATATCGTAGTTAATGACGGTTCCTGCTCTGTGGAGGTTGTAACCTTCGGATATTGCATCGGTGGCGACAAGGACATCATAATCATTATCCTGATTTTTCTTTCCGGCGTCAAAGTTACGTTCTATTATTTCCTTGTTCTTCTTGCTTGAATCTTTTGATGTGTATTTGAAAACACGAAGACTTGTCGTTTTAAGTTTTTCATACAGATCATCGACTGTATCTGCATAAGAACTAAAAATAACTATTTTACGCTCGGGGGCATCCTTTATTTCCCGATTAATTATTTCCGCAAAATGATCACGTTTAGGATCAGGAAGGTTTTTATCATTACCGAACCAGTTTTCCTGTATTTTTTCTAAAATTTGTATGTCGCTTTTTATGTCTTCGATAAATGCTTTGTCAAAATATTCGGTTTCAATCTCAAAAAGTCCTTTTGCTTCAAACTTGCTCAGTTCTTCTTCAAAAATAACATCGGCAATTTCTTCGTTAAACAATTCATCTGAACCTCCGATATTACTGTAATAACTTTCTATATCAGGCAATAAACCTTTCTTAAAAATAGGGACTTTATTCCGTTTATTAATCCAGTTAAGAACATTTTTTGTTGTTTCTATCATCCTGTTAAGAGAGATTTCAAACGCTCTTTTTGAACTTTCAAATCTTTGGACTAAAAGACGGCGCATGAATTTAGAAAGGTTAATTTGTGATCCTATAAATAAATTATATTCAATACCTGCGGCTTCAACCTTTTCAATCAGTTTATCTTCAAATTCAGGCTTAACATAATGTACCGCGTTATATCTGGCTGCCTGATAATGGGATTGTGCGTCATCCGTTTCTATATCCGGTGATATTTGTTGTAAAGTGGAAAGATATAAATCTTTTATTTCACCCAGATCATATTCAAGGGATTGCGGGTCCCCTGTTTCGGCAAATCCCATTTTTTGTTTTTCCAGATCGTTTTTATACGCAGTGATTTTCATTAAATCCAAACGTGAACGGCGAATAACCAATGGCGAAATGATACGGCGTATATTTGCCGCTATTGCTTCTATTTCAAGTTTCAGGCTGTGTTCGTCAATATCTTTCTTTCGCTGTTTTTTTCTGAGTTCATTATCCCGATTAATAAGTTCCTGAAAACGGAATCCAAGATTATCAACGTTTTTTAGCGTTGATTTTAAGGGGATTTGAAACAATTTAACCATAGAGTAAATATCAGAAGGGCGGTTGTTAAAAGGTGTTGCGGTTAACAGCATTACTTTATTCGCCCTGCATAGATCGTGCAGATTCTTATAATCAGTAGTTTGTTCATTCCTGTATTTATGGGCTTCATCAATTATAATCAGCCAGGGTTTTCCGAAACTTGATTTATCCTTAAAATACCCTAAAGCACTCTCAATTTTTCCTGAAGAAAATACTTTCGCATGATATTTGAAATCTATTTTATAATCTTCCCATTGAGGGACTAAATGAGGCGGCGCAATAATTATCGTCTGTAAGCCCATGTTATGTGCAACTACTGAACCTATAATACTTTTCCCCAAGCCTACTACATCGCTTACAATTACGCCGTTATGGGTTTCAATTGTTTTAAGAGCCAATTTAATGGCATCAGTTTGATATTTTAAATCATAAAAATAATCATTAATTTCGTTGGCGGTTTTGAAATCCTTATCGTAATGAACGGAAAAATATTCGTCCAAAACACGGAGAAAGAAACAATAAGGCTTATAAAGTTTCTCATACCAAATTTTTTCTATAACGGAATTTTCAAATTCAGCGGTATGGTCTTTATCAGCCAGAATTACAGCGGTTTCCCATAATTCATCAAATATTTGCCTGCCTTCTTCATAATCAGATTTAGTACGAAGTATTGCGTTAAGTTCAAGACGACCTTTTAACCCTGAAAGGGTAAGGTTACTGGAACCAGTGATAAGCGAGCCGGGATATGAGCCGCCCTCATCTGCTTCTTTGGAGTTTTGAAAAAGGTACATTTTGGCGTGGTTGGATTCTTTTGTTTTTCGTATTTCAAGAGTGCCGTCTTTTATTTTGTTAAAGAACAAGGTAAAAGCTTCTTTTTTTTCATCGCTGTCAAAATAGTCGGTTTCGTTAAAAAGATCGACCAATGAGTCATAAAATGTGGATTTGAGTTCTCCTCTTGTTTTCTTTATTGCGGTATGATATTCCACTTCACGGACACGATTTACCATATCCTGTTCAATTTCAAGTCCTACCAAAACACGAAGATTTTTATCCTTTAGCCCCTGATAAATTTCCGCAAAACCGGAAAAATAGAAATAACCAACCAGAAAAGAGGCGTTTTGGGCTTTAGGAAGTATGCTTTTGATGATTTCTGAGAGAAATTTACCGTCTCGATTGGTTATAAAATCGCCACCCATGAGAGAAGTTTATCTGTTTTTTTAGGTGTTTTTCAAGGTATCGGGTATATATAGACAGAATAGGTTGAATTTATCCTATTTTCAATATATATTGAATAATAAGGAGACTTCAATGACTATAAATACGGATAATATGGTATCGATTACCGAAACCAATCAGAATTTTTCCCGTGTTGCCCGTATGGTAGACAGAGACGGAGTGGCGGTAATACTGAAAAATAATGTTCCCCGGTATGTCATTCTTGATTTTTCCCAAATCAAATCGGAAGAATCTGTTTCCACTAACGAAGCTTTGAGCTGCGCAAGAAAACTGCTAAAAAAGCATCTTCCGGCTTTTCAGGAACTGGCAAAATAATTTTTAATGAAACAGCTTTCTCCTGAAACAATAGTTGCCATGCACAGCGAGCTTATTATTCAAACCGGCGGTCTGGATGGTGTGCGTGATACCAATATGCTGGATGCTTCTGTCAATTCGCCTTTTCATACATTCGGCGAGCAATATTTATATCCCACTATTCAGGCGATGGCAGCGCATCTTGCATTTTCGTTAATCAAGAACCATCCCTTTCTTGACGGTAATAAACGTATTGGCGTTTTATCCATGTTGGTTTTTCTGGAGATTAACGGGCTTCCGGTAACCTGTACCGATGATGAACTTGTTACCATTGGTCTAGGTCTTGCTGAAGGTTCTATTGATGAAGCCAACTTGATTGAATGGATTATTTCGCACAGTTGATTAATTCCTCAAGTTTTTAACTATTACTATTTTGAGTCAATGTATTAAAACAATTCTCTTTCTTTATTGATTGGTTATTTAAAGAATTGTTTATTAACCGGTATCACTTAATAATAAAGTATTTGCACATTTTACCTATTTGCGTCTGTGCCGGGACTCCTTACATTTTCAGCATAAATCTTTTTGTAAGGAGCAGAAAATGAAAAGACAAGAAACGGCAAGCGGCATTGAACATGACACGCTTATGGAAGAAGCGGTTTTTTTGCGTATCCATGAATTGCAAAACGGACTGGTTCAATTAACCGACGCGACTACCGCTTACCGGTTAGTTACGAAGTTCGGCGATGACATTCGTTACATCGCCCCATGGAAAAAATGGATTGTATGGAATAACGCCTATTGGGAAACAGACATCGGAGGGGCGTTAATTCACACGAGAGGGCTGGAGATTGTGCGTAACATCTACTGCGAAATCGCAAAGACCGCCGACTATCGGGAACGGATAGAAATCGAAAAATACGCTATCAAAAGCGAGTCTACAAGGCAGCGGGAAAATTTTGTCAGGGCGGCTCGGTATATTCCCGAACTCAACGCTACTGTTGATGATTTGGATCGTGATCCATGGCTCTTGAATGTTGAGAACGGCACTGTTGATTTACGGACGGGGGAATTGCTGTCTCACAGGCAGGAGGATAAAATCACAAAGATTGCCAATGTCAAATTTGATCGGAACGCAGACTGCCCCAAGTGGAAACAGTTTATTCGCGAGATCATGGGCTATAAGGGAGATTTGATTGCTTTCCTCCAGACTGCCGCAGGGTGGGCGATAAGCGGGGACATCAGCGAACAGTCTATGTTCATTCTCTACGGAACCGGGGCGAACGGTAAAAGCACTTTCCTCAATGTGATTATGCGTATTTTGGGAGATTACGCTATTACAACACACGCCGAAACTTTTATGAAACGGAATAATGACGCGCTCACCAACGACATTGCCCGTTTACGGGGAACACGGTTTGTTATCACTACGGAATCGGAACAGGGGAGGCGGCTTTCGGAACATTTGATCAAGCAGGCTACGGGTAACGACCAAATGACGGCCAGATTTTTGTACGGTGAGCATTTTAACTTTACACCGACTTTCAAGATTTTTATGGCGAGTAACCATAAGCCGGTTATTAAGGGGACGGATCACGGTATCTGGCGGCGGATCAAGCTGATTCCTTTTACTACTACGATTACCGAGGAAAATATGGACAAACACCTTGAACAAAAACTGCTGGAAGAAAAGTCCGGCATACTGAACTGGCTGATTGAAGGATTGCTGCGCTGGAAGAAAGAAGGTTTGAATACTCCGTCCATTGTGTTAAACGCTACTGACGAATATCGCGGGGAAATGGACGTTATCGGGAATTTTATCCGTGAACGGTGCGTACAGAAGGAAGGGGCGATGATTCAGGCTCGGGAATTGTTTCGGGTTTATCAGGAATGGTGCGAGGAGAACAATGAGATTGCGACGAGTGAGCGGTTGTTCGGGCTGAGGATGAAGGAACTGGGTATGGCGCAGAAGCGGACTTCCGAGGCGAGGTATTGGCAGGATTTGGCGGTTCAGGGGTAGGTTGAGAAATGCTTCTCCTAAAGGTTTGACGTATTTATTCTAAATAAGGATTATTTTGTGCTACACGCCATATTTTCTATCTATACAGCTGCGCTGTGCGTTTTGAGGCATCCCCCGCACCCCTTCCGATCAGGCGGTGAAAGCATGGAATAAGATTTTTCCGGCTGCCGTTATTGATATGGTTTACTATTGAGATAACGGTAGTTGGATTTATTACTATCAAAAAACGAGTGAAAATATCGTTGTTACATAATTTATTTTTTCGGTCTACAAAAAATGGCAATTTTAAGGGAGACGCGCACTCCCCTTGAGAGATATATTTTCTTAGCAGCTAAGTGTTGTTTCAAAAGGAATGTGTCATAAATTTATATAAAGCTACATCAAAAATTATGTTACTGAGAAATATTGAATGTTATTACTTATTCCATACTATTATTTTTAATACTTTTATTTTGCTTATGCTTTCAGAAAAGGAGAATAATTAAATAAAAAGATATATATAGGAGTATGCCGGATATTGATGTAAAAACATACATACTACATTGATTTTATTTTAAGAGGTTTTTCATAAATTTGGCGGTATGGTTAAATATTTCATCATGATATTTTGGGAAAGGTTTTATTATTCATGTTAGCTGTGTGCATAATTCGATAATAGCGGCGGAACGGAGGGGTTTGGAAAAGCGAATTCCCTATCATTTATTAATAATATCCTAATTGCATATAACCGTGCAGAGGTATACGACGTTTGACCGCTAAAAATACCAAAAAGATTTTTACTGTGTTTTATTGTTAACAGTATTTTTAGCGGTCAAATGTGGGTGAAGGCAAATAGCGTTATTGTTTTTGATATGTCGTAAACTTGTAAATTAAAGACATAGTTTTTTTTAGTAGACTAAGCCGCCTGAACCCCGAAGCGTATACCGACGGTTATATGCAGTTAGGCTTTAGCGGGTAATGGTTTTATTTGTAATTTAAATTAAAACCCGTAGTTTAGCCACATAATTAAATATGCGTTTAGGCAAATTTTAACTTGTGTTAAAAGATAAAAAACGTTTTGTAGAATGTTTTTAAAACGTTAAAGGCGAAATGATACGGCGATAGGGTCTTGCACGCTTCTACGAGCCGTTATAAGCTACAATCAGGGGTATTTAATTGATGTCCGGGATGTCGAATTCTATATATTCGTTAGGTGTAACTATTATTGAATGCTTAAAATTGATTGCAGATGTGATTGCAAAATAACGTATAAATTGGTATTACTTGGTATTACTTGGTATTACTTGGTATTTATTTATAACAAATAATAGTTGACTAATTCCTTATGTAGTATATAATTAGAGTAATAAATCCTACTTGGGATATGGCAGTATCATTGCTTGGCGAATGTAACTGACGTTTTTTTGCGCCCGATGAGGAAAAATGCGAAGCATTTTTACGGGCGCAAAAAAATGTGGCGGAGCAAAATACCACAAAGGGGCGTAGCCCCGACTGGTATTTTGTGTAGCCTAGCCGCCGAAAGGCGGCGTACAGTTACAGACCTGTTAGGCGAAGTCCATGCCGCTTTTATAACTTATTTTTTACATTTAAAACATATTATTGATCCTACATTCCATAATTCCAATTCTTTATATTCTTTGTTTAGTATTTCCGTTAT
>Ga0268262_10002251_pt1 | contig 22608 bp, 27 predicted proteins | sample TergutNc150P3_FD_190354 | JGI IMG/M metagenome (GOLD analysis project Ga0268262, IMG submission 190354) | Nasutitermes corniger P3 segment gut microbial community from laboratory colony in Florida, USA - Nc150 P3 (SPAdes) (version 2) | ecosystem: Host-associated > Arthropoda: Insects >...
AAGCAGCCTGCGGTGAAGGGTTATTTTTACTATATTTATATCCGATATGACTTTTGGAAATAAAATAATTTTTGGCAGAGCTTGCATCGCAAGCTACTTGAATATTTTTACCAATAGCAAAAATTTACCCCCCCCCCCCCCCCCCCGTTTAAACGCCTATTTTCTCGGCTCCGTTGGCAGGGGACTAACAAAAAATTCTCTTTCACAAAAAAACAACAATGGAGATTCTTATGAACAAGATTAAATTTGTTCTCAGGTTGGCTATTTCCATAGCCTTGGCATTCACATTTTCTTGCTCTTCTGGCGGTGGTAGCGGCGGCGATGACCCCGACAACGGCGGCAACGGGCAAGGCGTTTCTTTCAACGAGAACTCGCAAATTTACAATACAGATGGTTCCATCTATAAGGGCAGCGGAGTTATTGAAATTAATAGTGGAAATGATTGTAGTGGCGATTGTGAATGGGATCATATAAGAGTAGGAAGCGTAGCTAGTGGAATTGTCAATTTAAATCTGCCTCCAACAATCCCTGATGAATATTTAACAAATTTTCGCAGGTACTGTGCTGATTATTTACAAGATCTTAAAATATATTTTGTAGAACCTGTACTAACCAATAGCAATGGAAATTATATTGGTGAATTGGTTATTAGAGATAAACAAAATGTTGAAGAAGGAATTACATATACGTATTTTTCAAAATCTGAAAAAATAAATTGTAACTCCAACGAGGATGATTTTAACCACCTTGGTTTTAACTACAATTTTAACATAGATGTCAAAAAGGGTTGGAATAAAATATATTCAAAAGCCAATTATGTAAATGGAAAAATTGCAACAGTAGAATACAGCACAAATAATATTCTAACAAAAGAAGTAAAATGGGTTATTAAAGACTAATAACCCTCACTCCTGCCAAAAGGCAGGAAATCCACCAACCCTTTGGCGTAAGCCAAACCCGCTTTATTCTAAAAATGGTGTAAGAGCTACTGGATTTTGGTATAACCTTGCATTGCTAATTTACTAACATCTTCGACAGACATATCTTCAAATTTTTCCACGAAGCCTTGTCGCCATTTTGTGTAATCAAACGGTTCCCTGAGAATTAGCGTAACAAAACGTTCTGCCTCCATTAGGCCTAATTTCTCTTTCAGAATTTTCATTCCAGAATCTCGCAAAACAGTATCCGCAAGCATATCTATTCCTCCATTTCTTCTATGAAAGTTACGGGATTAACTATCTTAATCTCATTAATTTTTTTATTGTAAAGTCGTTTATCCGTGGTTATGAAAAAATCGCATTTAGAATAAATAGCACAAGCAATATGCAATGAGTCCATTACTCTTAATCCCAAATTTCGCAAATCTTTTGCTTTTGACAGTATAAATTCATTTTCTTCGCAATGAATTTTTGCGATTTCTTTCCAATCTAAAATGGCATTTCGTTTGTCTTCAAACGGATTCTGATTATTTTCCATTTCTAAAACATAAGACAAAACAAGTTCATAAATGCCAGATATGATTTGTATTTGTATGAATTGTTTAGCCTCAGTTTCCAGCCTAATTCTAAGTTGGTTTTGCTCGTCAAAAGGGCGATTGAAGCTGCAATTGTCTAAATAAATTCTCATTTCAAAGCCGCTCTCATATCAAGGATTTTTCCGTAATTTTTGTTCTCTCGCCTCCAAATACCATACTTAGACAATTTTTCTGGCTTTGAACACGTAAATATTTTACGTTCGCCGTTTTTTATTAAATAAGCCGACAATTCTTTCTTTTTCTCAATTTTATTCAACATAAAGCCTCCAATAGAAAATATAGAAAAACTTTTCTAAATTTACTTCCAAGGAAACAAAATGCAGTTTATAGAAACATACAATTTAACAGGAATAATCATAGGATTTAACATTTTTGCTAATCGATTTTTTTCACCCGTTGGTGATAAAAAGGGGAATACCATTTTGGCGTAAAATGCTGATGGGTGTTTTTACTGCTCGGAATTCTCGGAATTATTGCCGCATTGTTTTTTCACATAGGCGAGCATTTCCCTTGTGCTGGGAACACTCGGCATTTTTTTGCCCTTGCTCCCCACCACGCCTTTTTACCTATTAACAGTTCTTGCAGGCCAAAGCTTTTTTTAAGGTTCTGTATCTGAATCATTTGCTGAGGCGTTTCTTCCAATTCTATGATAGCGAATATAGAAAATTACCCCATTGTTTTTTATTCTTTCGGTATTGCGCCAGTAATTTCTGTTACGAGCAATTGACGGCTGAGAGCATTGGCTACATCTTTAGCGGAATGAATTTCTTCCTTCAATTCCTCTTTAGATTTATCAGGTATTTCATACGCAACCCTGTATTTTTTTCCAGACTCAAAGTTATGCGTAACTTCTTTGTAATCGTTGCCAATAAGCGTGCTTGGTACTTTTACCGTAATTTTGCGTTCGCCCGGAGGTATCTGCGCTGTGGGCTTCAACTCTTTTTTTAAAAGTCCGCCAGCTTCGCCTGTCCCTTTGGGACCTTCAAATATGCCAAACGCCCCTATGCTTTTGTCGTCAACCTTTTGCAGGATGTTACTTTCCCCAACTAGGTATAGGGTGGCTCTTTCTGGCTCTGGAATGCTTTTGTCAACGACCACTGTACTTGCACAACCTGTAAAAACTAGTGCTAGTGTTGTTGCCAATGAGATTTTTTTAACTATGTTCATAATGAACCTCCGTATGTTATTTTACTTGTCAAATATAGAATAAAATTGACAACTTGTCAAGAGAATTTTGCAAAATTTGTTAAAAAATTTAAAAAATGTCGTTCTTTTGCAGAAATCACCACTAAACCTTTCCCAAGCTTTCTATATTTAGACACAAGGAAACAAAATGCAATTTATAGAAATATATAATTTAACAGGAATCATCATTGGACTTATAACATTTTTGTTAATTGGTTTTTTTCATCCATTAGTTATAAAAGGTGAATACCATTTTGGCGTAAAATGCTGGTGGGTGTTTTTGTTGTTCGGAATTTGCGGAATTATTGCGGCATTGCTTTTGCGCAATGTCATTGCTTCGTCTTTGTGCGGAGTTTTTGCCTTTTCTTCGTTTTGGTCTATAGGCGAGCTTTTTCAGCAGAGAAAACGTGTGGAAAAGGGTTGGTTCCCTAAAAAAAGGAAAAAATGAGTGAACCCCTAGGGCACAGGGTTTTGGGTTTCTTCTGGTGCCAGCTTGCTGTCTTCTTCTTTTAGCCTTTTTGCCGCATCTTGAAAAATACCGGTGACTTTTGAGCGAATGTTCCAGTTCTCCAATTTGGAATCTGATATAAAGCCAAAGCCTTGCAAAACATCGCCTGTTTCGCCAACAACGCGCACAGGGCCATCTGTGCGAATTTTATCGTCTGCTTTTAACCACAAAAGAGAATCTGCCCTAACTGCCGCACCTTTTGGGGAAAGCGCATAAACCCTGCCATAAGCCCTAACAAAAGTCATGCGCATATTCAAATTTCCAGAATCTGCCCGCAAAAATGCAGCTTTATTTCCAAGCGAATCATAAATGTCTGCAAAAATGGGTTTCACAAAAATGCTATCCGATCCACTCCAACGTTCCAAATATGCCGTTTTCACCTTCCACGCAAGCCTATCCCCTTCATACAAATCCAAAACCGTTGTGTCTGAAAAAAGCATAACAGGATGCTCCTTTGGTTCCCAAGCAACGCCTTCTTCTTCGGTTTTAGTGCAACCCAAGAGAATCCATATAATGCCACTAATTAATAAAATTTTCCACATTGTCACTTCCAAATAGTTACATTTAAATCCAAACCAGATTTTTTTATCTTCTCCATTAAACTTTCTGCATCATTGAGGACTTTAAGTACTTCGCGCCTCAAATCTCCTTTATGGCTTTTATCTAGAGCAAGGGAAACGGTATTCTCTCCGCTTGAGAGTTTTTCTGCAATGGAGGCAATGCTGTTTTTAATTTCTTCTAAAGATTTTTCCAAATTTGCAAAATTTTTGCCAAGCAACTCTGCGTTTTCAAGGGCTCCATCTAGATTTGATTTTGTTTCATCCAGAATTTTTGCAATTTTTTCTTTTGCCTCCACCAAAGAATCTATTGAACCCTGCACGGAACGTTCTGTAGAACTTGCAACGCGCGAAACCTTGTTTCCTAATTTCTTTCCTTTTCCCGTTAATCTCTTGTAGTCTTCCATTCTTTGTTCAGAAAATAAAGTATCGGCAATATCAGACACAATATCAACAAGAGCACTCGCTTCTTTTAATATATCTACAGCCAATGCCCCAACAGTTGTGCTGCCTTCATCAAAATTACCTATAACGCGAGAATTATTTGCATAATATTTTTTTGAATCTCCAAGCGTTATTTCAACAACTCTTTCTCCCATTAATCCCACATTAACCAATTGCAATCTTGAATTTATTGGAATTTTCACTGTGGAAAGCACGGCAACCTTAGCCCATACGCAAGAATCTGTCAATTCAAATTTTTCCACATAACCTCTTGGCAAACCATTCACATTTACAGCATTGCCTACTTTCAAACTGCCAATTTCTCTAAAAGCTATAACATAATGATTGCGAGAATGCCACGGGCTATTAGGGTGCAAAAAAAACCATGAGCTAAACAATAACAGCAGCACGGAAAAAACAATGCTATAATACAACCAAGGTACTTTCTTAGACATGTTTTCTATTCTCCGTTTTTTGCCTTATTTGGGTTAGCAAAAAATCGTTTATGTCTTGAGAACTGTTAATTCCCTCTTTTTTCAACAAATGATCCATTGCAACTACTTCAGATATAACCGCAATATTTTTGCCAGGCAAAACAGGAATAACAACGTGAGGAATATCAAGCCCTAAAATTTTATTCATAATTGTGTCTAATCCGGTGCGGTTGTATTGCTCGGCAACATCCCATTTTTTAAGTTCCAAAATAATGTCTAGGCGTTTTTCTGTTCTAACAGATTTCACCCCAAACATTGAGCGAACATCCACAATGCCAATGCCTCTAATTTCAATATAGTGGCTAAAGCCCTCCGTTCCCGTTCCAAAAATAAAATTGCCTATTCGCCTCAAATCTATGGCATCATCTCCAACAAGGCAATGCCCACGCTCAACCAAATCCATAACGCATTCAGATTTTCCAACGCCAGAATCTCCTATGAACAATACGCCAACACCAAAAACATCTATCATGCTGCCGTGCAGAAAAATCTTGCGCGCAAAATAATTTTCCAAATACCTTTGCAAGGGTCTTGCGAAGTTTATGGTTGGCAAATCTGTTACCACAAGAGGTGAACTTGTTTCTTCGCACATTTCCAAAAGTTCTTTATGAGGTTCAAGCCCATGTGTTAAAATCCAAAGCGGAGATTTATATTTTGATAGCCTTGAAAAAACTTGATTTCTATTGCTCTCTCCCACATATTCCAAATAATTCCATTCCGTGTGCCCTAAAAGCTGTATATGCTCACTTGCATAGTCTCCAAAAAATCCCGAAAGCGCAAGACCTGGTCTATGCAAATCCACGCTTGTTATTTCCGAATCAACAAATCCATTTTTCAAATATAATTTAAGTTCGGTTCCATGCATTTTCAATAAATCATTCACATTCAGCGGTTTAAGCGATTTCTCTGGAACTTGTGATAAATCTTTGTAATTCATTTCATTGCCTCGCTTGCCTTTTGAAAAGGTTTCATTAATCCCAATTCGCTAAAAACCGCCGCGCTTCGCCCGGCATAGTCTTTATTCCCTGTTATTTCTGCCAAACGCAGCAAAATTATCCCTGTTATAAAATATTGTTTTTTCTCTATAGAGAGTTTCAGAGCCTTTTCGTAAAGTTCCCTAGAATCTTCACCTTTTAAGTCTGCTACCCTCGACTTGTAAAAAGTATGCTGACCTGGAGAATTGCATTTGCTTATTTTTTTTATGTAAGAATCTGCTTCGCCATTGTTTTTGCTCCCAGCGGCAGCTACGGCAGCTTCGCCCAAAAACATGGCAGAAGCCTTTTTAAAAGAATTTCTGCTCGCTATCTCAAATGCCATTCCGTATTCGCCCTGCAAATTGTAAAATTCCATATATGCTTTATAAAAATCTTCCCTGCTTTTTTCATCTAGGGAATTTACCCTGACTTTTCCAAATATTTTTTTCGCTTCTTCGTATTCCATTGCATGTGTTGCAAGCGTTGCCATAGATGTTAAAATTCTGCCTTCCGCAACCAAATCCGCCTCTTTTCTGGCTTCTTTAAGGGCAAGCTCATACTGGCTGTATGCTGCGCCATAGTGCCCCTGCGAAAGATATTTCTTCGCCTGATAAGCATAATCTCCAGATGCAGCAAAGAGGGTCTGAACCCCTATACCCCAGATTAGCAGGATTAACAGGGTTTTCCAATTTACCATGTGTCCTCCAGTAGGGGTATTGAGTCCTTTTTGGGAATATTGCTGCGCAAGAGCCAGGATTTTGATAGCCCACCCATAAAGTCATCTGCCCTATTTAGAGTTTGCGAACTCTCTGTTATTATATTGCTGGTTGTTCCCACTACGGTGTTCAAATTTTCAACCACATTGTTAACGCTATGCAATGTGGTATCTAGCGAGCCTAGTATAACAGATGCCCTATCAGTTAAATTGTTCAAATTGCCAACTAACCCGGTAACGCTTGTGGTTATGGTATCGGCAAATGCTGCCGCTTTTGGTATGCCATTGTTTACGGTTTTGAACACATCATCAACTCTGTACATTATCCCGCCAAAATCTCCCAGTAATTTGTTTAATTTTATAGTTGCATAATCCAGCCTATTATATATAACGCGCGAGCCTAGCAAAGCACCAATAGATGTATTTGTGTCCATAACCAGCTTCAAAAGAGTATCTGCTCCCACAACCAATTTGCCTATGCGATCTATGAGTTCATTGGCCGTTTTTAAAACAGTTTCTATGTCTTGCGCTGCGCCAGCTATTAAATAATCCTTATCGGACAAAATTTTATCGCCAACTTGCGAAATGTCAATATTTACAACTCGCTCCGATATTATGTTCTGGTCACGGGTGGCATATACAACGGATTTATTAGTAATCCAGCGTTTGTATTTAAGATCGAGGGTTAATTTTAACCTGACAAGGCCGCTTTCGGTGAGCGAAATTTCTTCAACGTGCCCTATATCAACTCCATTTATTTGCACATTTGTGCCTTTGCGAAGCCCCTGCCCAGAAACCAAATCGCAGAAAAGATTGTATTCCTTTTTCCCAAGAACGCCTTCTTGCTGCAACTTAGCCGCAAGAATAAATACCGAAACGCATATAACAGCGGAAATAACCGCTCCCACAAGCAAACCAGAAAGCTCTGACCAGTCTATATATCGCAACAGCTTGAACATTATCTTGTAATGTAGAAATTTTGTAGATTAAACCCGTAAAACTTTAACCCAAAGGAAAAGCAATGGGCAACATAAAAATTGGTGTCAAGTTAATCGTTTCTTTTATGCTAGTTGCAATACTAGCGGCCGTCATGGGAATATACATGATGAACGGATTGAACATTCTTCACGAACAGGAAGATTATATGTATAAAAAAGGAGCTGTTCCTCTGGGTCTCCTTGTGGAAGCCCTAAAACAAACGCAGGAAATGCGTGTGCAAATGCGTGAATGGCAATTTGCAAGAACCAAAGAGCAGCGCGCTCTTGCCCTGAAAAAAATAGACAGTGCCCGTGTAGCTGCCGTGAATGCCATAACCGAGCAAATTGGCCTGAGCATAAAAGAGGAATCAAGGATTGTTTTGAAATATTTGATAGATGCTTGCAACAGATATGCGGCAGAAGTGCGCAAATTTTCAAATGAAACCACCGATTTTGACCCTGTAACCGGCTCCTATACAAAAGGTACCCCCGTGGCAATAGTGAAAATAGGGGACGAAATACTTGAATTAACCCAAAAAGCTGCGGAAGTAAGGATAGACGCGGTAAAGGAAACTTGGGAAAATGGGAATAGAACGGCAAGCCAAATAAAAAATGTTGCGGTTATATATTTAGCAGTGGTTCTGCTGCTTTCCACATTAATAGGTATTTCGCTAACAATATACATAACAAGGACATTAAAAAAAGTGGTAGGCACAGTTTCCAAAATAGAAAATGGGGATATGACCGCTCGTTCCAGTTTTAAACGCAGAGATGAATTTGGAATGCTCTCCAAATCCATAGACTCTTTAGCCACAAAATTCCAGAGCATTATGAAAAATTTGCACACGGACTCCAGCGGCTTGGCAGGCTCTTCAGAAGAGCTTTCCCATATCAGCAAGCAGCTTGCTGGCAGTTCAGAAGATGTAGCCTCTAAAAACATGGTAGTTGCAAGTGCTGTGGAGCAAATGTCGGTGAACATAAAAGTGATAGCTAGCGCGGCAGAGCAATCCTCTACCAATGTTGCCGATGTCACAAACGATGTGGAGCAAGTGGCAGCAAACATAAATGCAATGGCAAGCCTGGCCGAATCCTCTTCTATAAATGCCAATGAGGTAGCAAACGCAGCAGGGAAAATGTCTTCAACCATAAACACCATTTCGGCATCCATTGAAGAAATGAGATCGAGTATTGACCAAATAGCAAGCAATGCAGGCGAAGCTCACAAAGTGGCAAGCGATGCCACAATTAAATCTCAGGAGGCAAACAACGCCATGAACAAGCTCGGCATAGCCGCCAAAGAAATTGGGCAAGTGACAGATGTGATAAAGAAAATCGCAGACAAAACGAACCTGCTGGCTTTGAACGCCACAATAGAGGCAGCTTCTGCTGGCGAGTTTGGCAAAGGATTTGCCGTTGTTGCAAGGGAAATCAAAGATTTAGCTGAACAGAGTGCCCGCAGCGCAGACGATATAGCTCTTCGCATAAATGGTGTGAAAGTTGGCACCGATACGGCTGTGGCAATTATAAGCAATGTTTCCGATATTATTTTAAAAATAAATCGGAGCGTGGAAGATATATCTAACCACACAAACCAGCAAACAAAGGTAAGCACGGAAATTGCGCACAATATAGCTCAAGCCAATGTTGGCACCAAATATATGGCAGAATCCATAGGCGAGGTGGCCCAAAGCAGCAAAAAAATAGCTCGCAATGCTTCGCAAGCCAATGTAAGTGCCAGGCGCGTGGCAGAATCCATGAACAATGTAGCCGGCGACAGCAAAGACATAGCCCGCAACGCAGGGGAGCTTGCCAAGGGTGCTAGCGATGTGAGCCAAAATGTGATTGGCATGAACCAGGCAACCAATGAAAGCGCTCAGGGAGCAGCTCAGGTTAGCCAAAGTGCCAATGAACTGGCAACGGTTGCAAGCAATTTGCAAAGAGTGGTGAGCCAGTTTAAGGTATAGCAAATACCAATGGAATTTGCCAAACTCATAGCTTTTGTGCTTGCGCCGCAGAATTCTTTTGAAAATGCCTGGCTTGACAAATTATCGGACTGTTTTGGCGTTCTGGAACACAAAGGGGACTTTTTCCCCTTCAACAAAACCGCATATTACAAGCCAGAAATGGGTGAAAATTTATACAGGTGCGTTATTTCTTTTGAAGGACTAGTTGAACCGGAAAATATAGGAGCATATAAAAACAAAGCCATTGATCTTGAGAACAGCTTGAAAAATGAAAATGGCAACCGTGCATTAAATATAGACATAGGCTATATGGATTTTGACAAAATAGTTCTTCCATCAACAAAGCGAGGTCCATTTAAACTTTACGCAGGAGGCGGAATTTGGCTGGATATGGTTTTAACTTATGCAAAAGGCAATTTTAGCCCAACTAGTTGGGCTTTTGCAGATTTCAAGGATAATCCTTATAAAAAGGATTTGCTATTGATAAGGGAAAAGTATAAAAAAAAATAACCAAACTTTATTCGGCTTTTTCCTTCAACTTTTCTTGCAAAAATGCTATTTTGCTTTCTGCTGTTTGCAAGCCGTTCTTTATTTTATCAAGAGTGGATTCGTTGATGTTGTTTTCCAGAGTGTGAAGCCCGCTTTTGATTTTTTCAAGAGCAAGATCGGCTGTTTCGGTAACTTTTTTCTTTACCGAAGAATTGCAACCGCAATCGCAATCTGGTTCGCACTCACATTTGTCGCCGCAACCGCAAGAACATTCTGCTTTGCCACCATTTTTATATTTGTAAATATGAAAACCAACCGCAGTAGCGGCAGCACCAAGCACAAAAGGAACAAAAAAAGCCATAAAAACCTCTCTATTTAGACTATAGTAGTAATATAGTAAACGCAGATAATGTTATTGTTTCTTTACATATACCGCTGCTATCAGAGCAAAAGCAGTTCCCAAGGTACCTATAGCAGTCACCACTTCTGTCCATTTGGTTGGCTCAGGGACAGGCTTGAAAAATACCTGTATGGTAGAGCCTGGGTTGGGGTTTTCTTTTGCTTTGTTTATTTTTGTTTTGCTGCCATTTGCATAAGTTAAAACAATGCGGTCATCGTCTCCGGTTATAGTGAGGCCGCCTGCGGCATTTAAATAGTCGTAAGCATTCCAGCCTTTTTGCCACAGAATATGCCCCGGGCTTATGACCTCGCCTATAACATTTACGGTTAGCATTTCAAAAGGTATGAAAATGGAATCATTTGCCTGCAATTCTATGTCTTTATCTTTGCCCTTCAAAACACGCTCAAAATCGAAATTTATTCTGTAGCTTGTGGTGGTGGTAGTAGTATCTGGAGTTCTAGGAGAAACCGTAGTATCTATGTTTGCATTTGAGATAAAGGAAGCGTTGGAGACAGTAGAGGTGATGTCGGAACCTTTGGATATTCTGCGGAACAACTGCCCCCCTTTGATAAAAGCCGCTTCATCAATAATAGCTAAACGATTAATAAAACTCTTAAATGTTTCACCGCGCCTCGCTAGCGAATAAAAGCCTGGATTTTTGAAGGCCCCGGTAAGAGATACAATTTCATGCTCATAATAAGACGTATCCATCTTCACAACTATTCTATCACCCGGCATCAAAATTAAACTTTTATTGTTTTTCGCACTCAATTCATTTTTTACGGGTAAATTAATAATTTCTGTTTTTTGTTTGCCTTCAATAAGCCTTTCAATCATTATTTCACTTTTCATGGCATTTGGCAAAAAGCCTCCACATAAGGCTACCAAGTCTAAAGCATCTAAATTCTCTTGCCATTCAAAATCATGCGGATCCTTTACATAACCAGTAACGCTAACCGTTCTCCAATTTTTCAATCTTCTAGAATCCAAAACAACCACATTATCGCCAGGGAGCAACGTTAAGTTTCTGCTACCGTTAAAATCATCAGAAAAATAAGAAAAACTAGAATCTGCATTTATTCGTTCAACGATAACTCTCTCCAGAAATGCCTCGGAAGAAAGCCCGCCGGCTAAGGCAACTGCATCTTTAATTAGCATACCATCTGCCCATACGTAGTAGCCTGGGTAAAAAACTGAACCTGTAACTTGAATGGCATTGGTATTGGGCTTTGTGCTTGCAAAAACAAAAATACTATCTCCATTTTGCATTTGAAACTTTTTTTTGCCATGTGCAAAATCTTTTGCTGATCCGGGGTCAAAAACCTCTGGAGCTCCAGTTTTTTCATCTATGCGCCAAAGGTTTATGGTATGTTCGGTGTTTGGAAGCAAGCCTCCGGCAAAGGCAAGCAAATCGCTAAGGGTTTCTTCGCTTTTCAATTCATAAATGGCCGGCCTTCCTATTGTTCCAGTTGCCTTAACGAGTTTTTCTGCTTTCGGAACAAAAACCAAATCGCCGTCTCTTAAAAGACCTTCGCCAGTTCTTAAACCTTTTAAAAGAAAATCATATAAATCTATTCTTGTAGAATCTCCGTTTGCTCTGCGGATAATTATATTTCTAACAGAACCGTATTCATCTGGGCCTCCGGCTCTGTAAAGCGACAGAAACACATTGGCATTCCCTGGCAAATCATAGCCTCCTGGTCTTTTCACAGAACCCATGACGAATACCTTGGTGGGCGAAAGCCTTGTTGTTCGCAAATTTACAGAAATTCTGCCCTGAACAATGCCAGAATACACATTTTGCAGTTTTTTGGTGATCAGTTTTTCGGCTTCGCCAAGGCTTAGGTTCGCAACATTTACCAAGCCGGCACCCTCAACAAATACATTTCCTTGGGTATTTACATACAATGGAAATTGCTTTTCCACAGCTCCCCAAAGAGAAAGCTCAAGGTAATCACCTTGTTTTAATGGATAATCTGCCGGAATTATGCCTTGAACTTGGAAAAATGCACTTGGCAGGCTTTGAGAAAAAATTATATTTTCATAGCGCATGAATTTTTCTCTGTCAAATGCACTTGAATCATTAAAAACCGTATCTTTTCCTTTTTCCTGTTCCACAAAAGTGATGTTGCTCAAACTATCTGACATTGCATTTAAATTAGCTGCTTGAAGATTTTTGGCATTCAAAATTTCTTTTGCAGCGGCAATTTCTGCGGCTCGTGGCATAGATGACATTTGAGTTGTTTGCGCTTGAAGTGCTTGTGCTTGAATCGCCTGCATCTGTGCAGGCGTGAGACTTTGAGCATATATTTGAACTACGGCAATTAAGACGGCAAATATAAATATTAATCTAACCACTATTCTTCCTCGTTATACTCTAATATGGTGTCTATGTACTCGTCTGTGAGGTTGGTTTTTGAATCAAAATATTCCACTAGAATTTTGGCGTGTTCTTCTTTGAATATGGTGCGAAGCGGCCTTGCCGCCCGGCCAGAATAGCCCCATTCGTGCAAAATCTCATCTGTTAAAATGTACGAATCTTCAAAAGAAACAAAATACATTTGCCCCCAGGCGGCCATGCAGGAGTCCAAGGTTAAAAATGTTGGATTCTGGTCGTTTAAGTGCTGCTGCAAATGCAAGCTGCGCACGTCTTTTATTTTATCTATTCGCTGGTAGCCTATTATTAGATATTTGTTTTTATAGTCGGCATTGGAGCCTTCGTAGCGGGTTCCAAAAAAAAGATAGCGCACTTTGTTTCTTATAGCTCTGTTTATATCTTTGGTGTTTGTATAAGCAAAAAGACCAACCGTGCCAGTTTCATAGTTTGGGTCGAGAAAAGAACCGTTTCCGTTTTCATCTAACTGGTCACGAACTGGTACTAGGGAATGGTGACTTGTTTCGGTATAAATAATTGCTCCGCCGGGGTTGCCCCGGTAATCTTGCCAGCCATCAAAGTTAATTTGAGTGCGAATTGTCATATTTAAGAATATAGTAAAATGCTTTCCGCTTTTATTTTGGTATTCCAAAATGCCTTTGCACCCTTTTCAAAAAATTCTGGGGAATCTGTGGTTAAAAAGCGAATTTCGCCGTTTTTGCTAATTCGAGCGTCTATTTCTGGATGGTTCGTTAAGTATTCAAGCGTTTTTTGAGCTATAATGCCACCTTGTGAAACAATTTTTATATTTTTTGGCAGTACTTTCAAAAAAAGCCCCTGGAGCAGGGGGTAGTGGGTGCACCCTAGGATTAGGGTATCTATGCTAGGATCTTTTGCCAAAATTTTTTGAGTATATTCCTTAACAAACATTTCTGTGGCAGGGTGTTCCAACAAGGCATTCTCCACCAAAGGAACAAGCATTGGGCAAGCCTCTTGCTCTATGTGCAAATCCGGCCAGAATTTTGCTATTTCCAACAGATAGCTCTTTGAGGCTATTGTCCCTTCTGTGCCTAAAATGCCCACGCATTTAGTTTCTGTGAATTTGCCAATTTCTTCTGCCAAGGGGCGTATTATACCAAGCACTCTATTATCAGGAGCTATTCTTTGCAAATCTTTTTGCTGAATTGTACGTAGTGCCTTTGCAGATGCCGTGTTGCAAGCGAGAATAACAAGGGGGCAACCGATGGAAAACAAATAGCTCACCGCCTGGAGCGAATAGCGATATATGCTATCAAAACTGCGATTTCCATAAGGTGCTCTGGCATTATCGCCTAAATACACAAAATCGTAATTAGGCAAAGCCTTTGCCAACTCTTTGAGAATGGTTAAACCGCCAAAACCGGAATCAAAAACACCTAACATTTCTTAAAAGTTAGTAAAGTTTTATCCACATAAATGTCATATTTAGAAATTTATTCATCTGCTTCCGTTGCTCCCTGTGCCACTGAAAAATTTTCTATATTTCATTCCACATAAATAAAATTCAGAGAGCCCAGAGAATAGTATGAACGAAAAAATGCCAAATTCAGGCAATAAAGCAGCGCCAAACTCGGCTGAGTCTTGGTTTGAATTCATAAAAACAGATTTTTGGCCCCGTCACGGAACAAAAGTCATAATTGCCCTTGTGCTTGCGGCTATGGCTATTTTTGCCGTTGTCCAGCATTTAGATACTTCCTTTAAAAAAGAATCTGCAATGGCAGAAGAGCTTGGTAAAGGTTTGGATTATATATATATCGGCAAAGGGGATTCTGCGCTTGTGGCTTTTGAAAGTGCAATGCAAAGCGGAGCCTTTAGAGGGCTCTCCCTTGCAAAGGCAGCACTTTTGAGCGGCAACATTTACCTGCAAAACAGCAGGCTAGACAGTGCCGAAATTCTCTACAAGCAAGCCATATCCAATGCCTCCGGCGTTGAAATAATAGCCTCTGCTGCGGAGCACGGGCTTGCGGTGGTGGCTATGGAAAGGCAAAACTACCCAGAAGCAATCTCGCTTTTGAACGGATTTGTGAATAAATACGGCAAACGCACCGGCGATTTAGCAAAGAGATACGCAAAAACCGAGCCAGTGGATATGGTTCCAACCGTGCCAGATGCTCTGTGGAAATTAACCCTTTGCTATATGGAAACAAATGATGTTGATAAGGCAAAGCAAACTGCCCAAAAACTTTTGAAAATTTATGGGGATTCACCAAAAGCCGCAGATGCTTCAAAGCTGCTTGCAACTCTGTAAGGAGAAATAAATATGTTAACTTGGATAAGTGAAAATGCCAAATGGGTGATATATATATCCATAGCGGGAATAGCCGCTGGTTTGTTGTTTATGGATATGTCTGCTTTGCAAATAGACAAAAGACCTCCTGTGGGTACTGTTAACGGCGAAAAACTTTCAAACGATTTATTCGATATTCGTTTGCGCCAAATACAGAGCCAGCAGTCTGGGCTTTCTAATGAACAGGCTTTTCAGCTCAGGGAAGATTTGTTCAAATCTTTTGTCCAGCAGCATTTAATGTATAAACTGATTTCCAACGCAAAAATAAAGGCATCTGTATATGAAATGTCCAGGGACCTGCGCAACGATCCGCCGCAAGGCATAGACAGGGAACCTTCTTTTCAAACAAATGGCGTTTTTGATCTTGAAAAGTACGAGGCTTGGCTATCTAATCCGGAAACCTATAATATTCCCTTTATGGTGGAATACGAGAATATGCTTAAAACGGCAAAAATCCCAGAAAAGCAACTCCGCGTTTTTATTGGCGCAGGTGTGCATCCATCCAGTTTGGAAGCTAAATATAATGTATTGAACAGAGAGACAAAGTTTGAGCTTTTGAACGTACAGGGCAAACCGAGTTCCTTTGAAGAAGTTTCTGTTTCGCAAAGCTCAATAGATTCTCTTTTCAAAGCCGAGGCAGACAGTTTTTTTGTTGCAGAAGATTTAGCTAAAGTAAATTATGTTGCAATTCCCATTGCTCCCAGCGAAAAGGATGTGGAAAGCACTTATGAATATGCTAAAATGCTGCTTTCCCAAATAAAAGAGGGAGCAGATTTTGCAGAAATTGCTCGCAATAGTTCCGAGGACCCTGGTTCTGCTTCACAAGGTGGCGAGCTTGGCGATTACACTCCGCACGGAAGATGGGTATCAGAATTTGACAATGTTGCATTTGCCTTGGATTCAGGAGAAATAAGCGAGCCTGTGCGCTCCCAGTTTGGCTACCATATAATTCAAAGTCTTGGAAAAAGAATTGAAAACGAAGAAGAGCAAGTGAAGGCGAGGCATATACTCCTTGTTGTTTCTGCAACATCGGAAACCATAGACAGCCTTGAGGCAATTTTAAACGAAATAAAAACGGCTGTGGACAATGGCAAAAGTTTTGAAGAAGCCGCAAAAGCCAAAAACCTAACACCGCAGAACTCCAACTGGTTCAAAAGAGGCGGCGAAGTATCGGAACTTGGGCATATATCTGGATTGTCTTCTTATGCGTTCTTTAATCCATTGCGCCCAAAAGATGATTCTAAAACATCTGAGGTTTTGCAAAACCCAAAATGGGTGGCTCTGTTTGAAAAATCTGGCAATTTAGCTGCCGGTTCAAGAAGCGAAGAATTTGCAAGAGAAAAAATTGAGCAAAGTTTAAAATCAAAAGCCAAGATAGCATCTATTGCAAGCTATCTTAAAGAAAATATTAGCAAACTTTTTGAAATTGCCGTTTTGGATTCTGAATCAACATCTATTTTGGAAAAAGCGACAATAGATTCAGTAACTGTTTCTTTTGAAGGCTATTTGCCAGGCTTAGGCTACGCTAATCCCGAACTTTACAATGCACTTTCAAAGTCAAAAGAAGGCGAATGGAGTGGCCCTTTCACAAGTGGACATAACGCAGTGCTTATAAAGGTTCTCAAAAAGAATGAACCGAGCAAAGAAGTTGTGGATAAGGCAATAGAAGACGAACTTTCTATGAATTGGCAATTCGGCTCTTTTAGCATATTTGGCGAATTTATGCACAATCTGGAATCTGGAGCAAATGTTGTGAATAATCTGGATTTGTATTATAGGGAATAGGTTTACTCGGTAAAGGTGGTATTTTTTGGGCTAGCCCTTCGCATACTCCACCGCCAATTTATTCAACTCCGCAACTGAAAAATTCTCATAATGCTTTCTTTGCCATTCGGTATAATCAAACGGCTCTCTAATAATATGGGCAATGAAAATCTCCGTTTCAATTACCCCCTAGCTTATCAACAAGGCAAGCCATACCGTCATTCAAAATCGCAGCCGTATTATACATTTGAAACCTCACTTATCCCTAATTTACCCTCTTTTATCAGCTTTTGTATATGCAACTTCGCCTGTGTTTCCAAATAAACTGCAATTTGCTTTTGGTCATCAAAAGGGCGATAATAACAACAATTGTCTAGGTAAATCCTCTTTTCTACTTTACCCCCTATGAAATTCCGCGACCTAACCAAATCACAAACATTCCCCCAAATAGAGGAAAAAATCCTCTCCCTTTGGGACGCAGACGGCAGCTTTGCCAAATGCCTGCAAAAAGAGGGCAAGCCGTTTTCGTTTTATGACGGACCGCCGTTTGCTACGGGGCTGCCGCATTACGGGCATCTGCTCGCTGGCACTATCAAAGACATCGTGCCGCGCTACTGGACTATGAAAGGGTGCAAATATATTATGTAGGGGAAAGCCTTCCCCTACATAATATATTTGGTGGCAAAAAGATTTTCTATATTACTTTTACCTTAGCAAGGTAACCTTGTGAAAATCAAGGGCAGTCCCGCTACTGTTAAAGTCAGAAAACTTGCTTGGGGGCAAAGCTCCATAAGGCGTTTTGCAACAATGTTCCGAGGTAGAATGTGATACCACAAAAACTGGATTTGCGTTTTGGCGTAATTGCCACAATAATTCTCTTGGCGGCACTCAGCCGTCTTATCCCGCACCCTCATAACTTTTCGCCTATAGGCGGAATGGCTCTTTTTGGAGCGGCTTATTTCACCAAGCGACAATGGGCATTCATTGTGCCCCTAGTATCTATGTGGATAAGTGACCTTGCTCTGAACAATATAGTATATAGAGCGTATTTTGACCATTTTGTTTGGTTTTACAGTGGCTCTCTGTTCACTTACTGTGCTTTTGCCTTAATTGTATTGCTCGGAATATTTGCTTTGAAAAAAGTACATATCTACAACCTAGCACTTTCAGCTCTAGGAGCTTCGGTAATATTTTTTATAGTGTCTAACTTTGGCGTATGGTTTTCTGGAATTATGTACCCAAAAGATTTGAGTGGGCTTGTGGCTTGCTACGTTGCAGGAATACCATTTTTCCAAAATACCGTTCTCGGAGACCTGTTCTACAGTACGGTGCTGTTCGGGGCTTTTGAGTTAAGCCTTAGAAAAATACCAAGGCTTGCTCTTAACCATTGACGGCAAATGAACTATACACTCAGCTATTCTTGTGTTAAAATAGTCGTAAATGAATTGATGCATAGCTACCACGATGCAGAAAAATTTATTGGCTATTGCAAGGAATGTGACAGGTACAATGCTTGCTGGGCTTGCCCGCCATTTGATTTCAATGCAGACGAGTATTTAGCACCATATAAAATAGCTTATATCATAGGCACGAAAATCGTTTTGGATAGAGAAACCATAAATAAAAATCAAGGATTTGACGAATGCAAGAACATATCATATAAAATTATGAAAGACACTCGCAAAAGCATAGACGGAAACCTTTTGGAATTGGAAAAACAATACTTCCCAAGCAAGGCTTTTTTCGCTGGCTCCTGCCAAATATGCAAAGAAGGGAAATGTATGCGAGCTACTGGAAAACCTTGCATTTCTCCCGAAAGAGTGCGACCCTCGCTGGAATCTTTGGGATTTGATGTTAGCTTGATTTCTGCTGAACTGCTTAACATTGAAATGAAATGGAGCAAAAACGGCATTTTACCTGAATATTTTACGCTTGTAAGCGGATTTTTTTCCGTTGATGAAATTTTATCAACGCATCAGCTATTACTAGGTGGTAATAGCAAAATGAAAATCAAGGGCAGTCCCGCTACCGTGACGGTTTAAAACCGAAGTCGGAAAACTTGCTTGGGTGTATAATATCATAAGATATTGTACAACAATGTTCCGAGGTAGAACTATGACCCAAAGAACCACTTTGGCTGCGTTTAGGCGCTCCATTCACGCATTTGCCCTTTCACTTGCTCTTTTTGCCTGCTCAAATGATGCAAATAATGGCAATAACGAAAAAATAGACCTGCCAATTTCTGGTACAGGAGCCTCTAGCATTAAAGCAAGCGGTGATACTTTGCTAATCACTTTACAAAGGCTGGAAAACTGGTCGGCAACAAAACCTGGGCTTTTGGTTCGCATAAAAGCGAGCACAAAAACCGTTATAGATACAATACAGTTGAATTTCTATAATCCTAGTTCAAGCGTTTTGAGCAACGGAAAGCTATATGCCTCTTTACAGGGAGCTTATAACGAGGATTATTCTATTGATGTAACAAAATCGGGAATAGCTGTTGTGACTTTGGCAACTGGAATTTCTGAAGTTCTGGCAACAGGCACACAGCTTGGAGGCGGGGCTGGTGATATTGCATTGGACGAAGCGAGCAAAATTCTATATGCAAAAAGCATAGGAAATGCCTTGCCAAATATACTCAATGCCTTTGAGCTTGTTTTTGACAAAGAAGGAAAAAAACTTTTTGTTGGCGACAGAGATTTAACTAAACCAGGTCTTAAAGTCTATGACCCAGTTGCAAACACAACTACCGCTATAGGCAACCAAGACCAGCTTCTCCCGCCCTACTCTCTAGCAATAGTCCACTACTAAAAAAATCAAAAAAACGGCAGAAGCACCGCCAACTAAGGAACTCCGATAAGGTAAAGGCGGTGACTTCTCGCCAAAAAACTCTAAAGCACAGGAAAATTTCAATTTTCCTCAAACTCCGTTCCCCTGCTCGTGTGCCAAATGCCCAATATGTCAATATTATTTTCATTTTCCCTATAATAGATATTATACCGAAACTTACCTAGCTTTATCTTTCTTCTTCCATTTTCGCACATCGTTCCTATGCCAGGGAACTTTTCTAATATGCCTATAATTTCATAAAACTGGTTATTCATTATTCGGGCTTGCTTTAATGACTGTTTCGCCAAATATGCTAGCGCGTTGTTCAGCATAATTTCGCATTTCAAAGACGGTATAGCAGGCTTTATTTTTATTTCGTCATCATTTAAGGTAATAGTCATTATTCAGTCTTTCCGTTGTTCTTTTTTTCATTTCCTCTATCGTTGTCGTTTCTCCCCTCTTAAATTGTTCCTCGCTTTCTTTCAACGCAGCTTCCATTGCCATTTCATCAAGCATATCTAATATGTCATTGGCTCTTTCTCCCAAGCCTATGTTCCCTATGCTTTCCATAGCAGCTTTTATTTTTGGCTCTATTGTCGCTGTTTCTATTGCCATCGTTGCCATACATTTACCTCATTTGATAATGTAGAAAAATTAGATTCGGTTATCGGTTTCATTTTTGACGGGCATACCATTGAGCCATTGCTTGCGCAGATGCAAGCCAATGGGATAGCTCTTCCCGGCGAGCTTGCCCGCAGAGCAGCCATAGAACCGATACTGGGGCACTTGAAAAGCGATTTCCGCATGGCGCAGAACTATCTGGGCGGAGTGGCGGGCGTTGAAATAAATGCGTTTATGTCTGCCTGCGCTTGGAACTTGAAGAAAATGATGGAAGTCCTCAAGAAGAAATTCTTGCTCTTTATTTTTCAAACCATTTTCCCGAAAAATTTATTACGTCTCGCCGCGTAATGTGGGGTTGATAAGGAACGACTAGGTAGCTGAAGCTACCCCTCATAAGTTTTCAATATATCCTCTGCTATTGCTCTTTTTGAAGCGCGCATATCCATCGCCTGTTTTTCTATGGCTCTGTGAGCCTCTTCTTCGCTTAAATTCAGGTGAGATATAAGTACGCATTTTGCACGGTCTATTATCCTTATATCTTCAATTTTCTGCTTTAATACTCTGTTCTCTTTTTGCATTTCCTGCAATCCTATTTGAGCTTCTATAGCTAATTTCAGTATATGCCAAAAAATTTTCATTGTCATAACATAGAAAATGCAAGTCTTGCCCCATCTGCCGCACTAGTCAAAATTCCACCAGCATAACCAGCCCCTTCCCCAACCGGATAAATGCCGGAAACGGAAATGGATTGGCCACTCTCTTTGCGAACAATTCTAAGCGGCGAAGATGTCCTAGTTTCTGGAGCAAGCAACAAACCATTTTTTATAAAACCAGGCATTTTTTTCTCAAATTCATAAAGAGCCGCTTCTAAACTTGCGCTTATATTCTCTGGCATTAAATCCCATAAAATTCCGTTCTTTTTTGCCAAAAAATCCTCTGCCCTTTGCTTTGGAAGGGAGTAATTTTTCCCGGCCATTTCAAAGGCTTTTTGCTCCAACTCCCTTTGAAAAGCAATCCCGCTTTTCACATCGTTTTTATCCACTTTATATTGAACAATTAAAGCCGAATTTGCATAAGGGCTATTGCGGCGGCTATAACTCATTCCATTAGTTGCAACCCCGCCTTGCTCCGATGCGCAAGGCACAACCAAGCCGCCAGGGCACATGCAAAAACTGTATGCAGTTTTCCCTGTGAGCGTGTAATCTGCGGCTCCTGTTAATTTATAATCCACTCCCCTGCCAAAGCGAGTTTCATTTATAAAACTCTGCGGATGCTCAATGCGCACACCAACTGCAAAAGATTTGCCCTCCAAAGCAATGCTGTGTGCAAAAAGCATATCATAAATATTTCGCGCAGAATGTCCGTTTGCAAGCACAAGCGCTTCGCAGGGTTGCCATTTTTTATTTATGCAAATTGAATTCAGACAATTATCACGCACAGAAATATCTTGCAGAGTACTTTCAAAATAAATTTTCCCACCCAATTCCAAAATTTGCTTTCTCATTTTTTTTATTAAAAACTGCAACTGGTCTGTGCCAATATGAGGCTTAGATAAATATGCTATTTCCTCACTTGCACCCAAATTTATCAAATCGCCAAGAACAGCCTGCGAAAATTCCGTGCGGCTCCTAGTGTTTAACTTTCCATCCGAAAAAGCCCCTGCCCCACCCTCACCGAAAAATATATTTGAATTCTCCAAAAAAATTCCAGATTTTAAAAATCTGCGAATATCTCTAAATCTCTCCTCAACAGGTTTTCCCTGTTCATATAAATTCACCTTGTACCCATTCAACAACAAAGCATAAGCAGCCCACAAACCCGCAGGTCCTGCACCAACAATGGAAACCTCGCTCGGCATGGATTTGTTTTTACTGTATTTTTCAAGCAATGTTTTAGTGCTAAAATTTTGCGGAACTTCGCCCGAATCCTTTTCTAAGCTATAAGTAGCATTGCAAACATAATGCGGATTTCCCTTTCGCCGATAGTCAAGGGCAAGCCGCTCTATATGCACATTGAAAACCTTTTTCCCCAAGATTTTTTCCATCACTTGCGGAATATTGTCCTTTTGCATAAGCGGAACTTCGAATTGGTTCAATTTGTCCATTCAAAATCCTTTTTTTAAGTTCAAAAATACCTCTAGAGTTTAATATAGCAATATAATAAATATTTCAGCAGAAATAAGCAAAAAAGGTAAATCTATTGCATTTTGCCTACAATTATTCAAAAAGCCCATCTATAAATGCTCTATCAAATGGCAGGCATACTTATTTGGCAACTAATTGTTGCCAAATTTTCTTAAACTCTTTACAGCCATGCAAATTTTTTCTATAGTAAATGCTGATTAAGTTCTACCGTTTTATCTAGAAATAAATTATATTAGAGATATGGAAAAAACACTTACATTTTCGGATTTGGAAACGCAAAACAAGAAGAAGCGCACCCGCCGCGAGGAA
>Ga0268262_10002252_pt1 | contig 22601 bp, 22 predicted proteins | sample TergutNc150P3_FD_190354 | JGI IMG/M metagenome (GOLD analysis project Ga0268262, IMG submission 190354) | Nasutitermes corniger P3 segment gut microbial community from laboratory colony in Florida, USA - Nc150 P3 (SPAdes) (version 2) | ecosystem: Host-associated > Arthropoda: Insects >...
GAATTGCTGTATGCCCTTATGAGGGATGGGACGAGCTACGAAGTGAGGAAATTTAAACTGGGAAGCGAAGAGGGGAAAAAGCTGGCCCTGGAAGCGGTGAGCGCATAGCAGGGCCGGGAGCGGCCAAGGGGAGAAAGAATTTTGAAAAAAATTCGGAACTTCCCTTGACAAAAAACATAGGAGTACACGGAGTTTCACGGAGGAAGTCTGGATTTTCATATCAAAACTCCGTGTTACTACCTTCGGTTCTTAGCTGTGTACTCTGTGGTTAATTCTTACTTATTGGACACTTCCGGTTTTTGGTTTGTCAAAAGAAGTATTTTTATATAAGATCGCTAAAGATGACAGAAATTAAGCGAAAAACACCCGTTAAACCCTTGGATGTGACGATATTTCTCCTTGCACTCTGTTTGACAGGGTTTACGTTTTTTTCGATTTATTTAAAACCGCATAATAACCTACAGGTACTGATAGAAGGACAAAATCAGAAATGGGTCTTCCCCCTGGACGCCGAGGAAACTGTAAATGTGCAGGGGCCGTTGGGAACTACTGTGGTACGGATATATGGAAGCCGGGCTTGGGTGGAATCATCCCCCTGCGATAATAAAATTTGCGTGGGTGCGGGCCATCTGAACAATAACGGGGAATTTGCCGCCTGCCTTCCAAATAACGTTTTGGTAGTGATAGAAGGAAACGATGTCCCGGGAAAAATTGACGGCGTTAGCCGGTAGCCTGCATAACAGGGAAACCAGAAAAACTCTGGCCCTCCTGGGAGCGTTTTGTCTTTTTCTTTCTACAATAGAGTATATGATACCCAAGCCAATGCCGTTTATGCGTATCGGTATCGCGAATCTGCCGCTAATGCTGGCCCTGGATATTTTTCCGTTCCATGTTTTTTTGCTCCTGGTGGCCATTAAGGTGCTGGGACAGGCCTTGATCACGGGAACCTTGTTTTCATATATCTTTCTTTTTTCCCTTGCGGGGACCTTTTTATCCGCGGTATCCATGTACATGCTTCGCCGACTTCTGGGATCGGGACGAATCAGCTTTATAGGAATCGGTACAACGGGGGCGATGGTTTCAAATGCTGCACAGTTGGCGCTTGCCCGTGTTTTTATCTTCGGGAACAGCGTGCGGTACATTGCCCCGCCTTTTTTGGCGGTAGGACTTGTTACCGGAACAGTGCTGGGGTTTTTTTGCGAAACGTTTAGCCGCCGCTCACAGTGGTACGCCGCGCGCAAAATAAGGTGAGTTTGCGTGAAACAATTTGAACAATTCCGCACCAGCAGGCGGCAAGTTTACGAAGAGCTCTTCAGCGCGAGGGCGTTATGTATCGCGGGGTTTTTTATTATGCCTGCCCTGCTTTTTAATCCCAATACACTGTTCAGGGTCTTTCAATTTATTTTTTTCTGGTTCCTGGCATGGCTTTCGGGGAAGAAGAACAATCCTCTTTTTACCTTCCTGGTTATTCTGGGCATTGTGATTTTTAACCTTATAATACCCTATGGACAGGTACTGTTTTCCATTGGCATTTTCAAAATCACCTCCGGCGCGTTTATAACAGGCATTCAAAGGGCGGTAACCCTGGAGGGACTTGTCATGCTGTCGCGTTTTACCATCCGGCAGGATCTTAAAATACCCGGTCTCTTTGGGGAACTCATAGGCGAATCATTTCGCATCTTTGCCGTCATAATGGAAACGGGGCAACGCATTACCCGGAAAAACCTAATCGCCGATATTGACCGACTTATGCTTGAATTAAGTAGTGATACTGCCGACGCTTCCCAACCTGCCGTGGTTCTCGCACATGGTACAAAGCCTGCGGGATTTGTTATTCTCGCGGTTGTTGTGATCCTGTCCTGGCTCCCTTACTTGGCGTTTGCGGCGGCGTAATCCTCAAGAATAAGGTTAAGGGCCTGAGACATGGATTTAACAGTGTCTTCAGGCGATTTCTTTTCAGTAAGCATCGCCGAGATTTGATTAATGATCTCCATGTAGAAGCTTCGGGAAGGCCCTACAACAATGCCCATCATATCGGCAGAGGTGTCGGCGAGCTGCCTTGCGCCTGTTGCCGCCTGGGGATGGGCAGCGATGTAATCGGCGTAGGTCTTCTCCCGGAAGGAATTGTTGTTCACCGGCATATAGCCCGTGGCCGCGGCGAACCTTGCCTGAATGCCGGATGAGCACATGAACTTTACAAACTCCCATGCGGCTGTTATTTTTGCTTTGTCCCCCCTGTCAAACATGAATAAGGCGGAACCGGACACGGTGGCACCGTACCGCGCTGTCTGGCTTACTCGCGGGTAGTAGGCACAGCCCAATTCAAAACGCCCGCCAACCTGCGCGAGAAGCGCTGCCAGTTGAGAAGTGGAAGCGGTCATGAAACAGATTTGCTGGGTAAGAAAAAGATTGCTGATCCCGTCCGAGACGTTGAGAAGCGCCCCGGCATCGTACATTGCCTTCCAGGCCCTGAGGAAAGTTAAAAGGGTTCCATCGGTATCGCACACTAGTTTTGTGGCGTCCCCATCCCGCCCATTGCGGTTATCAACAATATACGAGGACTCTCCGCTTTTGCCTGGAATCTGACCGATCCAGTTGGCAAGGTAAGGCGAATTCGGTATCTGGGCAAAGGCCGTGATTTTCTGACCGTTCGCGTTTACCGGAGGCAGTTTATGCGACACTTCGACAATCTCCTCAAAGCTGGAGGGAGGCGTTGAAATCCCGGTGGCGTCCAGTAAACTTTTGTTGTAGTACATGACCGTGGTGGAAGCGGAAACCGGAAGCCCCAGCTGGCGGCCGCCGTAGTTCCAGGCTTTAAGCGGCGCTTCCATGATCTGAGCGAGATCGTAAGAAGTATCTATTAGAAGGGCGTCATCAATCGTAAAGGCGTATTCGGTGTTCAGGTAGTCTACAATGCCGGTAGCGTCAATCTGCATTACGTCCGGCATAACATCGATCTGTTTTGCCATTATGAGTGGACGCAGTTTTGCGGTGGCATCGGCGTATTGTCCCTGGAATACCGCTTCCACGGTAATCTGTTTTTCCGCGCCGGGGCCTTCGTTAAACTCTTTGACAAAGGTCTCAAAAACAAGGCCTGCCTCGTCGGCCATGGAATGCCAGAAGCTGATCGTTACCGGCCCTGACGTTTCCGCGACAGAAGGCCCTCTTTTAGCGGAGCAGGCACATAAAAACATTCCCAAGACAAGCGGAAAAACCCCTTTTTGAAAAACGCACAGAAACTTTTTCTTCTTCATTTTTGCTCCTATACTATTATTCTGTACCATTTAATTCTTTGCATCTCTTCCATTAACAATCCATTAAGAATACATTAATAAATCTTAATAATTTTAACCATATTACTAGCCTACCAAAGCTCCGATTTCAATACCTTTCGAAACAGCTATTCGTAAAAGGCTGAAAAGTAATAGAGAAGGAATCAGAAGCAGCGTAACAGCCGCCAATACCACACCGTAGTTGGTGTCCAACGGGTTAGTCAACATTGATATTCCTATTTGAACCGTGCGCATTTCTATACGGTTCGTTACAAGAAGCGGCCAGAGGTAAGCGTTCCAGAAAGTTATGAAAGACTGCACCAGAAGGGTCAGAATGACCGGGCTTGAAAGAGGGGCAATCACAAACGCGAGGTAGCGCAGATCCCCGCAGCCATCCATGAACGCGGCGTCGCGGAAAGCCTGCGGAATGGTTTTGAAATTCTGCCTAAGCATAAACATCTGGGAAGCCCCGACAAGTGAAGTAATACAGATGCCCAGATAATTATCCAGCAAATTGAGGCGGGCAATCGTTATGAAATTGGTTACGACGAGGGTATCAGCCGGAAGCATCATGGTGCCAAGGACGATCATAAAAAGTATTTTCTTGCCGCGAAATTGAAAGTAACAAAAAGCATAAGCGGCCAGCGCCGCGAAAAGAATTTTAAAAGTGGAACCCATACAGGAAACAATGAGCGAATTCAGGATGAACCGCATAAAGGGCGACATCCTGAACACGGCGCGAAAATTATCTATATTCAAAAAACTATTCGGCAGCAGCCGTGGCGGAAAAACAGACAGCTCGGAGCGGGGCTTAAAGGCGGTAACGACGCAATAAACCGCCGGAAAAATGATGACAAGTCCGATAAACAGAGCTATCAGCGTAAAAAACGTGTCTTTCGCAATACGGTATTTTTTCCTTTTGTTCATTGATAGTGCACCTTCTTGTGTTCGAAGGAAAAAGCCAGGAGAACCATGCCGAAGGTTAGCGCGAAGGTCACGATGCTGATACAGGAAGCCAGGCTGTAATTGGAAGACTGGTATCCCCAGGTGTACATCATGTAAATAAGAGTTGCCGTGGAATAACCGGGCTGTCCTCCTGTAATGATCATCACCGGGGTGGAAGTCATCATGGCAAGTACCGTGTTGGTACAGATAACGAAGAGAATTGTTGGCGCAGCCAAAGGTATCTGAATGCGGAAAAGATAATGCCTGAAACCGGCGCCGTCAATATCAGCCGCGTCCATGAGAGAAGAGGGTATATTGCGCAACGCCGAAAGAAAGAGAAGAAAATCAAACGGCATACCTATCCAGAGGCAGACCATGACAATTCCAAAAATCGCGGTATGGGGATCCGTAAACCAGCCAATGTTGAGCCCCAGTTTGTAATTGAATATTCCCAATGTCGGTTCAAGGAGCAGCTTAAAAATCTGTGAAGCTGCGGGCATGGAAACCGCCATTGGCAACATAAACATGGTTTCGTAGAGCATCCCGAACCTGCGCTTCCTTGCGGCAAGGACGGCAAGGGAAAAAGAAAAAAGCAGGTTCAGGACTACGAAGACAATAGTCAGGGTCAGGGTGTTCTTTAAAACCGTGATAAAAACAGGATCGCCAAAGAGTCGGCGAAAATTCCTTAAGCCGACGAAGCCGGTAATTTCACCCCGGAAATTCACCCGCGAGAAAGCGTAGAAAAAAGTACGGGCAAACGGAAAATACACAAATCCAAAGGCAAAAAATAAAATGGGAAACAGGAAAAGGTAGGGTTTTATTTTGTTTTTAATTAATTTCCCGCCGGAAACAGCCGAAAGGTTGGACATCATTGATGCCATTATATTTGTAGTTATCGAAAAGACTGTCAAGATTGTCAATCCGGAACGCCCGTTTTTCGCTAGTTTAATATATATTATAATTATAGTCATCTTTCGTACCGCAGGTACGGCAGGGTATGTTGATTAATTGGGAAATGCAGGGTAGCTTTAGTATATGGGGGTTTCACTATGTTGGGACTGAACCAGGAAGAAATAGATCTTGTTGCAAAAGTTGAAATTTTCCTTGATTCAAACTTCCCTGAAGAAAGCGCCCTGGTAAAGAACAGATTTGAATGTCTTAACGCTCTTGGAGCGGCAATCTCCAGATACCCGTCGGTACGGGAAAGCCAGACACTGCGCGGAATACAAAGAAACGAAGCGCAGTTGCTGAACGCTCTCTGTTCGTTTGCCTCTCCCGCGCATCTGCTCCACATTCCTACCAGGGTAGTGGCCGCAAGGGGTTATTTGGTCGCAAAGTACCAGTTTTTTTCCCTTTTGCAAATAATGGTCGGGGATCAGAAGGAATTCATTCCTCTCCTTCGCAAGGTTATTCTGACGATAATCCACACCCTTATGGCCGAAGAAGTCTACTTTTCCTGCCTTGACGATTCCGGGTTTTCCCAGGAAATAAAGCTTAATCTGGCGAATGATCTTATTAAACTTTGGGACAGCGGCACGGATCCCCGTGCGGTCAGGCACTTGCCGGCCCTTGATGCCCTTTGGACTGCCCGCGATTCTTCTCCCCCCGCTTTCGGAACAATGAACGCCACAAGCGAGCTTCTCAGGATTTCCATAGATATGGGAGAAGACTGGCAGGATTTCTTAATCGCGAATGTTTCAATTAACGAAACCCGTTGGGCTCTTGAGGAGTTTCTTTTCGGTCTCTCTTACGAAGAAATAAATTCGGTTCGCTCCAGGCTAATAAAATTCGGCATTAATGCCGTCTGCCATGACGAGATTCCTTCCTTTCTTGGAAGCCGTCCCGCTTACGGAATAATAAACAGCTCCGATTACCGCGCAATGTATGATTTTTATGTTGACCGCCGGGATGCCGCCCGCCTGCGCCAAAAGCTTTCTATTCCCGGCCCTGGCAGATCTCTTGAAGAAATATACATTAAGTATCGCATTGCCCTGGAATAAAGGGTAATAATACCGCAGGGCAGAGCCCTGCACCCGGCGCCTACGGCGCCTTTCCGTGGCAGAGCCGCGGGGTATTAAACCCTTTTTTGTTCCTCCTCGCTCGGTCATGCGAAAGCAAGCTTTCGCGCGACCCTCGCTCGTCGTCCAATAAAATCTTAAAAAAATCCAGTAAATATTATTGGTTCACGTATTGCTGGGTTTCGTTGTACACATATTCAAGTTTGATTCCCGCAAGCTGAAACATGGCCTCCGAATCATCCGCATCGTGGTAACGTCTCTGGCACACTACCCTTTTTATTCCGCAGTTAATGATAAGCATGGCGCAGGTTCTGCACGGCGTCATTCTGCAATACAAGGTGGCTCCCTCAATTGGAATGCCGCACTTTGCCGCCTGGCATATCGCGTTTTGTTCGGCATGAACAGTTCTTACACAGTGGGTTGTTACCGAGCCGTCTTCATGAAGCATTTTTTTGAACTGGTGGCCCGCTTCATCGCAGTGAGGAAGCCCTGCCGGAGCCCCAACGTAGCCTGTAACAAGCAGTTGATTGCCCTTTGCGATTACACAGCCGGATCGACCCCTATCGCAGGTTGCCCGTTTGGATATGGCTTCGCATACCTCCATGAAGTATTCATCCCAGGTAGGTCTTTTATATTTTGTTTCAGGCATTTTATTCCTCGCCTTGTTTCTTATGTACTAAACGGCTAAATTATGCTCATGTTTTCCTGTTTGCTCAATGGGTGTTTTCCATGAAAAAATCTTCTTTTCTTACCGTATGCATGAATCCGACCCTGCAAAAAACTTTGGTCTTCCCCAGCCTTGTTCCTGATTCGGTGAACCGTACCGGGGAATACCGGCTGGATGCTTCCGGGAAAGGAGTGAATGTCTGCCGCGTTCTTACCCAGCTTGGGAAGGAAGCCTGCCACCTTACCCAGCTCGGTGGAACCTTGCGCCCCCTCTTTCTGGAACTCTGCGAAAGGGACAGCCTTAGGGTTGAATGGGTGGAAAGCTCCAGTCCCATACGTTTTTGCTACACACTTATAGACAAAGAGCAAAAGACCGTTACCGAGCTGGTGGAGGAATCGGAAAAAGTTGGGACACATACCGAGGAACAGCTCTTTGAAGTATTTTCTAAGCTGATACCCGGTTATTCCGTGCTTATCATTTCCGGCACAAAAGCAAAAGGATTTTCTGACAACCTGATTCCGGAAATGGTGCATACGGCCCGAGTGCAAGGGAGCCGGGTCATCCTTGATGTCAGGGGACAAGACCTTCTCAAAAGCCTTCCATTTGTGCCGGACGTGGTAAAGCCCAATCTTTTCGAATTTGTTTCTACTTTTACGCCGGAGCTGGTTTCAGAAAAAAACATCAGCGCCGTTAAAAAAAAGGTGGGGAAGGTCTGGGCGGAACTTTATGAAAAAAACCCCTGCACTCTGGTACTGACGCGGGGAGCCGAACCTTTATGGTACGCCGAAAACGGGGAGCTTGCTGAGTATGCTTTTGAAAGCGTTGAACCCCTTAACACCACCGGTTCAGGCGATGCCTTTAGCGCCGGACTTGCCGCCGCCCTGGAAGAAGGCGCAAACCTGGTTGACGCCGTGGCTGAAGGCGTCCGTTGCGGGGCTCTTAACGCCGCCTTATTGAAGCCCGGCGTTATCCGCCAGGAGCCTTAGGGCTCCCAGCAAGCTCCTTTAGCATTTCCGAATAATACCGACTTTCTATCGCGTCTTCTTCAATGCCAAGTTCTGAAAGAAATTCCATTAGCTGTCTTTTCTTTTCTTTTATCGTTGTTTCTTTCGTAGTATCCCCTTCTATATCGTCCAGAACAATTTCTATTTCCAAAAACCAGCCAAGTTTCTCTACTTCCAAAAGTTCCGCGTTAATCACGTCTCTTGAAAATGCCCAGCCTTTTTTATGTTTGGAAAAGCCGGGCTCAAGGCCTAACATTTTAAGAAACTCTGAGACAATTGCCGGGCGGTATTGCGCAGAGTATACTTCAAACTCTTTCTCGTCGTTTACTTCAATGCCGTCCCTTACTTCTTTTGTTTTATAGGTAACGTATATCGCTTTATTTACAGTCCCGTCAGGAAAGGTTTTGCTTTCGCCGCGAAGCCTGACGCCTGAGCGGGGGATATTCGAAGGGTTAGACGGACTCGACGGGAAATAATAAATGTCTTCCTTTTCAAAGGCGCACAGGTATTCCGTTTTCTCAAAAAGAAAGCGTTTTAATGCCTCGCTGTCTTTTACATGGGCTTTTAATTCAATTTCAACAGCCAAAGTAATATTAAAATATCACAAAAATACTAATTTGTCTTGTAAAGTATTGTATAATGTTCTTGAACGTATTCAAGGCTAGGAGTAAGCTATTATCTATGTATCGTGTCAGGGTAGAAGAAGAGTTTTCGGCGGCCCACTTTTTAAGCCATTACAAGGGAAAATGCGAAAAGCTTCACGGCCACAATTACCTTGTTCGCCTTTGGCTTGGCGGAGATAAGCTTGACGGGGGGGGGATGCTTTTTGATTTTTCATTGTTGAAAAAAATGCTGAGGGATGTTCTGGCCCTTTTGGATCATTCAAATTTAAACGATATGGAAATATTTTGCGGAGATCCCAGCGCAGAGCGCATCGCAAAATTTATTTTTGAGGAAATTCAAAAAAAAATGCCGGAGCGTGAAAAAGAACTCTTATGGGCGGTGGACGTTTTTGAAAACTCCAGAAGCATGGCAAGGTACTCTCTACAATGAAACTTTTGCTCCATACCTGCTGCGCCCCATGTTCAATCCAGTGCGTTGAATCCTTGGCCGCAGAGGAAATAAATCCGTATTTGTTTTGGTACAACCCAAACATCCACCCTTTTACCGAATACCGTTCCAGACGGGATACGCTCAGTTCTTTTGCGCTTGAAAAGATGCTTCAGTTATTTACCGATGACGAATACGGACTTCGCTCCTTCATAAAAAATGTCACATTATTTGAATCTCAATCGGAGGAATCTGAATCCGGCGAATCTGAATCAAGCTTTGACCGCTGTCTTTTCTGCTACCGCATACGGCTTGAAAGAACCGCGCGATTGGCCGCGGAAAGGTCGTTTGACGCTTTTTCCACTACTCTCCTAATAAGCCCTTATCAAAACCATTCCGCCATAAAAGAAATCGGAGAGCAGGTAGCAAAGGATTTTTCGGTGGATTTTCTTTACCGAGATTTCCGTCCGCGCTTCCATGAGGGGCAAAAGCAGGCCAGAAACGCCGGATACTATATGCAAAAATACTGCGGCTGCATTTATAGCGAAGAAGAAAGGTATATGCAATGACGGACGCGCATTGTCATCCCTGTGATCTTCTGGATTATGAAAAATGGGCGGAAGAAGAACGCCGTAAAACAGCAACCGCCGCCGCCGCCAGCGCGTGGAACAGGGAACAGTTCGAGTACCACGAAGGGCTTGCAAAAAAGGCCAGGGAAGACAAAGCGCCGCCTTTATTCTGCTGTTTTGCCCTTCATCCCCAGCTTTCAGGCGAAAAAGAATATTCTATTTCCAGAGGCCTCGAGCTTCTTTTTTCGCTTGCGGTAGAATCCAGACTCGACGCTGTGGGAGAAACAGGCTTTGATTTATACGATGAAAAATTCAAGACCGCTGAAAACATTCAGGATGAAATGTTCATAAGCCACCTGGAGACAGCGTTGCATTGGAACCTGCCGATGATTCTCCATTTAAGAAGGTCAATGCACAAAATTTTTCCGTTTGCACAGCAAATAAAAAAACTGCCGGCGGTTGTTTTTCATTCATGGCCCGGAACCAGAGACGAGGCGAAAACAATGTTAAAAAAGGGCATTAACGCTTATTTCTCGTTTGGGACGGCGGTGCTAAAAAACCACAGGGAGGCGATGGCATCGGCAGGCATTCTTCCGGCGGACAGGCTGCTTTTGGAAACCGACGCCCCCTACCAGCCGCTGGTGGGAAAAGAATTTTCCACCTGGCGGGACTTGAGCCAGATTTGCTCATGTATTGCGGATTTGAGAAAAGAAACAGGCAACTATTGCGCAAGCCCGGAAGAAGTAGAAGCTCAAACGACAACAAATTTTTTCCGAGTCTTTGAACGCTAATGGGCGGCGCGGCGGAGGCGGTCGTTGATTGCTTCTCCAAGGCCGCTGGCCGGAGCTTCTTCCGCCCTGATAAAATCAAGCCCAAGGCTGTCCAATTCATGAAGGCAGTCAAAAAAATTGGCCGCAGCCTCGGTCACATTGCCGGTTTCGGACAAAACCCTGGTCCTATCGGTTAATATGCCCTCGATTTTCGGACGGGAAAAATAAAGCCGCCCTTCACCTGGGGCAAATGGCATCGCGTCCATTTCTCCCCTATTGCATATGACAAGCGGAGTGCGGGGGGCGTAATGGCTTTTCAACTGCCCCGGCGAAAGCGGGGCCTCGGAAGGCGAATCGTAGGAAATCTCCACAGGGCCGATGAGCGCCTCTATTTTTTCACGCTCTGTCCCTCCCTGCCTCAATATCTTTGGAACATCGCCGGAAAGATCCAGCACTGTGGATTCCATGCCCACTAGAGTTTTGCCGCCGTCAACAATGTAATCCACCTTGTCTCCCAATTGGGCTTTTACGTGCGCCGCCCTGGTGGGCGAAAGGCGGCCAAAAAGATTGGCGCTCGGGGCGGCAACTGCTCCGGTAGAAAGGCGGATAATTTTTTGCGCCACAGGATGTGAAGGGAAGCGTATTGCCGCGGCGGCAAGGGCGGATGTTGCCAGATCGGGAACTTCTCCGCGTTTTGGCAAAATCAGAGTTAGCGGGCCGGGCCAGAGCCGTTCGGAAAGAATGGAAAGCCTTTCAACCCTTGTTTTGTTCAAAGAAGATTCGTCCGCGATTCTCCAAAGAGTCTTCAGCTCGGCTATGTGGATAATCAGAGGATCAAAGCGGGGCCTGTTTTTTACCTCGAATATTCTTGCCAGCGCGGATTGATTAAAAGCATCCGCCCCCAAACCATAGACCGTCTCAGTGGGAAAAGCTACAAGAAGGCCCGCCGCGAGGGCAGCGGATGCTTTTTCAAGATCAGTGTCAGAAGTTGAAAGCATCTCCATGCGTTACAATACAACAGAGAAAAGCAGGGATGCAAGGGTTAACGCTCATGTGTAATTATTTTGTTTCTGCTATAATAAAAAAATGATTCATCACATTCTTTTTGATTTGGACAACACACTGTATTCAATAAACACCGGCGTTGAAGACATTTTTCTTCGCAGGCTAAAGGAGTATACATCATCCTGGCTTGGCCTAACCTGGGAAGAATGTGAACCTATTTGGAGAGCTGGGCTTAAAACTTACGGGACAACCCTTGAGTGGCTTATTGAGGAGAAGGGTTTTACCGCGAAAGACGAGTACTATGCCTATATTCATCCTGAGAACGAGGCCGATTCATTAAAGGCCAATCCTGAACTGCGGAATTTTATTGAAAGCCTTCCATGCCGCTCTTCGATACTGACCAATGCCCCGCTCTTTCATGCGGAAAGGATCATCAAAAAACTTGAATTGGAAGGCGTTTTTCAAAATGTGTTCGCCATTGAGGACAACGGCCTAAAAGGCAAACCACATGCTTCGTTTTTTTACCTGGCGTTGGACTGCCTGGGCTTAAAGCCTGATGAAGCTCTTTTTATTGACGATATTCCGCGCTATGTGGAAGGTTACATTGCTATCGGCGGTAGAGGGTTGCTTTTCGACGAAAGAAACAAATATACCTGGTATACACATGAACGCATTAAAGACCTAAGGGAACTGCACAGATTTCTGGTTTAGTGGCGAAAGGAAAAAGGTTCCTAAAAATCGAGTAGGCGGGTTCCGCTCTTATGGCTGGCAAACAGCATTAAAACAATTCAGGCAGAATATTAAAGGTGTGAACTCTCCTTGTTAATGTCAAAATGGCAGATATTATACTTTTGTTTTATCTTAAAACAGTCATTTAAGTGAACTATTTGATGCCTTGTTATGGGCATCATTATTAATCCAACTATATTTTTTCTTCCCCAAAAATCCAGTAACCATACTGATTTTTGATCGTCCGTTACGCCCCCATCTTGTTTTATTTTTTTAAGCTGTTCCTTTTCCACTTTTCTTTTTACGTCACTAAATTCCATAGCTTTAATTATCTTTTGTGTCGATTTTCCTACTTTAACCCTATAGTTTTTTAATTCCTTTATGTTTATAGCTTTATTAAATGACTCTATTTCAGAATAGGTCATCGCATTTCCGGTATCTTTAATTTTAATATTCAGTTTTGTTTGAATTTCTTTATTAAATACTGTTTCTTTTTTCCCAATTAGTATATTTGAAACAATGTCTTCTATTCGGGTTATATGCCAAATATTCCACAATATGGATGTTTCTTTATTGGAGATTATCTTACAGGTTTCTTCCTTCATATTTTCCCATAAATTATCATAAAATGTTTCGGTAGTTATTTTATATACTTTTTTATCGTGCAATAAACTGTGCATTTCCAGCAATAAATCGATTCCTTTTGCGAATGTTTCCTGATTCGGTAAAAGAGCATTTAGGTCCTTTTGTTTTTCATTCCAGCCTTTTGATACATTAATCACCGACTTCCTCCAAATATTTATTCATCCAAAATGACAGTATTCCTGTATATATTACTATTGAATATACATTTACACGTTCGGCAAGCCCTAAAAGTTCTTTTGGCAATATGTTTAATAACATTACACCTGCTATTAATAAAACAAAAGTACATATTGAGACAATGCCAAGGTATTTATATTTGTCTGTTTTCAGAAAACCTATACTATAAAGTATTATTGCGATTATCGTAAATAACACGACCAATACGGTTACAATTATGTGTATTTTATCCTGTAATGTTCCGGCATAGCCTGCCTCTGAAAGCGGGAATAACGTATAACCAAAAAATGATATTGCGGTCATGAGACAAAAAAAGCATGAACCAACCGAAATTATCTTATTGATTTTTCCTTTGAAATACACAAGAAAACCAACGGAAAATGTTACAGTAAAATTTCCGTAGATAAAAGATAGGGGTGTGGCAATATTTTTGGAAGGAGAGTTTGAAGCAGTTAAATCGCTAATTGCCTGTGTAAATGGGTTATATCCTTCATAAAATATTCTGCCAAAGACAATATGGAGAAAATAAAAAATTACTCCGAAAAGCCCAGACTGGCTTATACATTGCTGGACTTTCCGGTTTTCCGGTATTGACAGCATATTTACCTGATTATAACTCCTAAAGCCAGTAGCGGACACCAAGCAGGCCGGACATTCCAAAATTGGGGCCTACTGTTGAAAAATCGGCAGGAGTATATAAACCGGCTTCAGGAGCAAATTCGAGAACAAAATCAAAATATTTTATTGGAGCAAAATAAATACCAAATGGTACTCTTCCGGCGAACGCGCTTTTTCCGTCATAATGACTATGGGAGAATACTATACCGCCACCTAAAAACCAGCCTAGTTTTTCATTTTTTGGGAAGTTCTTTCCCAAAAAATAGTAATCGCCCGATAACGTAACTGCAAAATACGGCTCGCTTTGCTGGCCGTGTATACCTCCCAAGCTGACATTGATCCCCCAATACAGCGGAAGGACAGGGGTTTTCAACAATATGCCTGGTCCATATCCATAGCCTCCATAAAAACCAGTTCCTATTCCCCAACCGTCATGATCATTGGCAAATAACCCAACTGCCGATAAGGCAACAAAAAAAATAATAAAAGCAAATCTTTTCATATATGCTCCTTGATCCCATATTACAAGCATAAAAATATCAAATATAAGAAATAAAGAATTAACAGTATTGATCATTTTCAGGATATATCGGGGAAATATTCATTATTTTTTGAAGAGAATGAACAATTTTGATCATTTTACTATTTTTTAGTGACAGGAGTATACCATTCTATTTGACAATATGTCCCGTCATAAAGCCTTGTGTCTATCATCACAAAGTAGATTTTATCATTTGATAAAACATATCTTCCGTGTTCATTTTGAGCAAAATTACTAATAACGTTATATAACATAGACACGACATTTTCATTAGTGTCGTAATAATGATGCTGTCCTATATACCGGAATCTGGCGCACATTGAAGTCTCGAAAGTAATGCCGCAAAGACCATACGGTATGTTTTTCAAATTCGCGACCTTTACCGAAGGTATATAATCAAAACATCCTTCTTCATTAATGTTACAGGTTAAGCCGATAAATACATTGGGATTTACAGTTTCTTTTATTTGCTTGCGTTCATTTTCCAGGAATTGCTTCGCCAGCAACGGCTCGGTACACAAATCTTTAAATGATAAACAGTGGCTTTTACCTATAGCATGAAACCGTGGAACAATCACAAAATCGGGTCCAAATAAAACTCCGTTATCCACCCTTTTTTTATCGAAAAGATGAAGCGGCGGCTTGATTTGTATAATTGGCCCTGTTTTGCGCAAGTCGCCGGGGGTTATGCCAAATTCACGTTTGAAAGTCCTGATATACGACTGTTCATATTCAAAGCCGTACTCAATGGCAATATCAACGATGTTGGTATTAGTTTCCAGTATATCGTTTAGGCTTGCCGCTAATTTGCGTGAACGTATATATGAGGCGATGGACTGTTTAAAGGCAAAACTGAATAGTCTGCGAAAATGGCCTTCCGAAAAATTGTATTTTTTGGAAAGTACAGAGGCATTAATATTGTTTTTGATGCCATTTTCAATATCAAGTAATACATTTTCGAGTAAATCATACGGCTTGAGCATCTTAAGCGTCTCTTTACGTTTTATTTTAAAGATATTTCCGCAGTATGCCAACTATATCTTCCAGTACCAGCGGTTTACCGATATGGTTGTCCATTCCCGCAACGAGACACTTTTCAATGTCTTCGCGGAAAACATTGGCAGTCATGGCGATTATGGGCACTTTTTTGACTTCTATGGGAAGGCTTTCCATATTTTCATTTTCAAATTTCCTGATCTGTTTTGTTGCTTCATAGCCGTCCATTTCCGGCATCTGAACATCCATAAAGATCATATCGTATTTACCCGGTTCATCGCAGTACATCTTTACCGCGGCACGTCCGTTTTCCGCACAGTCAATTTTAAGGCGGGTCGGTTCAAGCATTGTCAGTACAATCTCGCGATTAATTTCAATATCTTCTGCCAGAAGTATCCTCCGATCCTCATAAATGTCAGTTTCGGTGAAGACATTGTTCTCTATGGTTTTCAGGCTCTCCAGCCCCAGGTATTCGCTTATACAATCAATAATAGCCGAAGGGAACAACGGCTTGGAAAGGAAGTGATCAATACCTGCCTCCCTGGCTTCGGTTTTCACGCTGCTCCATTCGCCGGACGAGATCATAGTTGTTATTGAGTTATTGCTGCCCAATTCCCTGAGCTTTCCGGCCAGCTCCAGGCCGTCCATACCCGGCATCTTCCAGTCAACAAAATAAATGTCATAGATGCCGTGTTTGGATACCAATTCTAGAGCTTCTTTGCCCGATGCCGCCACATCGCAGTGGAAATTGAATCTTTGGGCAACATCTTCGAAAAAATCACACACCTCGGGCATATCGTCCACTGCAAGCACACGGAGGTTCGACAAGTTCAGCCCTGTAACTGCCGGATACGGATATTCGCCTTTGCCGCGTTCCGTTTTGATCGTAAAAATGAAGGCGGCGCCTTTGCCAAGCTCTGATTCTATTTGTATTTCTCCGTCCATCATTTCAACGATACGTTTTGAAATAACAAGACCCAGCCCCGTTCCCCCGAATTTACGCGTTGTGCCGCTTTCTGCCTGCTGGAATGATTTGAACAAATGGGCCTGCTGTTCGGCGCTGATACCGATACCGGAATCCCGTACCTCAAAGCGCAGGGTAACAGTATTACCCTCCATCTTCACAAAAACGGCGTTAAGCTTTATTGAGCCGCCCTCGGGTGTAAATTTCACCGCGTTGCTCAATAAGTTAGTGATAACCTGGGCAATGCGCTGATCATCGGCGATAAGCGAATTGGGAATATTCCTGTCAATGCGCACCATGAATTTCAATTTTTTTTCATCGGCGCGAAACATTATTACATCGGATACCTTCCGCAGCATTTTCTCAAATTCAAATTCTACCGGGTTTAGCTCAAACTTTCCCGCCTCAATCTTCGACATATCCAGAACATCGTTAATCACTCCCAAAAGATGTGTTGACGCCTCCTGGATTTTACCGAAGGCATAATTCTTGCGGTCGATTTCATCCGATGTTATTCCGATAGTCGTCATGCCGATAATCGCGTTCATGGGCGTACGAATCTCGTGGCTCATGTTGGAAAGGAATTCGCTTTTTGCACGGTTGGCGGCCTGCGCTTCCTCCATTGTGGTTTTTAGTTCACGGGTCATCTTTTCCCGCACTATGGCTCCGGCAATAAGCAGGCTGCCCGATTGCAAAATACTCACATCGGAATCCGAAAAGGTTCTTTCAGAATGGCAGTCGTTAAAGCTTAAAAAACCCCAGAATTCGTTCTGAAAAAATACCGGAATAGCAAGAATGGAAACTACCCCGTGCCATTCAAGCGCCTTCCGTTCATTTTCTGAAAGGGTACGTACCGGGCCGTTCACAGACTCGCCTCTTGGTAATTTATTATCCCATTCGGGGATAGTTTCAATGAGTTTCGTATCCGTCCCCTCACCGACGATTCTTTTGGAGCGGCCGACCTCGTTCATCCACTCGTGCATCACGGCATAATTTTTTTGTTCGTTATATTCAGCAATATGCCAGACATAAATACGGTCAAGGTCGGCGGCTTCCGCCAGAATAGCCATACTGTCATGAAGCGTTTTTTCGAAAGCGGCACCGGACGCGAGTATCGCCGCCGCCTGGTTCACGGCCGCCAGCAGCCTGTCCCGCCTTTGCAGCTCGCGCTCGGTATCCAACACACTGGTTATATCGACAAGATAGCCTACAATGCCGAAACTGCCCCCATAGGGGATACGTTTTAGATCGACACTTAAAGTTTTCAGGCCGCCGAGCAGGTTCAGCTCAGTTTCAAAATGCACTTCGCCTTCCAGAACAGCTGTCATAATCCGTTCATGCATCGGGATGGAAGCCTTGCCGTTGGACTGATAAGGAGGAATAGCCCCGAACATGCTTTGTACTAAATTGTTTTTAAATTCTTCCCTGTTCGCAAAACCCAAATAAATCAATGCCGCCGGATTACAGTCAATGACTTTAAAGTCGCTGTCAAATAAAATATTAATATGCGGATTACTGTTGAGCATGGCGTTTGTCGTGAGCTGTGCAATCTCAAGCTCACGGGCAAAAATCTCCGCTTTTTGTTTTTCGACATGAAAAAAATAACTTTGAAGGCTGATAAAGCTTGCGGAACACAGGCCCGTGAGGGCGAATCCAAGAACGCGATCAATGAGACTGGGGGAGTCCAAATACTTAGCGCCTCCGCTGAGTTGAAAAATAAACTCCGGACGAAGGTAATAAATACAATGAACGGCAATAAGAATAAGAAATTCTATCAGGATATAAATTATGCTTTTCAATCCGTCAAATTCAAAAAGACAGACAACCACGATAGCCAGCAGTAAATAGTATTCGTTAGGACTACCGGCTCCACCGCTGAAAAGGAAAGAAACCGGGAAAAAAATGAAACATACCAGTATTATAATAAGCCTTTTACAAAACGTGTAATTATGGAAACGATTGGAAAGGTACAGCACGAAAAACATCGTTAAAAATACCAGAAAATCAATAATTATTAATGCCAAGGCCATACCTAAAATGATCCGGGTCATAAACACGACTACGCTGCCTACGATGCCAATCGAACAGAATATATTTATCAGACGGGCATCCATGGAAACATCTTCAGCCAGGTAGTACTTCCGGAACAAATTATTGTTTTTGTTTTTCGTGTTCATCAAATATAAATATAATTATTAAGATAATTTTGAATTATATTTTTTTGGTTATTCCTCTCGTTATAATCAATAAAATCGTAAAAAAATCGTTAAAACAAAAAATCTTCTACCGCGTGAAGGACTGAGCCAAAGCTTTCAAAACAGGTTTTCGTTTCGGGCAGGGCGCCAAGAAAAGCCTTGCCGTAGTTCTTGCGTAGCAGCCTGCCGTCCAAAACCACGACAACCCCGTGATCGCTTGAACGCCGCATTAACCGCCCGAAGCCCTGCTTGAATTTCACCACCGCTTCCGGAAGGGAAAGATCCATAAACGCGTTTCCGCCCCGGCTCTCAAGGGCCTCGCTGCGGGCTTCAAAGACAGGGTCGCTTGGGCTTTTAAAAGGCAGGCGGCACAAAATCACAAGGCGCAGGGTATCCCCCGGAGCGTCCACTCCTTCCCAAAAGGAATCGGTGGCAAAAAGGCACGAGCTTTCATCTTTCAAAAAAGAGGCAAGCAGGCGGTTTCTGTCGTCATCGCCCTGCTTAAGCACCCGTATGCCCTGTTTTTCCAGCAAGGGCAGCGCTGTCTCATAGGCACCTCTTAACGCCTGGTAAGACGTAAAAAGAATCAGCGCGGAACCTCCTGAAACTTCCGCCAGCGAAGCAGTCGCGGCATTTACAAAAGCTCCGTAGCCCGCTTCCGTGGGCAGGGGAGCGTCAAGGGGAGAAGCTAAAAGCACGTTTGTTTCATAGGGAAAATCAGAATTGAAAATCCCGCATAAAATTTCGCGTCCGGCCACAAGGCTTAGGCCCGACCTGGATTTCCAGTAATCAAACGAACTGCTGCCGAAACCTCCGGTAGTTAAGGTAGCGGAGACGCAAACCACGGTTTTGTTTGGTTCAAAGAGCGCTTCTTTCAGAGACGGCGCAACGTCCAAGGGCGTTACATTGAATACCGCCCAGGGAGCGTCAGAAAAACGCTTTCCCGCGATCACAGGCTTGCCAGGCTTGGCAAGCAGTGATCCTGGTTCCCCGCCGCGCCGTTCTATCCACATCACGTCATCGGAGTTTTCCTTGTATTCCAAAAATGAAGTGCAAACCGATCCGACCGTATCCAGCCTGCGAAGCGCCGAACGAATTTCCCAGACTACCGGATCGTCTTCGTTTTCTTTCGGTATGCGTTCAAGCAATTCCCTCACAAAGTTTGCAAGGAAATTAATGCTTTTTCTCAGTGAAACAACTTCGGAAGAAAGCCTCGCGCTGATTTCTCTGTCCCTTTGGGGCCTCAGGCGGAAAACCCCTTCGCCGCCGCAAAGCTCTAGCGCAGCTTCGTCCAGGCTGTCCGCCGCGTTGCGGATTTTTTCAAGAGCGTCCGCAATGCGATCTTCAAAATTGTCGTCAACTCCACTTGGCAAAAGGGAGAGCAGGCGAACAAGGAGACCGCCCCGCTGGGCACGGCGTTTGCGGTAAAGCCTCCCCAGGCTGCGGTAAATTCCAAGCCGGCTGAATTCGCTTGAAAAAAATGAAGTCGCGGCATCTTCGGTCGTATGGGCTTCATCGATAATCACCCTTGTGTACGGAGGGAGCACCACCGCCCCCGTGTACCCTGCCCCATCGCGCCTGGCCGCAAGATCCGCGAAAAGCAGGTGGTGGTTTACGACGAGAACCTTTGCGTCCGAAGCTTCGCGCCGCAGGAGCATGACAAAACAGCGTTCCCTTTCGCCGCAGCGCATACCCATGCAGTTATCCGCTTCCGAGCAGACACGCGACCACAGGCCTTCTTCCGGCAAAAAAGCAAGATCCGAACGGCTGCCTGTTCCGGTAGTTTCAGCCCAGCGGGCAATGTCTTCCAGTTGTCCCCTTTCCTCATCGAACAAGGTAGACTCCCTAAGGGCGTCATCCAGACGGCGTCTGCAAAGGTAATTCCCGCGTCCTTTGACAAGAACGGTTTTTATTTTTTTGTTCAGGGCATCGGCGACCATCGGAATATCTTTACGGTAAAGCTGTTCCTGCAACGTAATTGTTGCGGTGGAAATAACTATCCTTTCATCGTTGACTGCCACGTAACTCAGCGCCGGCAAAAGATAGGCAAACGATTTACCCACCCCCGTACCGGCTTCGGCGGCGACCAGCGCGTCGTTATTAAAACCCCTGATGATTAACTGCATTAATTCAAGCTGCGCCTCACGGATTTCATAAGAAGAAAGCCGCCTGCTTATCGCGCCGTCAGGTTCCAAAGCGGCGCTTATAACGGCGGGATTGAGCTTTTGCATTTTCCGTCTCTTAACGGACTCGACAACCACATAGACATTCTCGACAAGGTTGTCAACTATATAGGAGCCCACCCCCGCCTCGGCAGCCCGCGAAGAAATGATCAAATCGTTATCGCTGGGGGTAAGAAACCCTGAAGGATGGTTGTGAATCAGAACGTCCGCAAGGGATTCTGAGGAATCCCCCGCCAACCTATCCTGCAGAGCCAAAACGGAACCCTCGTTTCCTCTGGCGCTGACTTCGATCCGCACAACCAGCTTCGCATCATCAATATACCCCAGTGCAAAAACCTCATTGCCGCCAGAGTCTTCGATTTCCGCTTTGAGAGCGGCTATCGCGTTTTCTGAAAATCTTTTTGATGAGCGCATCCATACCTGCCTTGATTAATACTGCCTAATATTGCTTCAACTATCAATAGAAGCAGGAACTATGCGTACAAGGCTGGAATAAACAAACTACTACGCCTGTTCCATGGTAAAACTGCTGGTTATGATTCTGGGGGTTTTAAGGAATAATTTCCCGGAGCCTGTATACTGGGTGCGGATTTCTATCTTGTTGTAGACGTAGCCGGCTTGGGGGCTATGCCGGGTCGCACCATTCCTTGTCCGACTGGAACACACCGCCAATGTTGGGGCGTATGGTAAAAGAGCCCGTGTTTACGCAAAAGCCGTCGCCGAGCTGGTATTCCATTTCGAGGATGAAGTGCTTGACGGTCTGGACACACTCCTCGTAGGTACCCGAGTATACGGCGCGGTTCTTCATGGAGGAAAAGTCTAGATTTTCAATTTTTCTTTTTATTGCTTGTTATTTGCCTTTAATACCGCTTCACGTGCGTTTGACGCACCCAGTTTTTCATATAACTTGTAGATGTGGTCGTCAACAGTGGTAATTTTGATTCTTTTCCTATACTTCGCTTGAAAAACCAGCCCCTTAACTTATACAATTATTTCAATCGTGCATAAAAAGAAAAGTCTTGCCGCTATTCCGTTCATTCTCACTTTTCTGGTCATACTTGCGGTGTCTTTATACGCCAATTCACTTATCTCTTTTTCCATGCGGACAATGGAATACAACATAGAGCATCGGTTAATTGCCGAAAGTAAAAGGCTTGCCAACATAGTCAGTGCCGAAGAATTGGACAAGTACCGCACCGTACAAGACATGGAACTGTCCGAGTATCAAGCCCTGCGGCGGAGGCTACTTGATTTTTCTCTTGATGCTGATGTCCTCTACGCGTATTATATCCGTCCTGCAAAAGATGGATTGCAATATATCGTGGACAATGATTTTAACGAGGAAACGCGGGTAGGTTTGGATACCCCGCCCTTTGATCCACGCCCCGCGCCCTGGATACTGCCCACGCTGGAAGGTATGGCCGTCTGCTCCGGCCTGGGCAATTACACTCCCGGCTGGGAAGGGCTGCTGTCCGCTTACGCGCCCGTTTTTGATCGAGACGGAAATGTAACCGCTTTTGCCGGAGTGGACATTGAGGACAAACCTATAGTACAGGCGCGGCGTCTGGTATCTATCCTTACCGTGGTACAGATCATCGCCATAGCCGCCATTTTTGTAAGCGGCATTATCTATCTGCTTTATCTATACCGTCAGGCGGAGATAGCGCGGGAAGCCAGCACCGCCAAAAGCTGGTTTCTCTCCCAAATGAGCCACGAGATACGTACCCCCCTCAATGCGGTGATCGGTCTATCGGAAATTGAACTACGGGACAGGCTGCCTGACTCCAGCAGAGAAAACATAAGCCAGATACATCAGTCAGGCGTTTCGCTTTTAGGGATTATCAACGACATTTTGGACATTTCCAAAATAGAAGCCGGAAGTTTTGAGATTGTTCCGGCTGAATACGAGACCGCCCCGTTTATCAGCAGCACGGTTAACCTCAACATGGTACGGCTCAGTTCCAAACCCATTAACTTTGCTCTGGAAATCAACGGGGATTTTCCGGCGAAACTAATAGGTGATGAATTGCGGGTCAAACAGGTGTTGAACAACCTGCTTTCAAATGCGATTAAGTACACCGATAAAGGACTAGTAACCCTGAACATAGCATGGTCTATTCAAAGCACCGGAATGGTCAGATTGATTTTTACCGTGCGGGATACTGGCATAGGCATACGCGCTGAAGATATGGGAAAACTGTTTACCAGCTACACGCAGCTTAATTCAGGGGCAAACCGTAAAATCGAAGGAAC
>Ga0268262_10002253_pt1 | contig 22596 bp, 19 predicted proteins | sample TergutNc150P3_FD_190354 | JGI IMG/M metagenome (GOLD analysis project Ga0268262, IMG submission 190354) | Nasutitermes corniger P3 segment gut microbial community from laboratory colony in Florida, USA - Nc150 P3 (SPAdes) (version 2) | ecosystem: Host-associated > Arthropoda: Insects >...
TTTCAAATTTAACTCCATACGTACTCCGGTAATTGTTCTTGCCGGAATTATTTCATTTCCCGTATGGTTTGATTTTTATCTTGAGGCATCAGCTTTGCTACGGTTCGATTTTACGTGAGGCATTGCGTTACCTTGTTAAGAATCGCAAAGTCTGCTATATTCTTTAATTAGAGAAAACTTATGCCTGTAAAATCGACAGTCAGAAAAACAGTTAAAAAAACGCCAAAAAAACTTACATTGGACGACTTGTTAAAATCTCAAGATGAAGCATGGAAAGCAATACGAGAAACCCAAAAAGCCCACAAGGAAACCGAAAAAGCAATAAAAGAAACCGAAAAAGCAATAAAGGAAACCCAAAAAGCCCGCGATGAAGCATGGGCAGCCATAAGGGAAACACAACAAGCCGTTAAAGAAACACAAAAAAACATCTTCGGTCTTGACAACGCAAAAGATGAAGCATGGGCAGCCATAAGGGAAACACAAAAAAACATAGGCGGTCTTAACAACACATTAGGCTCTCTTGTCGAACATATACTAACCCCCAACCTGCCGCAAAAATTCAAAAAATTAGGCTATTCTTTTAACCGCATAGCCACATATAAATTTGCAGAAGGCGTCTACGCTCAAATTGACGGTATGCTTGAAAACGGCGCTCAGGCGGTTGCTGTAGAAGTAAAAACGACATTGCGGCAAATGGACATAGACGAACACCTTGTACGCATGGAAAAAATACGCAAACACGCCGATGAATACGGCGATAAAAGACAGTTCATGGGCGCTATGGCTGCCACTATCACAGATGAACCTACCAAAAATTACACTTTAAAAAAAGGTCTTTTTGTTATTGAACCAAGCGGCGAAGATGTTAAAGTTACAAAACCTGAAACAGAACCAAGAATTTGGTAAATAGAGTCTGTCTATAATGTGGACACATTATAGACAGACTACTTTAAAAATCGTATTTTCGTAGCCTTTAGGCGAGAAAATACATCGGACTAAAGTCCGCAGTCTGTCCGCAAAGTAACCGACTTTGTGGATAGACACTAAATAAAAAGCTGTATTATTTTCCGCCGGTACAGCGATCCTGTGTGGTTTTTATTTATTCATCGTATTTATTAATACTTTCTACATAAATAAAATTTGACAGACAACGCCTTCATGGTACAATTAATATGTGAAAAATATTTTTAACAGACAAAATCTGTCATTTTACCTAATAATTTTTTTGATGCTGACGATGGTTATAACAGCCTGCGGCAGCGGCGGAACGGGCGGCGGCAGTCCGGCAGCTTCAAATCCGGCGAATACAACTCCCGCCGGGGCGCAGACATTTACAGCCAACAGCAACGGAAATCAATCGCTTCCCGGTTCTCCTTATGGATACGAAATGTGGACTAACGGCGGAAATAACAACAAACTTATATGGTACGGGCCAAATCAGAGAGGAGGCGCTGCTTTCAGAACGGAATGGAACAACCCTAATGATTTTTTGGGCCGTGTAGGTTATTTCTGGGGCAATGGCGGTCAGTACACCCAGTACAAAAATATTTACGCGGAATTTGACTTCACAAGGTCCGGCAGAAACACAGCCGGAACTTATTCTTATATCGGTATTTACGGATGGGCAAGAAACCCAAACGCGTCAAACCAAAATGAGAGACTGATAGAATATTACATTGTGGAAGACTGGTTTGGCAATCAATGGCAGGCAGACACAAGCCCTATGGGAATTGGCACAACAGGCGGGGCGGAAGTTGGCAGTTATTCAATGGATGGCGCAACTTATAAAGTTATTAAAAATGTAAGAAATAACCAGCCTTCAATAGACGGAAATAAGACATTCACCCAATACTTCAGCATACGCCAAACACCCCGCAAGAAAGGAACAATCTCCGTTACCGAACATTTCAAGGAGTGGGACAAATTAGAGATGAAACTCGGCAATATGTACGAGGCGAAGTTTCTTGTCGAAGCAGGCGGCAGCACAGGATGGCTGGAATTATCGTACCTAAAATTTACACAGGAAGATACTCCCAGAAAATAAACTGTGTTCAATCAAGCAGTTAAAATCCGATGAAGCCTGACCGTATCAGCCGGGCTTTCAATTTAAACTGAAAAATTATCAATTTTTACAGAACCGTGATACACTTAAAAAATGAGAAACAAACAGATACTTCTTATTTTAACGGTAATTATAATTTACAGCGGCTGTAATTCCCGCTCGGCAGGCGGCAGTAATAACAAACCCGGCAAAGTTACTGTCAGCCATAACATCAGCCTTACAGTCGGAGAAAAGAAAGACCTTAACCCGCTGCTCGGTCCGGAAGCATCCGGAAAAACAATCAACTGGGCGTCCAGTTCTAACGGCGTGGCGAGAGTTACAGGCGGGATTGTAGAAGCCCGCGGATTTTTATACGGAGGAACAAGCACCGAATCCTCTGAGGCAATAGGAACAGCGGTTATTTCCGCAAAATCAACGGACGGCGCGTTTGAAGCCGTTTTTAATATAAGCACCTCAATGGAAGCCGATGCTGATATGATGACGCTTCCTCCGCTGAAGGATCAGTTTGCGGACTATTTCATGATTGGCAATATTGTTACGAGTAATGATTTAAACAGCGGCGGAACGGCGGTAGCCAATACCCGCCTTACCCGCCATTTCAATGTGCTTACTGTGGAAAATGACATGAAACCCAGCGCATACGGCGGGTATCCTGACGATTTAAACTTCGATTTGGCTGATGACATTGTCAATCCCGTTCTGGCGTCTGGTTTTAAAATTCACGGGCATACTTTACTTTGGCACCAGCAGATTCCCCGATGGCAGAGGGAAATGGCGGACAGTTCAAAAGAAACGGCCCTTGCCGCAATGAAAAAATTTATAACCAATGTAATGACCAAATACAAAGGGAAAATATATTCATGGGACGTATTAAACGAAGCTTTTCCGGACAGCGGCGGCGGCGCAAACTGGAAAACGGCAATGCGCCCGGAAAATCCCTGGTTCAAGGCCATAGGCTCCGATTTTGTATACGAGGCGTTCAAAGCCGTACGTCTTGCGGACCCGTCTGCGATTCTGTACTACAATGACTACAATCTGGATCAGTTAGGCAAGTCAAATTTGGTCCGCGATATGGTGCGTGACATAAACCAGCAATGGAAATCTGATCCAAGGTATGATAACAGAAACCTTATTGACGGCATAGGAATGCAGTCGCATCACAATACAGGCGTAATGGCAAGCTCAATACAGGCTTCTCTGGACCTTTTCCGTCCGCTCGGCGTAAAAATATCAATAAGCGAAATTGACGTACTCAGTCAAAGCTGGTCAGCTCACAGCGGCAACAATACCCCGACAAACAACGGAAAATTACAGGCCGCCAACCTGTACGGCGAATATTTCAGCGTTTTTATTAAAAACAGCGACATAATTGAGCGCGTAACATTTTGGGGAGTTTACGACGAGCAGAGCTGGCGCAAAATCAGCCTGCCCCTGATTTTTGAGGGAAGTTCCGTAAGCAAGGCAAAACCGGCCTACTATAAGGTTGTAGGCTCGCTTTAAAAAAGCGCGGCTGATTAAAACCCCAAGTCTTTCCCTATCAGAACCACTTTTATCCGGTTCGCGGGTTTGCAGATGCGGGTTGTAACAAAATACGAGCAGATTGAATCGGCTGATACGCAGTCCGCGCAGCTTCCGTTTTCGTTACAGGGTGTTTTTAAATTCGCAAAACGCTGAACGTTTAAAGGCGCGGCGACGGTTCTTGCGCGGACTAACGCGTCTTCGTAAGTTTTGGCGACTTTGTTCATGCCGGCGGCGATAATTACCTGTTTGGGGCCGTAAATCAAAGCGGCAACGCGGTTGCCGTTTCCGTCAATATTCACCAGCCGGCCGTCCTCGCTCACAGCGTTTGTCCCTGAAAGAAAAGTATCGCATAACAAAGCGCGGCGCATTATCTGCTGGCGTTCATCGCCCGACGACGCCTTGTCCCTGTCAAGCAGGTTATAGCCTTCTTTTTCCAGCCTCTCCTGAATGCCAAGTCCGGTTAAAGTCATTGAACCGCCCCAGGAAACCTGGTGATCTTTCGGAATCAGCGAGATTATTTTCTGCGCGGCTTCTTCGGGATCGTCAAAATAATACGCGTCGAAAAAACGGGCTTTTAGGGCTTTTACAACCTTGGGGCCGAGTTTTGAATATCTTTGTTCGATAAATGTCTTCATATTGTCAGATTAACCGCAAAAATTTCGCATGTCAATTACCGGACTACTCTTCCGCGGAATGATCGGCGTTTATCCGGTAATATATTAATGTTATCAAAACGCCTGACGCGAGCAGCGCCATGTTAAGTACAAACGGCAGGTTTCTTGACATATTGGAAAGAAATCCGCCAATCCATCCGAACGGGGACGCAGCAATCATTACAAACATATATCTGATAGCCAGAATTCTGGCGCGTTCATCGGGATTTACGTGTAACGCGATCAATGATTCGCTTAACATACTGAGTGTCGCAAGGCCGAAACCGTCAAAAACCAGAGACAGGCACAGAAGAGGGTACTTTAATATTCCGTCAACGGGAACTGTTATGAGCAAACATTGACCTGTAAAATAGGCCGCAAAACCCAGAATAAGGGGCGTCTTTAAAATTCCTTTTGACAGCCTCGGTATTACAAAAAAAAGAAATACAATCGCGACAATTGATCGGAACACCATATAAAGGGGAAGTACTGCTTCGCCGACCATAAGTTTTTTGCTTACAATAATCTGCCAGAAGGCGCTGTTAACTGTTGACACTATCAGAGCCAGAGCCGCAATAACAATGGAAAAAACAGTGCCGGGCGAGCTAAAGATAATTTTTATTATTTTACCGTAACCGCCGGCAAGCTGAAAAATGTTTTTTCCCTTTGTTTCCAGCAGCCGTTTCCTGCCTGTTCCGGTTTCTTTTGATGCAAGATAAAGAATAATAACTTTAACCGACATTAAAATAAAACCGTTAATAAAAAGAATCTTTATTGCCGGAACAAGAGTAAGCCGTGAAAATAAAACTGAGGCAATCGGAGCGAAAACCGCAGAAAGCTGCCCGCATGCCATCACTATGGAAAAGATTTTTGTTATCTGCTTTCTTTCCGCGTCTTCAATTAAAAGGCACGCCCATGAATTGACGGTAACGCCGTTGCACCCGTTAAGAACAGCCGCAGCCAGAAAAAACCAGAAATTTTCCGCGCGCCACCAGATTAACGCCGGAACACACCACGCAAGGACGTCAAAAACGGCAGTCGCTTTTCTTCTGCCCGTTTTGTCGGTAATCGGGCCGCTGAAAAAAGAAAACAACATCTGCGAAAGCGTGTTAACGGTAACTATAAAACCTACGCGCGTATCGTTTAATCCAAGGGCAAGCATATAAATCGACAGATACGGAATGCATAGATTCATGGAAAGTCCCCAAAGCGGCTCAGTATAAACGCACGCGCGCGGATTGCCTTTGAGTTTTATCAATGTAGAAAAAAGAGAATCGGACATTTATAAAAAAAGAGCTGAGGCTACCACTCCCCGTATCCGGCAATCATGTCCCGGAAAAAATAAGCGCTGTCTTTAGGCGTGCGCTTTTGTGTTTTAAAATCAATATGAATAATACCGAAACGTTTTGAATAACCAAAAGCCCATTCAAAATTGTCCATAAGCGACCAGACATAGTATCCTTTAAGCGGGACGCCTTTCTTTATTACATTCGCGCAGGCGGCAATATGTTTTTGAAAGTACTCAATCCGCTGAATGTCATGAACTCTTCCGTCAGGGGTTAAAACATCCTCGTAAGCGCAGCCGTTTTCCGTAACATAAATGGGAATTTCCTTTTTGCCGAACGCTCCCTTTGAAATTTCAGCTAACCATTCAAGCTGTCTCTCAAGTCCGCCCGGTGTAATCGGCCATCCCATTGCGGTAGTTTCCTGCCAGAAAGGTTTTACCGAAAACTTTACCGGAGCGTCGTCATCGGCGGCCACAGGGGACTCCGAATAGTAGTTTACCCCGATGAAATCAATCGGCTGCGCGATTGTTTCCATATCTCCGTCCATAACAGGCAGTTTTATATTAAGTTCTTTGGCAATAATTTCGGGATAACCTCTGCCCAGACAGGGAGATGTGAAAATCTCCGTATTAAGCGCCCTTGATAATTCGGCGGCTTTTTTGTCGGCCTCTTTCGCGGTAGCAGGTCTCGGCGTAATCGGATTCCACGTTATCCCGATGGGCGCTTTCAGCCCCATCTTACGGTATTCCCTTACAGCTATACCATGCGCCATATTTAAATGATGAACCGCCGCCATTGCCTTCTCTTTTTCTTGAAGCCCCGGCGCGTGAACCCCGAAAAAATAACCTAAAAAAGCGACACAGTACGGTTCATTTAATGTAATCCACATATCAACAACGCCGCCTAGCTCTTTAAAGCACACTTTGACAAATTCTTCAAATGCGTCAAGAACGGAACGGGAAGCCCAGCCGCCCGCGTCTTCAAGAGGCTGCGGCAAATCCCAATGGTAAAGCGTAACGCAGGTATGTATGCCGCGCTTGTGCAGTTCTTCGCAAAGTTTCCTGTAAAAGGCAATTCCTTCTGGATTTACCCTTCCTTTCCCTTCCGGAATAATTCTAGGCCATGATATGGAAAAACGGTAACTGTTAAAGCCCAGTTCCGTCATCAGCGAAATATCTTCCTCAAAACGATGGTAATGATCACAGGCGACATCCCCGCTTTCAGCGGAAAAAACAGCTCCCGGCTTTCTGGCAAAGGTGTCCCATATACTCTCGCCTCTGCCTCCTTCGCGCACAGCGCCTTCAACCTGATAAGCGGCAGTTGACGTACCCCAAAGAAAATCTTCCGGAAAAACAAGCTTTTCCATAATGCCTCCAATATTTATATTAATGACTTCTTTATGAAAAAAATTCAACCGTTACCCAAAATTATCGTTTATCTGTAATAAATATAAATGTCAGAAAATGTTAAGTTTTTTTTAACGGTTTCATTATTATTCTTGAAGATGTCTATTTCATCATTTATCTTGACAAAAACGGTGTTTTCTATGTAACATATTGTAAGTAAAAAAAAGGTCATATCAATTTCAAGGAGAAAATATGGAAGCAAGAACAGGCGCAGTCAGATTTAAAAAGTCAAGTTATTTAAAACGTTCATGGATGCTTTACGTAATGCTTATTTTACCGATAGCCTTTTTCATTATTTTCCGTTATGTCCCTATGACAAATATCGTAATTGCCTTTAAGGATTACAATATATTTCAGGGAGTATGGTCGGAAGGTTCTCCGTGGGTCGGGCTTAAATGGTTTCAAAGAGCTTTTTCCACAAAGGACTTTTGGTTCGCTTTAAGAAACACAATTTACTTAAATATACTTGACCTGATAATGGGTTTCCCGGCTCCGATAATCCTTGCGCTTTTATTAAATGAATTAGTCTTTAAAAATTTTAAAAAATTTACCCAGACTGTCATATATCTTCCCCACTTCCTTTCATGGATTATAGTTTCAAGCATTGCGTCAAGGCTTTTGGCTCCCACCTCCGGCGTTGTCAATATTTTCCTCGTTGAAAATTTCGGAATCGGCCCGATTGACTTCCTTATGGATAAGGGAAAATGGATAATGACATACATATTCTTCGGAGTATGGAAGGATATGGGCTGGGGAACAATAATTTACCTTGCGGCAATTACGGGGATTAACCCTGAGTTGTACGAAGCCGCTGAAGTTGACGGAGCGGGGCGCTGGCGTAAACTTTGGCACATAACATTGCCGGGAATTAGGCCTACCATTGTCGTCTTGTTAATAATGAACATTGGCCGTATCCTTGGGATTGAGTTTGATCGTCCATATACAATGATGAACAACATAGTAATGGAAGTCGCCGACGTTCTTTCAACTTTGGTTTACCGGCTCGGTATCAGATCATTCCAGTATTCACTGACGGCTGCAATCGGGCTGTTTCAGTCAATAGTTTGCGTAATATTCCTCGTTGCGGCTAACGGCATCGCGAAAAAGCTCGGCGAACGCGGCGTTTGGTAAGGAGAAAATCATGAATATAAGATCAAAAGAAGCAAGAGTCGGCGATTTAATTGTCTTTGTCATTTGTTTGGGAGTAATTTTATTGTGCATTATGCCGATGATAAACCTCCTTGCCCAATCATTAAGCAGTTCACAGGCTGTAATAAACAGCAAGGTTACGTTTACTCCGGTTGTTCATAACGTGGAAAACAACACCTATAAAACCGGAATAACGATGGAATCCTACAGATACGTTTTCCTTGATCCCGCATTCGCGCATTCGATGTGGTGGACGGCGATTCTTACAGTCATTTGCACCCTTCTCTCTTTGGCAATGACAATACTGTGTTCCTATCCTCTTACATACGATTGGCTGAAAGGGAAAGGTTTTATCAATACGCTGATTATCTTTACCATGTATTTCGGCGCGGGAACAATTCCAAACTACATATTGATGAAAACACTCGGGCTGCTTAACAACCCGCTGGTATTAATTATTCCAAACTGCCTTTCGGTGTTTAACATGATAATCCTGCGCAGCTTTTTCTTCGGAATTCCGGACAGTCTGCGTGAATCCGCGGAAATAGACGGAGCCAATCCTTTTACAGTACTGGTAAAAATTTATGTTCCGCTTTCAGGGCCTGTACTTGCCACTCTTGCCCTGTTTTACGCGGTAGGCCGCTGGAACGGGTTCGGAGACGCCCTTCTTTACATTAACGCCGCGCCGCAGTGGGTACCAATCCAGTTAAAACTCTGGCAGCTTATTCAGAATATGACATCAATAGACGTAAGCACTGTGGAAATGGTCGCAGGTACGGTTCCCCGCGCGTCAGACGCAATTAAAGCCGCGGCTATTATGTTTGCCACAGTGCCGATACTTATTGTCTATCCCTGGCTTCAACGCTACTTTATCGCGGGCGTTACAATCGGAGCGGTAAAGGGATAATTATTTGGTTGCCTATATGGAAGTATAGACATAGAAAAATTTCATAGAAAATTTATGGAGGATTTTATGAAAAAATTTGGGTTGGTTTTGGTTATCTTATTGATAGCCGTTACACTGGTATCTACCGGTTGTAAAAAAGAACCTACTGGTCCCATGCAGCTCAATGTGGAAGTTTTCGACCGTGGCACTGACGGCGGAAGGTCTCTTGCATACGACAACGCATGGACAAACTGGATTAAAGAAAAAGTAAAGGCAGACCTCAATATTGATCTTACCTTTACTCCGGTAGGCCGCTGGTCGGAAAATACCGACATTGTAAACCTGATGGCATCAACAAGCGCTCCTGACCTGTGTTATACATACGCCGGAGACATGATATCAAGTTTCCGCGATCAGGGCGGTGTTTTGGACCTCTCACCTTTTATCGATCAGTACCTTCCTGACCTGAAAAAACTGCTCGCCGATGACCCCGCGTTCCCTGGAAAGCAGTTTATCTACCGCAATACCGATCCGCAGACCGGAAAAATTTACTCAATTCCAAGCTACCGCGTTGCCACCGCACAGAGAAACATCTTTATCCGCAAAGACTGGCTTGATAAACTCGGACTTCCCGTTCCGACAACCATTGATCAGTTTTACGACGCGCTGGTTGCGTTCCGCGACAGAGACCCGGGCAATGTGGGAAGAAACAGAGTCGTACCGTTCGGACAGAACTCTGACGCCCGCTGGGGGCTTGCGAGCCTTATTCACCATAGCATTGACAAAAATATGACCGTCAGGGACAGGTGGATAAACAGCGTTCATGAACGCTATCTTATGATGCCCGGATACAAAGAAGGCGTCCGCAGAATGAACAAGTGGTACAATGACCGCCTGATTTATCAGGATTTCCCGCTTATGACAACAGCCGATGATTTTTACAACCAGATGAAGAGCGGCGTTGTCGGCGCTTTCTGCCAGAACTGGGACCTTCCCTACAGGCAGGACTATAAGATTAACGAAGAACTTGCAGTAAACGTATCAGGCGCGAAATTTATTCCCATAGATGTCGTTGACAACAAAGATATGTATGACAAAGTCGGCTTGCAGATATTCATTCCTTCTTTCTCAAAAAACCACATCGCCGCGCTGCGTTATCTTAACTGGCTTGCAAAACCCGAGAATTTCCAATTCCTTCAGATTGGAACAGAAGGCGTAAACCACAATATGGTAAACGGCATTCCCAACTCAATCGGACGGCCCGCCGGAGACCCGTGGTTCATGAATTCGGCAAATAACATTGACTACACAATGCCGATGAACGGCGTAGAGATGGGAAGCACTGAGCTTAACGCCAGAGTGCTTGCCATAAGTTACGGCAATGTTCCTGCCGACGATATTGTTGCCGCTTATACAATTTCTACCAAAAACGCTCGCGCCGCTGCGGTATATCAGGCTACTACAACAATAAACCAGTATGCCCAGACCTTGCAGGATAAGGCCGACGCCCTCCTCGCTCAGGCGATTAGGTGCAGTCCCTCGGACTTTGACCGTATTTGGGACGCAGGTATCAGAGACTGGCTTGCTTCCGGTGGACAGGAAGTAATTAACGAAAGAACATCCCTGTACAAGTAAGATAACCTTACATTACAGAAAAAACCCGGCGCTTTAAGCGCCGGGTTTTTTTATATGTGCTGATAGTAACTGGTGGTTACTTTAATGATTTTTTTTATCGTAATGGGAAGCGTCAGCCTTTTTGCGCAGGACAGACTGACTGTCGATCTTAAAACATTACCGGCGACAAGGAATGCTACAGCTTTTACGAAAAGCTGGGATGATTTTCTTGTAGAATTTCCCGCATGGCCTGCAAATATAAACTGGGCTAACTTTAACAGAATTATTGTCAGAATAAAATATTTTGATGCAGATAACAAAGAAATACCGCAGAGTGACAGTCAAGTTATGGTGGTTCTTATTTACGACCCAAAGGGTGACATCAGAGGACCGGAAACTGGTCCGGGACCGAATACGCCAATAAAGGTAATGAATGTCGGGGGTTATTCAAGTTCAATTTCCAAAGATACAGGAACAGCTATAAGACTTACAAAGGCTCCCGGCGCGATTCTATTCCAAAATAATACTTTAAATGTAAGGTATGTTGAAATTCAAGAGATAACTTTCTTTAGACGGTGACATACTCATCATTTAAGAATTTCTTGATGCTGAGTTAGGTGTAAAGTAACTTTGGTTACTTCAATAGTTACTTTATATAGAGCTGTTCGGAAATTTCTTCAATTTCTGAACAGCTTTTTTATTTATATTATACGAAAGAATTTATTTAGGAAGTTTCACGGAAGGGGAATTAATTATTATTTCTATAATAAAACAAAAATTTATCAGAAAGAATTCGGAGTATGCGTACTAAAGCTAATATATGATTTTGTAAGATAAAACACGGAACAAAGCCAAAAAAAATGCCCGGCACTACCGGGCATTTCCCATAACTGTTGGATTTACCGCCTATAGAATGTTATTTCTTGAATTTCGATAAACTTTACATCGTTAGTGGAATTCTGGAACAGAATTGCGCCCGGAGCTTTTGTAAATCTAACTGGTGATCCATTGTTGGAGGAAATTGCGCTTGAACCGCCGCCTACGTTAAATGTTTTAAAAGGAATATTCGGACTTGGAATCGCATCTCCCGGACCTCTTATGTCGCCTTTCGGGTCTTCAATCAAAGAGACCATCGCCATACCGTCATTTTGCCTTATTTCTTTGCCGGTTGCATCAAAGTATTTCGCTTTAATAATAACTCTGTTAAAATTAGCCCAGTTTATTGTTGCCGGCCATGCTGGAAATTCTACCATAAAATCATCATAATTTTTAGTAAATGCTGTCGCATTTCTTGTCGCCGGTAATGTTTTAAGATCGACAGTCAGTCTGTCCTGCGCAAAAAGGCTGACGCTTCCCATTACGATAAAGAAAATCATCAAAGTAACCACCAGTTTCTTCATAAAAAAACTCCTTGTAAAGTCGTTCATGGAACATACATTCCATATAATATAACCTCATTATAAATCCACTGTTACAGGATGTAAAGAAAAATTTTTTAAAATATTTGTTCTAACACGTAAAAAACACTTAAATCCGTGCCGAAAATTATCCTTTTTCCGGCAATTACGGGAGCTGAAAGAACAGAGCCTTCCGTTTCCATCCGCCAAAGCAGACGGCCGTCCTGCGCGGAAAGGCAGACAATTTCAGGCGGGTTACGGTCATCTCCCAGAACGCCGAAGTATACTCTTCCGGCGGCAAGAGTCGGGGCGGAGCTTATAGGCGTGTCAAATACCTTTTCCCAGCGGAGAATGCCGGTATCCGCGTCAAAAGCGCGGGCGGCGTTGTCTCCGCCTGTCCAGATAACCAAATCTTTCCAAACCGTAGGGGCCATGAAGTCCAGCAGCCCGATATTCCTTGTAAAGAGCATTATCTCTTTTTCAAAATCTCTGTAATCCTGTGAACGCGCGCCCAAGGAAAGCCAATCTTTAAAATCACCATCCCTTTTTTGTTCCCAAACAATTTTTCCGGTATGACGGTTTATTGCGTAAAAACCCAGAGTTGTCCCAATGGGCGTACCAAAGTAAAAATCCGCCGTTCCAAGGTACAAAAGATCGCCGCGAAGCGCGCAAAACGAGTACCATGTAGCGTCAATATCATGGTAAGGCAAAAACCATAAGAATTCCCTGCTGTTTATATCGAACGGGCCGACCTGATCCACCCTGGGACCGGTGGCGAAATACATTACATCATCGGCCATAAGGAAAGTGAAATTGTACCAGCCGGGATTATGGATACGGAATTGTTCTTTGCCGTCGGGAGAAAGAAAATAAATCGCGTCCGCGTCCCCTACAAAGACAATGTAATCCTTGTACCTCTGCACCTGAGAATTGATCTGGCTTCTAACGGGAAAATTCCATGCTTCCTGCCCTGTTTCACGGGACAGCGCGTAGAGTTTGCCGTCCTTACTGCCGAAATACACCTGTTCCTTGTCCGCATAGGGGACTGAATTGATCTCTGCTCCGCTTTTAAATACCCACCGCATATAACCGCTGTCAACATCAAGGGCGTAAAAATTACCGTCGTCAGAACCGAAGTAAATGGTATCCCCTATTACAACGGGCGGGTTAAGGGAGCGTATTTTTTCTTCGCTTTCCTGAAGTTTTATTTTCCAGCGCAGCCCGAGAGGCGGCGTTATGCGCGACAGGCTTACCCCTCTGCCTCCTTCGCCCCGGAACTGCACCCAGTCGGCTTTTCGAGAACAACCGGCAAAGACGGAAAAAAAGCAAATAACGCAGATTGGTAAAAATTTTTTCATAAATAAGCCAGTCCCCGTAAACTGAAAATGCGTTTCAGCGCGTTAAACGCTCCGCGCCGCCGCGCGGCTTTTAAAATACTTATGTATTCCTGCTTTAACCGCAGAAAGCGTTCATCCAATTGAGCCTTGTCCTCAAATTCACGCCAGCGCAGTTCGGAATATACGGAAGCAAACGCTTTAAAATGCGGATTCTCTTCCGCTGACGGAAACAATTCCGCATATTCATGGGCAGTCTTTGAAGCGGGTTTTACCGGCTTGCCGTCCGCCGCAAGACGCGCAAGAAGAAGGAGATAAAGCGAACGCGCTCCAGCCCTGCCGCCTGAACGCGCGCCAATGAACAGCGCAAGTTCACGTCCGTAACGCAGAATATACGCCAAAACAAGCGCAAAAATTGCCATTATACAGGCGGTTCGCAGTACCGCCCTCCAGGGAAATTTCTTTATATTTGAAAAAACCCTGTTTTCGTCAATAATCGGTATTACTACATCCCATGTATTAAAATCGCCCATACCCGCAGGCGGCAGGGCAAAAGCGGTCGCTTCAAAATCCATCCAGCCGTAATCGGGAATATAAAACTGAACCCATGAATGAGCGTGGAGGTTTGTTACCAAATAGAGGTTGTTAAACGGGAATTGCTGTAAGACAGGAATTTTTTCACGCAGGGCGGCAAGCCCGCGAAGATGCGCATTGGTCTGAAGGCTTTCCGAAACAAGATAACCTGTTACAACACGGGACGGGATTCCTGCAAGCCGCCCAAGAAGAGCCAGAGAATTTGAAAATTCCACGCAATCCCCGTCTTTGGAAACAAAAAGAAATTCTTTTAACGCGTCAATTGAAGCTTCATCATTATAACTGAGGTTGTACTGGTAACTGGAAAAACCTGTCAGCAGCGCAAGAATTTTTTCAAGGTACGCGTTAACGGGCTCAAGGTTTTCCGCTCTTCCGGCAAAAACCTCCCACAGATAGCGGTCGTTTCGTATTATTGATTCGCGGTTTTGTTCCCACACTTTAACAGCCTGATTTAAAAAGTCCGTAAAAATTTTTAAATCGCCGCTTTCAAGAGAAAGTTCAAAATACGGAGCAAGTTCATATTCCTCATAATTATAAAAAGGACGGGACGGTATATTGACAAGCCGGAGCGGATCGCCGAGGTGGGTATTTGATTCAACCTGATGAATATAACGCAGCGGGCCGGAATCCTCGCTTAATATTACCGGATCAATAGATACAGGCCGGTACGGCAGATATTTTTGCGGCAAGGTTGAAAGCGAAAAAACTTCCTGCCTCATTCTGCCGATGTCAAAATTAGGTTCATTGTTAAACCACGTAACAAAAAAACGCATGCCTGCAATACTGTTAAGCGGCTCATCCTCACTTACAAGAAATCCGTAAACAGGATCAAGGCGGCCTTTAAATGAATCCCCCATGTAAACCGGTTCCCTGTCAGTTGCAACAACCATTACCATGTACTGACGGTTATCCGCCTCTCCGCTGCCGCTCCTGCCTCTACCGGTTCTGTTCTGCCAGTTGTATTCCGAAATACCGCGAAGTCCCGGCTGCCTGCCGTTTTCGTTCCTCGGAATAGTTCTGCGCCCTTCTCTTCTTCCGTCAGCTTCTCTTGGCATACCCTTCTCGGATTCATCACCTAACTTTTCGGGCATTCTTTCGGGAAGCAAATTCTCGATCACTGTATTTCTGATAAAATTCGATGGCAGAACGGCGATAACCAGAATCAGAATTGCCGCGGCAGCAAGGGAAAAAACAGCTCCCTCTTTCAGCGCGCCGCCTGTGCTTCTCGGGTAAAGGCAAAAATACACAACAACGCTGTGAAACAGAAAAACAACCGCCGCCCAGACAAGAATGAACTGCGTAAGAGCCGCGCTTTGACCTGCAATGTCTTCCGCGGAACGCGACAGCGCAAGAAGCCGCAAAACAACCCACGCAAGAAAGAAAGGTTCAAGCGCGGAAAGTTTCGCCCATCTCGGATAACGGAACAATAAAAAAGTAAAAGTAAAACTGATAAAGCCCGCAAAAAACGGAGGCAGCGCTCCAGCGCCGAAACCTCCCGCCGATATCGAAAGCGCAAGCAGAAACAGAGCCGCGAAGATAAACCTGTTTCGCAGGGAAAACCTTAAACTGAACACGCTAAAAAAGGGGCGGCCTTCGGGCAGGAAGGCGATTACAGCCTGCAGGGGAATAATCACAAACCATTGCAGTATACCGGTACTATCGAAGGATACCGCAATGCCGGGATGAAGAACTATCAAAAATGTTACGCTAAAATAGAAAAACAACCTAAGGCTAAACAAAACAACCTGCGTTTTTTTCATAATCTTGTCTCCGCGTAAATTATTTCCGTTTTACCGGCTTGAACGCCCATTTGTCTTATTTTACCGCGAATTAAAAAACGCGGAAGCGGGAAACATCCGTTTGCGGGGAAATCCGTTTTGCGCAAAGTTTCAGTTTCCGCGTCCTTTTTTGGCTCTGTTCCGGCGGGCGGCAGTGATTTTTTTGAAAAAAAAGAACTAAATTTACCGGTTTTTCTTTCTTTGTCATTTAAAGGCTGAACAAGGAAAAGAGAGACAGGACGCGGGTTGCACGCAAGAAGAAAACCGTTAAGCCCGGTATCACAGGCGGTGGAAAAAACATAAATCTCATCCGCGCCCTGCGGGGACAGAGTTTCATTCTGAGGCGATGAAAAACCCATGCCCGCAAGCTCTTCCAAAAAAGCGTCAAGGTCTTCCTCATCTTCAATTTCCCAACCGCCTCTTGCAGTGCGGACATGAAAAATGTAGGAAGACTGCATTTCCATAAGACTGCGTAAAAAATGAGAAAGCCGCGCTTTGGCGCGGTCCAAAAGCCATAAAGCTTCAAGCGAAGTTTTTTTCACCTGCCCGTAATTGCGGAAGTACACTTCTATCCTGCTGACCTTTTCCTGATTGTCAGGTGATATGCGCGTAATGAGAGCGTCGATCTTTTCCGAGCTTTTCCAGTTTATGTCACGGAAACGGTCTCCGGGAGTATATTCCCTCATATAATAACGTTCTTCATCACTGGAAGTTTTATTGCGCCTGTCTTCCGCGCCCGATTGCGCATTTACATAGTAATTTTTCCCGAAACAGGGAGAACTTCTTACATTAATAGTCCTGCGCTGGGATATTCCGCAGGAGAATGAAAAAAAGCCGAAAACGTCTTTAAGGCGGCAAAATCCTTCTCCGCTAAAAACGCCCGACATCGGAAAATTCATTGAAAGGCGCGCCGCCTTTTCCCCCCTCGCGGCTGAGGTTTCAACTAACATGGGGCAGCCGCCGTTTTCTGCGCTGCTGGCTGCGTTGCCGCTTGCAACACCGCTGCTTGCAGCGCCGCTGCTTGCTGCGCCGCTGCTGCTTGGGAAAAAACGTCCGCGTACAATAAAGTGCAGGCGGAAAAACAGGGGAACTTTTTCATCAAGGCCTGTAATCAGCGTATCTTCGCCGAAACCGGCAACCGCAGGATAAGGCGGCTTCCAACCGGCTTCCATTGACTTTAATTTCCCCGATTTCCACACGCCGATGACGCCCATTACGAGCAAAAAAAGCAAAGCCGCCGAAGAGAGAACTATTTCATAGGAGTTACGCGCTAAAAGGGAGCGAATTAGGATAACAAGGGAGGCAGCAAGAAAAGCTGCCCCTGCCGGCGTAAAAAACAGCCTAAAACGAGGCATCGCCTTAATTAATTCCGTTTCGGTTCAACGGGAACCGAATTTAAAATACTTTGCAGAGGCGCTTCCGGCGGTATGGAAGGATCGCGTGTAATTATCCGGTGGGCCATTGAATGAATAAATATTTCCTTAATTAAATCGACAGGCACATAATCCATACCCCGGCAGAGAGCGAGTGAACGCGCAAGCCGCGAAATGCGAACACCGGCCCTGGGACTTGCCGGAACTTCAATGTCAGGATGGACCCTTGTCTGCCTAACGCAGTTAACAAGATACGCCGTAACATCGGGGTGCATCTGCACTTCGTCCACCATTTTTTTCCAGCGGATTAAATCGGGGCTGTCTATAACGCTTTGAAAATTTTCCCACGCGTCTATCCTGCCGTGCCGGTTGACAATCTGCTTTTCTTCTTCTTCGTCAGGATAACCAAGCGAGAGGCGTATCATAAAACGATCAAGCTGCGGCACGGGAAGCGGAAAGAGATGGACGCCTTTCAGGTTCATTGTAGCTATTATAAAAAACGGGTCTTTGAGGCGGTACGATTTGCCTTCGATAGTAACGCTCTGTTCTTCCATAACCTGGAAAAAACTCCCCTGCGTTTTGGGGGTAAGCAGGTTGATTTCGTCGCATAACACAAAATGCGCGAATATCGGCCCTTTATTGAAAAACACCTCTCCGGAATTGCTGAGAAAACGGTTATAACCCAGAATATCCTGGGGAAGAAGGTCAACTGTACATTGAACACGGCTGAATCCTTCCATTTTGGCGTTACCGGAGCCGCCGGCGTTGACATTGCTTTCCGCATCCATGTCCTGCGGATGCCATCGAATTGACTGAGCCAGCGCCCGCGCAAGCGATGTCTTCCCCACACCGTGAGAATCTGCCAGAATTACATGACCGCCCGCAATCTGCGCCGCGATAATGTACTCCAATTTTTTTGTATCTACCGATATTAAGCGTTTAATATTGTTAATTAGCAGTTCAACCGACTGCTTTACCTGATAATCCATATCCTATCGTATGCTAAAAAATCAAAAGCAACAACCCCAAATGAGAATGAACGGTTTACGCTCTGTCTTATTGACATGGACGTATTGACAAAAACCATTATTAAATAGAAAATAATTATAGCAGATATTTTTTCTGCAATTGGAGGTGTGTACCTTTCGCATACATAGAGCTGTTTAAAAGTTGCGTATTACATAATATACGAAATTTTTGAATAACTTCCCTAATAAATAATATTGGGAGGTACGTTATGGAAACGAGTAACGGATTGAAGAAACTCCTCATAGTAGATGACAGCGATGTCCAGTTGTTAATTGTCGTGAATATACTAAGGGGAAAATATGACACTACTACCGCAAAATCAGGAAGAGATGCGCTTACTATTTTATCCAAAGGATATAAACCGGATTTAATATTATTGGACATTTTGATGCCGGACATGGACGGATGGGAAACATTTACCAGAATTAGGGATTTAAAAGCTTCAAAGGATATTCCTATTGCATTTTTAACATCATTGGACGGGGAAAAGGAAAAACAGTACGCATCCAGAATAGGAGCGGCTGACATGATAACAAAGCCCTACGAAGGCGCGGCATTGATTAAAAGAATCGAAAATTTAATACAAAAATACGAAAAAAAACCGTAAAAACGCTTCTGTTAAGCTCCGCGCAGTAATTCGCGCGGTTTGCTTCCCTGGGCGGGACCGACGACGCCGTGATGTTCCATTTCATCGACAAGGCGGGCGGCGCGGTTAAAGCCGATTTTCAGGCGGCGTTGAATGTAGCTTGCACTTGCCTTTCCCTGCTGATAAACGATTTCCAGCGCTTTTTCATATAACGGATCATCTCCGTCAGAAAACAGTGACGCGCCATGATCGTCTTCTTCTTCCTCAAAGAAAATCTCTTCGTCAATATATTCAGGCTTACCTAGTGTTTTTACATACTCGACAACGGCTTCAACTTCTTCTTCGGAGACAAACGCGCCCTGCATTCGGATTGGAAAAGGATCGACCACTCCGGCATAGAGCATATCGCCCTTACCCAAAAGTTTTTCGGCACCGGTCATGTCGATAATAATACGGCTGTCGGTCTTGCTTGCCACCATAAACGCGATGCGGCTTGGAATGTTCGCCTTGATAAGGCCGGTTATAACGTCAATCGAGGGACGCTGGGTGGCAAGTACAAGGTGAATGCCGACAGCTCGGCTCATCGCGGCAAGCCGCGCGACTGTAGATTCAAGTTCCTTTCCAGTAGTCGTCATAAGGTCGGCAAACTCGTCAATTACTACAACTATGTAGGGCATATGTTCTGCGGCAAAATTTTTCTCTTTAATCCGTTTGTTATAACCCCGGATATCGCGCACTCCGACAGAATCAAGGCAGGCGTACCGGCGTTCCATTTCATAAATACAGTATTGAAGAGCCTGAAACGCCTTTTTCGGCTCTGTAATGACAGGCGTTAACAGATGGGGAATGTCATTGTACAGTTTTAATTCCACAATTTTCGGATCGATAAGCATCAGCCTGCAATCCGCCGGATGAAGCTGATAAAGTATGGAGAGAATAATTGAATTGACACATACCGATTTTCCCGAACCTGTAGAACCCGCAATCAGAAGATGGGGCATTTGAACAAGGTCTACGGTCTGCGCTTCGCCTGTGATGTCTTTTCCCATAACGACAGGAATTTCCATCCGCTTGCCGGGAAGGGCGAGCTCGCTTTCGATAATTTCCTTAAACGAGACAATATTTCTCTTTGCGTTGGGAACTTCGATACCCACTGCGTGTTTTCCCGGAATTGGAGCGACAATCCGCACAGAGGACGCGGCAAGACGAAGGGCAATATTATCCTGAAGACCGACAATCCTTGAAAGTTTTACACCCGGAGCGGGAAGAATCTCGAACATTGTAATGACAGGCCCTTTCTTTATACCTGTAACTTCAGCCTGAATTTTAAACTCTTCAAGAGTTTCTTTAAGAGCCAAAGCCGCATCTCTGGTAGCCTGATCGATTACCCAGTATTCGCCGTCCGGATATTCATTCAATATATCAACAGGAACTCTGTATTTGTTATAATTTACGCTGACAGCTTTCTTTTTGTGAATCTGCTCGCTATGAACCGCCGCGGCGGCTTCTGCCTCTTCAATAGCGCGGGAAACAGCGTCAGACTCATCAATAGTTGCTGCTTCTTCATCATCTTCTTCTTCCGATTCTTCTACTTCTTCTATTTTATTTACTTCATCCGATGTTTTAGCTTCAAGAAGCATTACAGTTTTAAGAGGTTTCTCGTTATCTGACATTTTAATATCTGTTTCAGGAACTTTTTCTTCATCTTTTTTTTCAGGAGGAACAACAGGTTCGCTGTTTGTATGTTCTTTATCCGCAAATTCCCTGTGCGGAACAGATGCAGGCGGAGGGAGGAGCAAATTGATTTTTTTTCTGATAATTTGTACAGGTTTTTCCTTGTTAAAAAGCGTATTCTTTAAAAACTGAAGAAAAAGCATTTCCACTACGGTAATAAAAATGACAAGCAGGCTGAAACCTGTTTTACCTGTAAAATTTAAAAAGGCAAACTGCGCGGAGCGTATTTCAAAATCACGGATAAAAGAGAAACCTGTTACAAGGGTCAGAAACGGGAAAATACACGCTCCAAGGATAAATATGCGATCCGGCCTCCACTTTGGATCGGCGAGAATATAGGCCGCATAACCCAAATGCACGGGAATTAACAGAGCCAGAATCCCAAAGGAGCGGGCAAAAAAGCTCCCCAAAACGGGCAGAAAAAAACTAATTCCGAACAAAACCGAAAACAGGGAAAAAACCATCAATACGCTGCAAACAGACAGGAACACCGCAAGAGAAATCGTAATTGTGCGGAATCTAAAGTATAAATCATAAGATAGTTTTGACTTAAAACCGGCAATGTTCAGCAAAATACACTCCTGTGTTTCATTATCGGTAAATTTCAAGGTATAATTGACATATAAACAAGGACAGGAATTCCATGGATGAGTTTGCTTATACGGGTAAAATCCCCTCTAAACCCCCAAATTGCCTGAAATGCGCTTTTTTCAAGGTTACCTGGGACCCCGCATTTCCCCGATCATGCGAGATTTTTTCGATTAAATGTGCAAATTTGCCTTCCGCGGAAGTATTCCGCGCTACTGGCGCGAACTGCCCCTCGTTCCGATTGAAAGAGGGGTTAAAGTAGTTTTTACTTGTCTGTTTGGAGAGCCGCCTCTTTATACGCTTATAGATTGTTGAATTGCATTTTCAACCAAAGTATTTAAAGAGACCCCGCGAGCAGATGCAGTAAGAGCCAGTTTACGGTGGAGATCGGCGCTGATACGAACATTAAAGGAACCTTTGAATGGTTTTTCAGGTTCTTTTCCCTTAGCGACACAATGCTTTAAATACTCATCTACTGCTTTGTGAAAATCATTGGTAATGGCGCTCACACTGTCGCCTTCAAATGATATAAGCGCTTTTATCCCTATAACTTTTCCGTGGAAAACAGCATCCTCTTCTGAAAATTCTACCTCAATTTAACACCTTGAATATCATGGATAATTTTTTGACAGACACTATTTAAATTGTTCGGAAACTTCAGTTTTCGAACAATTTATCATATCTTCACTCGGCCCCGGAAACTGCGGGAAAGAGTAAGCTTGTCAATATATTCAATATTTCCGCCGACAGGCATACCTGAGGCAAGGCGTGTAATTTCTACCGGAAAATTTTTTAACTGTTTTTGCAGGTATAACGCTGTTGTATCGCCCTCAATTGTCGCTCATAGACTTAACCAACAAAGCGTTAATCATATCCTCAATAAGCCTTTGCTCCGATTTCGGCAAAAGGCGGAATTTGGCAAAAATTTCGGCAGTTTCGTCCTTTTCGCTGCTGCCCGGCATAGAATAAATTTTCCCTTTCCCTGTTTTAAGCCATTCAGGATTGACGTTGAATTCCCTGCTGACAGTCTTATAGAAACGCTCGCTGGGGCTGGACTTATTACCGCTTAAAATTTGTGAAATATAAGACTGACCAAAACCCGTTTTTCGGGAAAAATCCATTTGATTAACGCCCAAATCTGCAAGGAGACGTTCTAACCTCTGCGTTAATGTGTTTTTCACTTAGTATATAATAGAAGTAAACCCATAAATGGGTCAATTCCCATTAAACGGATAACAGAGCGTATTTCGGTGATTTTTCATATTTTTAAGACATACTTTTTACTTCTGTCCTTTGTTTTATATTATAGCAGCAATAGAGAGAACACAGCAAAAATAATCATAGGGGAATACATTAAAAATGATAATTACGAAAATATTCAATGACAAATAACAAAGTCGTTGTTCCGGAGTTAGTCGTGAAGTCTACGCGCGGTTTGATAACATTCCTCATTTCCCTTTTCTTTATTATTTGAGCCTCTTCCAAAACCCGAAAATAATAGAAAAACGAGTGTCAACCTGATAATATAGTAATTGTCAGAAAACCATACAAGGAGACACTCGTTATGAAAACTGTAACAGAAATATTGGGCGGAGCGCAAGGACTT
>Ga0268262_10002254_pt1 | contig 22595 bp, 22 predicted proteins | sample TergutNc150P3_FD_190354 | JGI IMG/M metagenome (GOLD analysis project Ga0268262, IMG submission 190354) | Nasutitermes corniger P3 segment gut microbial community from laboratory colony in Florida, USA - Nc150 P3 (SPAdes) (version 2) | ecosystem: Host-associated > Arthropoda: Insects >...
CATTCCAACCAGCATAAATTGACCGAATTGGAAACCAAGTCCGCCCGCCATGTTTTGCATAAGGTTGCCGCCGATCATTCCCATTAAAACAATCGGCATGGCAAGGCTCATAATCGCCGTGGCGGGCGACCTGAAAAATATCGTTATCTCACGGGACATAACCGTTAAAACGCTGTTTAGCTCCCTGAACAGCCGTGATTTTTTCCGTTTTAATTCAATTTCGCTCATGCCGCACCTGCCTTTGGTTTTGTTAAAAAATCAATATACGCGTCTTCAAGCGAAGGCTCGTTTATTTTTAGCACCGTCAATTTTGTCTTTATCCGTGAAATAATTTCCTGCGCCGAATCTTTGTAAGGAACAACGACGTGCCCATTCAACGAATATTGAAGGCCAAGAGACGACAATTCGTTTGTCAGCATCGTTCTGTCATCAGCGTCCAGAATAAGTTCCTGCTTCATTAAATTACTTTTTAATTCCTGCGGCGGACAGCAAGACGCTATTTTGCCGTTGTTGATGAGGCATACCGTGTCCACGTTTTCAGCCTCGTCAATATAATGCGTCGTTAAAAAAACGGTTGTCCCGTAACGGTTTCGCGTTTCGTTAATGTAATTCCACAGCCCTCGTCTGCTTACCGCGTCCAGTCCCTGAGTCGGCTCGTCAAGAAAAAGCACGTCCGGCGTATGGATAAGACTGCGGATAATTTCCAGTTTTCTCTGCATACCGCCCGAAAGTTTTTTAATGGGTTTAAAAAGAGCGTCCTGTATCCCGACGATTTCGGCAAGCTCCATTACCCTTTTGCGGTATGCGGAGGGCATAAGCTTGAAAGAAGGGCGGTATCCGCACATTCCGTACAAACAGGCGTGAAAACGGATATTCTGCTCCGCCGTCAACTGCGGGTCAAGGCTTGGGTGCTGAAAGATGATTCCAATCTTTTCCCGCACCTTCCTCGCCTCTTTCTCAATATCGAACCCTCCGATTTTTACCTCGCCCGAAGTCTTTGAAAGCGTCGTCGTCAGAATGGAAATGGTTGTCGTCTTCCCCGCGCCATTCGCTCCAAGGAACGCGAAGAACTCCCCTTTGCCGACGGAAAAACTGATGTCGTCTACCGCGGGTTTCTGCGCGCCCTTGTACCGCTTGGTCAGGTTCTGTACGGTAATGACCTGATTATTCATTTTTGTCATCCTTCTTGTTTTCTTTGTCTTCGAAAAAATCATGAAAATTAGAAAAACGCCTGTTGAATTGGAAAAAGTCTTTTTCCTTTTCCATAAATTCCTTGCGTTCTTCCTCGCTCATATTCATCCACTTTTCACGAAGCTTGTTCCCATGTTGAAAAAACTGTCCGTCACCCCTTCCCCTGCGTCCTCCATGACCTGCCATGTCATGCATAAATCCGCCGAAAAGGAGCCGCGCCAACAGCATCAACCCCGCCGCCTGCCAGTAATTCAATATTGGCAGTGCAAAAATCTGCGGCATAAGCGCATTCCACAACAGCATTGTTACCGCGCCAAATAAGGCAATAGCCGCCAGCATTGTAAGAACCCTGGTAAATCGAAATTTGAAAATGTTTCTCATATTAATCTCCTCTATATAAGTAGACGAATGAGATTCGAAAATATTTTAGATATTTTTATTTTTTTTTACCCCGAACCACAAGAACTAGTACCTTCGGTACATGCACGAACAACGACATGATTTCGGAGAATAAGTTCGTGGTGTTCGTGTTGGTTCGTGGTAAAAAATTCTTAATCTTATTTAAATAATAGTTCGCGGTAAAATAGGTAGATTGATTATTGTTCGATTTTTACAATATAATAAGTTATGGTAATAGCTTCGATAGACATACAAAACGGCAAAGTCGTTCAGTTAAAACAGGGCGCGGAACTTGTACTACAGCGGGACAATCATCTGGAATTGGCGCAGGATTTCGACCGCTACGGCGAAGTCGCGGTCATAGACCTTGACGCGGCGATGGGGAAGGGTTCCAACCTTGAAATGATAAAGCCTCTTCTTAGAAAAGCCGATTGCAGACTGGGCGGCGGCATTAAAACGCCCCAGCAGGCGCAGGAACTGGTCAGTCTTGGGGCGCGGAAAATAATCGTCGGCTCCGGCGCTTTCCGCGATCCGGCAAAAAAAGGGGCGGGCGCCGCAGGCGGGGAGTTTGCGGTAAATATCCCCTTCCTTGAAACAATGTCAAAAAAAATAGGCCGAGAGCGGCTGATTGTCGCGGTTGACGCCCACGCCGGAGAAATTGTCGTGGACGGCTGGAAAACCCCCACAGGTCTGGATCTTATCGAGGCGGCTAAATTGGTTGAGCCATTCGCGGGCGAACTGCTTTTTACCTGCGTAGAGCGCGAAGGCACCATGACGGGAATCGACCTTGCCCCGGTACGCAAATTGCGGGAAGCCGTATCCTGCCAGATTACCGTCGCCGGCGGCGTTTCTACGTTAGCTGAAGTTGAGGAAATCGCCGCCATCGGCTGTGACGTGCAGCTTGGAATGGCTTTATACACCGGAAAAATAAATCTTGCGGACGCTTTTACGGTTTCACTCAACTGGAAAAAAGGGGAAATTCAATTTCCAACTTCAAACTCCCCATCCCCCACCGTGGACTCACTGCTCCCCATTATAGTTCAAGCCGCTGACGGGCAAGTCCTGATGACCGGCTTTACCGACAAGGAAGCGTTAGCTGAAACATTCAAGCGCGGCAATGTCTGTTTTCACAGCAGGACAAGAAACAAGCTTTGGATGAAAGGCGAGAATTCCGGTAATGTGTTAAAATTAATCAGGTTGCGTACCGACTGCGATAAGGACGCAATTCTTGCCATAGCGGAACCGGAAGGCTCCGTCTGCCATACCGGCGCGTGGTCGTGTTTTACAAATAACAGGGGTTATACGCTGCAATTTTTACAGAATATAATACAGGACCGTTTTCGCAATCCCGCGCCAGGTTCGTATACCGCCACCCTTGACGACGAGCTTGTGCGCGAAAAAATTCTGGAAGAGGCAAAGGAATTGTGCGAGGCAAAAAACCGCGAAGAAATTGTTTGGGAAGCCTCCGACCTTCTGTATTTTACAACCGTACTGATGACAAGGGCGGGGGTGAGCGTTCAGGAAATACTTGACGAACTTGACCGGAGGCACAAAAAGTAAGCCTATATGAGCGAATATTGGAATACCCGCGTAAAAAATCTTTCCCCGTATGTGCCAGGCGAACAGCCGAAGGACAGGAGATTCATAAAACTTAATACAAATGAAAATCCCTATCCGCCTTCGCCTGCGGTTATCGAAGCCATTCAAAAAACTGCGAATGAAAGTTTGCGCCTGTACCCCGACCCTGAATGTACTGAATTTCGCGAAGCTGTAGCCGCGCGTTACGGCGTTAAAACAGAACAGGTTTTTGCAGGCAACGGCTCCGATGAAATCCTGGCGTTCGCTTTCGGCGCGTTTTTTGAATCCGCCAAAGAGGGCGATAGCGGAAAAGGTGAAAAAAAAAGCGCGGTACTGTTTCCCGACATAACTTACAGTTTTTATCCTGTTTATGCCAATCTTTGGGATATACCGTACAAATTAATACCGTTACGCGATGATTTTACAATTAATCCCGATGAATATAAAATTAATTCCGGCGGCGTTATCCTGCCAAACCCAAACGCTCCGACCGGAATCGCCATACCATTAAAGGAAATTTTATCTCTTGCAGAATATCTTGCAAGTCTTGGGAAAGTTTTTATTTTAGATGAAGCGTATATCGCGTTTAGCGGCGCGAAGAGAGCAATTAGCAATGAACAATTAGCAATTAGCAATGAGCAATTAGCAATTAGCAATGAGCAAAGAGCAAAACTCGGCTCTTTATCAGCCGTTCCGCATATTAATAGTAATCCTAATCTGTTAACGGTGCATACGCTTTCAAAATCCGCGTCTCTTGCCGGGTTAAGGGCGGGCTTTGCCATCGGTAATGAAAAACTGATAGAAGCCCTTTGCCGAATCCGCGATTCCTTTAATTCATACACAATGGACCGCATCGCTCTTGCGGGAGCGGCGGCTGCGGTTATGGACGCGGCATATTACGATGAGATAAACAATAGAGTCGCCACCACACGGGAACGGGTGTCAAATTCTTTAAAAGGTCTTGAATTTACCGTTTTGCCGTCAGAGTCAAATTTTCTTTTTATAAAACCGCCGAACATAAAAGGGGCGGACTTCTTCGCCACGTTACGTGAAAATGGCATCCTTGTAAGGCATTTTAATAAAGAAAAAATAAAAGATTACCTACGTGTTACCATTGGAACGGAAAATGACATGGACACCTTTCTTGACGTATGTGAGAAAATTATCAGGAGAGAAGCGTGAAAATAATTCAAAGCGGTGATTTTGATTCGTATTGGAAAAACGAAACAAAACGCTCTGATGATACAAAAACAGAAAAAACAGTCAAAAAAATAATAGCGCAGGTACGCGCTAACGGAGACGCGGCTGTCAGGAAATTTGCTTCCATGTTTGACAAATCTTCCCCGCAGAGGCTTGAAGTGCCGCTTGAAGAAGCAAAACGCGCCCTTAATCAATTACGCGAAAATGACCGCGCTCTTGTGGAAGCGATGGAACTTGCCGCCCTTCACATAAAACGCTTTTCAGACAAACAGAGGGAACAATTTACCAATTTTGAATTTGAGATGGAAAAAGGTCTTGTTACAGGCCAGCGTATAATCCCAGTCCAAAGGGCGGCAATTTATGTTCCCGGCGGACGTTTCCCTCTTTTTTCCTCAGTCCTCATGTGTATGATTCCCGCTTTTTGTGCCGGTGTGGAAGAAGTGATTCTCTCTTCTCCGCCTACCCATGACGGCCTTCCCGATAAAAAAATACTCGCCGCCACAATGGTAGCGTCTGAAATTACAGATAACAAAAATGTTCGTATCTTCGCTATGGGCGGCGCTCAGGCAATCGCCGCTCTTGCCTTTGGCACTGAATCAATACCCCGTGCGGACGTTATCGCGGGTCCCGGCAACAAATTTGTCGCCGCCGCCAAGCGGCTCCTGTTCGGCGAAGTGGGGATTGATTTTATCGCCGGTCCCACAGACGTGCTGATCATTGCGGACGGGCGTTCTGAAAACTGCGATATTGAAAAAACAGCCGATCTTGCCGCGACGGATATGCTGAGTCAGGCCGAACATGACCCGGACGCGCGCGCTAGGGCATTGGTTCCAAACAAAGAGCTTGCAGAAAAAATTGCCGCGGCTGTAGAGAGAAGGCTTAAAACCTTGCCAACAGGAAAAACAGCCGGCGCGTCTTTGGAAGCGGGCGGTCTTATTATCGTCTATGAAACACGGGAAGAGGCGATCCGGATAGCCAACACAATCGCGCCGGAACATCTTGAACTTCAAACCGCCGATGCCGACATTTGGGTTCCCAAACTGAAAAATTATGGTTCGCTTTTTATAGGCGCGTTTAGCGCTGAAGTCCTCGGCGATTATTCCGCCGGAATAAACCACACCCTGCCGACAAAAACAAGCGCCCGTTTTACAGGCGGCCTGTCCGTGCGCCACTTTTTAAAAACCGTAACAACACTGCGCTGCGCCCCTGGCGAAGGCTTTGAAAAAGCGCGTAACGCCGCTGAAACACTGGCCCGCGCCGAAGGCTTGGAAGGTCACGCGCAGAGCGCGGCGGCTAGAAAAAAAGAATTTTAACCACGAACCACACGAACACCACGAACTTATAGCACATATCTTGTCGTTGTTCGTGTTGGTTCGTGGTTCGTGGTAGAATTCTTAGTCTAACTATTCAATTCCCCGCGTTTAATTTTCTTGGTAGTGGTCATCTCCATCGGCTTATCAAGAATTACAACTCTGTCAATTTTTTGATATGGTTGTAATCTTTGGTTGACTTCCGTGATGATCAGGTCGATTCTGTTTTTCATCTGCGTAGAGTCAGGAATCGCCCCGTTTGAGTCTTTGTACTCGGAATTGGGATACACAAGCGCTTCGATGGTCTCACTTTTCGTCCTTTTATCCTGAATATAGCCGCGGATTAGAATTTGATCGATTTCCTCATAAAGCTGGAACTCGTTTTCTATTTCTTCGGGATATACGTTTTTGCCGCCTTCGGTGACGATCATATTTTTTGCGCGGCCTGTCAGGTACAAATAATTTTCGCCGTCCATATAGCCCAAATCGCCTGTTTTAAGATAACCGTCGCCGGTAAAGGCAGCGGCTGTTTCTTCCGGCAATTGATAATACCCCTGCATTACCATCGGCCCTTTAACAATTACTTCGCCGATTCCGCGCTCGTCCGGATCGAGAATTTTCATGTCTACCCGCGGACATGGGCGGCCTACGCTGGTTTCCTTGTAAGCCTCAATGGGATTAATTGTGATAATCGGCGAAGTCTCGGTAAGACCGTAGCCCTGGACAAAGTCGATGCCAAGCTGGTTGTATTTTCTGAATACGCTTGGCGCAAGAGGACCGCCGCCGCAGATACAAATGCGTACCGATGTAAGGCTTGCCTTGTCAAGAACGAACCCGAACATTTTTTTGCCGGGATTCACTTTAAAGATTTTTTTTATAATGCCGGAAATGCCCATCAGGCATGATATAATTCCGTAAACAATCGGCCCTTTGGCCTTTAATCCGCGCAGGATTCCCGCAAGAACTTTATTAAAAAGCATGGGTACGCCCAACAGCATGGTGATCTTCGCTTCTTTTAAATCTTTTAAAATTTGCGTTGTTACCATCCTTTTTCCAAAAACAACTTCGGCGCCTGTTGAAATTGTTTCTATAAATACGGCGAGCATTGTGTATGAATGATGAATTGGAAGGATGGCGTAAAATACATCGGTATGTAAAACTATAAGAGGCGTTCCCTGAGCCAGATAGCAATCCGAGACAAGGTTCCTGTGCGTTAGTATGACTCCCTTGGGGATTCCCATTGTTCCCGACGTAAAAAGTATCGCCGCGGTATCGGTCTCTACCGCCTGTTCAATTTCGGCTTGCGGTCCGTCAAGATCGTAAATATACGTTCCAATTCCTTTTCTTAGGGAAAGAACTTTTTCAAGACCGGATTTTGACGAGTAATAATCATGTTTTTCTTCATCAACAAAAATCATGCGCGCGCCTGAGGCTTTTATCAACATGTCTATTTCTTCATTTTTAAGCTGATAATCTATTGGAACAACCACGCCGCCCGCAAAGAGTACGGCAAGATATGCGACTGCCCATTCAGGGGCGTTTTTTCCAGTTACGACGACTCTGTCGCCACGGCGGATTCCATTGTTATGCAGCCAGCGGGCGACGGCTTCTATCTCTCTGAACGCTTCCGTGTAATTCAGACTGATTCGGTTCGGTTCATAAATGGTAAAACATGCGCGATGCGGAAAACGGGCGACGGTTATTTTAAACATTTCAGGCAAAGTAGGCCATTCGCCGGAAAAGGCTTTTCCACGGTATTCTCTTAAAAATTCCCAAGGTTTCTCAGTGTACGGAACAGACATTGTATCCTCCAAATCTTAATTTTTTTTAGAGTATTAAATACCCTACGACATTTTGATATAATATGTAAATCAAAGTTACATTATTTGTGATTATATCTGTAACTTTTTATTAATTCTATAGTATTATAATAGTAATGAGAAATTTTTCAATAAAAAAATCAATTATTTTGCCGCTATTTGTCGCGATTTTTACGCTTTTTTCCTGTACCGCCAGGATTGACGGCAATATTACGGCAAATGGTTCGGCAGTGATGACTGTCAATATGTCCCTTGGACAGAGGATGACCGCGTTAATTAAATCCATAGCCAACGCGAGCGGGCAGGAGAATGTTCAAATACTGGACGGGCAAGCCATATCCAGGTCGATGTCCCAATCGCCCGGAATCGACTCCGTGTCGCTTAAAAACACTTCTCAATCGGCGATTGACGGGCAGATTAAAATTTCAAAAATAAACCTTTTTCTGAGCGAGGTAAAAGGGAAGGAGTTTATAAATTTTGAACAGGGCGCCACCGGAGGCAAGTGCGTGTTTTCCATCAATATAGAAAATAGTCAGGTAATGCTAGGACACCTTTCCAAAGATATTTCCGATTACCTGAACGCAATTATGGCTCCCGCCGCCACGGGCGATAAAATGACAAAATCTGAATATCTGGAACTTGTCGCCTCATTTTACAATAAAGGAATAAGCGACGAAATCGCGGCTTCAAGAATTCGCGTCTCCGTTGATTTTCCCGGCGCCGTAACAAGCGCAAAAGGCGGAACCTTCTCCGGCAAGAGGGCGGTTTTTGACCTTCCATTGTTGGACTTGCTGGTCTTGGAAACTCCGCTGGTTTATGAAGTTAATTGGAAGTGATTAGTGGGTAGTAGTTAGTAGTTAGTGTTATTGTTTGCAAGATCAGCGTGTTGCTATCACGCTAAGATTACGAACAATACTCACTAACCACTACATACTAACCACTAACCACTACATACTAACCACTATCCACTACATACTAACCACTAACCACTATTTACCTCTTAGCTTTCTGCTTCCATTCTTTTTCTATCCGGGCTTGCTCTTCTTTGGTTAAGTTGGCTGTTTTTGTAGCGACGCTTTTTTTGTTGGCGAGCGGATTTTTTAGCACTGGCGGCGGAAGCTTGTCGCAAATTTCCTGCAGTTTAAATGCAATTGAATTATATTTTCCGGCAATGGAAAAATCTGACGCATTCTGCATCGCGAGCTTTTTATACTCTTTAATCAGCATTGTGAGCTCGTCCCTGTCTTTGCTGTTTTTGTATTTGTTTACTTCAAAATCTACATCTAATATCATTTTCCCACCCTTAAATTGTAAATATTAAGATCTATAAATAAGGATACACCCGATAAAGCAAAAATGTCAATATATTTAGAATGGCAGATATTCAAAATTATGGCTTATTTATCTTTTCAAGCTGGTTTTTTCTAAGCATTTTATTCAATATACGGTAGAGATCATTGCGATCATCAGGGGGAAGGGAAAGAATATCCCGGAGCTTTTTTACGCTTCTGGGGTCTATATTTGATATGTCCGTTTCAGGGCCTCTTTCTTTTTCAGGTTCCATAAACAGTTTATAGACCGGAATTCCTAAAGCGTCCGCCAGAATTTGCAAACGGTCGGCGGGAGGCAGCGTTCCTTTTCTTTCATAATGGCTAATCATCGTTCTGCTTATACCGCTTGTCATGGCTAAATCGTACTGGGAAATTCCCTGTTTTTTACGGTAATAAGCCACATTTTCCGCAAACACCCGCGCAATGGTTCTTTCTTTCATAAGGTACATAATAAGTTGATGATTATAAAAGACAGTGACATAGTCTAATATTTTTTTATATTTATTTGCCTTATGTAATGTTTATCTAAAATTACAGGTTATTTACCCGAAAATCTCTGATCTTTATCATTTTTTATTCAAAATGCCTATTTTAAATGCTTGACAAAATGTTCATAATATAGTCTACTATATTATTAAATAGCTCTTGATATGGTCTAGAGCAAAAAATTTACTAAGGAGCAAAAAATGAAAAAAATGCTGAAATTCTCAGCGCTTGTGCTGATCTTGGGACTTGTTATGGGTCTCGCGGGGTGTCCTGCCACTGATGATGACGGGAACAATAACAACAATGATAACAACAATAACGACAACAATAACGAAAACAGCGGAGGTACGTCGGTATCATTTGATTCTTTCTCGCCTCCCTCAATTTATGTGGACAATAAGTCAGGGGAGAGGCTTGTCGCTTTTAAGGGATCTTTAAATCCCAGTTATCTGATTAGCGGTATTCCTCCCTATGCCACTAATCATGGTCTGGCAAAGACAAATTCTGTAAATAGTTCTCTATTTAACACAACAGGCGATTTTGCGCTTATCCTGATTACGGAAGCCGAATACAACAAAAACAAAAACAACCCCGCCGCTGCCACAGTTTTTGCCGAAATTTATGCTTTTTACAACAACGAAGCGACAAATAACAATGTTTTTTCAATAAGTTCTAAAGCAGGCGGGGCTGGTAGAATAATTTTACAAAACCCAACTCCGTGGAATATTGAAATTCATAAAGATGGACCTACCGGCGAGGTACTTGGTTATGTAGCGTCTCAAATGCTGAATACTACTTTACGCTTAACGGCCAATGAGGATTACAATTTATTTCCCGTGTTTAAAAGGTACAATCCGAGTGATAAAGAAATATACGAAATAGTGCCAAGATACCCAGAGGGTGGTCATGAATTGCTGGTTGGAAAACCATTTATGCAGCCTTTTTCATTGGGTGAAACGCCGCAAACATGGAATTTTAATGAACTTGCGTCAAAGCAAAATTTTTCGATATCCTCAGGCGGCATTTACTTTAGAATAGAGAATAATGCAGGCGTCCCCGTCAAATTTGCCAGAGGAACTGAAGTAATGAAAACTTCTACAGGACGTGACGGTATACAGCAAACATATACCAATCTTTACTCAATAAAAGTTACTCGTAATCCTGATGGTACATATCCTGATAAACAAACGATTACCGGATATTCAATTGGAACAGATCAACTTATGCTTCCAATCCCTGAGAGGGAGTATAAAACTGATTATATCTATACTATTCGCGTAACTGGTTCTACTGTTGCGACTCTTAACTTGGGAGCGTCTCAGGAATCGGATAACCCAATGGATCTTGAAGCAAAGTTTAACATGAAATAAGTTTATTTTTCGGGCTATTCTTCCGCGGGATAGCCCGGATATTTCAAGAAGGTGATAGGTATGACACCAAGAATATATGTTGTTATTTTGTTTCTTTGTTTGATTACTATTACATTAATTTCATGTCCCGCGCCGGACAATGATAAAACAAACGAGCAAACAGACAAACAAACAAACGAACAAAACAATAATGAGAATAGTCAAACTCCAAATAATAATTTACCGGCAACAGTTAATTTTGTAAATTATACATCATTTAAAGTTGATATTTACAAGAATTTAAATCCTGATTATTATGATCCGACTACATTGGTTTGCACAATTAATGCGGGAACTACCCAAAAAATAATATTGTATGCGAGTACTGATCAGGTAATAGGTGATACTTTTTACCCTCGTTATAAAGTGCTTCTGGCAAATAGTATTGAAACCGGAACTTCAAGTATATATGTTGACGCACAACGAAATTTATCAAATATAAGTTTTGTTGTAGAGAGCGGTAAATCTTATACCAAAACAATACCACAACCGACGGCAGATGAACTAAAATTTGTAAATGGGTATATCGCTATTCAAAATATAGGAATAACCCAAGTTCAAATACTTAAGGCTGATGAATTATTGTATAAACTTGATGACAAAAGCGTTTATCTTAAACCGGGTCAAAATTTGGGGTACTATGAAATTACTCTTTCATCATTTGCGGATTCATTAATTATCAATCAATTAAAAGCCTTTAGCAGTTCTTATGTAAATTTCCCTGAGTTCGTCATGGAACGCGGGAAGTTATATAGTTTTACGATAAATAATACGGATGTAATTACTCCTCCGATTATTACAAATCTCAATCCCTTGAAAAATTAAGGAGAAATAAAATGAAGAAATTTTTTGCGGTATTATTAACGTTTACGCTTGTTTTCGCGTCGTGTTATGATTTTTGGACTGATGGTGATTTGAATGAAAATAATAATAATAATAGTGATTATTGGAGTACGCCGAGTAATGATGACGTTATTGGTACATGGACAGGTAAATATGGTACTGGTAACGTGGGAGTAATTACGCTTATCATTGCCGATGATACATGGATAATGACGTTTATGGATTCGGCTAGTAGTAATCTTGATTCATATAATGGGTGGTGGTCGCGAAGCGGAAATAGCTTAACAATTGGTTCAAGTAGCGCAATATTAAACGGCAATAAATTAATTGTAAAATTAAGTTCATATTATACAAATAGTATCAGACCTAGTTCTATAGAACTTACAAAAGGTACGCCGGTAGTTGATATTGGAGGAACAACTTTAAAAATTCAAAATGATTCTTTTTCCGAAATAACCGATGTAAGATGGTCTGATTCTGTAGCATTTACACAGGGTACAGAATCAATAAAAAACGGTTACCCTGTTATCAAGGCAGTTCAGGAAGGTGTTGGATACCTCTATTTTAAACGGAAAACAAACCCAATCAACGCTCGAACCGAAATGATTACAATCGAAAAAGACAAACAAAATGTTATTATTATCAATGAATATACGCCAATTGTTGACGTAGACAACCCCAGTAATAAAGGATTGTTTGGCACTTTGGGAGTCACCAGAGAACCTCAGATAACGGTAAAAGCGGGCGCTTCCACCATTGCACAATTCGGGGATTATGATTTTGGAGGCGTGCTGCTCAATACTCCCAAAGATGTCACCTTTACTATAGGCAATTCAGGAAAAGCAGACCTAATATTTAGTGTAGTTGAAGGTAATGTTATCAATCTGTCTAATAACACCTCCGGTTATTTTAGCGTTAATCAGCAGCCTTTCGCGTCAATGACTATTGCGCCGGGAAGTACGACAACATTTGTTATACGTTTTAGTCCGATAACAGTTGGAAATAATTTTAACGCGGAAGTAACGATCAAAACTAATAGTGAGAATAACGCCGAATTTACTTTTAGGGTAAAAGGTAATGGGAGCAATGAGTATAAAATTGGGGACACAGGCCCGGGTGGTGGAATGATCTTTTATGCCCAAGGCGGTCAGTACAAGGAGTGCAGTGGGGAACTGGGTAGTTATGATTGGAATACTGCTGTTACAACGGCTCGAAATTATAAAGGTAACGGGTTTTCCAACTGGCATCTACCTGACAAAGGGGAATTGGATTTAATGTATCTGAATCTCCATAAAAAAGGTTTGGGTGGATTTTTAAACGAATTTTACTGGTCATCCACAGAGTCAAGCAGTGGTTATGCGTGGTACTATTATTTTGGTAGTAGTAGCAGCAGTCAGAATACTGATTCAACATATTATACCAAGAGAGTTCGTGCTGTCCGGTCTTTTACTCTTTAAGTTTTAGCAGGGTAGGGAAGCGGGGAAATAGCCAATGAATAACGGACTGTAATTCCCCGCCATCTATCCCTCAAATGGATAACGGATAAAACTTTTTCTTCTTCTTTGTGCCCTGCGTACTGACGGCAGCCTAAAGGCCGCCTTGCTTTATTACAGACAGCGGCTTTTATTGGTGCTACGCTGTGCGGCATTATTCATCTACACGACTTCGTCGTGCATTTATTTAGCGGGTGTGAAATTCCTCTCAACCTATTAAAGGCAATTACATTTCATCTCTCCATGCGGCGAGTTATATCTATTACATGTTTGGTAATCACTACATGTCCCATAATGAGAAGTCTTATCAAAATAGCCTTTTTCTTTTCTTTCACAACTACATAATCTAAAAATATCACACCCTGCCAGAACTAACCCTGCCGCAAACAGTACGCCAATCAAGCCCAATATCAATAATTTTTTTATTTTCATATTAAACTCCTTCAATAATTCCGCTGTAAGGCTGCGGTGTGAGCGCAGTCCGCTATTTATATGATACTATTTTTGCGCCAACGACGCATTTTATTATAATATAATGCAAAAATTACTGAAAAACAAGAAAAAAGTATTTCTTTTTATTCATTCACATAATGAGGCATCAATTCCAATTTATGCAAATTCAACTTGTGCATCTTGTCGATTTTTTCTTTAATCGCGGCGTCTTCGCAGACTCCTTCGCGGATATACCTGTCCAAGACGGCGTAAGAAAAGCCGATATTTTCCTCATCGCTTAAGCCGCTAAGACCGTCTTCGGGGACTTTTTCGATAAACTTTGAAGGGAGTGATAATTCTTTTGCGAGTAACTTTACTTCCGTAACCGTTAGCTGAGACAGGGGGCTGAAATCCCCGGCGGCGTCGCCGTATTTTGTGGCGTAACCTATGTAGTCTTCGCTTAAATTGCATGTGTTGGCGACTCTGCCGTTTACCGCGGCGGATACGGCGTAAAGGGTCGTCATCCTGATTCTGGCGGGTATATTGATAGCCGCCTGCCTGTTCAGGGAAAAATCGGCTTCTTTTATGCTTTCAAGCAGGGCGTCAACGCTTTTTTTAATGTTTACTTCCAAATGCCTGATACCCAAGATTTCGACTAATTCGCGCGAATAGGCGATGTCGTGCTGGTTTCCCTGCGGCATTAAAACGCCGTAAACCTTGTCTTTTCCCAAAGCCTGCGCGCAAAGAGCGGCGACTGTAGAGCTGTCCTTGCCGCCTGAAATACCGACAACGGCGCCGCAATCTTTGCCGTTTTTTTCAAAATAATCGCGTAACCATTCGATAATTTTGTCCTTTGTTTTTTTTGCGTCAAACATAAATACTCCTATTTTAATTCTATCTTAAAAGGAAGCGCGGGTAAACCGTCGCCGTTAAACAACTGCCTGTCGCGCGGATTATCCGCCCACGCATACAGTATCTTTTTTGGATTTTTTATTCCGGATATATCAATACTGATTGCATTTGCGCTTTCAATTTTTACCGGCAGACGGACATTAGCGTCTTCGCCGATTACGCTGACAAACGCGGTAAAAGAAGAATTTTTACTACGAACCACACTAACATCACGAACTTTTTGCACATGTCTTGCCGTTGTTCGTGTATGTACCGAAGGTACAAGTTCGTGGTTATATTCAAACTTATTTGGAAAAACATGGAGTCCCGCGCCGCAATTATTAAAAAATATGTTAATATTGTCCCGTTCTCGTTCAAAATGAGATACCGTCGGTCCCGGCGAAGTATTGTTTGCGGCGAATACCGTTTTGTCAGCGGCAAGGAAAAGGCGGTAACCCACGTCTTTTTTGTTAATGGGGTGTATGTCGTTCCATTCGCCAAGTTCCAGGGCGCAGGCCATACCGGTATTTGGCAGTGACATTGCGTCCGCCTGCGCTTCGCGGATTATCGCCCAACTGTGCGTTTCGTTGTTATCTGACTCTTCTTTCCAGATTGGCAGCTGGACAAAGATAAACGGTAATTTATCATTGTTGTTTTTTTTGCGCCAATCGTTAATCATCAGGGGAAAAAGTTTTTTGTAATCGTCGGGGTATGAATCGTTTGATTCCCCCTGATACCAGATAACTCCTTTAACCGGATATTTAAGGAAAGGGTAGACCATCGCGTTAAAGTTTCCCATCGGCATACGCTGAAAGAAAAATTCTTCGGGGCGTGTTGGGGCTTTTGTCCCTATCTTGTACTTCCATGTTCCGCCCAGTTCCACGGATTCGCCGTCCGTAAAAATACGGAAAGGTTTATCGGTTGTAACTCCTCCTTCGCCGTTATTGCAGATAACTCTTATTACGATGCGGTTTTTCCCTTTTTTTACCAGTCCTTTGGACACGTATTTGCGCGGCGGATAACGGTATCCCGTGTTGCCGATTTCAACGCCGTTAATGAAAACGGTATCGGAGTCTACGATAGTGCCAAGCCAGACTTCAGCGTTTTTAACCGCAAAATCTTCTCCCGCTTCAAAATCTTTCGCAAGCCATAACACGCCGCAAAAATTTTCAAGACCCGCGTCTGAAAAATTTCCCGGCAGGGTAATGTCGTCCCATGAAGAAATATCCGTTACCAGATTTTTCCAATCTTTGGGAATGCCAATGTCTTCATGCGCGACATTTTTCTCCCATTCAGAAATTGCGGATGCCGATTTACTTGTAATCTCTTCGCGTTTTGCGGCATCGGCGTATTGCGCGCCAAGGGCTATTATCTGCGAAAAATCAGAAAGGGCGTCTCGGCTCATCCATGATTCAATCGGAGTGCCGCCCCACGCGTTATTGATTAGGCCGATAGGGATGCGGTATTTTTCGTACATATTTCTCGCGAAGAACCAGGGAGTCGCGGTAAAACCGGCAAGCGTCTCTTTGGACGGTTTTTGCCAACCGCCGCCTGAAATATCTTCGCGCACGGAAGAAAAATCCCACTCCTGAGGCGCCTTAAAATGCTTTATAATGGGATACTCTTTTAATTCCCACTCTTCGTTGAAATCATCGCGGAGGCGGTCCATTGCCATCTCCATGTTGCTTTGCCCGGAGCAGAGCCATATATCGCCCGAATAAATATCATTAATCGTTACAGATTCATCATCGCTTTTTATTTGCATTTCAAAGGGACCGCCCGCGCCGACGGGATCAAGCGTTACGAGCCATTTTCCGGCGGAGGATTTTGCCTCGTAAGTTTTTCCCAAAAAAATAACGGTTATTTTTTTTCCGCTCCAAATAGGAAAGCGGCTGTCGCGCTGTAAAACCATTCCGTCGCTTATGAGCGGCGAAACCAATAGATCTTTCATACTAAACCTCTGTAATCGGCAAATATAACGTCGGCATAATTGCCCGTGTTTTCTCCGCCGCCTGTGGCAAAGACTCCCGCCAATGTTCCCACAAAACCGCCAGCGTATTCCGTGCTGAGTATGCGCGCGTCCATATTGTCTTTTAAACAAATAAGTGAATTCCCGTCTTTCCCGTAAAGAAAAGAAAGTTTCATGTCTTTATTAATGGCGGCTAACGTAAGCTGGGTTTCATCTTTTGGACACCGTGCAGACGCGATTATTTCGTCTTCTTTACCGGCGGCTTTTATCAGGCGGATCATAAAAATACCATTAGGTGAAAGATATTTTTCCAGGCGGTACTGATAATCTTCGCTTTGCAGAAGGATTAATCCCGCCGATTCGCTTTCTTTTTTAGGCGTGAATTCCATTAAAAAGCTGAAAGACCAGTCCTTATGACGGATTCTTCTTCCAGCAAAAGCCGGATGATCTTTCCCGCGCATTGAAGCCGCCGCCGTAAAAAGGCGCAATGCGTCTTTTCGCTCAGTTAAACTAAAGGCGGCGTTTTTTTTATCGACAGGCATTCGCAGGGTTAGCCAATGGAGCGGGAGAGAGTCCCTGTTAAAATAATCACAGGAATCAAGCGGGTCGCAGTTTTCACTGTCTGCGGCGTTCTCTTGCGGCAATCCGTCTTCAATAAGACCGGAAGCGGTAGCGATGAACGGCCACTCGTTTTCCCAAAAAATCGGTACTATAAAAGTTTCGCGCCCCAGAGGACATACGCCGTCAAACTGGCGGGACGCAAGTAAAATCATCCACCAGTTTCCGTTGGCATCGTCAACTAAATCGGCATGTCCCACGTTAATAATTTTCGCCCTCTTCCCAAGATGCCTGTGCGTGATAACGGGATTGCTCCTTTTGCCCTCCCACGGTCCTTTAATGTCTTTCGCCCTCGCAATGCAAACCGCGTGATCAAGTCCTGTCCCGCCCTCGGCGTGCAGTAAATAATACCAGCCGTCAATTTTATAAATGTGCGGCCCTTCAGGCCAGATAGCGCTGCGAAGAGCGCCGCGCCATAAACCAATGCTTGAGCCAGTCAACGGATTTTTTCCTGAATTAAGTTTTTCCATGTCAATTTCATGGATGTAAATTTCATAATTGCCTGAATACGCTTCACCTTCGGGCGCGGGGTGGGTGCCGATATACCAGACTTTTCCGTTGTTGTCAAAGAAAATGGAAGGGTCAATTCCGTCAGCATCGGTAAGCCAAATTGGATCTGACCAGGGGCCTTTTGGGTCTTTCGCGGTAATTATAAAATTGCCGCCCGTGTTTATCAACGTACAAAGAATGTAAAAAACGCCGTTGTTTTCGCGGATTGTTGGGGCGAACAGCCCCTGTGAAATATCATGTCCGTCAAAACATAACTGTCCCGGCCTGTCAATGGCGCTGCCAATCTGTTTCCAATTTATCAAATCCCCGCTGTGAAAAATCGGTATGCCGGGAAAATAAGCAAACGTTGAATTGACAAGATAAAAATCATTTCCGGCTCGGCAAATTGACGGATCGGGGTAAAAGCCGCTTAATACAGGATTGCGATATTTAAAATCCATATATTGATTTTATCATTTTTTCAGGTATTATTAAATAGGTTGAATATTTGATTAAGGACGGAAAAGGAGAAATATGGCAAACGTTCCATTCTCGCGCGGGTTTAATTTTTCCAAGTGGTTTGAAGCGCGTACTTTTAAGGATATTGATTTTAAGAAGTTCAGTGAGCGGGATTTTATGGATATAAAAAGTTTGGGAGCCGATGTTATCCGTCTTCCAGTCGCTTTTCATAATTTTGTTCTTGGCGAAAAAGACTATACCCTTGAACCTGAATTGTTAAAGTATCTTGATACTGTAGCTGATTGGGCTGAAAAACATCAGATTTGTCTTATTATTGATAATCATTCGTTTCATCCGGTTAATCCGACGGACGACAATATTGATAAAATACTTATACCTGTGTGGGAACAGATTGCCCTGCATTTTAAAGATCGCGGAAATTTTTTGTTATATGAAGTATTAAACGAACCTCACGGCATTGCCGACGGGCTTTGGGGAGAAATCCAACAGAAGGCGGTAGAGGCGATACGAAAGATTGACAAAAAACGACAAATTATTGTAGGCGGCACAAATTACAATTCAATCGAAAAATTATTTACAATTCCTGCATATGCCGATAAAAATTTAATTTATACTTTTCATTTTTATGATCCTCATATTTTTACGCATCAGGGCGCGTCATGGAATAAACCGTCGCTTGAGCCGCTGTCGAATCTTCCGTTTCCCGCGCCCGCTAATTTTAGTCCTCAGGTACATGAAACTTTTAAAGGCACATGGGCGGAGGAATCCTTAAAAAGATATGAACAGGATTCAAAGCTGACTAAACTAAGCGAGACTCTTGACAGGGTAGTTTCTTTTTCAAAAGACAGAAAAGTTCTTGTTTTCTGCGGTGAGTTTGGCGTGTATATGAAACAAAGCCCAAGAGAAGATCGCGTAACATGGTACAAATTTATTTGCGGCGAATTTAAAAAGAAAAATATCCCCTGGATATGCTGGGATTATTTTGGCGGTTTTGGCGTATTTAAAACCCAATTCAGAGGGGAGTTTCCGGCGGATTTGGACAAAGAAGTTATTCAGGCTATGGGGCTAAAAATATGGCGAAATTAACGCTTTTCCAATGAAAGATGGCGGAAATTTTTAAAAATAAAGTCGTTGCAAGTTTTAAATATACCGTGTATACTGGTTAAAAGGAATATATCAATCGATTAAAAGGGAAGTTGTTTATGGGTAATAGCAGTATGAATGTAATCCATGTTGATAATAGCGGTTTTTTTCGCAAGGTAATGAAATCCTTTTTAACGGAACTTGGTGTTAATTCCGAAGATTACAGTAAAGGCGAAGACGTATTGGATGCCGTTGGAACGCATAAAGTATCCTGTGTTATCACAGGATTGGAACTTCCTGACATGAAAGGCGAGGATTTAATAAAGCAGCTTCAATTTTCAGGCCATTCAATGACTATTATCGCGGTGACGGCCAGCAATAATGACGAGAGGGTACAAAGACTTGCGGAAATGGGAGTTAAGGCCACTATTCAAAAAGGCGGCAACTGGAAAGAAAAACTGCGCGAATATTTTTAGCGCTGTTTTTTATCTTTTATGGTAAAATCAATTTTTTTATTAGTTTTATATTTATTTGACAGGTATTGTTTCCGGATCTAATTTTGCCAGATACGGAGCGTATTTCTTGTCAGATATGGCGATGTGGTTAAGAAGCCAGTCTTTAAGGAAATTGGCCATTTCAATTGGCGCCGCTTTTCCATATTCAAATAATTTAATGGAATTTTTAATTTCTACGACAAAATCTTCATGTTGTTTTTTATGCTCGGCCAGTTCAGGATAGGAAACTATGCCCATATATTTTTCCTCGTCCGCGAAGTGCACTCTGGCATATTCCAGGGCTTTGCTGACAGTCCGCAAATATACTATGTCCTCGCTGAGAGCTCCCATCTTACAGGCCTTGTAGAGGTCATTTACCATTTTTACAAGTTCCTTGTGCTGGTTATCGATATGCTCGATGCCCACAGAAAAAGAATCATCCCAGGCGACGAAATATTCGTCCATCAATGTCTCCTATACGGGAGTATAACATATTATTATGAAAAGGACAAGACAAAATTAATATATATATGAAAACACCGTTGAATTGAGGCGTTATCATTAAAAAAAATCACTATAACGATAGAAATTTAACTGTAATTCATTAGCTTTTTGCAGTACATACTCCAAACGATGCGGCTTAATACACCAACTCATTTTGTTTGAAATATCGTGGGATGATATGGGCAAAACAAGATTCTGTTCGGTAAATTTGACCGTCCTGAACATAATATCGATTGTCGCCATAAATTCATCTTCATATCTAAAAATAATGTTATCAATACTTTTTGTAAAAATTATACCTTCGCGGATAGCCTGGCGATCATAAACCTGAAAACAAATATTGAAACCTCTTACTATCTTAAATGTTTTTAATAAATCATCATGCATCCATGTTTTATATAACCCGTAAGGATAAGCAAAGGAAACAAGCGGCACGTTCATATTTCTGAAATTGTCCACTTGTGAAACTGTTTGTATATAAAAGTCTCCCCTGGAAACTTCCGATAATCTTAAATGATTTAATGAATGATACCCAATTTCATGTCCACGGTTCTGCGCCACTCTGGAAAAATACGAGTTTATATTATATGTCCCAGTGACAAAAAAAGTAACTTTTGCGTTATAACGGTCAAATAATCCAAAATAATTTTCCCATCCCTTTCTATAATGATCATCAAATGAAAGTAAAATCCCGCTGTCATCTTTCTGGGGCTTCCAAAGGAGTTTATCTTCATAAGACTCCCCGGTTTCCATATTTTTTAAAACAAATGTAATTAAATATTCTCCCGAATTATTAATTATCGCGCGCTTCATGTCGTATAACACCTGAAAATATTCGGTATTTCCTTTTTTGTCTTTTTCTTCGATGTCGGCTTTTACAACTAATTCCCCGGTTTTATTAAATAGAATATATTTTTTTATTTCAGAAGAATTCCGTTTAATTTTTTGAATTACGGTTATTAGGGGAGGATCTTCAGACCTCGCAGAAGGCGGTGGAACCGCTTTTGTTTTGCAATATGACATGGAAAAAAAAGTAAATACGATAAATATTACCCATACAATATTTTTTATATGTAACTTAGAAACCGTGATTATCACGATGCCACTCCCATTTTTGTCCCGTATTATCCAAAAATTCCCTATATTTTAAAATGGTATAGGTAATTGAAGTACCAATAGAAATAGCGGATGCGCCGGTTTCACGAATATTATTGGCGTCCACATCATCAATAATAAAATAAATATTTTTACCGGTTAAAATTCCGCTTGCGGTAAACAATAATTTGTCGTTTCTTACCGAACCTGACCAAACAGACATTCCATAATATCCAAATTTCTGTCTGAATCCGTCCGATTTTTTATCAAACGCGGTACCCGGCAAAATAAGGATTTCATCCGCCTTTCCCCTTGTTTTATAAAACCCGGGACGCAATGCCACTTCCTGCGTAAAGGCATTAACTGAGGTTAGTATTATGAAGGCAAAAAATAATGTATTTTTTAACATTGATTTTAATCCAGTCTGATAATAATAGCGCAAATTGCTAAAAGTTTAAATCACCTTTTTATTGTATTTTTCAGAAGAATTCACACAAAGAACACAGAGAAGACAAAGAGCGCAAAGAGGGAAGAAAGAGTAAATAATATGAATGCGAAATCTGCATTTTGCTTGACCGAAATAGAAAAAAGAATTTATTTTTTTTATTAACCGTTAAAAACATTTGCAAAATTCAAAATTAATAGTATATTAATAGCAGGGAGAAAAAATGCCGACAAAAGCACCGGTTAGAAAAACAAAAACCACCGTTCGAAAACCTGTTAAAAAGACGGTTAAAAAAAGAGCAAAAAAAGTAACTTGGGATGATATAGAGGCCGGTTTTGAGAGACTTCAAAAATTACATGAGGAAACGGAAAAAACCTTAAAAAAGTCTCAAGATGAAGCATGGGCAGCTATAAAAGAAAACCAGAAAAATATTGGCGGTCTTAGCAACTCATTAGGCTCTATTGTTGAGCGTATACTGATCCCCGGCCTCCCAGAAAAATTTAAAAAATTTGGCTACAGCTTTAATCGAGTAGCCACTTATAGTTATTCGGCGGGCGTCTACGCCCAGATTGACGGTATGCTTGAAAACGGCACACAGGCAATTGCAGTAGAAGTAAAAACAACATTACGGAAAGCGGACATAGACGACCATCTTATACGAATGGAAAAAATACGAAAACACGCCAGCGAACACGGCGACACAAGGCAGTTCATGGGAGCTATGGCGGCTTTTATTGCTGGCGAAGCCGCAAAAAATTACGCCTTAGAAAAAGGGCTTTTTGTCATAGAACCAAGCGGCGAAGATGTCAAGGTTACTAAACCTACGGTAGAACCGCGGGTTTGGTAAGGTGACAGTGGGGTGTATACTTAATTCCCCATTTCTAATTGCTAATTTTAAGGGATTTACAAAAAATGGGAATACATTTACATTTTAATTAAAGAAGGTATCAATTTTTTTTGGAGGATTGTTTATGGAAACTGCTCAAATTATAAATGAAACTGGTAAATTGCCAATATACCAACAAATGATTATTG
>Ga0268262_10002255_pt1 | contig 22591 bp, 25 predicted proteins | sample TergutNc150P3_FD_190354 | JGI IMG/M metagenome (GOLD analysis project Ga0268262, IMG submission 190354) | Nasutitermes corniger P3 segment gut microbial community from laboratory colony in Florida, USA - Nc150 P3 (SPAdes) (version 2) | ecosystem: Host-associated > Arthropoda: Insects >...
AACCACACGAACTCTTACTTAGTATTTGCCGGAAAACCTTCATGTTCTATCTTTTTTCATGGAATTTGAAGGTTAAAAATGGTTTTCTAACAGCAAGTTCGTGTTGGTTCGTGTGGTTCGTGGTAAAAATTCATTCATGCGTTTGTCCTGTATACGTCCTTGCCTGCTATTGATGTTTATGCTATATTTTCAATATGATTATTGAACAAACTATTGAAGTGCCGGACAGCCGCCGGATTTTTTTTGACCTACCGCCGGACTTACCGGTCGGGATGGCGAAAGTGGAACTTATTTTCACCCCGCTTTCAGACGCGCCTCAGACGAAAAGCAACGGAAAAATCAGGCTTACCAAAAAAATGATAGATGAAATGCTGCAAGGAGAAGCCTTGCGTTCCCTGTCAGGCATATTGCATACTGATATGACCGTTGAAGAAATACATGAGGAAAGGCTGGCAATATTCCTACAGTAACGCCGGAACGGTTTATACAACTCAATGCCGATATAGAACAATAAGTTCCTTTCGAATATTCTTACGCAAAGACGCAAAGTTGTTGTTTGTTGAAACATATTTTTTATTTCATTAATTTTTTTTTATAAATATATTTACATCTTCTTTTATCTTTTCCCATAAAGTATTCATATCGAAAAATAAGTTTTTCATTTTATCCCATTTTAATTGAAAACCATATGTATGCCTTACAAAATGCCTAAATTGTAAATAATCATTTAATTGCTCATATAATTCTTCCCTGAATATATGAGATCTGTTTTTTGTTCCTTTAAATGCATTATCAAATAATTCTTTATGCCACTTAATTCCATTAGGCAATTCCATGTCTTTATTTTTCATTATTAATAATATTATTTTTTCAATCCCATTATAAAAAGATTGGAGAATCAATGCCATTCCACATTTTTCAACAAAATCAGGTTCTTTAATTTTACATAAATCAAATAATGGATTTGCCGCATCAATAAGTTCATCTATTTGTCCAATCTCAAATTGTATCTTTTGAATAATAGCATTATCCAATTTCTACAATCTCCCCAAGTGAATATAAAAGGTTATAAAATTTATCATTTTCATCAAAATCAACTAAATCTACTGTATTTGATAAATTATTATCTAACTTTGCATATACACGAATAAATTTTTCCGGCGGAAGCCCTTTTATTCCTATATCAATATCAGAATTCTGATGGATCTTACCAGTAACCAATGAACCGAATAAATAAACTGACTGACAGCCTTCATTTTTAAGAAAATTTATTGCAATATCAATATCCTTTTGATATTTTGAAGGTATATTTAATTCCATATTTTAACTCTACAAGATTAATCTAATTTCGTCAAACTATGTTTCTGTATACTTTTTTATACACTACTACAGCGCCACCTCGCCAAAAGGCGGCGCTTCTTCCAGCACACGGGCTACGATCCTGTGGCCGTCAAGCACAAGGCCGGGGTCGTTTTCCAGAATGGAAAAGGCATCTTCGCGGGCCTTTGTAAGCGCGTCTATGTCGCGGATCGGGTTGGCGATCCCCAGACTGAGGTAGCCGGACTGCTCGGTTCCGGCGATCTGGCCGGGGCCGCGCAGCTTTAGATCTTCCTCGGCAATGACAAAGCCGTCGGTGTTTTCGCGCATTACGTTTAACCGCGCCTTGCCGTCATCGGTGTAATTGTCAGAGTAAACCAGAAAACAATAAGCCTGCTCCTGCCCGCGACCGACCCTGCCCCTAAGCTGGTGCAGAGCGGAAAGACCGAAACGCTCGGCGTGTTCTATCACCATGCAGTTCGCGTTCGGCACGTCTACGCCTACCTCGACAACGCTGGTGGCGACTAACACCTTTATTTCGCCTCTGCGGAAACGCTCCATAGTTTGGCGCTTTTCCTCTTCATCGAGTTTTGAGTGGATCAGGGCTGCGGAGAAACCGGGAAAAATTTCTGTCGCCAGCCGCTCCGCCATTGAAACAGCGTCTTTTAAAACCGTTTCTTTTTCTTCGTCGCCTTCGATTAGCGGGTATACAAAATAAGCCTGGGAACCGGCTTCGAGTTTGCCGCGCACAAAATCATACACCTTCTGCTCGTTGGATTCTTTTGCCAGGTGGGTTATTACCGGCTTTCTCCCCGGCGGCATATCGCTTATTACAGAAACGTCCATGTCGCCGAAAACCGTCATGGCAAGCGTGCGCGGAATCGGCGTGGCGCTCATCATCAACAGGTGGGGTATTGCCGTAGCGCCTTTTGCCATGATTAGCGCTCTTTGCGTTACGCCAAAGCGGTGCTGCTCGTCTATAATTACCAGCCGTAAATTTTTATAGTTAACGTCTTTTGAGAAAAGCGCGTGGGTTCCAACGGCAATGTCTATTTCCCCCGCCGCCAGATGTTTTAACAGGCCTTTCCTGCCTGCCGCCTTTATGTTTCCCGTCAGGAACGCTATACGCAGGCCAAGAGGCTCAAGGAGGCGGGCGGCGTTTTCCGCGTGCTGGCGGGCAAGCAGTTCCGTCGGGGCCAACAGCGCGGTCTGCCCGCCGTTGTCAGCCGCCCGCAAAGCAGCCATGAACGAAACAAGCGTTTTGCCTGAACCGACATCCCCCTGCAAAAGCCGCGCCATGGAAAAATTGCTATACACATCGTTATGTGTATCACTATGTGTGCAATCTCCCATGTCGGCGTTAATTTCCGTAATGGCATTTTGCTGGCCGGGCGTAAGTGAAAACGGCAGCCGCTCAAGCAAGCGGTGTTGTAAAGGAGAGGGGGAGACTAATGAGGAATGAGGAATGAGGAGTGAGGAATGAGTATCCTTGTCCGGCAGATTATATTGCCCTTCATTGCTCATTGCTATCGCCAACTCTGTTGGCGCTTGCTCATTGCTAATTGTTCTGTTCCCTGTTCTCTTTCTTTCCAGCGCCCGTTTTCCGACTAATATTTCAAGATAAAAAAGTTCTTCATATATTAGCGTTTTTTTTGCCTGTTCCAGCTCTTCGGGCGAAGATGGAAAATGATACGCCTTGAGGGCGGCGGCTTTTGAAAGCAGATTGTCCCTGGCTATGATTTCATCGGGAAGTTCGTTCTCCAGCATGGCGGCGTACTGTTCAATGGCGTTATCTGTAAAAACACGAAGCGTAGTCTGCTTGAGTCCGGCGCACAGGGGGTAAACCGGTACAATTCTGTCAAAATACTTCGCACTGGAAGCTTCTTCAAATTCAAAGTTAGTGGATTGTAATTCGCCGCGTTTATATTCAAAACTGCCCCAAACCTTGTAGCGTCCGCCTACCTCCATCTGCTTCGCAAGCCAGGGGCGGTTGTATCCTACCAGAACGGCCCTGCCGCTTTCATCTTCGATAAATATTTTGGGCGTCTTCTTGGGGCCAAAAACAATCCAGTTGTGGGCGAGTACCGTAACTTCGGTACATACCTTTGTCCGCTGAAATTCGACTATTGGGACAGTGAACCTGCGATCCTCCCAGCCGCGCGGGTAATGGCATAAAAGACCGGCGACATTCCGTATGCCCAGACGCACGAATCTTGGCGCGTTTTCTTTCATCATTTTCTGGCCGATATCCTGAATTTCAGTTAACGGCGCGTTTATGGAACGAAGCAGCATTTTATAACGGCAGCCTGAATAAAATGCCGGAAAGCGTCTGTATGACGATGCCTCCGCCAAACCAAAGCGCGGCCAGTACGAGAATCGAAATTATGATGCTTGTTGTGAAACGGACAATGCGCTTGCCAAAAATTATCCGGCTGACACGGTACTGTATCGGCTTTGATATGGAATCTATGACCCGCCAGAATGTGCCGAACATATTGGCGTTAAGAAAATAGGCAATCAGGCGGAGGACAAGCACGATGAGGCAAAAGCCCATTATAAAGGAAATTGCCGACCACAGCGCGGAAAGGCACACGGCAAGCAAAAGCCCAAGGGTGATCCTTCCGGTTTGGGCAATGGCGGAACAGATCGTCTGCGCGACAGAAATGGCAGCCATCGCGACAATAGGGGAGAGATCCATGTAGCCCGCCCTCAAATTGATCCTCTGCCGCCACCAGTCAAGATACGGATCGGTAATACGCGCCAAAATCTCCTCCGGCCTGCCGAACTGCCCGCCTGAAAACCAGGTAAGAATAATCCTGACAATAATCAGCAGGGAGAATAATCCCAAAAGAGCGGTTAAAATTCCAAATGTTATTTGTATTATTTGCATAGTTCCTTCCATGACTGGGCAACGCCGATACAGCCTTCCAGCACGCCCAGAACCTCCTTTTCAGCTTCAAGGCTTAAACCTTTATTTGTTTTGATAGTTTTTTCCCCAACGTGGATATAAACAGGACAGGGTCCCTGATTACCGATAAGATAATTCCGCAGGGGATGTATAGTCTCGTCCCTGTCGGCGGCATCCGGGTGCAGCTTGATATGGATTTCGTTTAACGGAGGCGCTGTATGTTCTGTGACAGAAAAATTTTCTTCTTTTTCATTCTGCATTTCAAGCGGCGGTACTTTCGGCCTTTCCCCTGCCTCCGCTTTTCGCGCCGCCGAACGGGTTAAAGCGGCAAGGTCGTCAACTTTGCTGACTTTCAGGCTTGGTTTCTGCGGGTTGAAGTCCCTTTCCGGATCAAAGCTCCCTTTAAGGGCGACAAACTCGTCTATGTTCAGCAATTCGCGGCTTTCTTTCCAGGTCTTTGCCCAAAACACCAGATCGATTTCGCCCTCAAAATCCCGCAAGGTTCCGAACGCCATGTCCTCGCCTTTTTTATCTACTGTCTCCCTCAGGGATGCAAGCTGCCCGATCACCGTGTAGCTGCCTTTCACGGCTTTGGCAAGCCCGCCGCTTTTCAGGTCCGCCATATAAAGCCACGCCGAACGGAATTTTTCCCGCTTTTTTTGCAAGGCTTCTTCATCTTCTATCACCGCTTCCGCTTCCCGTGCATCTATCCAACTGTCAGCAATGAAACCGTATTTTTCTTTGTTTCTCTGGTTTTCAATTTTGCCTTTCAATATGGCAATCTTGTCATTCTGTACCTTGTCCTCGCAGGCTTCCCACGTTCTGGAAAAAAATGTAACGTCAATTTCCCCGTTGTAGTCTTCGAGAGTCGCATAAGCCATTTTTCCGCTTTTTGAGTTAATAAGTTTTATGTTTTTAATTATTCCAATAAGAATATGGGTTCCCAACTGTATGGTTTCGGGGTGAGACAGATCAGCCTTCACCGCTTTTTCCCATAACTGCCTGTATTCGTCTAACGGATGCCCCGAAAAATAAAAACCTATTAACTGTTTTTCCTGATTCAGCCTCTCCGCCCTGCCAACAGGCGGAAATTCCGTAAATTTAAATTCGGGCATACCCTCTTCGCTTGAATCTCCAAACAGGTTTGACTGTCCAAGCTGCCTGTCTTCTTTTCTCTTTTGCGCGTATTCAATCGCTTTTTCCATGTTACCCGCAAGCGTCTCGCGCGATATTTTAAAATCATCAAACGCGCCTGTAAGGATCAGCAATTCAATAACTTTTTTACTGACGGCTTTTATATCTACCCTGTCCAAAAAATCCATAAAACCTTTATAAAGGCCGTCTTTCCTGCCCCGTACAATTTCTTCAGCCGGAGCGTCGCCTACTCCTTTAATCCCCAGGAAACCGTATACAATTTTGCCGTCCACTACCGTAAAAAGTTTATCAGAATAATTTATATTTGGGGGATCGACGCTTATTCCCATTTTTCGGGTTTCAACTATGCTGTATAAAAGCCTGTCCGTGCTTTTTATTTCGACTATCAATGTAGCCGCCATATATTCAGCGGGGAAATTCGCTTTAAGGTACGCGGTCTGATACGCCAATACCGAATATGCGGCGGCGTGGCTTTTATTAAACCCGTAACCCGCAAAAGGAACAAGCATGTCGTATATCGCCCCCGCCCTCTGCGCCGAGTATCCCTGTTTCGCCGCCCCTTCCAAAAACGGGGTTTTTTCTTCGTCAATAATTTCTTTTTTCTTTTTTCCCATGGCGCGGCGCAGGAGGTCGGCTTTTCCCATGCTGTAACCGGCGATTATTCTTGCCACTTCCATAACTTGTTCCTGATAGACAATAACGCCGTACGTTTCTTTAAGGATTCCTTCCAGGCTCGGATCGGGATACGTTATGGGCGCTTTACCGTTTTTGGATTCTACAAAGCGGGGAATATTCTGCATCGGCCCGGGCCGGTACATGGCGTTTAACGCCGTCAAGTCCTCTATGGAAGTCGGTTTGGTCTGTTTTAGAATATCCTGCATACCGTCGGAGGCAAACTGAAAAATCGCGTGGCTTTTTCCTTCGCCTAACATTTTAAAAGTTTTTTTATCATCTTCGGGAATATTTTCTATGGTAAAATCAGAATATTTGCCCCCCCGCCTGCGGATTAATTCTTTTGAATGTTTAATGATGTCAAGGTTTTTAAGGCCGAGGAAATCCATTTTAACAAGGCCGCATTGTTCAAGAAAATTCATGCTGTACTGCGTGGCTATATTGCCGCCCTTTCCCTCTCTTTCCTGAAAGAGCGGCACTAATTCGATCAGCGGTTTTTTTCCGATGACGATACCTGCGGCGTGTATGCTTGAATGGCGGTTAAGCCCCTCCAATTTATGCGCTATGGTAAATAATTCCGTAAAACGAGGATCGCTTTCCAGCTCACGAAGGCGGGGTTCGTCTTCCTTTGCTTTATGTAAAGTAATGTCAGGGTCAAACGAGATAAGTTTTGTTATCATTTCCGATTCGGGGATCGATATTCCCAAAACCCTTGCTACATCCTTGATAACCGCTTTCGCGCCCAATGTCCCGAATGTGATTATCTGCGCTACCCTTTCCTTGCCGTATTTGCGCGTAACATAGTTTATAACTTCCTCGCGCCCTTCATTGGCAAAATCAATGTCAAAATCGGGCATGGAAATGCGCTCAGGGTTTAAAAAACGTTCAAATATAAGGCCGTATTTTAAAGGGTCAATATCGGTAATACGCAGGGAATAAGCGACAATGGAACCGGCTCCGGAACCGCGCCCCGGACCGACAGGAATATCCCGTTCTTTTGCGTAGTTAATAAAATCAGCGACAATAAGGAAGTACCCTGTATACCCCATGCTGATTATCGTATCAAGTTCGTAATCCGCCCTTTTTTTAATTTCTTCCCATTTATTTACATCGCCTGCTTTTATTTTCGCGTAACGCCTGGCAAGCCCCTCGTCTGTAAGGTGCTTTAAGTACATGCCCGGTTCCTTAAAACCTTCGGGGATTTCAAATTCAGGAAGGTACTGCGGCAGTTCTTTCGTCTCTATTTTCGGCACGTCGGCGTTACAGCGCCGGGCGATTTTTACCGTATTTTCAATCGCCTGCGGGTACTCGGCGAAAATCTCCGCCATTTCCTCGCCTGTCTTAAAATAAAACTGATCCCCGAAGTATTTTTTCCGTTTTTCCTCGGTTCTGAGTTTTCCGGTTCCGATACAGATTAGAACGTCGTGGGCTATATAATCTTCCCTGTCAAGGTAATGCACGTCGTTAGTCGCAACCAGCGGTATGCCTGTTTTTTTGGAGACGGCTATAACTTCGTTGTATATTTCACGCTCGGAATACTCGCCCCGCATCGCGTCGGCGGGAATGTTGTGATCCTGGATTTCAAGGTAAAAATTGGGGTTCCCCTCAGGATCTTTGCCGAACAGGTCGCGGTAATAAACCGCCTTCCGCTCGGCTTCGGCTTTTTTCCCCCCACGGATAAGCTGCGGTATCTCGCCCGAAACGCAGGCGGACAGGGCTATAAGCCCGTTTTTATGTTCGCGCAGCAGTTCTTCGTCGATTCGGGGCCGGTAGTAAAAGCCTTCGGTGTAGGCAGCGGAGCAGAGTTTGACCAGGTTAAAGTACCCTTCGCGGGTTGCCGCAAGCAGTATCAAATGGTAGTAGTGGTTCTCGTTTTCCGAGCCTTTTTTTTCAAAGCGGGAACCGGGGGAAACATAGACCTCGCAGCCGATTATGGGTTTTACGGGGTTTTTCCGCTTTTTATGGCGGCATGCGGAGATAAACTCCATAGCCCCGAACATATTGCCGTGGTCGGTAAGGGCAATATGAGCCATTCCCAGTTCCTCGGCCCTGTCCGCCAGCCGCATGACCGAAACGGCGGCATCTTGCAGGGAGAAGTCGGAATGTACGTGGAGATGGACAAAATCAGCCATTTTCCCTATGGTAGCGTGAAAAAGGGCAAAGAGCAAGAAGCGAAAACAGTTATACGCACATGGTGCCTGGCACTATTTTTAAGGAATTACAACTGTTGTAGGATCAAATTTGGCTTCAGGATAATGAAGATCCATTGATTCCAGAGTTTCTACCAGTACCTTTGCAATAAGCAAATGCCGAAACCATTTTTTTTCTGAGGGTACAATATACCACGGAGCTATTTCAGAAGAACAGTTTTCCAACGCGGCTTCATACGCCTTTTGGTAATCTTCCCAAAGCATCCGTTCCGGAATATCCGACGGACTGAATTTCCATAATTTTTCAGGGTTGTCCAATCTTTCCTGAAGCCGCACTTTCTGGTAATCCTTTGATATGTGCAAAAAGAATTTTACGATCCTTGTTCCTGAATCATTCAGCAATGATTCAAAATCATTTATATGCTTATAACGCTGCTTTATTGTTTCCTCAGACGCAAGATTTTTTACTTTTTCAATAAGTACAGCTTCATAATAGGAGCGGTTGAATATTCCGATATGCCCTTTCCGGGGAACATTTTGATGGATACGCCACAAAAAATCGTGCATGATTTCCACTGAGTTTGGGGTTTTAAAAGAGACAACTTTACACCCTTGCGGGTTTATTGGCCCAAATACATTCCTTATTGTGGAATCTTTTCCTGCCGCATCCATTGCCTGGAGAACAACAAGAAGCGATTTGGAACCGTCTGCATAAAGAAGGGACTGTAACTTTTGCAGTTTTGATATTAATTCATCGAACAGGTTTACCCCGTCTTCTTTTTCAAGCTTCCCGTCATATTTTGTAGGGAAAGAATCAAGACGTAGAGATTTACCCTCAGATATCGAATAATCTTTGATATTGAAACTCATTTTCGCTCCTTAATATAAATAGTGCAGGTTTGATGTAACTGCAATAGCTAGTATATCACTATTTGTACCAGGTAGCAACCCGCCTGAGGGCAATTAGCAAAGAGCAAAGAGCAGGTAGCAAATTGCAAAGTTAAGATAGTTGTATCTTACTTTGCTCATTGCTACTTGCTCTTTGCTCTTTGTTTAACATGCTATGCCGCATGAAAGACATTCAGTTTTCCGTCAGGCTTGCGGGAAGCAATTCTAAGGAGGTATTCAAAATACTGCTTGTCCATGATGGCAATGTGGGTTAAAATCCAGTCTTTAATGAAATGGGTAAAAGAAGTTAGGGGAACCTTTTTCCCTTCATCAAACTTCTGTATGGTACTGACCACTCTCAATATAAAGGCATCGTGTACCTTTTTATGCCCTAAATAGCCCTGAAATTTGGCTTTTTTCATGATTTTTTCTTCCGTCGCAAAGTGTATTTTTACATAGTCAACCACTTGCCTGATAACACTCTGAAAATAAGCCCGTTCCGCCTCTTCGTCATCCTCATTAACATGGTTGTACATGTCATTGACCAGCCTAAAAAGCTCCTTGTGCTGATCATCGATCAGTTTTATTCGTACCGAATAAGTGGATGACCATGTAACCAGATTTGATGAATTATCTATCATCTTAAGCCCCCTTTAAGTTATTTATTCAAACATACTAACGCTTCCGGTAGAAAACCACGAATTTCGCATCAAATTTTAATTCTTTTCCAAAAATACTCTTACATTTTGCAAATTTGCGCCTTGTATTAGGAATTATTTCCGATAGACGCCTCCAGGTCCTCTTTATTAGAGGTTTTCTCGTAAAAGTAAAACTGCTGACGCTCACGAAATTCTAACCGCAGGCCGCTACTGCCGCGCCGAAGAGGCTGGCCTGTTCCACAGGCGCGATGACATAGGGCCGGGGCTTATCATGGATAAGCATTGTATGCAGGCGGGCTTCAAGGGCGCGGCGCATCCCCCTGTAGATCATGTAGGTGGTTCCTTCTATAGCAATGCGTACCGGAGAGTACGGCTCGCGGCACGCCTGCATCTTTTCCACTGTCGCCGCCAGCACCGCCGCGGCATACAGCGCCCCGCGCTCGGTTATAATAGAAACAATGTACTGCACAGCGGCAAGCGCGTCCCCCTCGTCCGGGCCGAACAGCGAACCCAGCGGGCCTTCAACGGCAAGCGGGGCGCGGGAGAACTCGTTGAGTATCCTTGTCTCAAGCTGGGGCATGGCAAGAAGATCATCGGATTTTTTAAACCGGATCACTTTGTCGTTTACCGCCTGCTTCAGAATATGCAGGGTCAGGGGGCCGAGATACGCGCCCGAAGTGGCTTTCTCCAGATTATAAGCGCCGGGGTTTTTTGTCGTGCTGTCAAATTCCTTGTCCAGCCTGCCCCGGTAGTGAAAGCTGAAAGAGCCGGTCTCGCAAACCACGATCTGCGGGGCTGTCTTTGACTCAAAACCGATCTTGGGAATCCGCGTTTCAGGATACGCGGTATTGAAGCCGGTTCCCAATATACAGCCAATCACAGGCCCGCCCGGAAAGTTGTACGGGTTCTTTTTTGATTCCCCCCAGCCGTCCGCAGGAATTGACGCAAGCCCGGAAAGCAGTGTCGCTACCGTGTCATTAAGCAGTACGACAGGCCCGTCGTATTTTCGCCCCTTGCGGGCCAGGGCTTCTCTAAGCCCCGCGCCTATTGCCTTGCCAATGACATCAGGGGCGTCAACTTCCTTGCTGAACGACAGCAGAATGCCGTCCGCGTGAGGCTGCATTTCCATTGGGTATGAAAAAGTAAACCCTATCCCCTCGACATTGGTTTTTTTTTCAAGCAGCGGCAGGGCGGTCTCGGCGATAATATCGAAAAACTGCGTTTCGCTTACCCGGCCTTTTGTACCGGGCATAAAGTTTTTTATTGTTTCATCCGCTACGGCTTTGCCTTCCCCGTCAAAATGCACAAGGCTCGCCCTCAGGTTTGTCCCGCCCGCGTCCAGCGCCAGCACGGTCTTCCCCGGCTGCGCCTTTGATGAGGGCGTTATGTACGAAGGGATCATCGGCAGGCTTGAGCTTTTCCCCTCAAGCCCCCGTTCCATGTCGATAAGCATTTCCCTGACCAGCGACATTGGCTCCAGGCCGTCATAATGAAAGCCGTAATGCCGGGCAAAATCTGATAACGCTTGGGGATTGAAACATGAACTCATAGCGGGACTCCTGTGATTTATTTTTGTTATTGTATCATATATCGTATTGGCTGTATATCGGACATGAAAAGAATTGAAATATCAATAATGTTGGTGTATATTATGGATATGAAGGGAAATTTAGTATTAAAAAAATTTCTTATCGCGCTTTTTTTCTTGTCTGCGGCAATTCTTGGCTCGTGCGGTAATAATGACACTGAGACTGAAACGGAAACTAAGATAACGCCATATACAACTAAAGTTTTATGGGAAAGGGGAATGTTAAGCGTTGGGACTGACTCTCCTCCCCTTATTGAAGGGGAAGCTCTCTATTTTCCATCTGATAATATTCCTGGGGGCGGATCAAGTATAACCAAAATCAACCTTGAAAACGGTAAAGTACTATGGGAAACCGAAGGTTTATGGGATCACGATGGGGAACAACTGCAAAAAATAGGCGAATATATTTATTTCCCGGTAGCAGCCGGATTTGTTTACGTGTTAAATGATTCCGACGGCGAACTGGCCGCCACCGTAATGCTGGGGAACAATGAAGCAGAAGCGCGGAACAATAGGGTAGTATGGGATTCCACTGCGGTTTCAGGCACATCTCTTTTCTGGGGAAGCCCCTTTCGGGATGTTCCGGCACAAGGGCTGTTGCGGCTGGATACCGATAACATTGATTTTTCAAAAGCCCCGGATGAAATTCAAGCCATTGCCCCTGACCTTGTTTGGTCAAGCCAAAACGAATCTATTATTTGGGCGAATATTATTTCTGATAACGGAACGCTGTACTTCATTGCAGGCACATCCAGATATTCTGATATACAACATATACCTACGCTAACAGCCATGGACGCTGATACTCTTGATGTTCGCTGGAATCGTAAAATGCCGCATATCGCGGAGCCTTATAGATATCCGCTTTTTATGAACGGCGAAAATATAATTGTTTTTGATGAAACTATTTCTTGTTATAATAAAACCACCGGGGAACCAATATACGAGAATATGCAATTAAAATACTATAATAGTGATTGGATTAATAAGAACGGCACATTATACAATAATCACCTTTTTTATACGACTACAGATGAGATAGTATCAATAAATACCGATACCGGCACATTGGCGTGGTATACTCCTGTAGAATATGTACACTCTGATCATTTCCAGATTAATATGGGGAAGATATATTATTTGAGAGATGAAGGTTTATATGTTTATAATGCGGATGACGGGAATTTGATCGGCATGGATAAAAGATTTAAACTTTTCTACCACTCCGGGCAGTTTGATTTAATCTATAAGGATACCGTTATTTTAATGAATGAACAATCGTATGGCTATTATTTAACCGCCATACGGTACGAATAAGGAACAGAATATGAAAATCAGGCATTTATTACTATTTGCAATACTTGCATTGAGTTTGGTTTCATGCAGTAAAGATAAATATTACTATTATGAATATTTTAAAAGTTTCTTTTTAGCCGAATCCTCTTTTGACATTGAAGGTGAGATATTCATTGACGGCAAGCCCGCTCAGGAAGCGGATTTTGAAAAGATTGTTGTTAGGGCGGATAAAGTAAAAGATTGGGAAATAGAAGGCGAAAAGACAGAAGGCAATAAATTTCGATTAACGGTTGATGTCACCGCCAATGGAATAACGCTTCCAACAGTGCCAATCACGCCGGACGGATCGGGCTATGACCGTCTTTTTACACGCTTTCCCGAAGATTTTCAATATTACATAATAAGTTTTTATGTTAATGGGAGAAGAACAAAGGGCGTATTTGAACCTGAATTGAATAGATATTATTATTATGTATATATTTCTGAACCAATCGATCTATCCGAAGAAAAGTCATGGGAGGTTTCAGGCAATTTTGGCGAAACAGGTTATTTTTATGAATCGTACGATTTCAATTTTGCCCGCCCGGGCTGGTATAAAATTTACAGCGGCGATGTGCCAATCGGTAATAAACCGGCATATTCTTCCGGCGCTAATACAAGGGTAAACGCCCTCAAGTAAAAAAAGGGAAGAGGGAAGGAAGAATTAGGAATTAGGAGTGAGGAATTAGGAATAAAGAATTCCTCTCGCGGAGGCGCGGAGGGAAGCAGTTAGCAGTTAACAGTGTTAAGAATAGCACGCTTCGCCGCTTGTCCGCAAATGCCGACTGTTGTATAATTGTAACATGGAGCTTGAATATACCTATTGGAAATCTAAAGACGGGTGGTTTGTCGGACACCTTAATATTTGGCCTGATCATTTAACGCAGGGGAAAGATATTCCTGAACTTGAAGAAATGCTGCTTGATCTGTATGGGTTTTACAAAGAGGAACAGGCGGAATCTGAAACTGTTGAAAAAAAGACCGGTCTGTTGAAGGCGTACGCTTAACATGAAACGCGGCGCGTTACTGAAAATTCTCAAAGCGCAGGGTTGTATCTTTGTTAAACATGGCAGAAGGCATGATCAATATATCCAGCCCAGAACAGGCAAAAGAGACCAGGTTCCAAGACATCCCTTAATATCCGATGAAACAGCCAGAAGTATAATCAAGAATTTATCTTTTCAATAACCTGCCTTTTCGAGTATGCCGTCATGCTTGCCGTTACTATTGTATGCCTGCTTCTTTTAAAGAATTCCTCTCGCACAGGGCGCGGAGAAGATGAGGAATTAGGAGTGAGGAATTAGGAATAAAGAATTCCTCTCGCAAAGGGCGCAAAGGCGCAACACCGCCAGATACTCGGCGCGGTCTCTTGCGCTATCCGGAAATTTATAGTATACATACCCTGAGCGAAGTGAAGGGCCGTGCATATTCGTTGGAGGCGCGGTAATTTTGTACAAGGAGAAGCAATATTTATGGCAATGCCAATAGCGGCGACACCGGTTCTTGAAGGCGATGATGCCCGGCGTTTTTATAAGGAAATGGCCGAGAATGAGAAAAGGGAGGTTCCTGACGCGGAAGTGCTGCGCGGAATAGCTGTTTTTAACGCGATAATGAGCAGAAACCCTGATGTAAAGCCAAAGCCCGGGGCAATGTAGTGGATTTATCCGCATACCCTTACAAAGTTCTTGAAACAAAAGACGATTTTAGGTTTGACTGCGGCGACGCTGATTTATCGGGGTTGATTTGAAATACCAGCATTGCGGCATCGGAACGCAGCTAATGGATTTTATTAAGTTCTTTTTTACAATGGAAAATAAAACCGGCTGCCGGTTTCTCACGCTTGACGCGTACAACAAGGATGCTATCCTGCAATTTTACCAGAAATCGGGTTTCGTTTTTCATACCGATAAAGATAAAGACAAAAGCACGCGCACCATGAGGTATGATCTCAAACCTTACAGCGATAAACTTAATAAACTTATGCTGCCCGCAAGCGGCGGCACATATTCAAACCGGTAAATTGAGCAACGGCAAGATACCCGCTTCGCATCTTCCGCCGCTCACTGGTTCCCCGCAATTTCCTTCCTAATCATGTTGCTGATCAATTCCGCCGGAGTTTGTTTTGTCGCCAGCATTCTCGCTTGCAGGTATCGGGCGGAAAACTGGTCAAGGGCAACCATCATGCTCTGGCGGTAATTCTTAATAAACGGACCCTCTATATCCGGGTTTGCTTCCGGAATCGTGCCGGTCAGCAGTTCGTCAAGGGCTTCCGCTTCTTCTTCGGTCAATATCGGCATTACAACCTCTTCACGTCAAACCCTATAACCAAATATTTATTGATATGCTTTTCAAGCATAATATCCGTTAACGGGACAGCCATTGCACAATCGATATCTTCAGCAGTAACACCATGCTTGAAAGCTGTCTCGTTGAAAACAAGTGTCATGTTTCAATATACTATATTTGAATAGCAAAGAACAAGGCAATGCCAACAAGTTAAGAAAGTTAGGAAGGAATAAAGAATTCCTCTCGCACAGGGCGCGGAAGAAATTAGGAATTAGGAGTGAGGAATTAGGAATAAAGAATTCCTCTCGCACAGGGCGCAAAGGCGCAAGAATACCCGCTTCGCCTCTTCCGCCGCTCACTGCTCACTGTCTTCATTCCTCATTTATCTGAAACTGAGATGCGGCCACTTTATCATACAATTCTTTTACGCCCATATTGCCGTATAAGCCGCGCTGCCACTCGGTGTAATCGAATGGTTCGCGTAAAACAAGCGTAATAAACCGCTCGGCTTCGATTATGCCAAGCTTTTCCGCAAGAACTCTCATACCGTCGCTCTTTATCAAGGTATCGCTTCTCATTCTGAATATTCCTCCACAAAAGCCACAGGGTTTAACACCGCTATGCCGTCTATTTTCTTATTCAGGATTTTTCTGTCGGTTGTGATAAAATAACCGCACCGCGAATAAACGGCCGCCGCTATGTGTATGGCATCTTTTGCCCTTAGATTTTGGGATTGCAATTCTTCCGCTTTTTTCAAAATATTCTCATTAAGCTTGCAATACTCAACGGCTATATTCTTCCAAGCTGTAATTCTTTCCCGCTTTTCAGGCGAAGGATTGTCATTATTCTCATAGCTGTTCATTGACGACCAAACCAAATCTATCTGATTGTCTTTAATCTTTTCCTGTATAAAGAGTTTTGCTTCGGATTCCAGACGTACATTAATGTTGTTTTGGTTATCATAAGGTCGGTTATACGCGCAGTTATCCAAATAAACCCGTATCTTCGGCATGTCTACAGCTTAGTCTTTTCCGAAACCAGGGGCAATAGGGTCACGCCGGGCAAGTTAAAAGTTTACTTCCAATGCCTCTCGCACAGGGCGCGGAGAAAATGAGGAATTAGGAGTGAGGAATGAGGAATAAAGAAAGAAGAAGAATTCCTCTCGCAGAGGGCGCAAAGGCGCGGAGGGAAGAAAAACAGTTAGCAATTAGCAGTGAGCAGTGAGCAACGGCAAGATACCCGCTTCTAACTGCTAACTGTTGTAATCCGCTCCCGTACCATTTCGCTGATAATTTCCATGGGGGTTTTATGCTCGGCGGCGGCTTTTGCCATGAAGTATTGCGCGGATAATGCGTCAACAGCAAACATCTGGGTTTTCCGTTCCGCAAAAAGCCCCGGTTTCCCTTTCACGGGCATTACGGTGTTCTCCGTGTAATATTTGTCAAGGGCTTCCGCTTCTTCATCGGTCATTCTTGCCATAACGGCCTCCTTATGTGTTCTTCCGCCAGCGAATAATACGCTTTGCGGCATTTCATTACATGAAATATATTTATTGCCTGCTCGTCAATCTTGTTATATATGATTTCAAGTAAATTCGCATGAGTGTCAAAACCGAGCAAAAGGTGTTTATCCTCATCGTCTTCCATTATTTCATTATATACAAACCGTTCAATTGCGGTTCGTATATCTTCTTCACTAATGCCGTGTTTGAAAGCGGAGGGGTTGAATTCTATGGCAATGTCCATAAGGGAAATATAGCATGAAAAAAACCGATTATCAATGTACAATGGAAGAATGAAGAATTCCCGCAAGGGAAGAGGAATTCCTCTCGCACAGGGCGCGGAAGAATTAGGAATTAGGAATAGGGGAAGAGGCAGATCCAATTCGAGTGTCAGCGGAACCAGAGGAAATTGAGCTTTTCTTTGCTTGCGATAATCTCCAATTCGTGATGATCAGCGGTAACAAAAACGCCGGAAAGCTCAATGGCGGTGGCAACTCCCACAGCATCGGCAAGCGAAAGCCGGCGGTATGTCACTTTAAGCCGCGCGGCTTCGTGGTACGCTTGCTGCGATATAGTATCGATTATTACAAGCGGAGTATGATGAATTGTATTTAACATGTCGCGGGCTTCCGTAAGCCCGATATCCGGGACAAACCCGTAGTAAACTTCAAGCAGATTGACAACACTCATGGAAAGCGCGGCATCGCCCCGCATTGCCTGATGAAAAAGACCGTCAACCGCTTCCGCGCCGCTTTCCCTTTTCAGCAGGGCAACCAGAGCGCAAGCGTCAAGCACATAGCGTGTCATGTATTAGCCCAAAGCCGCCGGTCGTTTTCATTCTCGTGTTCAATTTCTTCCTGCTGCATTTCCAAAAAGCGGTCAAGAGTGAGTTTAGCCCCTTTTGCCTTTGCCAAACCTAACAGCGGATTAACCCAATTGCCCGCAGCAGGCCGCTCTTGTTCTTCTTCGTATATCAGCGTCAAAGCCGCCCGCGCCCTTCCCGCCGGTATCTGAGGCGGGACCTCAAAATCCAAATGCAGGCGGTGGTCAGCCGGTATTGTTATCGTTTGTTCAATCGTCATGTAGAAACTATAACAAAAAATGAAGAATTCCCGCAAGCGCCTTCGGCGCAGTTTATCGGCTGTTTCTCTCGCAAAAGACGCAAAGAAAAGTAGGAATTAGGAGTGAGGAATGAGGAATGAGGAATAAAGAATTCCTCTCGCAGAGGGCGCAAAGGCGCGGAGGGAAGAAAAACAGTTAGCAATTAGCAATGAGCAGTGAGCAGTGGCAAGATACCCGCTTCGCATCTTCCGCCGCTCGCCGCCCGCTTCTAACTGCTAACTGTCTTCTGCCCTCATTTATCTGAGACTGACACCTTTGCGCTTACGGTGTCTTTTTGCGGAAGCCAGCCAGCCGGTGCGGTAATGATTTTTCCGTTATAGGTTACTTGTTCCGGCAGGAGAGATTTTTTCAGGTCTTTGGTCTGTATCTTCTTGAAAAAATCGGCGTGTTGCTTAAGGTGCATTGCGGATTGTCCTTTGGGGACGATTATACCGATTTTCTTATCGGGACAAAGCTGCTTTAATTTGGTCGTTACCGGGGCAAGGTCGCTGTCGCCGGACAGGATTAGGGCGGTGTCGAATTTGTCCGCCACGGCGTCGCCCAGCAGGGTAATGGCTATGTTTATATCGGTCTTTTTTTCTTCATGCGCCAAATAACGGCCTGTGCATAGGGGGCATTTACGTTCCCGCATTGAAAACTTACCCAAAATGTCTTTTACTCCTACGGTGCGGAGGGCATGAATATATAAAAGGTGCTTTTTTGCCCTTTCCGGTATCCATGTGGTTAGGGCTGAAAAATAGTAGACGGTCTGAATTTCCTCGGTTTCGGGGTTTATCAGGCGTTTTGAGAGTTCCAGAAGATTGAGCCAGCGGCAATCGGGGTGGGTGTGCTGTAAGGTACTGTGATAAAGATTAAAGCCGTCTATATAGACATTAATCCTTTTTTTAGGCATTTCGGCGGCTCCTTTGGACCCGCCGCTGTTAAGGGCGGGGAAACAAAAAAAATGCCGAACACACTGTTCGGCGGGGCAAGCGTCAATAGCGCTCGCGGGTACATTTATAAGATAGGGTGTTTTGGCCAAATTGTCAAGTCGGCGGCCTCTCGCTGTCGCGCGCCTCTCGCAAAGGGCGCAAAGGCGCGGAGGGAAGAAAAACAGTTAGCAATTAGCAATGAGCAGTGAGCAGTGGCAAGATACCCGCTTCGCATCTTCCGCCGCTCACTGCTAAGGAATGAGGAATAAATCGCAGTTAGGAAATCGGAGCATGATACTAAGATATGCTCTTTATTCCTAACTCCTCATTCCTCATTCCTAATTTTCCCATCCCCCTGCCGCGCCAGCCTGGTTCGAATCAATGTTAATTGACGGCCCGGCGGTGGTTTCCCTGCTCCTGGCAGGAATAATGCTGCTCATATACTCCTTATACACCGCATGACCCTGGTTACTCTGGACTACGCCAGCTTTCTTCACCACATTGCCGTTAGTCGTATCATCGGCATACCCCGTGATAGTCCCGCCAGACTTGGTGAAGGTTCCGCTTTCCACATACACCCCGCCGCCGCTGGCGTAGGCGTTACTGCCTGTGGAGGTGGCGGAGGCTGTATTGCCGGAGATTTCCCCGCCGCTCATGGTGAAGGTTCCTTTCACATACACCCCGCCGCCATAGGCGTTGGCGTTACCTTTGGTGGTGCTGGCGGTGGTTGAATTGCCGGAGATTTTCCCGCCGCTCATCGTGAAGGTTCCTACCACATACACCCCGCCGCCGTAGGCGTTGGCAGTGGCGGGGTTGGCGGTGTAGATGGTGTTGGCGGAGACTGTATTGCCGGAGATTTCCCCGCCGTTCATCGTGAAGGTTCCTACCACATACACCCCGCCGCCGTAGACGTTGGCGTTGGTGTCGAAGGCGGAGGAGGTGAAGGAGGCTCTATTGCCGGTTATTTTCGAGCCGGTTCCCATTTCCAGTTTGCCGCCGGAGTATACCCACACAAGGGGTTCGCTGCAGTCATTGCCGATCAGGGTAATCTGATCCAGTATCAGCGTTACGCCGCTGCCTATCCTAAAGAGCGGGTCGTCGGATGAAAGGCTGACGGTCTGATCTCCGGTAAGCCGTATGGTGACATTGGTCTTTCCATCGTAGTAGAGGTAGTTAAAACTACTACTAGTGCCGTTGGTTCCGTTGAGCGTCTCGGCCTTGTCCACAATAACAAGATATTCGGTGTCGCTCTGCGCGTTGGATTTAAGCCAGCTCAGTTTTGAGGCGAGGCTACTGCCCTGTGCAGAAGGTATGGTATTGAACATAATCTTGTACGTGCCATTGGAACCGGAAGGCCATACCCTTATATAGTACTCCTGCCCTGCTGTTACAGTTGGGGAAATTGAACTGCTACTGCTGTATAAATATGTCTGGCTTCCAACCGCAGTGCCGCTTGAGTCATACATTTGCACATACAGATAAGTCAGCGTGCCGAAATTGCCGTGTATGTACTGCGTGCTTGCCGTTGCGGTGAACTTGAACCACTGCACGTCGTTTTGTGTGGGAAGGTTGCCGTCTGCCCAGGTATTGGCTGTAAGCTGGATTGCGCCGGAGGGCATTGTCAGGGCAGGCGGAGTCGCGGACGCATTGAATGTGATCTGGTATGTTCCGCTGTTGCTGTAATATTGTACCTTTATATAGTACTCCTGTCCCACAGCTACAGCCTGGGAAACGTTTTTAGTACTGTTATATAATAGTGTCCGGCTTCCGACCGTTGCGCCGCTTGAATCATACAACTGAACATACATGTTAGTCAGAGTGCCGAAAAGAAAATTGCCGTGAATGTACTGCGTGCTTGCCGTTGCGGTGAACTTGAACCACTGCTCGCTGTTTTCTGTGGGAAGATTGCCGTCTGCCCACACATTCTCGGTAAGCTGGATTACGTCGCTGCCAGGCGGGATTATTCGGGCATTGAACCCAATCTGGTACGTGCCGCTGTAGTTATCTGTGAAAGAATTGTGAGACCGTACCTTTATATAGTACTCCTTACCTACTGTTACACTTCGGGAAATGTTTCTAACGTCAACATTGGAAGCAAAATAATGCTCATCTCCAACCGCAGTACCGCTTGAGTCATACACCTGGACAAACAGCCATTTCAACGTGTCGTAATTGACGTGTATGTACTGCGTGCTTGCCGTTGCGGTGAATCTGTACCACTGTTCATAACCAGTAGCTATAATATTGCCGTCTGCCCAGGCACTCTCGGTAAGCGCGGTTAGGATTGTGCCTTGCGGAATAAAGGAAGGGAGGAGAACGGCGTATGCCGCTTCCAGCACCGCGCTGTCGTTCATGCCCTCTTTAACGGCGATTGCCTTAACGGTTACAGGAGGGGTAATCGTAAAGGCGGTTGTATATTTGGTACTGCCCGCGCCGTTTTTCGCCGGAGTGCTGCCGTTGATCGTGTACCATATCTCCGCGTCTTGGGTTGTGGTACTCAGGGTTACGCTCGTATTGCTTGCAACCTCTCCAGCGGCAGGGCTTGCCGCGGGCCTGGCTGCGGTCGGTTTACTCGGATCGGAAAGAACGGCGTATGCCGCTTCCAGCACCGCGCTGTCGTTCATGCCCTCTTTAACGGCGACAGCCTTAACGGTTACAGGAGGGGTAATCGTAAAGGCTGTTGTATATTTGGTACTGCCCGCGCCGTTTTTCGCCGGAGTACTGCCGTTGATCGTGTACCAGATTTCCGCGCCCTCTGTTGTCGTAGTAAGAGTTACGCTGGAACCGCTTGCGGCCGCTCCGGCGGCGGGGCTTGCCGTGGGCTTGACTGCGGACGGTTTGCTCGGGTCAATAACAGTTACCGTAAAGCCGGCTGTCTTTCCCTGATAGCTTACCGTAACCGTCTGGTTTCCTGTTTTAGTTTTGTCATAGCCGCTTGTAGTATAGCCCGTAACCGCCTGGGTTGAACCGTCGCTGAATGTCGCCGTTACCACAATGGCCAAATCCTCGTTGATGTTGTACTCCGTCTTGGTCGTGTTTACAACGATGCCGGTAACAGTTTTGCCGCCCGTATCGTCCGGCGTCGGGCATCCGGTCAAAACCAGCGCCCACGCCGCCAGCCCCGCCAAAAGAACAAACATAATCTTCTTCATCACTCTATACCTCCTTAAAATCTATAAACTCCCATACGGGCAGTTTTACAATCAGTGAGCAATTAGCAGTTAGCAGTGAGCAGTGAACAATGAAAGACAGCACGCTTCGCTTCTTTCACTACTAACTACTCACTACTAACTACTCACTGCTCATTATGACAGCCCCTTGTCCTAAGCCATGACAGCCGCCTGTCCTAAGCTATGACAGCCGCCTGTCCTAAGCCTGGACAGCCGCCTGTCCTAAGCCTGGGCGGTCAGTATAAAATCAGTACGCATTTCGCGCAGGTTTTTTAACAGATGGTTACTGCCGTGCGCCGACCCTTGGGTAACAACCCGCAGTTTGTACGGGGAACCCTCTTTCAGGCCCGCCGGAACGATTACTTTGAGCGTCCTCGGCTGGTTCACGGCGATAATGTCGGCTTTTACCGGCGGGTAGCCGATCTCGGAATCGAAAAACAGACCCACGGCGTTCTTGTGGGCGTCGTCGGCTTCGATTTTCAAGCCGAAACCGTGGATAGTGAGCAGTTTCCCGATGGTGGCAACCTCGTCCATCATCTCGGACGCTTCGTCGTAAGCCTCCGCGACAAGCCCGTCGGCCTGTTCTACGCCGTCGAACTCGATTTTCACCTTCTCCCTCAGGTATTTGCGGAACTGCGCGGTGGCCTGTAGCACAACCGTAGGGTAAACCCCGTGGGGCAGGTGGGTTTCCGAGCCGTCGTACTCCCCGGGAACCTTCACTTTCATCTTGAACAGCGGGGTGTTCAGCCTGTACCCGTCCGCGGCAAGGTAACAGGCAAGCACCGACCCCGCCGTAAACCCCTCCTCGATGACCTTGGGCGAAGTGCCGATATTGTACACCTCCGCCTTGGACGCTATGCCGTGAATATCCAGTTCCGGCTGGTGGACTGCCCTGAGGTAGTAAGGCTTTTTAGCCTCCGGCAGAAACG
>Ga0268262_10002256_pt1 | contig 22583 bp, 20 predicted proteins | sample TergutNc150P3_FD_190354 | JGI IMG/M metagenome (GOLD analysis project Ga0268262, IMG submission 190354) | Nasutitermes corniger P3 segment gut microbial community from laboratory colony in Florida, USA - Nc150 P3 (SPAdes) (version 2) | ecosystem: Host-associated > Arthropoda: Insects >...
TTCTACTTTAAAATCTCTTAATCCTAACATCGGTTTACTCCTTTAGTTTTTTTTAGTGTAAACCTATTTCAGGACGAGACAATGGTTGCAGTATATGCAGTCGAAGAATCAAATGTTCCAGACACGGTTGGAGACCATGATACGGTTCCGGTGTACTGTTCACCTGAAATGGTTGTAACAGGGACTTCTCCGAATGCAGGTGGAGTTACGCCATGTATAGACACAATGACAGTGTCAGGCGACCCGCTACCCCCGCCGTCACCTCCGCCGCCACAGGCTGTAAATGTAAGTGAAAGAACTAAAAGGATTAAAAATGAGAAGTTTCTTCTATTTGAAAAAATGGAAAATGGAAAATGGAAAATGGAAAATGGAAAATGGAAAATCTCCTTTTTAATTTTAGCATTGTTTGTCCTCCTTTGTCAAGAAAAAAAATTTCATAAAAATTTTTTCTTGTTATTTAAAATTTTATGGTTATAAATAACTAATCTAAACTTAATCATAAGATGTAAAGCGTTTTTTATATTTTACAAAAAATATAATTAAATTATTTGACTAAAAAAATAGAATGGTACTTATAATAAATATTTAAAATTTCAAGGAAATACATTATGAAAAATAATCTTTTCTTAACATTATGTTTTGTTGTCTTGTCTGCAGTTTTATGTTACGGTAAATCTCTCATAGTTTTTGATAAAATAGAATATGATTTTGGAAAAATTCGTAAAGAGGCTGTTGTTAAGCACACTTTCAATTTCAAAAACGAAGGTTCGTCAACGCTTATTATTGAAAGAATCAAAGTCGGGTGCGGATGTACGGGAACTCTCCTGTCCGAAAAGGAAGTCCCTGCCGGAGGCAGCGGAAAAATTGATGTTGAGCTTCATGCAAATCCCTATAGCGGCGAAATGGTAAAAACGATTTATGTATATACTAACGATCCGAAAAATAATATGATTACAATCACCCTTAAAGCGGCTGTAATAGATGAATAAAAAATACGAAGAACTAAAAACAGCTCCGGGTTTGCCTCATCCCTTTGGAGCTTTTGTTATCAACGGCGGAATACAATTTGTTATATTCAGCAGACATGCAACCTCAGTAGAACTGCTGATTTTTCACTCCGCAGAAAAAGATGCGGAATATACAATCTTTAAACTCGACCCTGCATATAATAAAACCGGAGATATATGGCATATATGGATTGAAGGATTAAACAAAGGCACTGTCTATGGTTACAGAATGGATGGAGAATATAATCCGGCTAAGGGGCATAGATTTAATAAGCATAAACTTCTCATCGATCCCTATGCGCGTGCATTAACAGGGAATTTTATATGGGACCTTACAAAGGCATGCGGAGTTATCTGGGGATCTGTTGATGAGGCTAATTCTTTTTCAAATATAGACAGTATTCCTTATACTCCCAGAAGTATTGTTACAGGCAGCACTGGAAAAATAGAAAAAATTCACTTACGAATACCTGAAAATGATCTGATAATATATGAACTGCATGTAAGAGGGTTTACTGCCCATGATTCATCTTCCGTATCTGCGCCGGGAACATTTAAGGGGCTATCTGAGAAGATACCATATTTGAAAGAGCTTGGAGTCAATGCCGTAGAGCTTTTACCAATACATGAATTTGACGAGTTTGAAAATATTAATATTAATCCGATTACAGGCGAGAGATTAAAAAATTTTTGGGGCTACAGTACAATAGCCTTTTTTGCGCCCAAATCCAGCTATTCTTCAGGCGAAAAGACAGGTGAACAGGTAGCTGAATTTAGAAATATGGTAAAAGAATTTAACAAAAACGGTATTGAGGTAATACTTGATGTTGTATTTAACCATACGCACGAAGGAGATTACAGGGGTCCTACTCTGTCTTTTCGAGGTATAGATAATTCAATATATTACATGTTAGATTCGGATAAATCACGATATAAAAATTATTCCGGCTGCGGTAACACGGTAAACTGTAATCATCCCTATGTAAGACAGATGATAGTGGACTCGCTCCGTTACTGGTTTATTGAAATGAATGTTGACGGATTCAGATTTGATTTAGCCTCAATATTAGGACGAGACCAAAACGGCGATATGTTGAGTAATCCGCCATTAATAGAATGGATAGCGGAAGATCCGATCTTAAGAAATGCCAAAATCATTGCAGAAGCATGGGATGCAGGCGGAGCATATCAGGTTGGAAAATTTCCCGGCAGATGGGCTGAATGGAACGGAAGATATAGAGATGATATACGAAGATTTTGGCGCGGTGATATTGGAGTTAAGGGCGACTTTGCAACGCGTATTACAGGCAGTTCGGATATATATTCTACAACAAACCCATGCAGGAGTATAAACTTTATCACCTGTCATGACGGATTTACACTTAATGATCTTGTCTGCTTTAATAATAAACACAATATTGAAAACGGCGAAGATAATCGCGATGGAGAGAATAATAACTACAGCTTTAACTGCGGAATGGAAGGTCTTAAATCAACTCCGGAAATTGAAAGATTAAGAATTAAAATGATAAAGAATTATATCGCTACGCTCTTTCTCTCTCTCGGCGTCCCCATGTTACTGTCGGGAGATGAATTCAGAAGAACCAAAAAGGGAAATAACAACTCCTATTGTCAGGATAACGATATAACATGGTTAAATTGGAGCCTGTTAGATACTAACAAAGAAATTTTTGAATTCACAAAAAAAATGATACAATTCAGAAAAAATCACCCTATACTAAAATTAAACAAGTTCTTTACAGGTAATAAAATTGAAGACAACGGGACAGAAGATATTTCATGGCATGGAACTGAAATTTTAAATCCTGAGTGGGAAAAAGGAGAGCCCTTTGTAGCAGCCCTGATAAACGGCGAATACGCAAAAAAATCAACAGGAAGCGGAGATTCCGACTTTTTTATGATATTCAACGGTTCATTTGAAGACTTGGATTTTCAAATACCAAAATCACCATCGGGCAGAAAATGGAAAATTTCAATTAACACAGAATCAACTGCAGGGAAGGATATACATTTAGACGATAATAACTCTTATTATACTTCACCTCTAATAAAAGTTAAAAATAAATCTGTCATAGTACTGACTGCTTAAAATAAAGAATCATCAGCCCTATGGCAGATCATATTCTATTTATGCAGCTCCCATTTTATTCAGTTCAAGAACAAGCTTTTCAATCTCTCCGTCATTCATTCCATGGGCTCTCATCCCCTGTTCAATAGTCTCATGAACGCTTAAATGACATCCTATGCAATGAAGCCCGTAATTGCCGAGTATTGGACCGGCAGCAGGATATTTTTTTATTAATTCCCCAAATGTCATATCTTTTGTTATTTTTTGTCCCATTAAATCAAACCTCCGATTATTATAAAATACTAAACTGTCTTGAAACTAATTCTTTTTCGTTTTATCATATAACTATAAGATTATAAGTTAAATTAAGTAAAAGACGAATTTTATATTTACAAAAATTCATAATATAATATATTACGTCTACTAATATTTAAATTTAAAAAAGTATTTTACGAATAAATATTACAGGTTTAACAATTATTAAAATAACAAATTTTAATAATTCGCAGGAATTAAATCCGATTTTTATTATTACAGTATATATGTAAGTTTTACCGAAAATATTTTTAAGATATAAGGTTATCTGCCATAATATTATGAATATAATACTAATACTTACAATTGCATCAATAATGATGATCTTAGCATGGGCTATTCGGGGAGAGAAAACCGAAAAAGCTATAGAACCCCAACCTTTGAGTGAAAAAGAAAAAGAAAAAGAAAAAGAAAATAAAGATGAACCTGAAAAAATATTCCGAAGAAGATCTGCAGATAGAAAGATAGAAAACGAATATCCAATAGAAGAAAACCCATCTGCGCCTGTAGATGAAAATACGTATGATAGAAAAAATTCCGACCATCAAATAGAACTCCCATTTTCTGCAAATGAAATTATAGCTGACGGATCCAGATTTAAATTATATAAAAGGGCATTATTTAATTCAGAGATTTATGCAAAAAGGGGTGATATTGAAACAGCTATATCTCTTTATACCGGCGTAAAGGACCGCATACTTGATCATGATATAAGAGATAAAATTGAAAGCAACATATATTATCTTAATCAATTCAGGCGAAGAAGAGAAGAGGACTTAAAGAAGAAAATTGAATCTGTTCACACTCCTCAACAACAACAACAACAACAACAAGAGATAAAACTAAAAATTGAAGGCGCAGTACCTCAGACTATTAATCTTACTCTGCCTGAAAAAAATCTAATAAATACAGATGAAATAGTAGACAAAATATCCGAACGTATCAGCAACGAGCTGAGCAATCTGACAGAGTCCGTTGAAGACCGTGTAAAAACTTCAAATGAAATTAACAAGTTTAATGAAAAGCAAGAAGTTGATCTCACTCCAGAGAATAAAGAAATACCAAAAAATATTAAAGAAAAACAAGAAGATAATCTCTCCCAAGAGAAAAAAGAGATTCTAAAAGATATTAAAGAACAGATTGGCAATCTTTCAGACATCAAACGCGCAATAGATGAGCTTCAGAATAAGATTAAAGATGTAACAGTTCCTGATATACCCGAGTCAAAAAAACTGCCCACTATTATTCAGGCTAAATATGATTCGCCAATACCGATTCATTTTGATCCTCAGCCGGTAATTGATCTTCTTGACAGGATAGATCAGAAAAGAAAAAATGAAAAAATAGAAGAAAAAGCAGAAGACACTAAACCTGTAGAAAAAAATCAACCCGCTAAAGATCTGTCTGATGATAAAACCAGCCTCAAAAACGAAACAGAACCCGAATACGGCGAACCTCCCACATCAGAAAAAGAAGTGGAACATCATTATGACGGAGAAGAAGACCCGAATGAATTTGATCTTTTAAGCGATATTGGTAAGATAAAAGACGATAGCACTTTAACAGATGAAGAGATATTTGCAAAGATACTTAAGGATGATAAACAAAAAAATAACGCTAAAGATTTTGAAATAATCGGTGAAACAGTCCCTGAAGAACCTGAATTCTCATCTGTTGCTTCAATTGATAATAGTAAATTTAATTCAGATCAGGATTTTTATAGAAAATTTATTAGCACCGATAAAATTAAAAAAAAAGAGCTCCCTATCTTAAAAGTGAGTTATGATTTTAAAAAACTCCCAGATGAATTTAGCCTTTCAAGAGAAAAAAATATTTTAGAATATGCATTTTATAAATACAAACCCATGCTTCAGAGGGCTGATGAATTTTTGAAGAATAAGCATGTTAAAGATGCTCTAAACTACTACAAGGTTGTACTTGATCAAAATATTCCTATAGAATTTAAAGCTATGCTAAGAAAAAATATTAGGGATCTCTCGGAATATTTAGAAAAATACTTAGCTTCCGATTAACTACTGCTTTTATCCCAATATTTTTGCAGCTATTTGGACAACTAACGAGCTAACACCTTGCTTTTAAAAAAAGAAAGTTTGCCAAAAAGCAAACTTTCTTTTTTTAAATAATTTCTACAAGCTATTCTTTTCCGGTTACACGGCCGCTTTTTTTTGTTTTTAAGTTTTGAATATGCATTCTTCGCATCTTTTTTATTCGGCGTCGTTCAGCTTCATCTTTTTTACGCTTCTTCTCTTCGCTGGGTTTTTCGTAGTACCTTCTCCTCTTAAGCTCTTTGAATATACCTTCAAATGCCATCTTTTTCTTTAAATTCTTGAAAGCTTTTTCAATATCGCCGCTAACTTCAACCTCTAAAGGGCTTGTCATAAAAAATCACATCCTTATTTATAATTTTGAACTATACTTTAATTTTGCCATATTTTGTCAATTTAAAAATATAAATAGATTTTACATAAAAAATAATGTTCATTAATAAGCTATTTATATATTTTTTATAAAAATAGTGAAATTCTTTATAGAAATATGAATATTAATAATACTTGACAACTATAATAAAATATAATTCATACTTGATAGGTCCATAAAATATAATCCTAAATTTGCGAGATAATATAATGTTTCCATTTCGAAAAAAAAAGAGAAAGAAAACCGAAGAAAAAGTCCCCCTAATAAAAAAAATAATTACCATCGCAAAAGAGATATATGAAGGATATTCATTTGAAAACAGTGTTTATAATAGAATAGTTACAATTATTAAAATCTCTATAGTTGCCACAAGAAAATTCATAATTGATGACTGCTTTACAAAGGCTTCAGCAATTGCGTATGCCTCCGTAACTTCATTAATCCCTACACTTATGGTTTATTTAACATTTATGTCAATCTTCTCAGGAACTGAGAACAAAAAAGAAGAACTCTTTCGAGATATATCCCTATTCTTAACAAAATACAATATAAAATTGGATATGGATTCAATCTTTCTAGTCATTTCCGGTCTTATTGATAATGCCAAAGCCATAGGCAGTATAGGAATTTTGATAGTCTTTTTTACAGCTACTGCTACCATTAGAGCCTTAGAAAAGGCTTTAAATGATATATGGAAAGTTAAACAGAGCAGGACGATCTTCCAAAAATTAATCTATTACTGGACAGTTCTGACTCTTGGTCCGGTTATGCTTATTATTGGTACAACAGTAGCAGCAAAATTATCAGATTCTTTTTCATCAGCAAATTATAACTCAATTTGTATCTCAGATAATAAAACATGGGTTGTAGGCAATAAGGGTTCTATTATTAACAGCAATAAAGAAAAAACTAATTTTTTACCGTTAGATAATACTAATTTTGACTATGAGAATCAAAAAATTTATGATTACAATTCATCTGATAATACATTTATTAAGAGCGACTTTCGTATTGACAGTACGAATTTAGCTAAAGAGGAATATAATGGTATTCAGTTTATTGGAGATGAAGGATGGATTGTAAGCTCAAAAGGCATTATATTATACACTAAAAATAAAGGTAATAACTGGACAATATCAAAGTGGGGTAATTTCCATTTTAACGATATTTTAATGATCAACAGTCATAAAGGCTTTATTGCTGCAAACGGCGGTATAATTCTCACAACAGATACAGGCGGTGAAGATTGGACCATATCTGATACATTTGATCCGACACTTAATTTTAAATCTATAAGTCATAAAGACGGAATCATTATAATAACTGCAAACAAAGGGAAAATTCTCTATTCATCCGATGGAGGCGCTAAGTGGGATATTAAAGTAATAGATGAAGCCAAAAAGAATAATAAACCTGTAGATCTCAATTCTGCATATTTTATAGATAGAAGGAGTGTATGGATTGCAGGGAATAATGGAATCATTCTAAACAGCAACGATGGCGGTATTACATGGAACTATGGGAAATTTAAAGAATATAACTACTATGCTGTTATGTTCCCGAGCCGTGATAAGGGATTTGTTGCAGGAGAAAAGGGCATAGTAATTTACACTGAAAATGGCGGAAAAGATTGGACGAGCAGATCTTTACCAACCTATAAAATCAATAAGCTGTCATACTTGGATAATACTATCTGGGCAATCGGAAACGGAGGTGTTATACAAAAAAATACGGATAAAAACAAAAAATGGAAAGGCAGCTCAGGAAAGAGTATTCTGGCAATGATTACAAATTTTTTGGCTCCATTCATTTTTATATGGATATTCTTTCTATTAGCATATTCAACAATTCCAAATACAAAGGTACCGTTTAAGTATTCTGCCATAGGCGCTGCATTTACAGGAACAGTATGGGTTATTTTTATACTTCTCTTTATCATTTACATAAAGGCATTTGCTAACGGTACATTTGCAATTTATGGAGCTCTTGCATCTATCCCTTTATTCCTGTTAATGATTTATGCTTCGGCATTAATAATTTTGTATGGGGCAGAAGTATCATTTACAATGATGCACCCTGAGACCTATTTAAATCTTAAAAATTTCTTTGAAGATTCAAGAAAAGTGAATATGTATTTAGGTTTGATTACAATTCAGTCAATATACTTTAAATTTGAATCGGGAAAAGGAAGCACCAAATATGCCGAACTCCTGAAAAAGGTGGATAACAATTCCATAGATCTTGATCACTTTCTTCGTTTGTTTGCAGATAATAGATTAATAGCAAACGATAATGAAGGAAGCTACGTCCCAACGAACAGTTCATATAATATCAAGCTTTCTGCAATATTTAGCCTAATGAATGAAGCAACATTGGTTATACCTAAAAATATTGCAAGAAAAAATCAATCTCATGGAAATGTAAGCGAGATATTAAACGAATTGAACGCTAACAGAAATAAAATTCTTGGGGAGATAACATTAAAGGATTTAGAATTGTAGGGGCGGCATTCTGCCGCCTCATTCTGTCATCTCATTCTGCCCGCCCGCAATAAAGTATAAAAATCAATTAGTATAATACCCGAATATAAAAGGTATAAGTATAAACTCACCAGTTATACCTTCAGGAACAGCGCCAAAATTTTTTGACAGCCTTATAGCATCTAAGCAGGACTCATCAAGAGATTTATTGCCGTTTGAATCAAGCAGCTCAACTTTTAATATATCGCCGCTGCGATTCATAATAAAGTAAAGTTTAACTTTTTGCGGGGGTATGGCATTTATCCTGACAAAACCCGGCGTATAACCGCCGATTATTGAATTTGCCATCATCGGCGGATACCAGTTAGAAGCAACTTTATCTTTCATCTCTTTAAAATAATTAAAATCTTTAAACTTAGCAGTATTAAAAGAGAAAAGACCGCTATTGTTATAGTATATTGCATTTTTTAAAGTTACGCTATTTTTATCAGGAATAGCCATATCATTGAAATTTGCAGCGCTGCCGGATTGAATATTAGCGCCGCTTTTATAAATTCTTAAAACTATTTCAGATTCTCTATTTGAAATCTCTGTCTTTTCGCCGGAAGACGCTATTCTCCCTTTTGAATTGATCTCTCTTTCACCTCTTCTCATTCTAAATTCCAATGAATTATTAAGCCATCTATCACCCATCTCCCTTGTAATATATCCCTTAGCTGTAGAATCTCTGTCGGATAGAAGCGTAGTACTCCGAATATCCCTTTGATCATCTTGATTTGTATTAACTATTACATCTCTTAAACCTGAAAAAAGCTGATTATCCCTTTTCTGAGATGCTAAATATGAAGCCAATCCGGTAATATCAGGCAATACATAAGCAGTAAACAATATTAGATGCAGAAAAAACGACATTATCACTAACAGCGATAAATTTATTCGCAGGGGCGGCATTCTGCCGCCCGCATCATCATTGCCGTTTGCAATATCTCGATCGCCCGCAAACATCATGCCTCCCGCAAATATCATTGCCGTTTGCAATATCCAATACGAGGCTGTCTGATAAGTAACAAGAGTAAACAATTAGTACATACCTGCGTCATTGCGAGCGAGTCGGCAATGTTTGAGTATAGATTATGTAATTTTCGCGTGGCAATCCAGAGTCTTAATTTACTATTCCACTGGATTGCCACGCCGAGTTTACATTGTATTACAATGAAACTTAAAATACGGCTCGCAATGACGAAAGTATGTAACTGATTATTTGACATATACTATTGTCTGCCCTTACTTATTGGACAGCCTCCTGCGAATAAATCCCAAATTATTCGTTTTCATTTGTGTTATTCGTAGTTAAATTAATATCCAATACGGACGGCAGAATGCCGCCCCTACACGCCCGTGAATACCACACCGCCCGTAAAATATCATGTTATTTATTAGCCTCTTCCTCAAGAAACTTCTTTCTCTCTTCAATAATTTTATCAGCATCTCTGCCGGAAATCGGATCATAATGAGAAAACTCCATTTCAAAAGTAGCTTTCCCGCTTGTCATTGCCCTAAGATCGGTACTATATCTAAGCATCTCAGCTTCCGGCACTAAAGCCTTGACTATCTGAATACTGCTTACGGAATTTTCATTGCTGTCCATACCTAATACACGTCCCCTTCTGCTTGTAATATCACTCATAATATCACCCATAAATTCCTTGTCAGCCATTATTTTAACATTCATTATAGGTTCAAGGATCTGCGGACCTGCCTGTTCCATAGCTAATTTTAATGCTGTTCTTGCAGCAATCTTAAATGCCATTTCAGATGAATCAACATCATGATAAGAACCGTAAAAAAGTTCAACGGAGAGATCAACAACATGAAATTTAGCCAGCACGCCTTCTTCAAGCCCTTCTCTTAATCCCTTTTCAACACCGGGAATATACTGTTTCGGAACAACGCCGCCTACAATACTGTCAATAAATTCAAATCCTTTACCTCTTTCTAACGGTTTAATCCGTATATGCACCTCGCCGTACTGACCATGACCGCCCGATTGCTTTTTATGTTTATATTGAGATTCGGCCTTCTTTGTAACTGTCTCCCTGTATGCAACTCTGGGAACCCTTGTTATAACATCAAGTTTCAGCTTCTCTTTTAGATTCTTAAGAATGATATTAAGCTGCATTTCACCCATACCTGATAAAACAGATTCGGATGTAGATGAATTAAATCCGTACTTAATTGTTGGGTTCTCCTCAGCTATTTTATTTAAGAATTGTCCAATCTTATCCTCTTCACCCCGCTTAGCAGCCTCAATTGCATATGAGAAGAGCGGCTGCGGCAGTTTTATAATAGGGAGAATTACAGGATTTTTAGGATCGCATAACGTATCAAGCGTGGTTGTTTTATCTAACTTTACAAGTACGCCAATATCACCTGCATTGAGCTTTGGAACGTCAATCTGTTTATTACCAATCATAGTATAGAGTTTAGTCGCTCTCTCTTTTGAGTTCTTTGTAGAATCCAATATTTCACTATCAGGATTTATTTGACCGGATATTACTTTAACATAGTTAAATCTTCCTGCATATTGGTCAATGGCTGTTTTAAATACTACAGCGCTCATTGTACCTGATTCATCAAGTTTAACAATAATCTCTCTGTCCGGAAAAGACTGTTCATGACCTTTAAATTCACCTCCAACAGTTGGAGATGAGGTAAAATTTTTAATTATATTTAATAAATTCTTAATACCAATAGCCTTTTGTGAAGATCCGCAGATAACCGGCGTTAGTTTTGCAGCAGAAAGCTGTATCCTTATACCAAAACTAATTTCATCATCTGTCAACTGTTCTCCGCCAAGAAACTTTTCAATCAATTCATCGGTCCCTTCGGCTCCGAGCTCTATTAAATTAAGCCTTTCTAATTCAACCTGCTCCTTCATATTATCGGGAATACCGCTGATAGTTACATCCTTGCCATCGCCTTTTGGAGTGAATAATTTCATTTGAGTTGTATCAACAACTCCTTTAAATGACTCACCCTCTCCATCAGGTATAGTTAAAGATGCTACGTTTACCCCAAGAGCGGACTTTAAGTTTTCAATAACCTTGCTGTAGTTTGCTCTCTCTTTGTCCATCTTGTTTACAAAAATAATTCGCGGAATATTATTCTCTGCAAGATATCTCCACGCTTTCTCTGTCTCTATCTGCACTCCATCAACCGAATCTACTACTAAAATTGCAGTCTCTACAGCCTGAAGCGCTGCCCGGCTTTCACCTACAAAGTCAGCAGTTCCGGGAGTATCCAATATGTTTATTTTAACTCCATCATGTTCTACAAAGCCAAGCGATGTCTTTATTGAAATTTTTCTTTCTTTTTCATCATCATCAAAATCCGAAACAAGGGTTCCGCTTTCCTGACTGCCCATTCTATCTATCTGTCCGCCGACAAAAAGCATAGATTCAAGAAGAGTAGATTTTCCTGTTCCTCCATGCCCGATTATTGCTACATTTCTAATATCACCGGTTTTATACTCTTTTAACATTAAAAAGACCTCCTTGCGTTATTTCATCCAATCTATTATATGTAATAATATTTCATTTTTTATATAAAAATTAAGTCTATTTATAAGATAAATAACTTTCTCAAAAATAGAGCGCTCATTTATGCTTTCATTTCTGTCAGCTGCAAAAGCTAAGGGTGTATTTATATACTAATTTATGTAAAGAATTACTCCTTTAAATGCAGGAGTTTAACCTTCTACAACAGATAAACTAAATTAATATTACTGTAACAAAAATTATAAATTATCACTTTTTTTGTAAAGCTTTTATTTTATAAGATATTTCAATAAAATTAATTTAAATATAACTTTCAATTCATCTTAGGCTTAATAAATGTATTAAACAGATGCGCAACAAAAAGAGCTGCAATAAAAAACATTGCAATATATAAAATAATATCTCCAAATGAAGAATATATTGTTTTTACATTCTCAGAGGTATCTATTTTTCCTACCATATAACTCTTTTTAAGTATGGGCAAAGAATTTATTACTTCTCCTTTGGGATTAATAACCGCAGTAACGCCGGTGTTTCCGCATCTAACTAACCATATACCGTTTTCAACAGCGCGAAAAATTGAAGCAGAATAGTGTTGATAATGTCCGTTATAATTATTGGTCCAGCCGTCATTTGTAATATTCACTAAAAAATCCGCTCCCATTGTTCCGTATTCACGGCACAGTTTAAAGAAAATTCCCTCATAGCAGATGAGAGTTCCAAACTTTAATTCTTCCATATTAAAAATTACAGGTCTTTTCCCCGGAACAAAACTTGATCCGCCAAATTTTTTTACTAATCGTTGAACAGGCGGAAACCATCTTTCATATGGAAACCATTCTCCGAAAGGGACAAGATTAATTTTAGAATATGCCGAAATCACACCATCGGTCCCATTAATTAAAACCGCATTATTTTGAGGATTACGATCGGCAGTAATTCCTATCTCGCCTGTAAGAAGCCATATATTATTATCTTTGGCAAAATCGAACATCAGTTCATCAAATTGACTCTTTATTCCGCGAATGAATCTTGCTGATATAGTCTCTAAGGTAGCGGATTCGGACCATACTATTAAATCAGGTTTTTGAAGTATTGCCATATTAGTATAATGTACAAGCTCAGACAGATATTTGTATTTGTTATATGACCAGTTATCCCAGGGAGAGATACATGTCTGTATAAGTCCGACTCTTAATGTCTTACCCTCTCCGCTGCTCTTAACAAGAAGTCTTATTGAACCGCAGACTGTAATAATCACAACGAGCATTATTACGCTTACCGTCTGTACTAAGTAACGGTTTTTAAATATATTTTTTATTGAAACACTTTCTTCAACCGACAGAAAAAATTCAGCCAGCGTTTTGTTAAACATTATGATTATAAAATTTACTCCAAGGATACCCGTAACCGATGCAACCTGTATGAATTGAGTAAAAGGATACTGAGAATAACCCATATAGGTCCAGGGAAATGCAAGAAAACCTATTGACTGAACATAATCAATGATTATCCATACGGACGGATAAATAATAAATTTTAATTTTGAATATTTCCGGGAAAGAAACTCCGAAATTAAAATTTTAATAACAAAAAAAACTGTCAGAGCAGGTATTAAAAAAAGAAGAATAACAATATTCCCTCCTGTTACAGCTTTGCCAAAATCCCCGATCCAGCCATAACAAAAAAAGTTGCCGAGTAAGCCGGTAACGAATGAAATAAAAAAAACATCTTTAATAGATTTCCCTGAAATATAAAAAAATAAAGGTATGAGAGAAAACCACGCTGCAATTGGAAAAATTTTAAGCAGAATAAAATCGTATGAAGGGAATGATAAAAACATTAAAACCGATGTCAGCAAATAATAGTGATTTTTAAAGAGTGCGAATAACCTGTTCATTAACAATTCCTGTAGTCTGTTTATTATTACATTATTTTAAGCAGTAAAAATATTCAATCATATAACGTCATATCCAAAATTTAACCTTCCTTAATAACTCCATCCTCTTTTTAGCTGACGATTCAAATCCTTCAATCAGAATATCCTTCGCCTCATGAAAATCGAAAGAGCCTAACTCTAACAGCTGCGGTTCAATTAATACCGTAGGTTTATGAGCGTCTAACATATTCAGGGTGTTCACATAGCCTAAAATATCAATTGTTCTGGAAATGACCTCAAGAATACTTGGAGCGGCAGGTTTTTGTTTGTTGGATTTTGATTGATCGGTTTTTTTCATCTTATCTGCAAAATTATTCCAGAGATCAAATTTTCCAATACCGTCTTTATCTTCACCGTCTTTATCTTCAATTTGATGAATATCCTCAGCGGAAGAGTTGTTCATCCTGTTAAAATTTTTATCGGAATTCTTCATAGATTTTGACTTCGGAAGTCCGGGATGAAGATTAACGGCGATTGTTAATCCCGCTCCCATATCCTTTACCACATCTATTGGCAGTGGATTTGCCACTCCTCCGTCAATTAAAAAATCTTCGCCGTAAGATACAGGCACAAAAACACCGGGAATTGACATACTGGCTCTGATCGCCTTATGAATATGACCCTTTTTAAATACAATCTGCCTGCCGGAATAAAAGTCTGTGGCTATAATAGAAAACGGTTTAGGGAGATCCTCAAATTTTGCCTCAAGGGGAATATAATTTCCGAAAAGTTTCATAAAATTATTCCCCTTAACAATACCGGATTTAGGAAGAGTAAAATCAAGCACTGATAATAAGTCTTTTTTTGTAAATTTAAGCATATCTTCTTCAAATCTTTTAAGATTCCCTGTAAGATATATTGCGCCTACTATTGAACCTATGCTTGCTCCTGCTATCATATCAATGGGTATCCCCATTGTCTCAAGATATTCTATTACAGCTATGTGGGCAAGTCCCTTTGCGCCTCCGCTTCCAAGTACAAGACCTACTTTTCGATTTTTCAGGTATTTCAACGGATTAATCATAAATTTTGCCTTTTTTTATAAGTTAAGAATCATATACATTCAACGGTCAATAAATTTTATGTCAACATAAGTTCAAATTGTCGAAAAAATGAACCTATCTCAAATAAAATCTGCGTAAAACTATACAGCTTAAAAATATTCTCTTAATTATTATTTATTCATAAAATATCTTGACACATATCACCCTATTATTTAGCTTGCTTTTAGATCGCGCGGTGGAGCAGCTGGCAGCTCGTTGGGCTCATAACCCAAAGGTCGTAGGTTCAAATCCTACCCGCGCTAATAATAACTTTGGCGGGGTAGCTCAGTAGGTTAGAGCACACGGCTCATATCCGTGGTGTGGTGGGTTCGAGTCCCTCCCCCGCTAAATTCCCCCCTGCTAATAGGATGATTTCTAATCAGTTTTAATAACAGAAGTCTTTTCGGACAAAATATATGGAGTCCCCTCTTTGCCGATATTTAATATAAAAACACCTTTTACCTCAACAGTATCGCCGTTATTAACAGCGCTCTTTGAATAATCGTATATTTCACAAATCCCTTTAACGCTCTTTTCATCATAATCAATCATTACGGAAAAAGCAGTTCCGTCCTTACTCTCCTTTACATTTACCGCTTTTCCAATAAGCTTAAGACCGCAGCCCCTAAACAGATAGGGTTTTTCTCCAATCTGTTTCATATCAATATCGTCATAAACTCTTTCATCGGAATCCATAATAAACCTCATTAAAAAGTCGCACTTCTCTTTAACGGGAAAACTGGCGTTGCTGTTTGATATTTTATTGAGTATTAAAGCAGCCTTATTAAAATCACCTTTTTTCATCAGCCGCTTTGCTTCATTAAAATCATGAATCAAAACATCCTCCGACGGATAAAACTCAGGAGTTTTATCTTTATTGATTTTATTTATAATGCCGTAACCTGCGCCTCTTAATTCGGTCATATCAATAGTTTGCAGACTTGCTCCGCTTAGCTTTATTTCATCATCCCTTGATATGAAATTAAACGGACCCTTAAAAATTATCAATGCAACGATAGATACAAAAACAGCTAAAACCGATAATACTGCAAATAGGCGTTTACCTTGTGAGAATCGGGAAGTTCCATACCACAAATTTTTTCCCGAGTATTTATAAGATTTAGAGTAATTAGTTCTCCCTTTTGGTTTTGGGATATGTACAAGATCCGAAATTTTAATCTCGCGTTGAAATTTATTAAAGTCTGCAGATTTTTCGATTAAGCGTAATCCTTTGCGCAGGAGCATATCAGCCGGATTTTTTTCCAAAGCAGTGATATAATAAGCAAGAGCCTCTTCTCTCCCTGATGAAGATTTAAGAGCAAGAAATGCCTTTAGTTGAATAAACGGTATATATGACGGATTAATCCTTTGAATAGTTTCAATTACGTTATTGGCTGACAAAAAATCATTTGAATACAACAAGGATACTGCCTGAAGAAAGAGTCCGTAATGATCATTCTGGAGAGAACCTTTAGCCTGTTCAAGAATTATTGCTGCTCCCGTATAATTCTTTCTTTTAAAATATTTATAGGCTTCATGGTGATAACTGAATTCTGTTTTATTCCTCTTCACCTGTTTCATTGATTTTTAAATTTTAATTTTTACACCTTATGATTATCTTCTTCTGAAGATATTCATAAGACTCTCAATCAGCGATGATCCGTCATCCGATCTATCATCTATCAGCTTCCCGATAAAAATTCCGACTATGATAAAAACAGCAATAACAAACACTTTCAAAATTCCAAAAATCATAATAAGTATTCCGAAAATCAATCCAAGTAAAGCGCCCAGAACCTTCCCCGGATTTTCACTAATAAATTCTTTAATTCTTTCATAGAATTCCATATCTAATCAACTTTTACCCTTTCTACATACTCGCTTGTCTGAGTATTGATCTTTATGTAATCGCCTTCATTTACAAAAAGAGGTACTCTCACCTCAGCGCCTGTGTCAACCTTAACAGGCTTAAGTACGTTAGTAGCCGTATCACCCTTGAGTCCCGGTTCTGCATAAACCACTTTTAAAACTACAAATTGCGGAGGCTCTACTGTTATTGCCTCGCCTTCGTACATGGCTATATCAACTATATCCTCCTCCTTCATAAACTGCAAGGCGTCTCCTATTGCTTTTTTAGGGATAGATTCCTGTTCATAAGACTCCGTATCCATAAAGACTAAAGAATCACCCTCCTCATAGAGATATTGCATCGGACGCTTTACAAGTTTAACATCCTCAACTTTCTCTCCTCCGCGAAATGTTTTATCTACTATGGAATTTCTCTTAACATGACGCAATTTTGTTCTGACAAAAGCGGCTCCTCTGGCAGGTTTAACATGCTGATATTCAACAACAGAATATAATTCTCCGTCAAGTTTTATTACAAGTCCTCTTTTAAAATCATTTACCGAAACCATAAAAACTCCTTAAATTACAATTAATTCTTTACTACACTTCGTAAGCACTTCACATCCACGGGATGTTACTAAAACCATATCTTCAATTCTCACTCCGCCCAATCCTGATATGTATATACCCGGTTCTATTGTTATGATCATATTTTTCTTTAACTTGGTATTATCATTTTTTTTAACAGCGGGCATTTCATGAACCTCTATTCCCAAACCATGACCAAGTCCGTGCCCAAACTCTTTATCATAACCATAATCAGATATTATAGTTCTTGCTATATTATCAAGCTCTGATGTTTTTAACTCAGGTCTAACTGCTTCGATTGATTTAATCTGAGCCTCAAGAACTATATTGTATATCTCTTCAATCTTTTTATCAATTTCACCTATAAATATTGTTCTTGTCAAGTCGGAATTATATCCCTTATACCTGCATCCCATGTCAATTAATAACGCTTCACCGCGGCAAATTTTTTTATCCATTGAAGGGATGTAATGCGGCATAGACGAATTACTCCCTGAAGCAACTATTGTATCAAATGAACACGATATACATCCGTTCCTTTTAAAATAGTTTTCAATCTCAAGGGCAATCTCCCATTCCGTCATCCCTGCCTTAATAAACTTAAGCAGATGATAAAAGCAATTGTCGGTAATAACGGCAGCCTCTCTTAAAACAGCTATCTCGTCATCATCCTTTTCCATTCGAATAAAACTTATGGGATCATCATACAACGGAATGATTTTTATCTTCTTTAACTCTTTTTTAAGTAAGGCATATTGATTTAATGTGATACTGTGTGATTCAACAAAAACAGCTTTTTTATCACTTCCCTCTAAACATCTCCTCACAGACTCTTGCATGCTGCCTGTCTGTAAAATAAATTTAAAATTTTTTGGGAGTAATGACTGAGCATATTCCTCATATCTGCTGTCTGTTATAAAATACGACGAATTTTCATCAACAACAATAGATGCGTTTGTCCCTGAGAATCCGGTAAGATATTTTATATTATTAAGATCGAAAATGAGATATGGGAAGTATCCCATATCTCTTAAAATTTTTTTTAATCTTCGAATTCTCAACTTAATTAATCCGTAAAAAAATCAAAACTTATAAACACCTTTTTCTATATCATCAAATATCTTTTTTGTAAGCTTTATATACTTAAAACTTCGAGGTTCAAAAAAATACAACGGATCTTTTATCACAATTGGATTAAATCTTTCATTTTGAAGAGATAATTTCAACTGCTTAAAGCTTGTTGTTGCATCTTTCTCTTTTCTTATTCTGACAAAATACGGTCTGGCAAATACTGCTAAATTATCTTTAACATATGCGGCAAAGCTGTTAGGATCAAATTTAACTCCGGGGAGCATAGTTAATGCTACCATCCCTGCTCTCCCTTCGGTATTCTTTACCGTTACACCGTAAACATTACAGTCTTCAAATGCTCCGAATCTGCTTAGAATATCAGAAACCTCATTAGTTGCAACAACCTCTCCCTTCCATTTAAATGTATCTCCGAGACGATCAACAAACGATACGTAACCGTTCTTATGCATCTTAAAGAGATCACCGCTTATAAAGTATTGATCCCCTTTTTTAAATACGTCTTTAATGATTTTAGAACCTGTTGCCTTTTCATTATTTTTATATCCGGGGAAAGGATTGGTATTATTAATAGCGGCAAGGAAAAGACCCGTTTCATCAATTTGACATTTAACTGCAAATCCATTATGATCCCTTATAATCTCTTCGTTTTCAATATTATATTTTACCACCTCGCCCATTCTTACGCCGGCTACGCTTAGTTTACCGATCATTCCCGGAACTCCTTTGAGATTAGCAAGAGCCCCTACCCCTTCTGTTGCGCCATATACCTCTATTATTCTCTTAATATTAAATCTTTTTTGAAATTCAACCCAGTAGTCTCCCCTTAATCCATTCCCAAGAATATACTTAAGCGTATTATCACCGTCATTATCTTTGAGCGGCTGATTGTTTAAATATCTGCATAACTCGCCGATATAGACAAAAATTGTGACCTTATATTTTCTAATATCATCCCAAAAAGCTCCGGCAGAAAATTTTCTTTTAAGCACAATCGTTCCGCCATGAACAACCGAAGCTGCCCATGCTATATTAATTCCGCTGTTATGATATAAAGGGAGACAGATATAGTTAATATCAGAGTCAATGCTTTTTAGCGCTACGCCTCCTGAACCATAGCCGAGTTGAAGCCATTTCTGATGCTTCAATTCGGTAGCTTTGGGGAGACCTGTTGTACCGGAGGTGTAAATATACTCAAGCGTATCCTTTGAATTTATTGCCGGAAATACTAAAGGATCTGATACCGGTTCCATAGCAAGAAGAGTTTCAAGATTCTCTACACCGCTTGGTATATCTACTTTTTTATTATCTGTTTCAATAAAAAAGCATCCGGTTTTTTTTAATTTCAATTCCTTTCTGATCTTTGTAAATTCTTTAAGATATTCAACACCTATAATCAGCGCGCTTGCTTCAGCTATGTTTATTGCATGAATTAATGTTTGACCTGTAATATTATTATTAACTAAAGCCGGGATTACGCCAATTTTCGCTAATCCTGCATGTATAATTAAAAATTCAGGTCTATTGTCCATGAGGACGGCAACAGTATCCCCTTTTATAAAACCCCTTTTTTGAAAAAAATGAGAATATCTGTTTGCTGCTTCATTAAATTGACCATAGGTAATAACTCTATCTTCAAAAAGAATCAGCGGCTTATCGTTATACTTTCTTACCTGTTTCTCAAGTATACTGCCAAGTGACATCTCTTTTTTATTCTTTAACTGAGTAAACCACCAAACCCCTTCTACCTTTGAATATAATCTTTTAAAATATTCCATGTTGCCTCCTAATAATTTTAAAAAAAACTATTTTTTTATTTTTATAATATATAGAGTAAATAAAGCCAATTCTGTTTAACAAAAATCGTTTAATAATATAAAAATATCAATAATAAATCTAAAAAGTATAAATTTTTTTACATTTATTAAATAATGACTATTTTTTATTTAATTGTTTTTTGATCTGTCAAGTTTAATATCATCAAGAGATATTTCATCGCCAGCCGGCTCTAAATGTGTAAAGACAACCGCATCTTTTAATGCTGCGCGGATATCAGCCTCAATATTATCCGCAATATGGTGGGCATCATGAACAGTCATCTCATCTGAAACTAATACATGTACGGATACAAATCTTCTGGAAGCAGCTTGCCTTGTTAAAAGCGCGTGAAATTTGATTCCTTTTTTCCTGTATTCGTCTAATACCGATTCAATTATACCAAGTTCATATGACGATAGTGATGTGTCCATTAAACATGATACCGAGCGTCTGATAATCTTATATGCAATAACAATGATATTTATTCCAACAAGGAATGCAACCATTGAATCTAACCTGACCCATCCTGTTATTCCGGCTATACCTACACCGGCAATAACTCCCACAGACGTCCATACATCAGCCATTAAATGATATGAATCAGCCTCAAGCGTAATAGAACTGTATTTCCTCCCTGCTTTAAGCAGAATTCTTGCCACTACAAAATTTATTGCAGCAGCGATAAAAGAGACTATCAAACCAATACCCAGTTTTTCAATCGGCTGCGGATCAATAAATCTCACAACTGCAGTACATATAATACCGACAGAAGCGGTTAAGATTAATATTCCTTCAATAAGGCTTGAAAAATACTCCGCTTTATCATGACCATATTCATGATTTTTATCCGGAGGAAGGACGGATATTTTAAACATCACCATAGCCATAACGCCTGCTATGAGATTGATTACAGATTCAACCGCATCTGAGAGCAGACCTACAGACCCTGTTAAATACCAGGCTGCAGTCTTTATAAAAATTACAGCTATAGATGCAGCTATTGAGAGCCGGATATAACGTAAAAGAAAACTTCTGTTCATATTCCTCTCTAATCTTTTTAAATTAAAGAGTGATTATTATGGGACCTTTCAATTATTTGCCATCTCTTTAACTTATAAAATTGCATCGAAACGGATTTAGACCAAATATTCAAGAATAATTTCTTCACGCTATAAATAATTCATTCGAGAGTGACCTTTATCTTTCTGTCAATATCTTCAATAGCATTTTCTACGCATTCCGTGTGGTATGTATAATACATTGCATATATATACTCAACAATATTTTGCTTCACAAATAAGTCGAGCGTTTGTTTGCCGGTAATACCTTTATATAAAGCGTATTGTTCAATTAGGTATAGGAAATATCGCGATTCTTCGGACAAGGTACTCATACATATTCTCCGAAAATATATGGTGAATTAAAAACAGAACCTGTTTCTTTTTCTGTTTTGTAAATTTCAAATATGGCATAAACACTATACCACCATAATTTTGTATTGCAATTAGACAATAACTCATATGTTTTAGAATTATAAAAATTAACAATAGAGTCATATTCACCGGATTTATAGCATTGCATAATTAATTGCGTAACTCCGCATACTTGTTTATATAAACGTAGAGCATGTTTTCTTTCTTCAATAGAATATTTTTTTTGCACTTGTTTACCTCTCAATTTGCTCGTGTTCAAGATATTTTAGATAAAGCAATGATTTTTCTGTTTTGAAAACAACTTGATCTGTTAATCTAAAAGAGAGCAAACGACTAATTGCTTCATCTTCAGAATAATCACCAAGTTCAAAATTTTCAACAACATCATAAACACGATCATTTGCTACAGGACCAATCACAATATCAAAATCATTATCTTTACCGTATCCCGACCTGTTCGCTACAACATAGCGTAACCATTCCGTATCTGCCTTTGAAAATTTTAATATTGACAATATATTTTTTGCAGCTATTTCATCATATTCATATATATTTATAATTCTGTTTTTCCCTAAACTTTTAAATTTACCGGTAAATTTTACAGCTTGTTCTTTATCTGTTGTGGTGTAGAATCCTGTACCGAAATCTAACAAACGAACCTGAGGTATAATCTTTGGTTCTGATACCGGCATATAACTTCCGTGATATAAATTCATTAATATTTAATCCTCAAGTTATTAGAAATAAATTATTGTGTACTATCAAATATTTTCTAAAAAACACAATTATTTTTTTATTATGGGGGTCAGAGCCAACATCATAAACTTAAAGAAAATAGTCTACGGATTTCATGGATATTTACGAATAAAGACCTAAATGCTATTGAAATATTCGTGTTAATTCGTATAATTCGATGTTAAAAATCCTTAAGTTTATGA
>Ga0268262_10002257_pt1 | contig 22580 bp, 20 predicted proteins | sample TergutNc150P3_FD_190354 | JGI IMG/M metagenome (GOLD analysis project Ga0268262, IMG submission 190354) | Nasutitermes corniger P3 segment gut microbial community from laboratory colony in Florida, USA - Nc150 P3 (SPAdes) (version 2) | ecosystem: Host-associated > Arthropoda: Insects >...
TTGTAAAACTAGATGTTTGGGTTAAGGGTCTGTATGGAGGGTCAAAATAGACAAAGGATTTTTCATTTATTTTTGAGTAGCAATTTGAATATTCGCTATGCGTAATTTCTGCGTTTTGCAGTATTTTGGAGACTGTTGCTATGTTGTTTGCGTCAAGTATTGCGGCGGTTTTGTATTTGCCATAAGGGACATTGAATTCGCCTCTTGAATTTAATCTGAAAAGTCCGTTAAAACAAGTTTTGTTCAAAAAAATGAACTGAGCCGCTCTTGGCACCCAGTTTTCTGACAATTTTTTGTAGTTGATTTCAAATCTCTGCTCGTTGAAATGTTCGCGAACGGATAAAAATAAATCATTTCTCTTTTCCTGCTCAGTTGAGTTGTAAAGACTTTGATACTGCTCCAAAAAATCAAGCAGAATTTCCGATTTTTGCTGAATAACAATGTAGGTCAATATCAAATCTTTATTTAAATCAGAAAGAAAGGCGTTTTTTATGCTGTATTTTTTCGATAAATAAAAATACAAAGCACCGCCACCCAAAAACGGTTCCACATAGTTTTTGATGGATTTTATTCTCAACTCATTTGGGTAATAATTCTCAAATTGCTCAAGGAGCTGGCTTTTGCCACCCGCCCATTTCAAAAAAGGTTTTGGTTCTGTTTTATTTGTTATCACACTTTGAATATAGAAAAATACAATAACTTCAACCCAACATAAACTTCCAAGCCGGCTGCACCAAAATCTCAAACTCACCAATTTTAATATGCTTTTCCGCATCAGTGGTTATAATTTTCAAATTCTTGCAGCCAGTAGCTTTTGCCGCCTCTATCAAGCCGTTTATCTCTCTTTTCTCCGTTTCTGGATTTTCTAAACTCCAGCAAACTTGTATTAATTCGCTCACGCTCTGCTTTTCCAAGCACAAAAAATCGCATTCATATTTTTCCCTAAAATAAAACAAGCCTTTGCCAAAGGGATGCTTTCTCCGCAAATGCAAATACACCGCATTTTCCAAAAATACTCCCTTGTTTTCAGAAACCGCGCCTTGCAAAGCGTAATTGAAGCCGTTGTCTATGCAATAATACTTTGGCATTCCAGAAAATTCCTTGATTGGAGAAACACTAAATTTAGGCAGGGGCAAAAACATATATATGCTTTCCAGCCTGTCTATAAGTTCGTAAATCGTATTTTTAGAAATGGCAATTCCGGCGGATTTTATTTCGTTGAAAATTTTATTTACGGAAGTAGGCTTGGTTAAATTGGCGAGCAACCTTTTAATTAAATAACGCAAAACTTTTGTATTTTTTATGCCATATCTTTCAACCAAATCTTTGAAAATCATAACGTGATAATATTCTTGCAAAATTTGCTCGCAAAAAACATCTTTAGTGAGCGCAATTTCTGGAAAACCGCCCTTGAAAAGATATTCATTGAAGGCATTTACCAAAACAGCTTTTTTTGCCGGACTATAAAAGTTTTTTTCAATATTCTTGAAATCGCAAAATTCAGAAAAAGACAATGGAAATATTTCAAATTGCAAAGTTCTGCCTCTAAGGGCGGTGGCTATTTCCGAAGAGAGCATTTTGGAGTTTGAACCCGTTAAATAAATGTTTTTTGAAATGGTATCGTAAATTCTCCTAACAAATTTTTCCCAACCATCTGCAACTTGAATTTCGTCTAAAAAGAAGTAAACCTCTTTTATTGGAATTTCTGGATACAATTCCCTATAAGCTTCCAGTATTAAACCTATATTATTTTCAGAAAAATCAAGTCGTTCATCGTCTAAATTCAAGAACAAAATTTTTTCTTTTGGAATTCCATTTTGCAAAAGTTTGTTTTGTGCCAAAAAAAAGTGCGAAGATTTCCCAGAACGGCGAACCCCCGGAAGGGTTATCACCTTTTCCGTATCCATTGGAATTTCCCAAGAACGAGCTTTTGCCTCCGCAGGCAAATTGCCTTGGCTTTCTACAATGATTTCTTTTAAAACTTCCTTCATACATATAAATATACAAAATTTCCCTCAAATAAGGAAACTTTTTGCATTTTTTTCCCTAAAATAGGGAAACTTTCCACTTTTATTGCAATAAACCCCTCTGTTTGCTCAAAAAATTTATATCTTTTACCCACGTTCAACGGCAATGAGGAAATAAGTATGAAAAACATCAAAAAAATCGGGAAATTGACACTTGTTGCTGTGTTGGTAGTCTTTTGCTTTGCTTGCGAGGAAAAAAAGGCAGCTAAGAACAATCTTCTGCGTTCGGTTGCGGAAACGGAATGGGGTACAGGCAAAACCAACGGTGATTTTGCAACACATCCCACACGTCTTGTCGTTATGAGGAGCAACGCAAACTCAAGCAAAAAATACACCCGTGCCGTTTACCAAGACAAAGTATTAAAAATTAAATATATCGGAGAAAAGGAAACAGCCAGAGAACCCGAAGAGATGGAAAATCATTTCCCTAATTATGAGACTACAAAAGGCTCGGAATATGAGGTAATAGACTTTGATACCACCGGCTGCGAAGGCTCTTGCGGAAATCGCTTCTTTTTCTTATATAACGATTCTGTAAAGTGGGGCGGAGTACCGAATAACATCTCTTACTTTCCTTATGAACACCAACGCCCTACTGCCTATAAACCAGATATTGAGGCTATGGAAAAACAGCAAAACGGGCGCAAAATCGTTCATTCGGAAGTAATTGCCAACTTTGAGATTGAAGGAGAACCGAACAGCCTTATGCTCATATTGTACGAAAATACCGATAACGGGCTGTTCCAAATCGTTTTGCGAAACCAAAATTTCGATTACTTAACTGCTGATTACCCAATCCAGTTATATGAGGGAAAGGCAAACTGGCAATCAGGTGTGAGCGACGATCCAGGACATTGGAATCTCCAGTTCATTGGAGGAGTTGCCGAAGGCTTATTTTTGGTTACCGAATGGGGTAAAAACGAAGGAAACGACCTTGTAATTTTCGTAGCGGAAAACGGAAAGTTGAAAGTTTCTAATTGAGCGTAATCTCTTTCAAAAACTCCCCCAAGCTCTTTTTCCCCAAATCGCCCTCTTTCCTCTTGCGAACAGACACTGCGTTTTCGGCGATTTCCTTCTCGCCAACAACAAGCAAATAAGGTATCTTTGCCAACTCGCCCAAGCGAATTTTGTAGCCAACCTTTTCGTTTGAGTTATCTATCTCCGCACGGATGCCTGTCTCTATGAGTTCCTTGTGAATTTTTTCCGCATATTCCGAAAATTTTTCGGAAACGGGCAGAACACGAACTTGCACAGGAGCGAGCCAAAACGGGAAATCTCCTGCGAATTCTTCGGTTAGAATGCCTATAAAGCGTTCAAGTGAGCCGAGGGCGGCGCGGTGCAACATAACGGGCGTGTGTTTTTGGTTGTCTTTGCCAACATATTCCGCTCCAAGGCGACCGGGCATATTGAAATCCACCTGTATTGTGCCGCATTGCCAGTCTCTACCCAAAGAATCTTTGAGCACAAATTCCAATTTTGGTCCGTAGAATGCGCCTTCGCCAGGATTTAATTTATATTCCAAGCCGGCAATTTTTGTGGCTTCTTCCAAGGAGCCTTCCGCTTTGTCCCAAAGTTCGTTTGAGCCAATTCTGAGTTCCGGGCGTGTGCTGAATTTCACGGTTATTTTTTCAAAGCCAAAAACTTTGTAAAGGTCTTTTACCAATTTGCAAAAACTGCTCACTTCCTGAGTGATTTGTTCCTCGGTGCAGAATATATGGGCATCGTCTTGAACAAAGCCGCGAACCCTCATTAAGCCGTGCATTGTGCCGGCAGGTTCGTTGCGGTGGCATTTTCCAAATTCTGCAAAGCGAAGCGGCAAGTCGCGCCAGCTTTTCAAGCCTTGGTTGAAAATTTCAATATGGCAGGGGCAGTTCATGGGTTTTACCGCCATATCTTTTTCGCCTGCCAAGGTTTTGAACATATTGGAATCGTATTTGTCTGCGTGTCCGCTTTTTATCCAAAGGGATTTATCCACTATTTCGGGGGTGATCACCTCTTTGTAGCCTCGCTTTGTTATCTCTTTGCGAACAAAATCTTTTAACACATTCACAAGCACCGCTCCGTGCGGATGCCAAAACACCATACCGGGGCTGTGATCTTCTATGTGATATAAATCCATCTCCTGCCCAAGGCGGCGATGGTCTCTTTTCTTTGCCTCTTCCAAAAATTTCAAATGGGCTTCCAAACCCGTTTTGTCTGCAAAGCAGGTTCCGTAAACTCTGGTAAGTTGGTCGCTTTTTTGGTCTCCGTGCCAATATGCTCCGGCAAGGCTGAGTACTTTGAACGCCTTTAGTTTGCCCGTGCTTGGAACGTGGGGACCTGCGCATAAATCTTCCCAGCCTTCGTTTGGGATTCCGTTTGCATAAAAGCTAAAGACAGTATCTCCGCGCTCAATGGCTCTATCCACATTGTCTCTTTTGTATTTATCGCCTTCTGTGCGTTTAAGGGCTTCTTCTTTTGAAACATCAATGCGTGTAAATGGGCGGTCTTCCTTTATTATCTCCGCCATCTTTTTTTCAATGCGTTCAAAATCCGCGTGTGTCAATGGTTCGGGCGTTGCAAGGTCGTAGTAAAAACCGTCTTCCACTGGGGGTCCATAAGCTAGCCTTGTGCCCGGGCAGAGTGCGCAAATTGCCTCTGCCAAAACGTGAGCGCAGGAGTGCCGCAGCACATAAAGGGCATCGGCATCTTCGTTGCTCGCAGTTATTATGCGAAATGTGCCATTTGTAGTTATGGGGCGGTTTAGGTCTAAAATTTTTTCGCCGACTTTAACGGCTATGGCTTTGCGAGCAAGCCCTTCCGAAATGCTTTTTGCGATATCCAATCCGGTAATCCCGCTTTCAAGGGATTTTTCAGCACCGTCCGGAAATGTTAGGTTTATCTGTGGCATATAGGGTGTAAGGTAGAAATTCCATTGCCCGATTTTTTTTCTACATTCCCAAAATGCGCTTAACCCCTCTTTTTATTTTGCTGTTTCTTGCCATTGCCGCCTACGGGCAAATGCAGCAGAGAGTGGCTGTGATCAACACCTTGGATGACGGCGAGCCGCCTATTAAGATTCTTGAGTTGGGTTATTTGACGGATAAGCTACGCGAGACGGCGAGCAATGTTTTGCCTAAGTCGCACTATGGGGTTATGACTACAGAGAGCATAGTTGCTTTTTTGGGTTCAGAGGAAAGGCTCATAAAAGTGTGCAAGGAATCGAGTTGCCTTGCGGAGCTTGGCAGAAAGGTTAGCGCAGATTATGTTTCGCAGGCAAGGATAGGGAGATTTGGCAATGATTTAACCATTAAGACAGAGCTTTACGAGGTCAAAAGCGGAACTTTAGTGGGTTCATTTACGGGTTATTCAAAAGATATATATGGTTTATCAACGTTAATAGACGAAAAAGCACCAGGTTTGTTCAAAAAGCTTCTTAACTCGCCGAGCGGTTCAAGTGCCCCTACGCCCGCTGCTGTATTTGCCGCACCGCAACGGGAAATCGCTCCGCCGCCGCCATCATTTTCACCACCTACAGTGGCTCCATCATTTTCACCACCTACGGTAGCTCCAGCAGTTCCGCCAATGGTATACCAAGAGGAGCAATACAACAATTATGACGAGCCTTATGAGCCTCCCGAAGAAATACCATTGGAATATATGGCTGCTGCGAATAGAAAACAGTTAGAGCACAATACGTTTTCAGTTGGTCTTAGGGCTGGTCTCAATTATTCGAAATTTTGTGTTGACGGTTATTGTAGCGACAATATTCTTGGAATGCGGTTTGGCTTTGTATATAACATTATGGTGAGTGAATGGTTCTATGTCCAGCCAGGTTTAATGTATAATCAAGAGAGAGCAGATTATGGAACTTTCAATTACATTAATCTTCCCCTGCTACTATCACTCAAATTTCCTCCGTTCAATATCAATGCGGGGCCGTATTTTAGGTTGTGGTGCTCTGAATGTTACGATAATGTTTTTGACATTGATTTGAACATAGGCTTAGGCCTTGACTTTGACATAGATAAGTTCTACATAGGTGCGTTTTACAATTATGGCCTTGTCAATATGATCAGTGGGTCGTCTGATTTCAAAATCTACAATCACATATTTGGCTTGAATGTAGGGGTGAATTTGTGATTAATCCACAGTCTCCTTCAAGCCCCTGAACTCTGCCAACTCACCAAACTCACCGCGCAGCGCAAAAATAGCCTTCCCAACCAAATAAAGCGAGCCGGTTATCAGCACCGGACTTTTTGATTTGAGAACGCAATTTTTAATGGAACCCGCAATAGGTTCTGCTTTTATTTTCAGCTTTTTGCAAATCTCGCAAAGCTCCTCCACACTCCTTGCCCTTGAATTATCAATTTGCACCGCGTAGCAAACGGATATATGCGGCTTTAATGCTTTAAGAACATTAAGAGTATCTTTATCTGTGAGCGAAGCGAAAATGCAAGGCAGCGAATTTATGTTTTTTTCCTTTAAACATTTTGCAAGTTCCTTAGCCGCTGCCGGATTATGCGCTCCGTCTAAAATGGCTTTTAAATTCCCATTTTTGAAAAGCATTTGCATTCTGCCGTGCCACAAACTTTTTTTAAGAACGGCTCTTGCCAAATTCTCATTGAAATCGTTTGCCAAAAATTTTTTAGCAACCGTCCAAGCTAATTCCGCATTTCTAACATAAATTTTCCCATAGTTCCCAACCTTTAACGGTGGTGAAACCCGTTTTCTCTTTGTGATTATGATTGCACCCTTTTTTGCGATTCCAAGTTTTTCTCTTAAAATTTTCTCTTTTGTGTTGCCAAGAATTTCTGTGTGGTCTAAGCCTATGCTTGTGAGCGCAACAATATCCCCTTCTGCGATTTTTGTGCAGTCCAACCTACCACCCAAACCCGCTTCCAAAACGGCAACTTGAGCTTTTTGTTCTTTAAACCACAAAAAAGCAGCGGCGGTTAAGGTTTCAAAATAAGAGGGTTTAACGGTTTTTGCCGCCTGTTCTATGCAAGCCAAGATGGAATCAATATTTTTTTGCGGAATCATTTTTCCGTCTATTTTAATTCTCTCTCTTAGGTTCACCAAATGAGGGCTTGTGAAAAGTCCGGTTTTTATTCCGTGGGCTTGCAAAATATTTGCCAAATAAAGGGCGGTGCTGCCTTTGCCGTTTGTGCCAACTATGTGAATGCTTTTAAATGATTTTTGCGGCTTGCCTAATGCCTTGCACAGAGCTTTTATGTTATGCAAACTAAAAATGAAACTCCCTGAATCAAGTATTGAATTCCGCGGGGTCTTCTTCTGCAAAAAGGGCTTCTTCTTCCAATTCAAGTTCCAAATCCATTTCGCCAAGCGCGCTTTCTATATCGTCTTCGCTTTCAATGTCTTTTGATTTTTCCATTGAACGCCGCATGAGTTCCATTTGAGCATCTGAGAACACGCCTTCTTTGGATTGCCCAAGCCCCAGCAGTGTGGCGCAGTCTGTGCAATAACCGAGGGATTTGTCAACATAATATTTTTGGTCAACATTATTTATATTGCACTTAACGCAAATTTGCCCTTCGCAGCCTTCAAAGTAGGTTCTGTTTTCAAATTCCAATTGCTGAGAAAGAAGTTCCACCAAATTTTTGCTGTCTAAGGCTCCATTCACTTTTGGTCTGCTGCAAGCTGTTGGTTTTTCCGGCAGTTTTTGCTTGCCAACAAGGTCGTCTTTTTTTAAATCCACAAAAAAAGGAACTTTTAAAAACTTTGCTCCATCAACCATTAAAGAGGACTCGCTTTTTGGCAGAGCGGGTTTTGGCTGAACGGCAGATTTCGGAACTTTGGCAACAGCAGGCTTTGGGGCTTTAGCAGTGGCGGGTTTCGGTGTTTTGGCAACGGCTTTTTTAGGCGCGGTTTTTTTGGTTGGCATAGAAATTCCGTTTTTATTTTGTTTCCGTTATTTTCACGCTTATAATTGGGTCGTAGGGTTCTATGCGATAAACCGCATCCAAACCTTTTTCCACCGTGCCAAAAACTGTGTGCTTGCCGTCTAAATGCGGTTGTGCCCATTGAACAATAAAGAACTGCGAGCCTCCGGTATTAGGTCCAGAATTTGCCATTGAAAGCGTACCCGCAACGTGTTTTAGATTATTCGATTCATCGTCTATTGAATAACCCGGGCCGCCAGAGCCATTGCCGTTTGGGTCTCCGCCTTGCACAACAAAACGCTGGATAACTCTATGGAAGGGAAGCCCGTTGTAAAAACCCTTGCTCGCTAGGTCTATGAAATTTGCCACGGTGTTTGGAGCTTCTTTAAAAGCCAAATTCACGGTAATGGGACCTTCGTGGGTTTCTATAGTGGCTTCTATTTTTTTAATGCCATCGTAGTTTTTGCCAAAAACCTTGCCACCTGCAAAGGCTTGCACCGCTAGGGTACAGAGTATAAGCGAAAAAATGAAAAAGTAACGCATAAAGATAATATAGAAAATTCCCTATTTACAAATAATATTCCACATTCAATTCTACGTCATCAAAAAATTCTTTATACACTCCATTGCGAATATTTATAAAATCAATGCCTGTGCGGGTTCGCGGGTGGGAAATTTCTACCGGAGTAACTTTCTTAATAATACCAGGACGTCTGGACAGCATAACGATATGTTCGCTCAAATACACCGCTTCGTCTATATCGTGGGTTACCAAAACCATTGTGCTTTTTTCAACTTCCCAAATACGCAGAATTTCCTTTTGCATTGAGATTCGGGTTAACGCATCCAATGCACCAAACGGTTCGTCTAGCAAGAGCACTTTTGGCTGGTTGATGAGCGCTCTGGCAATAGACACTCGCTGCGCCATACCGCCCGAAAGCTGTTTTGGGCGAGCATTTTCAAATCCCGACAACCCTACGAGGTTAATTAAATCCTGAACGAGCTTTGCTTTGTTCGGAGTGTTGTCCGGTAGCCCATACCCCACATTTTCTCTAACAGAAAACCACGGAAACAGACGATTGTCCTGAAATACCATTCCCTTATCCAAAGTTGGCTTGCGCACCGGCTCGCCGTCAATGAGAACTTCGCCTTCGTAATCGGTATCTAAACCCGCTATAATGCGAAGCAAAGTGCTTTTGCCGCAACCGCTGTAACCTATTAAACACATAAACTCACCAGACTTTACGGTGAGGTTGATATTTTTAAGAACATCAATTCGCTCGTTTCCATTGAAGAACGTTTTGTTTAAATTTCTGATTACAATTTCACCTGGCATAATCCGTACGTCTCCACTACACTAACTGTAAGACACTTTTCGTCCCACGAAGCGTAAGGCATCTTCCATCAATTTACCTATAATACCCACTATAAACATTGCTAGAAGTACTTTCCCGGGCTGCGACAAGGAACGCCCTTCCATCAGCATATAACCTATTCCTTTTGTAGCTGCTATCATTTCCGCTGCCACAAGGCAAGCCCAAGCGTTGTTCAAGCCGATTTTCAATCCGGTAAAAATTTGGGGCAATGCACCGGGGATAATCACTTTTTTCACAAATTTGGAGTAAGGAACTTCAAATGTTCTTGAAACTTCCCAAAAACGTACGTCTATCTGTTTAATGCCGTCTACAGTATTCAGAAGAATTGGGAACACCGCCCCGATAAAGATGATGAAAATTTTTGAAGATTCGGCAATTCCCAGCCAAATAATCGCGATGGGTATCCACGCGATGGGAGGGATAGGCTTCAGCACTTGCAGTATCATTCGAGTGAACACCTCAAAATTTTTGGACAGAGATATTAAAACGCCGAGGGTGAGTGCGACAACTGCCGCTACCGTGAAACCAGTAAGTACGCGCTTCATACTGGCAAGTATGTCTTCAATCAATGAACCGTCCAACAAGTGCTTTATAAACAGATTTACAACACCAGACGGCGAGGGAAGCACGTATGGTGGAATGTGCCCGCTTAGCGAGGCATATTCCCAAATCGCTATAATGATTAGCGATAACGCAAAATATTTCAAAATGAAAACTAAACGGTTTTTTAGTTTGTCCATTTTGTTATCCCCATTATCATTCCTGAACCGCAAAGCGGTCTAGGTGCGTAAAAAAGAAATGCTCACGTTCCTGACGTTCTATGCGTTTTGAAATATCAAAATCGGTTATGGATTCAATGTCAATTTGAATTACCGCCGCTATGCCGTGCCCTCTCTTTTCCAAAATTGTGCTATAGGCGTTCTCAAAGTACCGGCCGGCTGTCAAAATCCGCTTTACATTCCCTGTGATTTCATAGCTGCGTTTGTCGGCACCTATAACCAAAACACTTACTTTCTTATCAAACCACAGACTGCGAATCACATTCTTATAGCTTGAAGACGATTCCAAAACTTCTATGTATTCTAACTGCCCTGCCGCATTTACCTTCAACGAGCCTTTTGGCGCGGAATGTATGGTGCCGTTTTCATTCAATGCAGACACAATTTTCAGGCTGCCTGGATCGGCGACTATGCTTTGGACTTGCTGTAATAGTTCTTCCATTATCAATTTCCCCCTATATTATTCTCAGCAAATCCGAATTCGGATGATTTCCGCATCTGCGATAATCGTCAAAATCTATGGATAAGTTGTATTTTCGGTTCAGCGCATCAAGACCCAGTGTTAATTGTGCGCAATAATCCAACGAAACACCTTTTTGATTTCTAAAAACCGATTGCGGACGTGGAACCCAAACGCAATATACAACACCTACTCCATTGCTGATTAGGCTTTCCGCTTCTTCCAATGTGTTTTTCAACGCCTCAGATTCGGAAGTGAATCCGTTAGGTGTTGCCAATTCCACGCCACCGACTATTCCAGTGTTGACATTGCCCCTGCCAAAGATTTGCACCGCATCAATCAGCCGTTTTTTCCACTCCTTATAGCCTATATGCTTCGCCTTGCCCGGGCAAATCCAGTTAAACTTTTCTTCGTTAAGCACTTCAATATCGGAGGTATAAGATGTCAAACCTGTTTCGTTGTACAGCCTGCTTAACTGGTCATAGGTCATTGCGGTTGTTATAACCTGACTTGGAAAACGCCCTTTGAAATTTTTGCCAATGGCCTGTAAAATTTCTATATAATAGTTAAGCTCGTTGTCAAACGGTGTTTTTCCGCCGATATCGGAACCCATAGTGATACATATAGTGGTGAACCGCCCTTTTTGCTTCAATGCCTCGCGGATTGTTTCATAAGCGTCCTGTGGCTTGAGCTTGTTTTTTTCTACGTCTTCTTTTCGCAAATTTGGGCTTAAAGCGCAATATTTGCACGGTTTTCCCTCTAACCAAAAACAACAGTATGAAGCAGGCGTGATGTTCAGACGTTGAGGGCGGGCAAAAATAACCGAATCCATTTGCGTACCCGTGCTGGTGAATTTGCCGTAAAAATCCGGTTTCTCCCAAAAATCAATCTCCTCAATTTCAACGCCGCCGTTAATAAGCACAAATCTTCCATCTCGGTAATCCACCGTGTAAGGATTTTGCTCCAAAGGCGTAGAATCGGTAAGGACTATGCTTCCGTCTCGCAAGACCAGCGATTCCGGTACACCACGAGCTCGCGTTTGGTCACGAACCCCTAGTGCGGAAAAAAATGCATTTTCACCGATTAGTTGATATTTCTCACCGTCTGCATTGCGAATAGCCTCGTCTGTAAAAAATACGCCTCGTCTTTTCATATCCGTTTTCAAAATGTTCAGCCGAGGAAGCTGCGGATACTTCGCCACCACTTCATCAAATGTCAAATCTTTTTGCTCTGTCATTTTGTTATCCCCACGGCTTCCAAAAAACTTCTGTCAACAAATTTGTCCACATCGACCTCAGTTTCGGAAAATTTTTGCGCGCGGATGAATTGCTCCACAGCTTTCAACTCCGCAATATCGGCATCGCTGATATAAGAGGAACGGTTGTACATCTTCAACAATTCCGCATAAGTTTCAACTGGTAGGCGAACTTCGCTTTGAAGCAACTCCGCTGTTTTCCGAGGATCGTCTGCGATGAATTTATTTGCCTTTTCCAGTGCACGGAGATATGCCTTTAAAATTTCTGGATTATCTTTTGCAAAAGACTCGGTGGTAAAGAAAAACGTGCTATTACTTTTGATTCCCGTTCCGTCAATCAATCTTTTGGTCAAGCCGTTTTTCACACTGTTAGTAAGAGGCGGTTCCCACATAACCCCGGCATCCGCTTGGCCGGAACCGACCGCATTGCCGATATCAGGGTTCGGCAGGTTAATCTGTTCAATATCGCTAAAAGTCAATCCGGCTTGGTTAAGCAACAAGCCCAAAAGGTGATGTCCGAACGATCCCCTTACAAAGGCTACTTTCTTACCTTTCAACTGCGCTACATCGGTAATCCCCGAATTAACCCCGACTGTTAGTGCAACGGCTTTTTCTCCAGAAGCATCCTTCGCGAAGGTAATGATCTTTTGCCCTGACGCTTTTGCCAACAATAACGGAAGATCGCCCACTACACCGATGTCCTCCTCACCTGCCGCGAAGGCTTCGTTCATAGGCGGACCAGACGCAAACGAATCCCATCTAACCGAAACGCCTAGGTTTTTCAATTCTTCTTCTAAGTATCCGTTGACTTTCACCAATAAAATGTTTGACGTGGCAATACCAGCCTGCGTTGCAACGCGCACGGTTTTAGCGCCTTTATCGGTGCTTTTGTCGCCCTTTTTTTCATCGCACGCAATCAGCACAAATGCCAATAAGAGTGCTGCTATTGCCGCTGGTAAGAAAATCCGAAGTTTCATATTCATTCTCCTTTTTAGGGTTACAACATATAAAACATATATGTTTTATATGAAATATAGAAATATTTTTAAACTGTGTCAAGTATGTTTTTTAAAAAAATGATTTTTTTCAAAATACTATATTTTACCCATAAAATATGCCAAATCCCTGCGTTATAGTTCAGAGTAATATGGAGGTGCTGCTGAATGTGGACAGCGAACTGCATCACGAAGCTCGGGATGCCATTGCCCCATTTACAGAACTCGTGAAAAGCCCGGAGCATTTTCATACCTATAGCATTTCTCATTTGAGCCTTTGGAATGCAGCCTCAACAGGACTTACAGCAGAAGATGTTTTGGATAGATTAAAAAAGTTCAGCGCTTACGAAATTCCAGCAAATGTTGAGGTGGAAATAACCGAATACATGCAGCGTTATGGAATTTTGCGACTAAAGCTCTCAAATGGAAATTTGGTTTTGGAATCCGATAGCGAGCCTCTGTTCTTGGAGCTTTGCAAAAGAAAGGAAATTCAAGGATATATTGAATCTTTCATATCAAATACCGCTGCGGTGGTTAGCCCGCTTGTGCGTGGCAAACTCAAAATAGTGCTTACGGAGCTGGGCTTTCCGGTGCAAGATATAGCGGGTTATGTTCGGGGCGAGCCTCTGGAAATGGAATTGAACGATAGTTTTGCGCTAAGGGATTATCAAAGGGATGCAGCTCAGATTTTTCACGCTTCCGGTTCGGAAAAAGGCGGCTCCGGCGTTATTGTGCTGCCCTGCGGTTCGGGCAAAACAATTATAGGAATGGCGGTGATGGCTCTGGTGAAATCTCATACGCTTATATTAACGCCCAGTGTTACCGCTGCCCGCCAGTGGATAAGGGAAATTCTGCAAAAAACAACTCTGACAAAAGAGCAGGTTAGGGAATATTCCGGCGATGTAAAAGAAATCGGGCAGGTGACGGTTGCCACATATCAAATATTGACGCAAAGAAAACGAAAGAGCGAGGAATTCACCAATTTTTCCCTTTTTGAATCTCAAAAATGGGGACTGATGATTTACGATGAGGTGCATCTCTTGCCGGCTCCGGTGTTCAGATTTTCTGCGGATATGCAGGCTACCAGAAGGCTTGGATTGACGGCGACTTTGGTTAGGGAAGACCATAAGGAAACAGAGGTTTTTTCTCTCATCGGTCCAAAGAAATTCGATATTCCCTGGCGTGTTTTGGAAGCTCAAGGCTGGATTGCTCAGGCAAAATGCCACGAGATAAGGGTACCGATGGATTCCGAGCAGAGAATATCTTATGCCGTTGCGCCGCTCCGCGAAAAAATTTCCATAGCGGGCTGCAATCCAGAAAAATTTGCCATTGTGAAAAACCTGCTGGAAAAGCACAACGAAGAGAACGACCGCATTTTGATAATAGGGCAGTATATAGAGCAGCTGGAAGCGCTGGCAAAAGAGATAAATGTCCCTTTAATCACCGGAAAAACCCCGAACAAAGAGCGAGACCGGATTTACGATAGCTTTAGAAGCGGCGAAATCAGGATTTTGATGGTTAGCAAGGTGGGGAATTTTGCAATAGATTTGCCCGATGCAAGCGTTTTAATCCAAATTTCCGGTACCTTTGGCAGCAGGCAAGAGGAAGCCCAGAGGCTAGGCAGGGTTTTGCGCCCAAAAAAAGACGGCCGCCCCGCAATGTTCTATTCCCTTGTCACAAAAGACTCCCGCGAGCAGGAATTTGCCATGAACCGCCAGCTGTTTTTGGCGGAACAGGGTTATATTTACTATATTATTAGCTAATTTAAATAAGGAGTTTCTATGAAGAACATTTATTTTGCATTTTCGCTTGTATTTCTTGTATTACTTGCGTTTTTAGCTTGCTCACCCGCTGGTGGCGATGACGAAGGTGACGGCACAGGTACCAGCTCTGGTGGATTAGGCAAAAAATCTAGCAGTTCCAAAGGTGGCAGTGCTCCAAATTCCAAATCTGGAGCGTGCTATATAACTTTTACTCTTGTTGAAGATTATCTTGATGTTTGCTTAGAAGGCATAACAAAATCTATAACTCGTGACGAGTGTGACGAGTTTGCTGAAGACCTGAATTATGAGCCGGGCGTGCCTGGTGATGCCTTTATTGCGAGCTTTGATAAGAATAAATCTTGCCCATCTGGAGAGGATTATAAATGTCATTTAGGAAAAACAGGTGACGAAGGATACGCGTATTTATATGGTTCATATTATGATGAATATTCCTGCGAAGATTTTGGTGGTACACTAGTCTCTACTCCAAGCTCTAGTTCAAAAAAAGCAAGCTCTAGTTCTAATGGTGGTTCAAAGCAAAGCTCTAGTTCCAAAGGGGGTTCAAGCCAAGCTGGAGTGTGCTATCTGAGCTTTACCGGTTCATTGGCAGGTAACCATGTGTGCGAGGAAGGTGTATCGCAGCCTATGACCAAGGAAGATTGTGAAATGATTGGTGAAATACTTGCTGAATATGCAACCTATAAATTTCAGACTTCTTGCCCATCTGGAGAGTTGTTGAGGTGCGTTGAAGACCCACTTAGAGCTTATTATTATGGCCCACGTTTTACAGATGAGACTTGCTCTAGTTTAGGGGTTGAAGATGACCCAAGCGCTCCAAAAAAATCTAGTTCCTCAGGTGGCATAAAAAGCTCTAGTTCTGCGGGCAACTCAACTTCGGGAGTGTGCTATTATGAGATGTACGAAGATTGGGCAGTCTGTATAAAACCTATGACCAATTCCGAATGCAAAAGCCTCAGTAAATATGCTGAATTTCAGACTTCTTGCCCACCTAGACCTATAGTAAGCTGCCCTCCATCTAGTGGAAAAACTGCTTATTTTTATGGAGATGATGCAGAACCTGATGATTGCGATTATTTTGAATATTGAGATTAGAATAAATCTAAAGTTTTTTAAAAATATGCCGATATAGCATATATACATTTATTGGAGGGGGAACGTTATGCGTTTTGATGGCATAGGGTGCGGTGTTGATTATATCAACATCGCTCAATTTGAGCAAAAATTTCCGCAAAAGAAAGCTGAGGAAAAGCTAGGAGATGTCAGAACCAAGATGAAACTTGGGAGAAAGTTGTCTTACGACGAAAAAGTATTCATAAAAATCAACGCACAGGATTTATACGAAAGAGCGATGAAATTAGAGGAGGAGCGGGATGAATTTCGCCGTGCGCTTGCAAATTGCAAAACAAAGGAAGAGGCCAAGCGGCTTCAAGTCACAAAATCCATGGAATTGCAAACAGAAACGCAAAACAAAGGCGATTTGGAGTTTATAACCACGAGAATGATGAGAATGATGGGCATATTAGACGAATTTTCCAGTTTTGCAAAGTCCAAAGAATACGTAGAACTTCCGAGTGAGTGAAATAATTTAAAAATTACTATAAATTACTATATTAACTCTAATTTATATAAGGAGGTTCCATGAAGAACATATATTTTGCGGCAGTTGCCCTTGCCTTAGCATTCACATTTTCTTGCTCTAGCGGCGATGACGGAGACGATAGTGATGGAGGCGGTGGCGGCGGTAGCTGTTCGCTCGAAACTCTTGACGGCGTTTGGGATTTTGTTGATGTGGGGGCAAAAATTACTATTAGCGGTAGCACAGGCAAAATTAGCGCTTTGCCCCCCAAATACGATGGCCCAGAGAAAGTTGGCGACCAGGTGTTTAAGGGATTAAAAAGTACTGGTAATCTAACTTGGTCTGGAAAAGAACTTGTGACAATTGAGGAAGAAGTGAATGGTGTTTGGGTTTTTGTAGGTACGGCATGGGAGGATGTTCTACTCACTATGAGTACAGACGGACAAAAATTAACAATCATTGCTCTTGATCCTAATGATGTTGGCGAACCTTTAATTCTTACAAGGAAGTGCAAAAACCAAAGCGGTGGCAATGGTGGCAATAGCTCAGGTAAAAATCAAAGCTCTAGTTCTAAAAAAGCAAGCTCTAGTTCCAAGGGCGGAGGCGGTAAAGGAAGCTATTGCTATTGGGATTATGATGATGAGTGCATAAAAATGTCAGATTACGATTTCGATGCGCAGGAGTGTATAGAAGATGATGGCATAGTTGTAGATCAATGTCCTGTAAGTTCCTCTAGTTCAAAAAAAGCAAGCTCTAGCTCCAAGGTCAGTTCTAGCTCCAAAGTCAGTTCTAGCTCCAAAGGTGGCACTAGTTCTGCGGGTGGGAGCGGTCAAGGATATTGCTATTATTGGGATTATGATGAGTGCGAAAAAATATCATCTTGGTATAGTGTGCAGGAGTGTATAGAAGATGATGGCGTACCTGTAAATCAATGTCCTGTAAGTTCCTCTAGTTCCAGAAGCTCTAGTTCTGCTGGCAGTGGTGGTCAAGGAAATTTTTGCCTTTACTACGACGATGACTCCGATGACTTTGAATGCGAATTTATGACCGAAAGAGAATGCTCAAGTCTTGGTGGCAAACTTGTAAATAAAAGTGAATGTTCTACTCCTTCTAGTTCCTCATCCATTCCTATCTCCTCTAGTTTCAGAAGCTCTAGTTCTGTTGGCGGTGGTGGGGTCAATTGAGTCGTAAACATAGCGGAATTTACTATCTTCCACATTATGGCAAAAAAAGTACAGGATGCGTTGAAAGATTTGGTTTCGCTATGCAAAAGGCGCGGGATTATATTCCCGGGCTCGGAAATTTACGATGGCTTGGCAAATACATGGGATTATGGCCCTTATGGGGTTGAGTTAAAAAAGAATATCAAAGACTTGTGGTGGAAAAAATTCGTTTCCAGCCGCGAAGATATTGTGGGATTGGATTCCTCCATTCTCTTGAACCCGCGTGTTTGGGTGGCAAGCGGTCATGTTGGCAGCTTTAGCGACCCCCTTGTTGACTGCAAAGTGTGCAAAGAACGCGCCCGCGCAGACCATCTGTTGGAAGATAAACTCGGCTCCGGTGCAGCCGCGGGCAAAAATTTTGCGGAAATTGCCGAAATGATGAAGGTAAATGCAATTCAATGCCCAAAATGCGGCAGCAAAGATTGGACAGAGCCGCGCTCATTCAATTTGATGTTCAAAACGGAAATAGGCGTTGTGGAGGGAACGGGCAACCAGGTGTACTTGCGCCCCGAAACAGCTCAGGGTATTTTCATAAATTTCAAAAACATAACCGATAACTGCCGGCAAAAAATCCCCTTTGGCGTTGGTCAAATAGGAAAATCATTCAGAAACGAGATAACCCCCGGCAATTTCATTTTCCGCACAAGGGAATTTGAGCAGATGGAGATGGAATTTTTCTGCAAACCTGGCTCCGAGCAGGAATGGTATGCCTATTGGAAAACTTTTTGCATGGAATGGCTCACGGAAATAGGCATTCGCAAAGAAAAATTGAGAATGAGGGAACATTCTAAAGAGGAACTTTCCCATTATTCCAACGGCACCAGCGATATAGAATACGAATTCCCCTTTGGCTGGGGTGAGCTGTGGGGCATAGCCAGCAGAACAAACTACGATTTAACCCAGCACATAAATGAGTCCAAAGTTGATTTGCGCTATCACGATAAAATCACAAACGAGAAATTCATTCCATTCGTGGTTGAACCTGCCCTCGGTGTTGACAGACTGCTTTTAACCTTGCTCTGCGATGCCTACGATATTGAAAAAACCGATAACGGCGAAGACCGCACGGTATTTCATTTTCACCCGAGCATTGCACCCGTTAAAGCCGCAATTTTGCCGCTTTCAAAAGACGAGCAACTAATGGCTGTTGCAGAGGAGCTATACAAAAAACTCCTAAAAAGGTGGCCTGTGGAATACGATGAAACCCAGAGCATTGGCAAACGCTACCGCCGCCAAGACGAAATTGGAACCCCGTACTGCATAACCGTAGATTTTGGCACAATAGGCAAAGATGGGGAAGACAAAAAGGGTTTGGTCACTATCCGCGAGCGCGATTCTATGAAGCAGGATATTGTTAAGTTGGAAGAGGTGGAGGGGTGGTTGTCAAATCATTTATAGAAACAAATGTATATCTATTGCGACCGTTTTTTTTGGATTCATATAAGGCTTTATCGGCAGCTTTGATATAATCCTGCGGACTTTGTGAATGTTTAACGATACTAGTTGTGCCTCCAATGGAGATTGTGACATAATCTGCTACATCACTTGCTTTATGGGGTATATTGCACTCACGTATTTTTTCCAATAATTTTTCTGCAATAACCTGAGCACCATTTTTATCGGTATTTGGCAAAACAACGGAAAATTCCTCTCCACCGTACCTTGCGACAAAATCTTCGTCTCTAGACACGCACCCGGAAAGAGCAAGTGCTACTGCTCTAAGGCAACCATCTCCTGCTTCATGACCGTAAGTGTCGTTATATTTTTTAAAATGGTCAATATCTATCATCAATACGCTCAAGCTGCTACCAGTACGAGAATGGGAATTTATTATCTTCTTTAAACTGCCGTCAAGGTACCGCCTGTTGTAGATACCGGTAAGCTGATCGATTATAGTCAAGTGTAAAAAATCACCCAATGATTCAACTTCATTTTTATGAAGTCCATCTTCCCCAGATTTCAAATCTAAGTCGACAAACGTTTTATTTATTTTTTTTATTGTCCGGTTAAGCGGTTCCAGCGTTACTTCAATAAATATATTAATAACGATGATTATGATGACTAGAGTTATGAACAAGGAAATTAACGAATCAAGAAAAAGACTGTTGCGTTCCTTATGACACTCATGCTCCGGTACAAGAGCGACAACTGTATTACCATTTTCATTCTTGTATCCCACGTGATATCGTTTGCCGTCTATATTGAGCCACGCGAACCCGTTGCCAGAACTCACGGTTTTATACCAATCCTCACCCGATACATCTGACGTATCTCCATTAGGGTGAGCTGTTATAAACCCATTAGACAACACCATCCCAAAACCGCTTTGCCCTATTTTTGTATCCTCTATTACCTTTTGAATATTGATTTCTTCCTGCAACCTGCCGATTACACTTGCGTTAAACCCTATCTGGATAAAGCCACCATTTTTCCTAGCGATACCGGTATAATGATTAATATCGCCCAGAATTAAGTCGCCCACATCATCATTAAGTACGGAAGCACGTGGTTCCTCGCTTAAAATAGTCAAAGTCCCGTCAGTTAGCTTCATATATCCTTTTGTTGGTTCGTATAACTTATAATCAAAGCCTATGTATTTAGGAACACTACTCGCTATAATGATACCGTTAGAATCGGCAACGCTCAATTCTATTATATCCAGTGGTTTCGAGATCTGCAATAATTTCTCAGACGACAGCTCACCGGATGTATTGTCCAGTATTTCCACGACCGTTTTCCCTATTGCTATATGCTTTTCTACCAGCGTTTGTTTGGTTACATCAAGTACAGTATTCAAATTTCGGATTTGTGCTAAGATGCTGTCTATAAATATTTCCATATTAGCGGTGGTTTTCGTGTTTACAGAAGAGTCCAGCAACCTATAGTTGATAAATAAATTGATTAAATCGGAAGCTATAAATATAGCCAATATTGGAATTAATACTTTGATTTTGAAATTTAATTTTTTATTACGCATTTTTACTTTAATTTGATTGAGCGGATTCTGAGTTTTTGCGATAAATATGTTAAAAAATACAAGGATAGAAAGAATAATTGCCATCATTACGCCAAAAAAAACAGCCATGTTTCGCAGAGAGCTTCCAATAATAATAGGACGTACAGCGATTATATACCAATTCAAAGCAGGTATTGAGCCAACGGCGATTATTTGTTTGCCTTCTGCCTCAAAATAATATTCTATTTCTTTCTCAATTTTTAATTCTTTTGTTTTATCAAGAATTTCCTCTCCGGTTTGACCTAACACTTCGGCTATGTTTTTTTTATTTTCAACAAAAGCAACATTTCTTGCTCCAGTTATTTCCCCATCAAATTTGAAAAAATACAATTCCGCGGTTCCTGAATATTTTTGATATACAGTATCTATAAAATTAGACAGATTTACGCCTGTTCCAAGCATACCAATGGCTTTGCGTTTGCTATCAAAAACAGGTGCATTAATCCACAGTTTGGTCACCTTGAGGTCTGGATTGTAGTTGATATTAAAATTATATTTTTCGGTTTCGTTGAGGGTCATTAAATACCAATAGTTATTGGGGTCTTTTGCGTCAACAAAATAAGGCGCATTGTCATCTGAATAAAATATTCTGTCTTTATCATTTACCCAAAAAATTGAGTTGCTTGCAAAAGCTTTGCGGTATCCAGCCATTTCTTCAAATGCCATTTTTTCTAGTTCAGTGTCTGCTGGGTTTGAAAAATACCGTTGGAGCAAGGGAGAATTAGCCATTTTTAGAACAATGGCAATTTCGCTGTTCAAGGAGGCTTCTAGTTTGAGTCTCTCTATTTTAATTGTCTGTATTAGTTCATCACCGATATTATTATACTGGATTTTATTCATTAAAAAGATAAATACCACGCTTCCAAGAATGAATATGAGCAGGAATAAAATAGAAGAAAAAACAACAAATTTGCGCCGTCTAGAAAATATATCAGTCATATCACATCACCATAGCCCTAATACGTGAATCTTCGTTATTTCTTATTTCATTGTAATACATAGTGTCGCTCAGTTTTTTGTCTATTAAAAAAGATATTTTGCTGTTGAGGTCGCGGGCTACAAGCAAATCGTTTATAACCATTATTATTGTGGTTTTGTAAAGCTCCCTAAGATTGTTTATAAGAGATAGAAGGTTATTGCGGCTGTTTTTGTCTAATCCGGCGGTCGGTTCGTCTAAAAGGAGAATGTTTGCATCCATTGCCCAAGAACGGGCAATAGCAACTCGCTTTCGCATTCCAAGGGAAAGTGAATAGGGATATTCGTTTGCAAAGCTCCTCGCAAGCATCAGCAAAAGAGCACGGTCCACTTTTTGCTCTATTTCTTCTTCGGTTCCAATTTTATTATAGCGAAGCGGAACAGCTATATTGTCTCTTACCGTTAAATCTGAAATCAGGGCATTGTTTTGAAACACAAATCCAAGACCTCTCTGCGCCATTGATAGAGCTGTCCATTCGTTTGGCTTAATAGGTTCGTCAAAAAGCGTGATTTCTCCCGATGTAGCCTTATCTAGTCCGGCAATCACCCGCAAAAGAGTGCTTTTGCCTTCGCCAGATTTTCCAGATATGCAAAGTATATCCCCTTTTTCAAGGGTGAGATTCACATTTTTGAGAATTTCTAGCGGCTTTGGCAAAAATATGGCTTTGGTGAATCCGGCTGTGCTGAATGTTTTGCTTAAAATATTAGAAATAGACTTGTTCGGAGTCTTTGGCAGTTCCGAAGACGATAGCACCGTGCGGCTAAACGAGAGTCTTTTTATAGATATGCTTTCCATTATCTCTTTTTCTTTTTTATGGGTCTTGGCTGCCGGCGATGAACTTCCATCACCAAGTCCCTGATTTCTCTCAAAAGTTCTTCTGCTAGTTCCAATGATTCCGGTGTTGCTGCTTCCAAAGAGTCCCACAAATACCCGTAAATTATGAACAGGCTTTGGGCTTCTTCGTATTGTATGTCCAAACTGGATTGCAAATATGCAACTATGTTTTGCGCTCGGTCTCGCTTTTCTAGGTCTCCCGTTTTAATTGCGTGCATGAGGAGTATGGCTTTTTCCAAAAGCATTTGATGGGATTTGAGCTTGCCCGCGGTGTATGCAGCTCCAAAAGCATACAAACGGACTGCTTCTTTTTTTTCCCAGTGTTGCTCAGAATCTTCCATATCCACTAGTCATTTGCTAGTTACCTAGCAAAGCCAGCATAGAATTCCTTGAAATA
>Ga0268262_10002258_pt1 | contig 22574 bp, 17 predicted proteins | sample TergutNc150P3_FD_190354 | JGI IMG/M metagenome (GOLD analysis project Ga0268262, IMG submission 190354) | Nasutitermes corniger P3 segment gut microbial community from laboratory colony in Florida, USA - Nc150 P3 (SPAdes) (version 2) | ecosystem: Host-associated > Arthropoda: Insects >...
CCGAAATGAAACAGATAAGCGAGAACAACCCGCTTTTTTCGGAAGAGATGCGCCTTAATATGATCAATATTGACCATCCCGGAAAAATCGCTGATTTTATAGCGAGTATCCTTAATATAGACAAGGCTGAACAGCAGAAGATTCTTGAGATATTGAACGTGCGAAAGCGCATGGAACAGGTACTGGTTTTTATTAAAAAAGAACAGGAACTTTTGCGTATTCAAAAGAAGATTCAAAGAGAAATAAACGAAAAAATCGAGAAGTCGCAGCGTGATTACTTTTTAAAGGAAGAATTGAAAGCGATAAAATCGGAATTGGGTATGACGACCGACGCCAAAAGCTCCGATTATCAGCGTTTTAAGGAAAAGTTTGACCTGTTCAAGTTTGAGGGCGAGATAAAGGAAGTAGTAGAACAGGAGCTTGAAAAATTTAACCTGATGGAACCCAATTCCCCGGAATATACAGTTACACGCAACTATCTTGATGTGATAGTGTCCCTTCCCTGGGGAGAACCCGCTCCTGAGGTTTTTGACTTAAAGAGCGCTCAGGCCATTCTGGAAGAAGATCACTACGGTTTAAAGGACGTAAAGACACGGATAGTAGAATATCTTGCGGTGCGAAAACTGCGCAAGGACACAAAGGGTTCGATTATCTGCCTTGTGGGTCCGCCGGGTGTGGGTAAAACATCTGTCGGCAAGTCAATCGCAAGGGCGCTTGGCAAGCAGTTTTTCCGTTTTTCAGTCGGCGGCATGAGGGACGAGGCTGAGATTAAGGGGCACAGGCGCACTTACATCGGGGCTATGCCGGGGAAAATTATTCAGGGGCTTAAAATAGTAAAGACAAGAGACCCCGTGTTTATGATAGACGAGATTGACAAGATGGGCTCCAGTTTTCAGGGAGACCCAGCAAGCGCCCTTTTGGAGGTTCTTGATCCAGAGCAGAACTACGCTTTCCGGGATCATTATCTTGATCTGCCGTTTGATATTTCCCATGTGTTTTTTATCGTTACAGCTAACACTTTGGATACAATTCCGGTTCCTCTTATGGATCGCATGGAGATAATTCAGCTTCCCGGTTATATCGACACGGAAAAACTTGAGATTGCCCAGCGTTATCTCTTGCCGAAAAGCCTTGAAAAGAACGGACTTAAAAAGAATCAGGTTAAATACACAAAGGACAGCCTCTTGCACATAGCGAACGCCTATGCCCGGGAAGCCGGAGTGCGCAACTTCGAGAAAAATCTTGACAAGATTCACCGGAAACTGGCAAAACAGATTGTGGAAGCGCAGGAAGCCTCTCTGCCTGCGGAAACCGGAGACAACAAAGAAGGCGCTGCGGCAAAGCCCGTTGTTGCCGCTAACAACAAGCACGTTAAGCCTGCAGTTTTTCACATAGATAAAAAATTTGTTGAAAAACAGTTGGGCAAACCCATATTCCCCGAAGGCGACATAAAGAAAGCCGACAAGCCGGGAATGTCGGTAGGGCTTGCGTGGACAAGCATGGGCGGCGATACCCTTGTTATAGAAGCGACATCGCTCCCCGGAAAAGAAGGCTTTACTCTGACGGGCAAAATGGGCGACACAATGAAAGAAAGCGCCGCAATCGCCATGACTGTCGCCCGAAAACTTGCGGTGGAACGCTACGGTATAGACAGCGAATGGTTCGACAATAACCATATCCATTTGCACATACCGGAAGGGGCGACGCCCAAAGACGGCCCTTCAGCGGGCATAACAATGGCGACAGCCTTGATTTCGCTGTTACGTGAAAAAATAATAACCGACAAGCTGGTAATGACGGGGGAGTTATCGCTTACAGGGCAGGTGCTTCCCATCGGAGGGCTTAAGGAAAAGACGGTCGCCGCCCGCAGAAACAAAGCGAAGCATATTATTTTCCCGAAACAGAACGAACGCGATCTTGATGAAATACCGGATCATGTGAAAAAGGGGATTGAGTTCCACCCTGTGACATATTATGACGAAGTATTGTCGCTGGCTCTGCCAGATTAAGAAAGCCTTACATCTTAAGCACTGATTTATCGTAATCCTCAGGCGGAATGTAGCCTAACAACTGCATACAGGTCGCCGCTATGGAGCTTATTCCCAAACCTTCGTTTAAATCGTTTTGTCCGTTGGGATATTCGCCCTTGTGCTCGGGGTCGTGAATAATGCACGGTACGGGATTTAAGCTATGGCTTGTCTTGGATTTCGGCGTGCCGTCCGCTTTCAGGGATACAGCGCCCGTTTTCTTGTCATGCTCGAACATGTCGTCGCTGTTGCCGTGGTCGGCTGTGATCACCATTACCGCGCCCGCTTCGTCAGCGGTTTTTAAGAGCCTGCCAAGCTGAATGTCCATCGCTTCCATTGAACATACGACCGCCTGATATACGCCCGTGTGTCCTACCATGTCGCCGTTGGGATAATTAAGCCTGATAAAATCATACTTGCCTGAAGTTATGGCGGCCATAACCTGATCGGTAATTTCAGCGCACTTCATCCACGGGCGCTGTTCAAAGGGAAGAACGTCGCTTTTTATTTCAACATAGTCTTCCAGTTTATCGTCGAACTTGCCCGTACGGTTTCCGTTAAAAAAGTAGGTAACGTGTCCGTACTTCTGCGTCTCTGAAATAGCAAGGGTTCTGACTCCGCTTGCGGCAAGGTACTCACCCATTGTGCGGTCAATTGAGGGAGGGCTTACAAGATACCGTTTCGGAACGTGCAGGTCGCCGTCGTATTCCATCATTCCCGAATAGCACACTTTGGGACGGCGCACACGGTCGAAATGAGTAAAGTTGACATCCTCAAAAGCAGCCGTGATTTCCAACGCGCGATCTCCCCGGAAATTAAAGTAAATAAGAGAGTCGCCGTCCTCGATAGTGCCTATGGGTTTGCCGCCTTCGGCTATAACAAATTCTTTTAAGTCCTGATCGATAACGCCGGGAATTTCCTTGCGGTAGGTCTCGACCGCTTCCCTTGTTGCGGCAAACTGGCGGGCGTTACCAAGCACATGGGTCTGCCAGCCTCTGTGTACCATTTCCCAATCTGCGCCGTAACGGTCCATTGTGATCCACATGCGCCCGCCGCCTGAGCCGATTTTAGCGTCAAAGCCGTCTTTGTTTAGATCTTTTAAGAACGCCTCAAAAGGATCGACATATTCAAGGGCGCTTGTTTCGCCTACGTCGCGTCCGTCGAAGAGAACGTGAACGCGCACGCGCTTAACGCCTTCTTTCTTGGCTTGAGTAATCATCGCCTTTAGGTGATCCATGTGGCTGTGAACATTTCCGTCCGAGAAAAGCCCCAGGAAGTGAAGGGTAGGCTCTCGCCCCGCGACAGGCTTGCCGTTTTTTACATTGGCGACAACTTCTTTCCACGCGGAGCCTTCAAACATCGCGCCTGTATGGATAGAATTGGAAACAAGCGCCGCCCCCTGATTGAATACCCGTCCGCAGCCCATAGCGTTGTGTCCGACTTCGCTGTTACCCATATCTTCGTCGGAGGGCAAGCCAACGGCTTTTCCGTGCGCTTTCAGCTTTGTGTTGGGGCTTTTGCTTTTTATATCGTTAAGGTGATACATTTTAGAATCGGCGACAGCATCGCCTTCTTTGTATTTTCCGTAGCCTACGCCGTCCATAATGACCAATACCACCGGCCCGCGCCGGCCTTTCCATGCGGGATTTTTCTTTAATGCGTTCATGATTGCTCCTTGGGGGTATTATACATGATTTTGTTGATTTAGGAAAGCCGGATAGACAATGTGCCGGCGGACATTTTGGAACGCTTATGGGATAATAGAATAAAGTAAAATATTGGAATAGTATTTTCTATAGATGAAAACTGATTTATTAAACGGAAATATAACGAAATCACTGCTTGTTTTCGCTATTCCTATCTTGTTATCCAATATTTTTCAGCAGATGTATAACACTGTGGATATGGTTATCGTTGGGCATTTTCTGGGTGAAACATCTCTCGCGTCCGTTGGAGCGTGCGCTGTAATATTTGAGCTGTTTCTGGTTTTCATCATAGGTATCGGAAGAGGTTTCGGCATTGTCGCCGCGCGTTATTTCGGCGCAGGCAATAAAGACGCGCTTAAGCGTACTGTCGCGGGAGCTATTACGGCAGGCGCCCTCTTGGCTCTTTTTATCTCGGTTACCGCAAGCCTTTTTATGATGCCGCTTTTAAGATTGATTAACATACCGGAAAATATAATAGACACGGCGTATTCGTATATTTCTATTTTGACCGCTTTTCTGGTTATAACTTTTACTTATAATCTTTGCGCCGGGCTTTTGCAGGCTATAGGCGACAGCGTAATGCCGCTTTTATTTTTGATTATTTCATCAATATTGAACATAGTATTTGATATTATTTTCATAACAAGTTTTAAGATGGGCGTCCACGGCGCTGCGATAGCTACAGTTGTGGCGCAAAGTATATCGACGGCGCTTTGTCTGTTTTATATTTTTAAAAGAAGCCGTATACTTATTCCTTACAAAGAGCATTTTCATTATGACGCCCGCTTGTACAAGGAACTTATATCGCAGGGCTTTTCTATGGGATTTATGATGTCGATTGTAGCTTTAGGCTCTGTCGTTCTTCAAAGCGCGATAAACGGTCTGGGTCATCTTGTAATAGCGGGGCACATAACGGCGCGTAGAATCAACAGTTTCTGTATGATGCCGATGAATACAATAGCCATCGCGCTCTCTACATTTGTTTCCCAGAACAAGGGAGCGAATCAGCTTAGCCGCATACGAAAAGCGGTTCGTTACGGCAATTTGATTAATGTATCATGGGGAATATTTATAACCGTTGTTCTTATGCTTTTCTCCCCTGTATTGATAAGAGCGCTTTCCGGCTCAAACGAAAGTGTTATTATTAATAACGGCGCGCGATATCTAAGGATAAACTCTCCGTTTTATATAATTCTTGGAATGCTTTTTATTTTTCGTCTTTCGCTTCAGGGAATAGGAGAAAAAATTATTCCGCTTATCTCAAGCGTAATAGAGTTTGTTTTAAAAGTGCTGTTTGCTTTTCTTTTAGTGCCTGTTCTAGGTTATTTCGGCGTGATTATCTGCGAGCCGATTATTTGGTTTGTTATGTTCTTGCAGTTGTTATACTCGTTTTATACGAATCCTGTTATTAAGGCTGCTTCTCGTATGTTGTAAGATGTATGCCTTAAAGAATTAATAAAGAAAAAATATTTCCTTAAATTGCTGAAAGCTCGGCTATTACCTAATGACGGATTTTATTCGATCTTATATGGTAGGCATACATCTTTCCGGTGTATGGGGAACACGGTAGTTTGTAGAGCTTTTATTATTTCATGGTTTTGAACAGGCGAAGGTTTACTAAATTTAAACGACCGTTTATTTTATACAATAAAAAAATCACCTATGTCTTAAAAAATACTGTAAATTTCATTTTTTGTCAAGAAAAATTGCATTATTACACAATATTTAATAAAAAAGCCGTAATTTTTAATGAAAAAGGGAAAATCGGGTAATGTCAAAAATAAACGTCGTTTATTTTTTCAGTGAATATCAACATTATAAGGAGACTAAAATGAAGAAATTATTGGTACTGGCGGGTATATCTGTTTTACTGTTCTTTTCATGTTCAACAACCGTAGGAAAGGGAATGGTATTTGACGATTCTGTCCCGATAGAAAAATCGTCACAGATAGTAACTTATGCGGGAAAAATAACAGGATATAATGGTATTTCCTTGACATGGAAACCTACTTTGTCAAATGCGGTTCAAATACCGGCGGGTGATACTATTTTTGAGTTTGATATCGTGTCTCCTCTTGGTAACACTATTTATAAAGGCAGCGGCGCATTGTTTCAGTATAAATACCTGCCGAACAAGAAATATTTTTTATGGTTTAATGTCAGAGACGACATATGGGGTATGAATGTTTACACCTTTGAAATCGGAGATAAAATACCGGCAACGACAATGAGAGGCCTGGAACCTTACTTAACGGCATTTGTTCCGTTTATAAATAATAAGCAAAGGCAAAAAACTGTTTTGGAATAACAAGGAGATTTTAATTATGAAGAAAATGAAAGCCGTATTTTATTTTATTTTTGCAGTTGGTATTATTGTGTCTTTATCATCTTGTTTTAGCCTTTTTGCAACAACCCATAAATTTGTAGTTGATAAAAATGTTTCTGTGGATCAGTCTGTGATTGTAACATTTGTTAATGATACAAAGGAAGGGTGGTTTTTAGTAAAACAATGGAATGGTAATAACATAGAAAAAGACGTTTATGGCAATAAAGGCACCAGTAGTAACGATAAAACGAGGCTGACTGTTCCGGTAGGGAATAACAGTTTTACTTTTAACGCATATTACACATTCAGCAACCAGTATAACTCTACTACCTATACATTCAAGGATATTGAGCTTAAGTATAATCTGGAACAGGAGAAAAAATACCAAATAAAAGGCAGAATAAAATCGTTGGGCTTTTTTAAAGGCTCTGAATTCTTTGTTGGAATTTATGATGTAACAGGCCGTGAGAATTTATTAAAAGAATGGAAGTTAGGAGAATCTTAATAACATAAGGACAGTTTATGAAAAAGTTTATTGCTTTAGCAATTGTATTGTTTTTTTGGTCTGTAACTTTTTGTTTTGGTCAGGCAGGCGCTCTCAGGGATTATGTGGGGCTTTTAAGCATCCATTACCACCCTGATGTTATCGCTTACATGGGTAAATTCAAAGCCTCGTTTGAAAAGAAAGGTTATACCAACGCCGCCAAAGCCATTGATAATTACCTTAAAGGTTTAAGCGGAACCGGTTTTGTCTATGTGGCGGCGGACGGAACCTGTTATGTGCTTACAAATGAGCATGTTGTGACTCAATCAGAAAGCCTTTCCGTCACATTTGAGAAACAGGACGGCAGCAAGACTGTTTATGACAGGCTCAAGGTACTGTATGTGGACGAAGAAAAAGATTTGGCTATTCTTGTTTTTGACGCAGGGATAAAACCCTTTGCGCGCGGTTTAAGCTTTGCCGCCAAAACAGTTGACGAAGGCGCGGATATCTTTGCCGCCGGCTTTCCCGGTCTTGGCAATACCGCCATTTGGCAGTTTAGCCGAGGGAATGTTTCCAATGCGTCTGTCAGGCTTCCGAAAAGCAGCGACAGCGACGAAATCATCGGGCCATATATTCAACACACTGCTCAAATTGATCCCGGTAATTCAGGCGGCCCGCTTCTTGTAGCCGCTCAGGGTGTGCAGACAGGTTACGCTGTTGTGGGAATCAACACTTTAAGCGCCAATAGTAGGTTTATGCGTAGGTTACGGATTCTAGGTCGTCTGTTTTAAGGTATAAAGCCGGTCTGTTTCAGGCCGGCTTTTTTTGTTTGAACGCTTTATTTTTTAACAAAAAAAGTATACTATAAGGCATAAGGAGTCATATATGGAAAAATCCGCTGTTATTGAACGCGCAAAAGATTATATCGCCAGAGAAAAAGACGCAAACTTCCGCGCGGAAGTTGAAAAACTTCTTGAAAAAGAAGATTTTAAGGAACTTGAAGACCGTTTTTACCGGGACCTTGAATTCGGGACAGGCGGCTTAAGGGGGGTAATAGGCGGCGGTTATAACCGCATGAACACCCTTGTTGTAAAAAGCGCTACACAGGGGCTTGCTTCCTATCTAATCAAGGCTTTCCCCGATAAAGCCGCATCCGGCGGATTAAAAGCCGTAATCGCCTTTGACAGCCGCCATTATTCCGTCGAATTTTCCGAAGCCGCCGCCCTTGTTTTGGCGGCTAACGGCATCAAGACTTTTCTTTTCTCGGCGCTAAGGCCCACGCCGGAGCTTTCCTTTGCCATTCGTCAGCTTGGCTGTGATACGGGCATTGTCGTAACCGCCAGCCACAACCCGCCGCAGTACAACGGCTACAAGGCATACTGGAACGACGGCTCTCAGGTTATACCTCCGCATGACACGGGCATTATCGACGAGGTAATTGCCGTAAAGACAATAAAAGAAATTTCACGCAAAGAAGCTCTGGATAAGGGGCTTTTGGCGATAATCGACAAAGAGATAGACGAGCCGTATCAGGAGATGGTAAAGTCCCATCTTTTCAGGCCTCAGTTGATAAAAGAAAAAGCGAAGGAAGTAAAAATTGTTTACACTCCGCTTCACGGAACAGGCGCGTATCATGTGGAAAAAGTTCTCGGCGATCTCGGCTTAAAGGTAATTACGGTGCCGGAACAGCGTGAAGGTAACGGTGATTTCCCGACTGTATCATTCCCCAACCCCGAAGAAGCTGCCGCTCTTGACATGGCGATTAAACTCGGTATTAAAGAAAAAGCCGACGTAGTAATGGCGACAGACCCCGATGCCGACCGTTTCGGCGTCGCCCTTCCCGGCACGGACGGTAAGTTTGTTCTTGTTACGGGAAATCAAATGGGCGTTCTTCTCGCCGACTACATTTTCCTGTCGCTTAAAGAGCTTGGAAAACTGCCAAAAAACGCCGCAATGGTAAATTCCATCGTTACTACAGGAATGCAGAAAAAAGTCGCCGAACATTACGGCTGTGAGTGCGTTGAGTGCCTTACCGGTTTTAAATGGATTGCCGATGTTATGCGCAAATGGGAACATGGGGAGGCGGGCGGCAAAAGTTATGTCTTTGGAACGGAAGAAAGCTACGGCTACAACATAGAAACCGAAGTCCGGGACAAAGACGGAGTATCCGCCGCCGCCCTTACAGCGGAAATGACCCTTTACTGGCGAAGCAAGGGAAAAAGCCTTCTTGACCGTCTTAACGATCTTTATACAATCTGCGGCTACTGGCAGGAAATCGGTATTTCCAAATATTTCCAGGGAGTAGAAGGACCTAAGATCATGAACGGCATAATGGAAGAGTACCGCAAGAATCCGCCCAAGACGTTAGGCGGCATTGAGATAAAAAAAGTCCGTGATATAAAGAACGGCGCTGACGGCCTTCCGCCGAGCGACGTGCTTCAATTTTTCCTTGCGGACGGCACTGTCGTAAGCGCCCGCCCCAGCGGCACGGAACCCAAAATTAAATTTTACGCCTCATGCTGCGCTCAGACGGGCTCAGGCGGGTTAGAGGCCGCCAAAGCCGAAGCCGCCCGCAAACTGGATGCGATAAAGAAGGATATAAGGGCTGTTATCGGGGAGTAAACTTAAACCCGCTTCCCTCAATGCTCACGCCGCCTGTTCCGGGATACACAATGTGCATTCCGGCAACGGGGATTTTATTCTATTAATTTAATGTAAATTGTAACTTAATCCCCTTTTTATTTCTTTTTTTTTGTGATATAATATTCTTGTATATCTTGGACAAAATAATGAAATTTCGTTTTTTATTTATTATTATTGTTGTTTTCCTTGTTCTGCCTTCCTGTTCGATCAACAAGATGGCAATGAACGCTGTTGCAAACGCTCTTACAGGCGAAGGCAGTTCGGATGTTTTTACGGGGGACTCTGACCCTCAGCTTGTTGGAGACGCCCTTCCTTTTGCCATAAAAATGTACGAATCCCTGCTTTCCGCAAATCCCGAGCATCAGGGGCTTATAAACACTACAGGCTCGCTTTTTGTCATGTACGCCAATGTGTATATTCAGGGGCCGGCGGAAAGAATGCCCCGTTCAATGTACGCCCAAAGGCAGGCTTCGATTGAGCGCGCGAAAAAAATGTACCTTAGGGGTCTTACATTATTGTACAAAGGTCTTGAGTTAAAATATCCGGGTTTTTCAACCGCTTACAAACAGGAAAAATTGAAAGATTATTTGGCAAAAACGAAAAAAACCGATGTGCCTGCCCTTTATTGGTCGGCGGCGGCGGGACTTTCCGCCTTTTCACTTAATCCTTTTGATATGGAGCTTGGAGTAAGGATACCGGAGTTTTATGCGCTGGTTGAGCGTGCTTATGAGCTTAATCCCGATTTTAATTCAGGCGCTTTGGATGAATTTTTGCTTATTTATCACGCCTCGATTCCCGAAGTTATGGGCGGCGACAAGTCAAAAGTTGATTTTCATTTTCAAAAAGCCGTTGAAAAATCCAAAGGCCTTACGGCGGGGCCTTATGTAACGTACGCCCAGACTGTCTCGATCCCTTCTCAAAATTATGATAAATTTAAAGAATTACTGGAAAAGGCGCTTTCTATCGATCCCGATAAGGATCCTTCAAACCGTCTTGTTAACATAATTGCGCAGCAAAAAGCCCGTTACCTTTTGGATTCTGCGGCTTTTTTCTTTATTGAGTTTGATACCGGTGATGACTGGGATGATTAAGGAGGATTCTGTGAATAAACAAAGATTCAGAACGGCGGCAGTTATTTTTCTTTTATTAATTGTAAACCCGCTTTTCGCTCAGGGGAAAGTTACCATCAGGCTTGCTTCGCTTGTTCCCGAAAATACCGCTTGGGGAGCGGCAATCAACAAAATGGCGGCGGAATGGTCAAGGATTACCAACGGCGAAGTAGAGGTAATTGTTTTTCATAACGGGACAGCGGGCGGTGAGGCGGAAGTTTTAAGAAAACTGAAAATTAACCAGATTCAGGCGGCTGTTTTTACAAGCATGGGAGTAAGCGCTATAATGCCCGAGGTAATGTCAATAAGCTATCCGTTCTTGATAAGAAATGATGATGAACTGGCGGCGGTAATGCAAAAAATTAAACCGCAGTTGGACGTAAAGATACAGCAAAACGGTTATGTTACGCTAGCCTGGGCTTGCGCGGGCTGGATAAAAATATTTTCCAAAACGCCGGTTTTTACGCCGGATGATTTAAAAAAAATAAAAATGGCGTCTCCGCCCGATGATCAGCAGATGATACAGTCATTCAGGCTTATGGGGTATCAGGTGGTTCCGGTAAACCTTCCCGATTGTCTTGTTTCTCTCAGAAGCGGCATGATCGACGCTACATATCAAAGTCCTATTTATGCCGCCGGGAATCAGCTTTTTGGAGTAGCCGGAAATATGACAAACGTCAATCTTGCCCCTTTTATGGGCGGTATTTTTATGAACAATACCGCTTGGCGCAGAGTACCGGACAAGTATAAACCTCAGCTATTGGAATTATGCAAAAAAATGGAAAGAGATATTGAATCTTCAATTTCAGGTTTTGAAGCCGACGCTATTTCTACAATGTTAAAGTACGGTCTTAAAATACATAATCCTACTCAGCAGCAAGTACAGGCGTGGTACGACGATACCGCTAAATATGAAAATAATCTTGTAGGCGGCGCTACTCCCGTTTTTAACAGGGAATATTATTTACTTATTAAAGGTATATTGGCTGATTATCGAAAGGGACGCTAAAAGTGGAAAATACAACCGAAGAAAAACCGGCGGGAGCAAAATCAGTTTTATGCTTAGTCGAAGAATATTTCTGCTTTGCCGTATTGGTTATGTTGGCGCTGTTTCCCATAATTGAATCGCTTACTCGTCTTTTCAGAACAGGCATACTCGGTTCTTCGGCGTTTACTACATACCTTTTGCTGTTTGCCGGGCTTCTTTGCGGAATGATCTGCACCAGATCCGAAGGGCACTTGGCAATTTCCCTTGTGCATTATGTTCCGGAAGGCAAAATAAAAACACGATTGGCGGTTTTCTGTAACCTTGTCTCGGCTTTTGTCGCCGTTGCGGTAGCGTGGAGCTCAATATCCTTTATTAAGTTGGGGCTTAGCGGAGACAAAATAGGCTTTATTTCAGACAGAGTTCTTACCGTGATTATTCCTGTAGCTTTCGGCATAATCGCCTTTCGTTTCGCGCGAATGACAAAGCTTTCAGGCTGGAAAATAGTTCTGCCTGTCTTAAGTATTTTATTGGGGACAATCGCTTCTTTCCCTGTTATAGCGAAAATAATATGGGGCTTTGATATGTCCGATTCCGTCTTAGATTTATGCGATAAATTTATTATTTTTACATATTACGCCAAGACACCGTTTGTAATATTGCTTGTATTTGCGGCTCTTAGCGGGACTCCGCTTTTTATTATAATGGGCGGGCTTGCCCTTCTTCTTAATCAGGCGGCAGGCCTTGAAATGGATTCTGTCGCCGTTAATATTCATTCAGCCCTTACAAACCAGAACATTATTGCGATTCCGCTTTTTACAATCGTCGGGTTTTTCCTTTCCGAAAGCAAGGCGGGAGAGCGGCTTGTACATACTTTCCGCAGTTTATTCAGCTGGCTTCCCGGCGGAATAATAATAGTCACCGTAATTATCTGCGCTTTCTTTACTTCTTTTACGGGAGCGTCCGGCGTTACAATACTTGCCCTTGGCGGCATTTTGTATACGATTTTAAAAGAACATCTTAAATACCCGGAAGAATTTTCGATCGGGCTTTTAACGTCCGTGGGAAGCATAGGCCTTCTTTTTCCGCCGAGCCTTCCTTTGATCCTTGTGGGAACCGTTACCCAAACAAATATTTTTCATCTTTTCCTGGGCGGTATCGTTCCGGGCTTTATTCTTGTTTTAGCTGTGGTAATTTTCGGCATTTTTATTTCGTTAAAAACAAAAATTCCGGTGGAAAAATTTGAGGGGCGAAAGGCGTTACTCGCTTTAAAAGGCTCCGCTTTTGAAATTTTACTGCCTGTACTTCTTATCACGGGCTACTTTTCAGGCATTCTTTCGCTTGTAGAAATCGGGGCCGCCGCCGTTTTATATGTTTTTGTTGTGGAAGTATTTATAAACCGCGACATCAAGCTTTCCGAAGTTAAAAGAGTTTTTGATAAAGCCATTCCTATAATCGGCGGAGTGCTTTCAATTCTTGCTCTTTCAAAAGCGCTGTCGGATTATATTGTGTTTACGCAGGCTCCGGCAAATATAGCCGTGTGGATGAAAAGCGCTATTTCTTCCAAATTTGTTTTCCTTCTGCTTCTTAACATGGCTCTTCTTGTTGTCGGCTGTCTTATGGATATTTTCTCGGCCATTCTTATTGTGCTTCCGCTTATTGTTCCGTTAGGTCACATTTACGGCATTAACCCTGTTCATTTGGGAATTATTTTTATTGTCAATCTTGAGGTAGGCTACATTACGCCGCCTGTCGGCCTTAACTTGTTCCTTGCCTCATTCAGGTTTAAAAAACCGTTTGTGGATATTTGCCGCTATGTGTCTCCGTTCCTTCTTGTAAGGTTAGTCGTAGTGCTTCTGGTAACATACATCCCCTGGCTTAGTACTTTTTTAATTAAGGGATGATTCTTATCGCGCTTTCTTGGGCAGCCAGATGAGTTTTCCTATTTTCCATTTATACCCGTAAGCGTCTTTTTTCGTATCTTGCGAGGAAGGTCTTACAGACTGCCAAAACATATTGGCGACTGCGGCGGCTGAAAAAGAAAGAGTTGGAGGGCAGGGCAGGGCAGTTTCGTTCCGGCCGCCCGGTAAAAGGCAGGCGCCGATTATTACCGTGGGAAAAAGATTACCGGTATTGTCCCCGAATAAATCCTTAGGTATTGAAAAATCAAGGCGAGGACCGTATAAAAAACTATTTTTTTCTTCCGGCGGGAATGGCATTGCGTATGCGCCTTCGGCATGGAACTTGCCGTCATTGGCGGATTTTCTGAATGTATGGGCAATATTTTTTAATTCCTGCTTTTCAAGAGGGCGAGAAAGTGAGGCAAGCGGAGCTGCCCACGGAAAGGAATAAGCGCCTGTAAAGCCCGCTTTTAACAGCGTCTCGCTGTAATCGCGAAGTACAAGCCTTGTGTCCCGGTGGGGAACAAGGACAAGAAATATTTGCTCCGATTTATCTATTTTCATTATACTTAACCCGTGCTACACTAATACTATAAGGAATTGATATGAAATATAAGACCAAACTGCTTGTAGACCGCTTTACAGAACTTCTTTCTTCGTGGAAGGGAGTGGAATGTGTCACATTGAACGAAGCCGCCATGCCGGATACTTTGGACCCGTATTTCGCCCTTATTCTGGACGTGTTCTGTTCCGGCTCAATTCCGGGAGCGGATGAAAGATGCGGCGCTTACGGCGATGATGTGGCGGCTTTTGAAAGCTCAAGCCAAAGTAAAAAAGACCGTTTCCTTATAGGAGACATCCCCGTGCGGTTGGAATTCAAAAAGACAAAAAAAATAGACGATCTTGTAAATATCGCCACAAGTAACCATGAAAATCTGTGGTTAATTAAAGATTCGGGAACTTACGGTTTTTACCGTCTTGCGAATTGCGAAATTGTTTATTCCAGAACAGACTGGATAAACAACATAAGAAAACAGCTTACTCAAATTGGGGATAAATTCTGGGTAGAAATGCGCGACGCTGTTCAATCGAAAATGGAGCATTTTCTGGCGGATTTGGGAGCCGCTTGTTTTCAGGGCGATAAATTCCATTACCTGATCGCTTCCGCCGGGTTTATTAAAAACGCCTGCCTTACGCTTTTTTGCATAAACAAGCATTTTGAGCCGTCTCACCGCGCTTATTTTAAGCAGGTGCTTGAACTGCCCCGTCTGCCGGAGTCTTTTGCCGCTGAATTTGAAACATTTCTTGGTACTGACGCCGGTATCGCACCGGATTCAAGGTTTCATCTTGCGAAAGTAATCGCGCATAAAATTATCCAGATGTAAAAATGGTACGTAACTTTGTCTTTAAATTTTATATCTTTGTCTTTTGTATCGTTTTTTTTTCATGTTCTAATGATGATCCTGTCCTGTTTCCTGTTTCAGGAACCGCAGCTGCGCTTTTTAGCGGCACCGGGTCAGGGCGGGAAGGATTGCTTGATTTTTCAAAACAAAAAAAGTTTGAATACAGGTTTGACGAATCTTTTTCCGTTCCCGTAAATTCGTCGCTAGAGATTGAATATGAGATAACAGCAAAGTCCGCCGCGCAAGAGTCATATTCCATTGTGTTAAATATGGGTTCTGTTTCATGGCAACTTCCGGCGAATGTTAACAATGCCAGATACGCCGTGCCCGTTCACGATTCCTTTGACGGAAACTTTTATATCGCATGGGAGCCAAAAGGCGACGCAGGAAAAAATGACGCTCCTGTTTTAAAAATTTACACTGTTAGATTTACGGATCTATGGTTTGGTTTTAATAAAAACACAAATGAATTTGATTTATACACTTCGTTTGTAAACGCGAATAACGACGGAAGCTATAAGGTTGATATTCCGCTTGTGTTCATTCCTCAGGATCAATTTCTGGAAATCGAAGCCCGTTTTTCAGGCGAAAGACGGGCCGTGATGGAATTTGCTGATAAAAAAATAGAAACATATCCAGGAAATAATATGATTTTTGTTCCCGCCGCTTTATTCGCGCAAGGAGGACTGTCGGTACTTTCTTCAAAAAAAACGTTTTCTGCGGAAACGGTATTGTACGCGCAGGAAGTATCATCCTTTGTTTTTAAGCCCTGCGCCTCTCCGGTTTTTCCCGAACCTATAAAAGCCGACCCCGCCCTTGTGGTTAACTGGCCGAAAAAAAATTGGCGTAACAAAAACTATGAAGTTTTTCGCTGGGACAGGTTTCCTTCCATTTTGATTTTTGATGTTACCGATTACGCCGTACAGGATAAAATGTTAAAACGCCTTGCCTTCTTTGTCGAAAAAAAAGGTTTCCGCGGGCGGCTTGCCTCCGACGGCGAAATTAAGGAATTGCACGCATGGAACGCCCATGATTACCGCGCTCAGGATTTGGCGGCTTTTTTTGACGCCGCTAAAAAAGCAAACTTCCCCCTGTTAGACGAAGAAAAACAGCTTGAAAAAATTTTATTAAACGAAAAAGTCATCCGAGAATCTTCGGGAAGTATCACGGCGGGCGACGGCGGAATTATTTCTATAACAAGGGAATCGGCTGAATATCTTCGCTATAACTTTGTTACTCATGAGGGGTTTCACGGCATATTTTTTTTAGACGCCGGTTTCCGTGATTTCAGCCGGAAACGATGGGAACAATTACCCGCCGCCTCAAAGCGGTTTATCATATCATTTTTTGAATTTCAGCAATATGATATAAAGGATGAGTATTTATTGATAAATGAATTTATGGCTCATGTTTTACAGCAGCCCGTCTCTCAGGCGGCGGAATATTTCGGTCATAACCTGCCTCTTCGCCTTGAATCAACATGGCGCGTTTCGACGCTCCCTAAAAAAGACGAAGCGTCAGGCTCATGGCCTCTGCTTGCCGCCGCTTTCACTACCGAAGCCGAAGCTTTTTCCGAATACGTAAACCGCCGTTGGGGACTTGCCGCAGGAAGAGTGTGGGGAATACAGATTAAAGACAAGTAAAACTACTCGCGGCGCACGGCCTTAAAAAGCGCCTGTTTGCTGATTTCAGTCCATATCGGGCGGCCGTGAGGACAGCGGGGGTCGGGAAGTTCCAGAGCTTCCATGCCAAGAGAAAAGGCGGTTTCATCATCGGGGTAGTCGCCGTCTTTAATGGCGGTGCGGCAGCAGACGGTTGCCGCCCAACGCTTTGTCATGTCCTCTCCGGCGGAGGACAATTCAAGAATTTCTTTTACGGTTTCAGCGTCGCCTATCTTCCAGTCTGCGGGCAATGCCGTAATGCTCCAACCATCGCCGTCTTTTTCAATGTCTACGCCAAGGCGGGAAAGTTCTTCTTTCTTTGTCTCAAGAAAGGTGTCTTCTTCGGCGCTTTGCGTTGTAAACGGAATGGGCGCAAGCATTTCCTGTTTTGGAACAGGTTCTTCAAGAAAACGGTTGTAGAGGATACGTTCATGCGCGGCGTGCTGATCGATAATGTATAGTTTGTCTCCCCACTCAATTAATATAAAGAGACCGAAAACCCTGCCCGCATACCTCATGTCGCCGTACACAACGGAGGATTCACCTGCAAAAGAATTTTCACGGCGGCGCAAGGATTCGGAAATAAAATTATCGGTAAGGCGCATTGTACTTTCGGTACGCGGTGTCGAACCTTTGGTTTGCGGGTTGTTATTTAAGAAATTGAAATTGCCTTCTCTTTGCGTTGCGCTTTCTTCCGTTTGTGGTTCTTTGCGTGATGTTCTAAGGAAGTAACTGTGGAAAAAGTTTTTTACTCCGCCTGATACGGCGTGATGGATTGCGCCGGGATCGCGGAAGCGGACTTCGCGCTTGGCGGGGTGAATGTTAAAATCCGCGAGGGACGGGTCTATTTCTACATAGACGGCGCCTACGGGGTGAACGCCGTTCGGGAACCAGCCTTGCGCTCCGTATTCCATAGCCTGAATAAGCGAAAAATCCTGCACCCTTCTGCCGTTGGCAAAAACATACAACTGCCGCCTGTCATTCCTGTAAACTTCAGCGCCGCCTATTACAACTGTTGCGGTAAAACCCGCTCCTGTAACATTTATTTCGTGAAGAAAATTAATTTCTTGCGCTTGCAGTAAAGCGGCGGCAAAACGTTCCTTCTTTGAGGAAACGGACGGGAAAAAATCTTTTAACTTGCCGTCCTGAACAAAACGGAAATTAATCGAAGGAAAGGGAAGCGCTTTGTCGATAAAAACCTGACGGCACAACCCGGCCTCGCTTCCTTCCCTTTTTAAAAAACGTTTCCGCGCGGGAATACTTTCAAAAATATTCAATGCCCTTACAGTTGTGCCTTTTGTGCGGCGCGTCTGCTCTATTTTGGAAGGGCGGCTTTCTCCCGGTCCTGTTTCAAAAAGCCACGCTTCCCTTCCGTCCGTGCTGCTTGCAATTTCCACCCTGCTTACCGCGGAAGCGGCCGCAAGCGCTTCGCCTCTGAAACCGAGAGTTAAGGCGGTGTCAAGATCGTCTAACCTGCGGATTTTGCTTGTCGCGTGGGTCAGCGTGCAAAGTTCCAAATCTTCGCGGATCATTCCGTCTCCGTCATCGGAGATTTCAACTTTTTTACAGCCGCCTTCTTCGATAGAAACCTCTATGTTAACAGCGTTTGCGTCTATAGCGTTGTCAAGAAATTCCCGGACAAGAGCGGCCGGGCGGTCTACTACTTCGCCTGCGGCAATGCGTCTTGCCTCTTCGGGAGGAAGGACCAGAATACGGGGATTATTCTCCTTCATCAAAAAGTTCCAGTTCAGGCGACTCGCTTAAAGGAGCGTCCGCGGCGTTCATCAGTATCTCGATACGGTTCTCTATTTTTTCCAGTTCGCCTTCCAATCCGCGGGCAAGACGGATTCCCTCTTCAAAGGCTTTTAACGCCTCGTCCAGGGGAATATCGGTCTTGCGAATTTTTTCACCAAGCGTTTCAAGGCGTTGAAGCCGTTCTTCAAAACTTTTCTTGCCGCCTTCTTTGGCGGGCACTGTTTTTTTTGCCATATTTCTTCCTTGTTACTCGCAACTATCAACTGTCGCGTTTATTTTTCCTTTAAGCGGCCGTATAAAAAGCCGTTCCCCTGTTTTTACGTTAGCTGAATTTTTAATTATTTTGCCGCTTGAATTTGTCACAACGGAAAATCCGCGCTCCATTACCGCAAGGGGGCTTGCAGCATCAATAACCGCGGCGGCAAGAGCTATCCTTGCGCGCAGGTTTTCTTTTCTGTCGGAAATTGCCTTTACAAGCGCTTCTTTAGCGTCGTCCAGACGGACAAGGCGCGGCTGTAAAATCGCGCGGAAACGGTATTCCAAATCCCTCGGATCAAAAGGTTTAAGCAAAAGCCGCGCCCTTTCTATCCGTGAGCGTATAACGTTTTTAAGGCTTTCTTTAATTGAATTAATTGTATCCGTAATGGCGGCTCTGCTTTCGCTGACAAGTTCCGCCGCCGCTGAAGGAGTCGGCGCGCGCAAATCCGCGGCATAATCGCTTAAAGCCCAGTCAATTTCATGCCCCACGGCGCTCACAACCGGAATATTCGATTCCGCTACCGCGCGCACGACTTCTTCGCCGGAAAAAGGCAAAAGGTCTTCAAGAGAGCCGCCGCCTCTGCCAACTATAAGTACGTCCGCGATTTTCCATTTGTTTGCCTGTTTTATCCGCGAAGCAATAATAGCTGCGGCTTCGTCTCCCTGAACGGGAGCGGGAAGGATTATCACTTTAATTCCGGCCGCCCTCCTCGCAAGTATGTTAAGAATGTCGCGTACCGCCGCCCCCGTAGGAGAACTGACCACGCCGACAACAGAAGGAAAACGGGGCAGAGGCTTCTTACGATCTTCGTCGAAAAGCCCGAGAGCCGCAAGCTTCTGTTTTCTTTTTTCAAGGATGGCAAGAATTTCTCCCGCCCCCGCGATTTCCATCTCTTCGCAGACTATGGAATAAGTTCCGCGCGGAGCGTATACCGAAAGGGCGCCGCGCACCCTAAGTAACATTCCGTCTTTGGGTTCAAAGTTTAAACTTTTAAGTTTATTTTTAAACATTACCGCGTCTATTTTCGCATTAAAATCTTTCAGGCTGAAGTAAAGATGACCGGAGCTTGCCGGCCTGCAATTTGACAGTTCTCCTTCGACGCAGACATACGAGAAAGAACCTTCAAGACAAGTTCGTATTTGTTCTGTAAGCTCGCTTACCGTCAGGCGCTTTTCGTTCATTTTGAATTATCTTTTTCTTTTTTTACCCAGTCATCGGGAAATAGTTTGTTTTCAACTTTATGTAATAAAATTAATGTTACAAGAGCAAGAATTTCGGCCGTAAGGGCGGTAACATACATTCCCGCTCCCAGAGTTAACCCTACCGCGGCTGTAAGCCACAGTGACGCGGCTGTAGTCAGCCCTCTGATATTGCTTCCCAACCGTATAATCGCGCCCGCCCCCAGAAAACCTATGCCTGAAACAACCTGCGCCGCGACTCTTCCCGGATCTCCTCTTTCCGAGAATGTTTGAGGTATCCAAATTGAAAGAAGCATAAGGCTTGCCGCTCCAAGCGCGATAAGTATGTGGGTGCGCAGACCCGCGACCTGACGGCGGAAGGAGCGCTCAAATCCGATAATTCCTCCCCCGATAAAAGCAAGGCAAAGACGGATGACAATATCAATTTCCGTTATAGTATGGGACATTGAATAATATTAATACTAAAAATGGGGTCTTTCAATTACTAAAAAAAAGTATAACTAAGGCAAAAAACGTAAATATATGTCAATATTACTAAAAATTGTAGAATATTAATATTTTATACTATTTTCATATTTCCGAAGAAGAGCATAATATTCTGCTTTTTAAAGAGGGTTATGAGTGTTATATTGAACAAATTCACAATTTACCATCTTGACTTTATGGAATTTTTAGTTGATTATTGAATATATGAGTGATTATCTTGATCCTAATAATGAAGAACTACTCAAGGATTTTTTCAGCGAGGCTCAAATGCAAGTAGATACCCTTGAACAAAACTTGTTGGTTCTTGAACAGGAAGGCGCGAATAAAGACGCTGTAGACGAAATTTTCCGGGCGGTTCATACCCTTAAAGGCGGTTCCGCAACCGTGGAATTTATGGAGCTTTCTCACTTTGCCCACTTGGTAGAAGACGTGTTTGACGCTATCCGTTCAGATCAACTTTCAGTTAACGAAGAAGTAGTTGATACGCTTCTTCAAGCTATCGATGTAATTAAAGCAATGCTTGACAAGCGGATGAATGGTGCCGTTTACGAAGAAGATACTTCCGAGATAACAGGTAAACTTAACTCATTGTTACCTGAAGGAGCGGGAAGTAAAAAAGCGGCAAAAAAAGCCGCTCCGCCAGCGCCTACTCCGGTCGCCGCGCCTGTTGCCGCGCCAGCCGCGTCTTCTTCATCAGGTCTTACAGAAAGCGAATTGCAGGAATTAAAAGAATCCGTAGACGGCGGAATGCCCATATTCAAGATTTCCGTTAAGTTTGATGAAAATAGTTTAATGAATACCGTCGGCGGTATTCAGGTATATTCCGTTCTTAAAGGAGCCGGTACCGTACTTAAAACCGTACCCGATTTTGAGCAGCTTTACGCGGATAACTTTTTCCCTGTTGTTGATTATTATATCGCGTCACAGAAAGATCCGCAGGCGCTGAAAACCTCTGTGGTTCTTCCGGATGTAAGCCTAAGCGCCGAAGTTACCAACCTTACTCAAATAACTCCTGTAGCGAAAGCCGCCGCCCCTGCGGCTCCGGCTGCCGCGAAACCTTCGGCTCCTGCTCCGGCAGCACCCGCTCCTGCTGCGGCTCCGGCAGCGGCAGCAGCACCTGCGGCGGCTGCGAAACCTGCGGCTGCGGCCGCCGGAAAACCGGCAGGCGCCGGCGCTTCCGAAGACGCGAAGAAAGCGGGCAAAGAAGCCGGTTCTATTCTCCGTGTCGATTCAAAACGAATTGACGATCTTCTTAATCTTGTTTCTGAAACGGTTATTACAAAGGCGACTTTCAACCAGATCAATATGCAGTTTAACGAGCTTACAAATCAGCTTCGCGGATTGGAAACCCAATATCGTGAAAAAATCAAAAGCCTGTTCGATTCTCTGCCTGATTTCCTTGAAGAGATACAGCAGGGAAAATCCGTAAAAGATATTCGCAACGAAATAAACGAACAATACGGCGATGTATTTACGCTTTTTGACAGTTTTGAAACATCTTTCAAGGGCAGTATGGCTAAATTCCGCTCAACCTCGCAGAACCTGGGAAGGATCACGGGCGAGCTTCAGGAAGGCGTAATGAGGATCCGCATGGTTCCGATCAGCCAGATATTCAGCCGCTTCCCGCGTCTTGTGCGCGACCTTTCAAAAACGCTCAACAAAAAAATCAATCTGGTTATCGAAGGTGAAGACACGGAACTTGACAAGTCGGTAGTCGAAGACCTTCTTGACCCGATCATGCACTCGGTGCGTAACTCTATCGACCACGGAATTGAGTCCGCGGAAGTTAGAAAAGCCGCCGGCAAGCCGGAAGAAGGCATGGTTCTTCTTAAAGCGGCTAACGAAGGCAACATGATCGTTATTGAGATCGGAGATGACGGCGGCGGTATTGACGTTGAAGCCGTTAAAGCGAAAGCCATTGAGCGCGGAATAATAAGTCCGAATAAAGTTCTTACCGATGTTGAAGCTTATAACCTTATTTTCGAGCCCGGCTTCTCGACATCAAAACAGATAACCGCCATTTCAGGGCGCGGCGTAGGTCTTGACGTTGTACGCCGCTCAATTGACGCCCTTAACGGAACCGTTACCGTTAATTCCGAATTCGGGAAAGGAACCACGTTTGTTATCAAACTGCCGCTTACATTGGCGATTATTCAGGGCCTGTTGGTTCGCGTCGGACCGGAAATTTATTCTATCCCGATTACGTCGGTAATAGAAAGTTTAAGGATCAAGCCCGAAGAGATCAAAAAGATCGACAACTACGAGGTTTTCAATATCCGTAATGACGTAATTTCCCTTCTGCGGCTTAACCGCCTGTTCGGCATCAAAACGGAAGAACAAACGGATTACCACTTTATTGTAATTGTAGGAACCGCCGAGAAGAAAATGGGCTTTATGGTAGACAGCCTTATCGGCGAGGAAGACGTGGTTATCAAGCCGTTACGTGATCAATTCACAAACTCGCCCGGAATTGCCGGAGCCTCGATATTGGGAGACGGTTCTGTCTCGCTGATTATTGACGTAAGCCAGTTGTTGGAACTGGGATTAAAAAAGGAGATGGAGCAGCGCAAAATACGCGAAGCTTCAACACGGTAGGTAATTATGGCTGCAGTAGTTAAAGATTTAGCGCA